>ERZ724512.194-NODE-194-length-25358-cov-7.228352_pt1 | contig 25358 bp, 13 predicted proteins | sample MGYA00376045_ERZ724512 | MGnify/ENA primary metagenome ERZ724512 (study PRJEB28724, sample SAMN07190883) | activated sludge metagenome | isolation source: activated sludge of sewage treatment plant in Hong Hong | place: Hong Kong | collected 2016-03-17 ... | reverse complement strand
CTGGTCGCCGTTGAGGGCGTCGTGGTGGACGCGGTCGGCGAGGTCGGCGACCAGGTAGGCGCGGGCGTCCAGGTAGGGACCCCACTGCGGATGTTCCGCAAGCCGGGTGGGGGTGGCGGGCAGCCAGGGCAGCGGCCCGGGGTGGCCGTTGCGCAGCCCGGTGGCGTCCAGGCGCCAGTCGAGGACGGCGGCCGGGTCGGCGGCGCTGCCCAGTTCGGTGGCGGCAGCCGCAGCGAGTTCGGTGAGCGGTTCGCGGCCGTCGGCGGCGATCAGCAGCAGGTGCGCGCGCAGCGCGGGCCAGGCTTCGCACCAGGGAACGCCGGGCAGGAGCTGGTCGACGCGGCGTTCCAGGGCGCGGACGGCGAGGTCACCGGCCAGGTCTTCGGCGGCGACCGACAGGGCGTCGGTGTAGCGGGCGACGGCTTGACCGAGCCGGAACCGGGGGTCGGTGAGTTGTTGTTGCAGGCTGGTGGCCGAGGTGGGGGCGTCGTCGCGAGCCAGGATGCCTTCGAGGAGATCGGTCGCGGTCGGCGGCCGGACGGTGTCGGGCCGGATCAGCGAGTGCGGGTCGCCGTCGCCGACGACTTGGAGGTAGACGTGGTTGGCGTGCCGGCCGCGAGTGAGCATCGTGTACAGCTGTTGGCGGCCTTCGGTGCCGGTCGATAGGCCGTGCATGGTGTCGACCGACACCCCTTGGGCGGTGTGCACGGTCGAGGCGTAGCCCAGTTCCACCGACGCCGCGACGTAGTCGGCGGGCAACACGACGCTGCAGTGGTTGCGGGTGTGCCGGGCTCGGACGCCGCCGCTGGCGGTGATGCCGGTGATGGTCCACCGGTCGCCGTTCTTGACCCAGTCGGTGGCGCTGACGCGCAGGCGCCGGTCGTTGGTGCGGGTGATGATCGTGTCGCCGACGGAGCCGGCCAGCCCGTCGGCCAGCTCGACCTCCCGGCCCGGGAGGGTGTCGGCGAGCCGGTGGGTGCGGGCGCGGGTGTTGAGGTCGGCGACCAGGTCGTGGGTGGGGGCGAGCATGATCGTGTCCAGTCCGGCGGCCCGATCGGTCTGCCAGGCGTCGAACACGGCGTCGGTGATGGTGGCCAGGTCGCCGACGTGGACCCGGCCGCGGTCGAGGTAGAAGCCGAGCGCTTCGGGTTGCCCGTCGCGGAGGGCGAGGCTGGCGGCGCCTTCGGCGGGGTCGGCGAACCGCACCAGTTCGTTGAGGCGGGCGGCGCCGTGCCGGGTGGCGATGTCGCGTAGGACGCCGCCGGCGCCGATCGCGGCGAGTTGTTGGTCGTCGCCGATGAGCCGGACGCTGCCGCCGCGGGCCAGGATGTGCCCGACGGCGGCGTCCAACGAGAGGGTGTCTGCCATGCCGGCCTCGTCGATCACCACAAGCGTTCGCGGGCCGATCTGGGCCGCCCAGGCGGGCAGTTGGCCGTGGTCGATCGACCAGGTCAGCTTGGCCAGGGTGTCGGTGTGGGTGTCGATCTGGGCGCCGAGCGCGGCCGCCGCCGCGGCCGAGGGGGCCAGGCCGAGGACGGTGCCGCCGGCCTCGGTCCAGGCGATCGACAGGGCCCGCATCGCGGTGGTCTTGCCGGAGCCGGCCGGCGCGATCCCGACCTGGACCCGGGCCCCGGAGCCGGCCATCGCCCGCACCAGGGCGGCCTGGCCGGCGTTCAACTCGACCCCGTTCGCGGCCACCTCGAGCAGGGCGACGTCGACGGTGGCCGGGTCGACGACCATGCCGTCGCGGCGGCCGGCGGCGACGACGAGCCGCTGTTCGGCGTCCAGGATGCGTCGCGACGTGAACAACTGGACCCCGGCGACGCTGTACACCGACCGCCCATCGACCCGCCGCAACACGGCCGGTTCGACGACGCCGTCGTCCGGGACGGCCAACGGCACCGAATGGACGCCCAGGGCGACGGTCACGAGCCGCTCGACGGTCGCTGGCAGTTGTTCGGTGGGGACGCCGGCGGTGCGGGCCCGGCGTTGGGCTTCGGCGCGGACGTGCCAGGACTGCCACGTCGCCCGCGACCCCTCGACCGTCGCGACGATGGACGCCGCCGTGCCCGTGAACCACGCCTCATCCAGCACCGGTGCCAGGGTGCGCGTGGGGTTGAGCGCGGTGTGGATCATGCGCCGGATGCCGTCCGGGCCGCCCAGCACTTGTTCGGCTTGGGCGCGCCAGGTGGCGCGTTGCTCGGCCAGGGTGCGGGGTTCGTGCTTGTCCTGGCGGGTTTCCAGGTTGGCCTGCTGGGCCAGGGCGAGGGTCTCGATCGGGGTTGGTGGGCGGCCGTGGGTGGCCTGGAAGGCGGTGGCCAGCTCGGCCTGGCGCTGCTCGATGGAGCGGCGGCGGGCCGACCAACGCCGGGTCAGGGCGGGGTCGACGCCGTCGATCTCGCGGACGGGACGGCGTCCGGCCTGGGTGGTGCGGTCGACGAACTGGACGCCGAGGGCGTTCGCCAAGTGCCGTTCCAGGGCGGTGTTGTAGGTCTCTGAGGCGGTCACTTTGGCCTTGAACAACACCCGGCCGTCGATCGACAACCAGCGGCCGTCCAGGGTCTGCACCTTGTTCGCCACCGCGACATGGGTGTGCAGATCCGGGTCCCCGGCGCGGGAGTCGCGGTGCGTGAACGCCGCCGCCACCAGGCCGCGGACGTTGACCTGCCGGACGCCCTGGGCGCCGGTCCGGGTGAACAGGGCGTGGGACTCGAGGAACGACAAGGCGTCGGCGACGGCGGCGTGGTGGGCGCGCTCGATGACCGCGGCGGTGGGCTGGTCGGCGAGCGCCCACAGGGTCGACACGGACTTGACCGGGGAGAAGGTGAGGTCGAAGCCGGCGATCGCGGTGGTCTGCGGGCGGGACAGCTTCGCGATCAACCCGGCCAGTTCGCGGGCGTCGACCGGGTCGCGGCCGTACTCGGCGCGGAAGAACTCCCGGCCCACCTCGCTGCGGATCCGGGCCCGCTCCTGGATCCCCACCGCCGAGCGGGCCGGCGCTCCTTCCAACAGGTTGCGCGCGGCCAGCCGTTTGGCTACCTCGACCCGGAACGGCGACACGTCCCCGGCTTGGATCTTGAACGGCGACCCCAGCCGGGCCACCGCCAGGTAGTCGTGCTCGGTGAGCCCCGGACCGTGCAGATTGGCCATTCGCTGCGTGGCGAGCGGGTGCATCCCGGCGCCGAACAGGGCCTGCATCTGCTCCGCGGTCACGATGTCGCCGGCGTCCAGGCCCTCCAGGCCGGCCATCCCGGACCCCAGCCACACCCCCGGCGACTCGCCGCGTTGGGCGTAGTAGGACGCCAACCCGACGTGGCCCTTCTCGGTGGAGTCCTGCACGGCCACCTGCCGGGTCAGGTAGTCATACCCCGACCCGGCGGTGATCTTGTGCAAACTCATCACACTATCCAGAAGTGATTTCCAGCCCCTTCCACGGCCACCTCGACGCGAACTTCTTTCCGGAGTGCACCAGGTGTGTGCCACATGAGGACGTCGGGACATTGGGGAGGGACATTGGTGTGGGCATGGTGGTCACCAGCGGTACCGACGAGGTGGAGGCAGGCTCGCGGTCGTGCGCCCCTATAGTCCCGCCATGGGGGAACCGTCGAAGTATGAGCTACAGGCTTGGCAGGAGATCGTGGACTCCCGCGACCGGTGGTGGAGGCGGGCCGGTCATCAGGTGGGTGACGCCGTGGCTGCCCGTGTCTCCGAAGTCGACCAGAAGGCTCGCGGGTTCGTCGGGAGGCACCCGCGACTCCAGTCAGGGATGAGCCAAGCGGGCGCGCTCGTCAGCCGTGGCGGCGAGGCCGTTGTGAACCTGGTCCCGGACGTCGCAAGGGACTGGACTGGGCAAGCGGTGGGGGCGGCCGGGCGGACGATCAGGGACCTGACTCGGATTGGACTGACACCGCAACGCGTTGTCGCGAAGCACCAGAAGAAGAACCACCCCGTCGAGCAGCTGAGCGACGTCCGCGATCTCGACCTGGAACAGGTCGACAAGGTTCGAGGACACAACGTTGGCCTCACCTACGTCTATCCGTTGCTCGGCGCCGCCTCGGGAGCCGGTTCCGCGCTGGTCATCACGGGTGGCGAACTCACCATCGTGCCTACCGCCGGTGCGTCTGCAGCACCGACCGCCGGTGCCGTGTTGGGCGCACTCGCCGCGGATGCCGCTTGGGTGACGGGCCTGCTGTCCAGGGCTGTTGGCGCGATTGCGCTCAACTACGGCTTCGACCCCAAGCAGCCTGGGGAGAAGCTCTTCGTGACGGCTGTCGTCAACGCTGCCTCGGCAGGGACGACGGGGGCCAAGATGGCTGCGATGAGGGACCTGTCTTACCTCACCCAGAAGCTGTATCGGAACCAAACATGGGCCGTCCTCAACAAGTCGAGAATCGCCTCGGCCCTCGGCGAGGCAGCCGAGGCGCTCACGCTCAAGTTCACGAAGAAGTCCCTGGGCAAGGCTGTGCCGGTCATTGGGATCGGGCTGGGTTTCAGCCTGAACCTCGAGACGGTGGCTCGCACCATCGAAACCGCAGACATGGCCTATCGGCGCCGCTTCCTGCTCGACAAGTATCCGCATCTGGAGAAGTGGGATCCTGCACTCGATCCCCACGACGCCGACGACCCAAGTGAGGAAGTCGAGGAGATCATCAGCATCACCGATCTGCTGCAACAGACTGCCCCGGACTCTGGCGCAACCCATGACCTGGATCACGACGAGGGCTGGGACGAACCACGCGCCTGACGCGGCGCAACGTGTTCCTCACGCAGGCTGCCAGTGACCGCCTGCGCCGAAAGAGTGCTCGACGGCCGTGTTGAAGGTGTCCCCCATGCTCGCTGAGCGTCTTACGTTCCGGAGTCCGTGGCCGCGGAGTCCAAGCTGCGTGTGAGACGCCGAGGACGCACGTCGGCGTCGCGTCGTCCACGGGACTGTGGGGGACCGACGCCAAACGTCGGATGACGTGTCTATTTTGGGCCATGTGTCGTCCAGGATCGGTTCGGAGTTCGGGACGCTCGGCGAACGCTTGACGGCCATGAAGCCCAAGCCCGCCGAGCGTCCGGTGGATCCGGCCCGTCACGTGTAGGTGCAGACCCCGTCGGGACGCCAGGCCGGACTACTGGTCGCTTGGGTGACCGGCATCGATGGCACGTGGTGGGGCAGGGTCGCCGTCTCGGACGCCCCCGGCGAGGCCAGACTGCAACTCCTGGCCGGCCGGCTCCTCATTCCCGTCCAGCAGGAAGCCGAGGAACCAGAGGTCAGGGCAGACCAGCCCGGGTGAACTCCTGCTGCAACCGCGGACGCCGGCGGTGGGCCTCCCGCAGGTCGGCGACCAGCGCGTCGATGCCGTCGGCCATCTCGGTGTCGCGGGCGAGCGCGCGCAGGTGGGCGAGCTTCCGGGCCGCGGCCCGGTAGTGCTGGGCATCGGCGTGCTCAAGATGATCGAGCACCTGCCGGGTGTGGATCGGCACGACGGCGAGCGGATCGACCTGCTCGTACCGGTCAGCCAGGGTTCCCCACAGGCCGGGCTCGTCCAGACCGAGCGAGTGGGCCAACTCCCACGCCAACGCGACGTCGTCCAGGGAGTGCAAGGCGAACGACACGGCCTCACCGGGCCGCCGGTGCAGCGCGTCCATCACGCGCTCTCGGTGGTCGGGCCACGCCTGGCCGGCAGCAGCACGGACGCCGTCGGCGTGGGTCGCGGTCGGCCACCGGTCGAACACCGCCAGCCGGGCGGTGAGTTCCTCGGCCGGCCGGTGCTCGGCCAGCAGTCGGCACCACAGGCGGGCGGCGTGGACCGACTGGTGGCCCTGGTCGAAGAAGGTGGCCTGCCTGGCCCAGTCGATCGCGAGGTCGGTCTCGCCGATCTCGGCGAGCGCTTCGGCGGTGTCCTCCAGCCAGGCGGCGACCTTCCGGTCACGGGCATGGGTGGTGATGATCGCGTCGACGTCCCGATCCCAGACCGCCAGCCGCCGGGCGTTCCACTCCAGCACGAACCGGGCATGCCGCAGCCCCGCCTGCTGCTCCCACCCGGTCGGGTCGGCCGTCCGCTGCAGCCACAACGCGTGCTCTTCCGCCTCAGTCGGCGCCGGACCCACCGAAGCGGCGATCTCGGCGAGCCTGGCCTTGTACAGGGCCATCCCGCGGTCGCCGAGCGCCGGCCCGTAGGCGGCGGGGTCGAGGGTGAAGTAGTCGACGACACCGTCGAACTGGAAGTCGATCATCCACGCCACCAGCCGGGCCGGTGGAGGAGGAGCAGCGTTGGTGAGGTCAGCGTGCAGGGCGAGGAGGTCCTTGATCGCATCGCCGATGATGCCGCTGGAGTCGTCCGCGCGGGCGATCGCCTTCAACGCGCTCGCCAGCGCACGCTGGGTCACCGGCAACACCTCGGCCGCCGGCTGGGTCCGGGTGGCAGCGCGCAGCAGGGCGACCGCCTGGTGGACGCCGTGGCCGTAGCTGTTGGCAGCACTCCAGCGGTGCAAGTCGGTCCGAGTGCGAACCAGGGGCAACACGGCGTCTGCCAACGATCCCACGTGAACCCCTCCCGGTCGGATTGGGCGACGGTCAGTCTGCCACGACCCGGTTCGCGAGCCGTCGACGAGATTCGTGGCCGCCAGGCGTCCGCGGAGGGCCCTCCCACTCACTTCTGGATGGTGAGAGGACTCACACCCAGGAGCGACACCATGACCGATACGAAGACCGGAGACCAGTCAATCCGGCGCGCAGCACGGCAGGCGGCGGTCGCCGCCCAAGCTCGCCGGCGCGCGAAGACCGCCGAGCGGGACAAGCGACGCCGCCGCCCTCACCCTGATCGTGACACTCGCCGAACGCGACGCCCTCGAACGACGAGCCGGCGCCGCCATCCGAGCCATGCTCACCGACGGACTCACCCTCACCGACGTCGTCACCTGGACCGACGGCGAAACCACCCTCAAGGAAGCCACCCGCCTCGCCGGACTGGCCCCCACCGGGGAGCCCCGACCATGACCCCCACCGTCCACGTCGAGAACCTGCTCTACGGCGGCCGCACCCTCGTCGGCCACACCGAGGAAGGCGAACGCATCGCCGGCTGGCCCGAGGTCGCCCACGAGGCGATCCGCGCGCTCAACCACCTCACCAGCCACGGACCGATTCCCGCGCCGACCGCCTACCGGATCCTCGGCGACCTCAAGGGCGTCGGGCATCTGCTCCCGCAGGCGCTCGAGCAACTGTGCCGAGGCCTGCAGGCGTCCCTGGAGGTGTTCGACGTGTACGACCACCGCCGCGACCCCGCGGCGTCCGTGTCGGACGCCGTCGCGCTGCTCTGCCGGGCCGCACGCAAGGCGTCCGATCTCGGACAGTTCCTCGAGGATGCTCAGGCCGCCATCAGCGAACAGGGCTACCACGCCGACCCCGAGGCCGACAGTTCACCGCGACTCCCCGGGACCTGGTGAACCGATCATGGACGCCGCGCCGAACGCTCGAACCTTGCCGGATCTTCGGCTCCGGCTCCTCAAGGCCGCCGTGGTGATCCCCGACCTCATCATCGCCAGCCTGCTGTGGCTGGTGATCATCGCCCTCTTGCCGCCGGTCGCCGGCTTCGCGCTCACGGTCGGAGCCTTGATCTTCGCCGTGGTGCTCGCGGCCGGGCTCGGCGAGGATCTCACCATCCGGGTGTTGTACCGGGCCCGCCGTGCCACTCCCGCCGAGGCGCCGCGGCTGGCCGTGGCGTGGCGGATCGCCACCCACCAGATGGACGCCGACGGCGTCCGGCTGCGGATCGTCAGCCACGGCCCGCCCGGACGCCAGCACGTCCTCCTGCGCAAGGACGTCGTCGCCGCCTACTGCACCAACCAGATGGCCGCCCATCAGCTCGCCGCGCTGATCGCCCAAGGCATCGGACGCCTCCGCCACGGCTACACCCGCTTCGACCTGCTCTGGACGTTCTGGACCATCCCCTGGGACCTCGTCCGCGGCCTCGCCCACGCCATCGGACGCCGCCTCGCCTGGATCCCACTTGTCCAGTTCGCCTGGCGGATCCGACTCGTTGTCGGCACCATCGCCGTGATCCTCGAAGCACAGGCCGGACGCTGGCCGTCGGCGATCATCATCTTCGCGTTCATTGCGCTGAGTTACGTGCTGCCTCGCTCGCGTTCTGCTTGGAACGAATACGTCTCGGCACGCTTGTCGCCGAAATTGCATCGACGCGAATCCAGGTGGCCGGCTTTCGGCCATCCCTGTTGACTGGCTGCCAGCGAGCCACCGGTATCCCCCCGTCGCTCCGGATAGAGTGCCAAGAACCAAAGGGGGTTTGGCTCAGTGGATGTCTTCAGTGTGCGCGACAAGGTCATCGACGACTATCGCTCCTTCACCACGGCATCCATCGACATCAAGGACGCCCGGCTGAAGGAGCATTACCAACGCGAACTCGATGGGGATCGCCAGTGGCCGGAGCCGTGGATCTCGCTGAATCCCGCGTTCGAGACTGGCGGCCGGATCGACGAACTGGTCCGCGAGGGCCTCCTCCATCCCGAATGCGACCGTATCTTCCGGGTGAAGCAGCACGTGGATGACCTTGGCAGCGCACCTTTCACCCTGCACCGCCACCAGCGTGAGGCCATCGAGGTCGCGCGCTCCGGCCAGAGCTACGTGCTCACCACAGGCACTGGTTCGGGCAAGTCGTTGGCGTACATCGTCCCCATCGTGGATCACGTCTTGCGGCAGCCCCGGACGCCCGGGGTGAAGGCGATCATCGTGTATCCGATGAACGCGCTGGCCAACTCGCAACGCGGTGAACTCGAGAAGTTCCTGCGTAATGGTTACGGCGATGGGCGCGAACCGGTCACGTTCGCCCGCTACACAGGTCAGGAGCGGGGCGAGGAGCGCGACCGGATCTTGGCGAATCCGCCGGACATTCTGTTGACGAACTACGTCATGCTCGAGTTGGTGCTGACCCGTCCCGAGGAGCGCGCCCGGTTGGTGAAGGCCGCGAAGGGGTTGCAGTTCCTCGTCTTGGACGAGCTGCACACCTACCGCGGACGCCAAGGCGCCGACGTGGCGATGCTGGTGCGCCGCGTCCGGGAGGCGTGCTCGTCGCCGCACCTGCAGTGCGTGGGAACCTCGGCCACCATGTCCAGCGACGGGTCGACGCTCGACCAGAAGCGCACGGTCGCCGAGGTGGCCACTCGCATCTTCGGATCCATGGTGATCGCGGAGCACGTCATCGGTGAGACACTCACCCGGGCTACGGCCGCGGACGCCGGGCAAGACGCCACCGCTCTGGAGCAGGCGGTCAGGTCCGGATACCTGCCCGACGACTACGCCGGGCTGGCCGCGTCCCCGTTGGCGTCGTGGATCGAGACGACGTTCGGGCTGGCCACCGAGGAGGCGACGGGCCTGCTGATCCGGCAGGTGCCCCGCCGGCTGCGCGAGCACGCGGCGCCCTCGCTGTCCGAGATCACGGGTCTTCCGGTGCAGGACTGTCACGACGCGATCCAGCGGGCGCTTCTGAAGGGTTCCCGGGTTCGGCACCCCGAGACCGGACGCCCGCTGTTCGCGTTCCGGCTGCACCAGTTCCTGTCCAAGGGCGACACGCTGCATGTGTCCTTGGAGCCGGAGCAGGACCGGTTCATCACCTCGAAGTACCAGGTCGCCGTGCCGTCGGCCCCGGAGAAGCTGCTGTTCCCGCTGGCGTTCTGCCGCGAGTGCGGTCAGGAGTACGCCGTCGTCAAGGCGATCACCAAGCAGGGTGAGACCACCTACGCCCCCCGCGCCTCCCGGGACGTCACCGCGGGTGATGCGGTCGACGGCTACCTGTACGTCTCCACGCAGCTGCCATGGCCGGCCGATCCCATCGCCGAGGGCCGCCTGCCCGACTCGTGGGTGGGCCCCGACAACCTGCCGTTGGCCAACAGGGTTCGCTACCTACCGCAGCGGGTGCGGGTCGACACGGCCGGTCACCGGGTGGACGTGGGCGGGACGCCTGCGGCGTTCATCCCGTCGCCGTTCACGTTCTGCCTGTCCTGCCAGGTCAGCTACGAGCAGACCCGCGGTCGGGATTTCTCCAAGCTGATCACCTTGGACGCCGAGGGTCGTAGTTCGGCGGTCTCGGTGCTGTCGACGAGCCTGGTGCGCGCTCTGCGCGAGGTCCCCGAATCCGAACTTCCGGCCGAGGCCCGCAAGCTGCTGACCTTCGTCGACAACCGGCAGGACGCCAGCCTGCAGGCTGGCCACCTCAACGACTTCGTGCAGGTTGCCCAGCTCCGCGGGGCCCTCTACGCCGCCATGAAGGCGGCGCCCCGCGGCCTGACCCACGAGCGTGTCGCCGCCCAAGTGGTGGATGCCCTGGGCTTGGAGTTCGCCGACTACGCCGCCGCGCCGGACGCCGTGTACGCGGCCAAGACGCGTACTCAGCGGGCACTGCGCGATCTGGTGGAGTACCGGCTTTACCTCGACCTGCAGCGCGGCTGGCGGATCACGATGCCGAACCTCGAGCAGACCGGCTTGCTGCACGTGGGCTACGAGTCGCTCGCGGAGATCGCCGCCGACCAGTCCCTGTGGTCGAGCGCCTTGGAGCCGCTGCGGGATGCGCGGGATGGGCATCGTGAGGAACTGTGCCGCATCGTCCTGGACGAGTTCCGGAAGGTGCTCGCCGTCGACGTCGACTGCCTCAGCGAACTCGGCTTCGAGCGGGTGAAGCGTCAGTCGTCTCAGGAGCTCACGGGCGTGTGGGCTGTGCCCGTCAACGAGCTGGTCGCGCCGGTCGGCATCGTGTACGCGTTCGCCAGCCAGCCTGGCAAGGGCCGAAACGACCTGCACCTGACCGGCCGCTCGGCGCTGGGACGCTACCTCTGCCGCCCGAACCAATTCCCCGGCCACGCCGGCAAGCTCAGCACCGACGACGCCCAGCGCATCATCCAGGACATCCTCGGCGTCCTCACCCGAGCCGGTCTCCTCACCGAGGTCGACGGCAACTATGGACGCCGCGGCTACCGGCTGAAGGCGTCCGCGTTGGTCTGGTCCGCCGGAAACGGCACCAGCGCAGCCGCCGACCCGATCCGCAAGACGGTGGACGCCGACACCGGCGGCCGGGTCAACGCCTTCTTCCGCACCCTGTACCAGGGGGTGGCCCACGAACTGCGCGGTCTGTCGGCTCGCGAGCACACCGCCCAAGTGGGTCCCACGGAGCGCGAGGAGCGCGAACGCGCCTTCCGGAAGGGCACGCTGCCGCTGCTGTACTGCTCGCCAACGATGGAGCTCGGCGTCGACATCTCCAGCCTGAACGCGGTCGGCCTGCGCAACGTCCCGCCGACGCCGGCCAACTACGCGCAACGATCGGGACGGGCGGGCCGGTCGGGTCAGCCAGCCTTGGTGCTCACGTACTGCGCGACGGGCAACTCCCACGACCAGTACTACTTCCGACGGTCCCAACACATGGTCGCCGGTTCCGTCGCCGCCCCCCGGCTCGACCTGGCGAACGAGGCGCTGCTGCGGAGCCACGTCCAGGCGGTGTGGCTAGCCGAGACCGGCGAGAAGCTGGGCTCGCGGATGACCGACCTGCTGGACGCCGAGGGTCTGACCCCTTCGCTGGTGATGAAACCGGAGAAGGAGCGCGCGTTCGCCGACCCGGACGCCATCCGCCGGGCCACCCGGCACGCGCAGGCGATCATCGAGCCGATGCTCCCCGAACTCAGGGCCACGGCCTGGTGGCAGGACGACTGGGTCGCCGACGTCGTCCGGGCCGCGCCGCGCACTTTGGACGAGTCGTGCGACCGGTGGCGCCGCCTTTACCTGGCTGCGCTGGCCGACCAGGACGCCCAGAACCGGATCGTCCTGGAGAGCCATCTGTCCCCCCGCGCTCGCCAGGCGGCGACCACCCGCCGCCGCGAGGCGGAGAACCAGCTGCGGCTGCTCCGCAACGAGGACGACGAGTCGGGCCACTCCGATTTCTACACCTACCGGTACTTCGCGTCGGAGGGCTTCCTGCCCGGCTACAGCTTCCCGCGGCTGCCGCTGGCCGCCTACATCCCGGCGGTCCGGGGAGCGGTGGGTTCGCGTGACGGCGGCGACTACATCCAGCGTCCGCGGTTCCTGGCGATCTCCGAGTTCGGCCCGGGCGCGCTGATCTACCACGAGGGCGCCCGCTATGAGGTGAACCGCGTGCAGGTGCCGCTGGCGCAGTCGGGGCAGGCGAGCGTGGACACCTCGGAGGCTCGCCGCTGCGAGGCGTGCGGCTACCACCACGACCGGCGCGCAGGTCTGGATGTGTGCGAGAACTGCGGCGAGGAACTCGGCGCCACCACGTACGGCCTCATGCAGCTGACCACCGTCTACACCCGCCGCCGGGAGCGGATCTCCTCCGATGAGGAGGAGCGGCGCCGCGCCGGCTTCGAGTTGCAGACGTCGTACCGGTTCAGCCAGCACGGTGCCCGCTCGGGCAAGCTCACTGCCGAGGTGCTGGCCGATGGCGCACCGCTGGCCGACCTGGCCTACGGCGACTCGGCGGAGGTGCGGGTCACCAACCGCGGGCGTCGCCGCCGAAAGGACGCGACCGAGGTGGGCTTCTACCTGGACCCGGTGAAGGGCCAGTGGCTGTCCGACAAGGCAGGCGCCGACGCCGAGGCCGACGACGGTGATTCCGACCCGGACGAGGCGAACTCCATCCGGGTGATCCCATACGTGCGGGACAACCGCAACATCCTTGTCCTGCGGCTGGCGAATTCCGTCCCCGACGAGGTCGCCACCACCCTGCGCTACGCGCTGGAGCGAGGCATCGAAGCGGCGTTCCAGTTGGAGGACTCCGAGTTGGCCACCGAGGCGCTGCCCGATGACCAGCACCGCGGCCGGATGCTGTTCACCGAGTCCGCCGAAGGGGGAGCCGGCGTCCTGCGTCGCCTGCAGGCCGAGCCGAACGCGCTCGCGCTGGCTGCCCGCACCGCTCTGGAGATCGCCCACTTCGATCCGGACACCGGCGAGGACCGCAGCACGGCCGAGGCGGGCAGTGAGCGCTGTGAGAAGGCGTGCTACGACTGCCTGCTGTCCTACGGCAACCAGTTCGAGCACACCGCGATCGACCGTCACCTGATCCGCGACCTGCTGCTGCGGTTCGCCGGCGCCCAGACGAGCGTGTCGGCGTCCGACCTGCCGCGCGGCGAGCACGCCGACGAGCTGCTGGCCGCCTGCGACACCGATCTGGAGCGCGACTGGCTGCAGGTGCTGATGGCGGGCGACTTCCGGTTGCCGGACGCCGCGCAGCCGCTGCTGGATTCCGCGCGTTGCCGGCCGGACTTCCTGTATGCCGAGGCGGGGGTGGCGGTGTTCATCGACGGTCCGATCCACGACCGGTCGGACAAGGCCGCCGAGGACGCCGCGGTGGAGGAGCGCCTTCTGGACGCGGGGTATTCCTTCGTCCGGTTCACGCACGATGAGGATTGGCTGGCCAAGCTCCGCGAGCGCGCGGACGTGTTCGGGGAAGGACGGCGGGTGTGACGACTTTTGCGGTGGGGAGCCTGGTGGCAGCGCGTGGCCGCGAGTGGGTCGTGCTGCCGGACAGCTCCGACGACTTCCTCGTCCTGCGTCCCCTGGGCGGCACCGACGACGACATCGCGGGCGTGCTGCCGGCCATCGAGCCCGTGACGACGGCGTCCTTCCCGCCGCCCACCGCCGACGACCTGGGCGACCACGAGAGCGCCCGCCTGCTGCGCAGCGCCCTGCAGATCGGCTTCCGATCCAGTGCCGGCCCGTTCCGGTCGCTGGCCGGAATCGCTGTCGAACCGCGCGCCTACCAGCTGGTGCCCCTGCTGATGGCGCTGCGGCAGGAGACCGTCCGCCTGTTGATCGCCGACGACGTCGGCATCGGCAAGACCATCGAGGCCTCGCTGATCGCCGCCGAACTCCTGACCATCGGGGATGCACGCGGGCTGGCGGTCCTGTGCAGCCCGGCCCTCGCCGAACAGTGGGCTAGCGAACTCCGCGCCAAGTTCGGCCTGGAAGCCGAACCCGTGCTGCCCAGCACTGTCCGCCGGCTGGAGCGCCAGTGCATCGGGGGCGAGTCCATCTTCGAGCGGTTCCCGATCACGGTCGTGTCGACCGACTTCATCAAGTCGGACCGGCGACGCAGCGAGTTCCTGCGCACCTGCCCCGACCTGGTCATCGTCGACGAAGCCCACACCTGCGTGGCTGACGGCGGGTTCGGCGGCAAGGCCCGCACGCAGCGCTACGACCTGGTCCGTACGCTGGCCCAGAGCCCCTCCCGGCACCTGCTGCTCGTCACCGCCACCCCGCACAGCGGCAAGGACGAGGTGTTCCGCAACCTGATCGGCCTGCTCGACCCGGCGCTGCACGACCTCGACCTCGACCAGACCAAGGGCCGCGAACTGCTGGCCCGGCATCTGGTGCAGCGGCGCCGCGCCGACATCCGCCAGTTCCTCGACGAGGAGACCCCGTTCCCGTCCGACCGGCAGTCCAAGGAAGTGGCGTACAAGCTATCGCCCGCCTACCGCGACCTGTTCGATGACGTGATCGCCTACGCCCGCGAGACCGTGAGCACCGCGTACGGTGCCCGTGAGCAGCGCATCAACTGGTGGTCGGTGCTCGCCCTGCTGCGCGCGCTGGCGTCCTCGCCGCGGGCCGCCGCCCAAACCCTGGCCACGCGTTCCGCCGCCTTGGGAGGCGAGGATGCTGCCGAGGCCGACGCCCTTGGCCGCTCGGCCGTCCTCGACCTGGCCGATGACGAGACCCTCGAATCGGTGGACGTGGCGCCGGGCGCTGACGCCTCGACCGAGTCGGGAACCCCGCAGCAACGCCGGCTCAAGGGCTTCCTCAAGCGGGCGAAGGAACTGGAGAAGGACGGCGACCGCAAGCTCGACGCCATCACCGCGCAGGTGAAGGGGCTGCTTGCGGACGCCTACGCGCCGATCGTGTTCTGCCGGTTCATCGACACCGCCGAGTACGTCGCCGAACACCTCACCCAGAAACTGGGCAAGGGCACGACCGTCGCCTGCGTCACCGGCATGCTGCCGCCCTCGGAACGGGTGGCCCGCATCGCCGAACTGGCGGACGCCGACGGCCCGGTCGTGCTCGTGGCCACCGACTGCCTGTCCGAAGGCGTCAACCTGCAGGACCAGTTCCAGGCCGTCGTCCACTACGACCTGGCGTGGAACCCGACCCGGCACGAGCAGCGGGAGGGCCGTGTTGACCGGTTCGGCCAGCACCGCGACGTCGTCCGGGCGGTCACCTTGTACGGCCAGGACAACCGGATCGACGGCATTGTCCTCGACGTCCTGCTCCGCAAGCACGAGGCGATCCGCAAGGCGACAGGGGTGTCGGTGCCGGTACCGGACAACAGCGATGCTGTGTTGGAGGCTCTGATGGAGGGCTTGATCCTGCGGGGGAGCGATCACCGCCAGGACACCCTCGACTTCGAGTACGACCCGAAGGCCGTCGAGCTCGACAAGGAGTGGAAGTCCGCCGCGGAGCGCGAGAAGGCCTCCCGCACCAAGTTCGCCCAGCGGGCCATCCACCCGGACGAGGTGGCCGCCGAGGTCGCCGAGATCCGCGCCAACCTAGGCACTCACACCGAGGTCCGCGCCTTCACCCAGCAGGCGCTCACAGCCCTCAAGGCCACCCTCAAGGCGACCCCGCGCGGCTTCACCGCGTCCACCGGCCCACTGCCCGGCGGGCTGCTGGACGCGCTCCCACCGGGCCGCGAAAACCAACTCACTTTCCTGAGTGACTTTCCGGTCGCCAAGGGCGAGAACGTGCTGCACCGCACGGACGCCGCCGTCGAGGCGATCGCCTCCTACGTGCTCGAGTCGGCGCTCGACCCGAGCCTGCCCACCGCCGCCCGGCCCGCCCGCCGCTGCGCGGTCGTCCGGACTGCCGCGGTCGACACGCGCACCACGCTGCTGCTCGTCCGCTACCGGTTCCACCTCACCCTGCCGTCACGCGCGGGCGAGCGGACGGCCGTGGCCGAGGACGCCGCCACCCTCGGCTTCACCTCCCGCGCCGGCATCCTGTCGTGGCTGGAGCCCGACGAGGTCAGCGCCTTGCTCGACGCCCCGCCGTCGGGGAACGTCAGCAACCCCGGCCAGTACCTCACGTCCGCGCTGGGCCAACTGGCGCAGGTGCAGTCACATCTGGACGACCACGGGCAAGCGCTCGCCGAGAAGCTCCGCGCCTCGCACCGGCGGGTGCGCGCGGCGTCCGGCGCCGTGGTGCGCGGGCTGGGCGTCCGGGCCGAGAGCCCACCCGATGTGTTGGGCGTGTACGTGTTCGTTCCGGTCCCGAAGGGTTGAGCCATGGCAGCCGAATCATTCGTGGGCGTCCGGGTGGCCGGTGGCCTGCTGCCCGCCGAACTGTTGTCGCGGATCGCGTCGGGAGGCCTGGCCGGGCAGGCGTCCAGCGACTACCACCTGGCCCCCGGCGAGACCGTCCGCGAGGCGGCGAACCGGGCGTGGGCGTACCTGACCGGCGTCTGGGCGACCTACCGACAGGCGGCCGACAAGCTGCCGGAGTCGGACCGCGGCACCACCCTCACCCGGGAGCGGTGGCTCCTGATCCTGCTGCGTGAGCTGGGCTACGGGCGCGTCCCGACCGCGCCCGCGGGCGGGCTGACCGCCGACGGCAAGCAGCTGCCGGTCTCGCACGCGTGGGAGCACGTGCCGATGCACCTGCTCGGCCACCGGATCGAGCTGGACCGGCGCACCCAGGGCGTCGCCGGCGCAGCCACTTCGTCGCCCCAATCGATGGTGCAGGAACTGCTCAACCGGTCGGACGCCCACCTGTGGGCGGTGCTGTCGAATGGGCTCACCCTGCGGCTGCTGCGCGACTCCACGTCGCTGGTCGGGTCGGCCTACATCGAGTTCGACCTGGAGGCCATCTTCGACGCTGACCTGTTCGCCGACTTCCTGCTGCTGTTCAGCGTGTGCCACCAGTCGCGGCTCGAAGTGCGTGACCCCGAGAAGGGCGCGGCGTCCTGCTGGCTGGAGGCGTGGCGCACCGAGTCGCTGGAGTCGGGTTCGCGTGCCCTCAACCAGCTCCGCGACGGGGTGATCCAGGCGATCACCACGCTCGGCACCGGGTTCCTCGCGCACTCCGCGAACGCCCACCTGCGCGTCGGGCTCGCCGAAGGCAGCCTGCGCATCGAGGACGTCAACCACGGCCTGCTGCGGGTGGTGTACCGCCTGCTGTTCACGTTCGTCGCCGAGGACCGCGGCCTGTTACTCGCCCCGGACGCCGACCCCACAGCCCGGCAGCGTTTCCGCGACTACTTCTCGACCGAGCGACTGCGCCGCACGGCCCGCCGCCGGCGCGGCACCCGGCACGCCGACCAGTGGCGAGCACTCAACCTGGTGTGGGACGGCCTTGGCACGGTCGACGGACGCCCCGAGCTCGGCCTGGTCGGTATCGGCGGCCTGTTCGAACCCGGCGCCCTCGACCTGTTCCGCGGCTGCGACCTCTCGAACGAGGCGCTGCTGCGGGCCGTCCGGCACCTGAGCTTGGTGGAGGAACCGGGCTCGAAGATGAAGCGCGTCGTCGACTACCGCAACCTCGGCGCCGAGGAACTGGGCTCCATCTACGAGGCGCTGCTGGAGTTCGTGCCCTCATGGGACGCAGGCCGCCGGGTGTTCGAACTGCTGTCGGCCGCAGGCAACGACCGCAAGTCGACGGGCTCCTACTACACGCCCACCTCGCTGATCGACTGCCTGCTCGACTCGGCCCTCGACCCGATGCTCGACCGCGCCGAGCGCGAACCCGACCCCGAGGCGGCCCTCCTGGCGCTGACGGTGTGCGACCCCGCCTGCGGGTCGGGGCACTTCCTGGTGGCAGCAGCGCGGCGAATCGCCAAGCGCGTCGCCGCCATCCGGACCGGCGACCCCGAACCGCCGCCCGAGCGGGTCCGCGAGGCGCTCGCCGACGTGGTCGGACGCTGCATCTACGGCGTCGACCTCAACCCCTTGGCCGCCGAACTGGCCAAGGTGTCACTGTGGCTGGAGACCCTCGACCCCGGACGGCCGCTGGCTTTCCTGGACGCTCAGATCAAGGTCGGCAACTCCCTGATCGGCGCCACCCCTGCGCTCGTCGGGCAGGGTGTGCCCGACGAGGCGTTTGCGGCGCTCGAGGGTGACGACAAGAAGGTCGTCACGGCCCTGAAGAAGCAGAACAAGGCCGAACGTTCCGGCCAGGACGACCTGTTCGGTGACGACATCGCGCTCACCTTGGACGCCGCGGTTGCGGGCGAACTGGGCGCGCTGATCGGTGGTGGCCGCCCGGCGTCTCTGGCTGACATTCACGCCCGCCAGCAGCGACTCAAGGCGCTGGAGGCCAATCCGGCGCTACAGCAGCAGCGTCTGGTCGCGGACTCCTGGTGCGCCGCGTTCGTGTGGCCCAAACAGCCGGGCGGACCCAAACCGGTCACCGACCGCAGCCTGCATGCGCTCGAACGCGGAGAAGCGCTGCCGGCTGCCACGCTCGCGACCGTCCACGAGCTCGCCGCCGAGTACCGGTTCTTCCACTGGCACCTTGAGTTCCCGCACCTGTTCCACCAGCGCCGGTTGAGCCCCGTCGAAACCGTCGACGGACTCGGCTGGCGCGGCGGCTTCGACGTCGTGCTCGGCAACCCGCCGTGGGAACGGGTGAAGCTGCAGGAGCAGGAGTTCTTCGCCGTCCGCGACCCCCAGATCGCCGCGGCTCCCAACGCCGCTGCCCGCAAGCGACTCATCCAGGCCCTCGAAACGTCGAATCCGTCGCTGCGCGTCGCGTACCTGGGCGCGTTGCGGCGCGCCGCCGGTGAGTCGCACCTGCTGCGAGTTTCGGGTCGCTACCCGTTGGCGGGGCGCGGCGACATTAACACCTACGCGGTGTTCGCCGAGGGCAGCCGCACGCTCATGAACGAGCGCGGCAGCATGGGGATGATTCTGCCCACCGGCATCGCCACGGACGCCACAACTCAGTACTTCTTCAAGGACCTGGTGCGGCGGGGCAGTCTCGTGAGCCTCTACGACTTCGAGAACGCTAAGCAGCTCTTCGAAGGCGTGCATCGCTCATTTAACTTCTGCCTGCTCACCTTGACGGGCCGCGACCAGCGAGTGGAGCGGGCTGAATTCGCGTTCTTCGCCCACGACCCCTCCGACCTCCTCAAGAACGATGCCCGGTTCGGGCTAACCCCTGAAGAGATCCGGCTGCTCAATCCAAACACCGGCTGCCTCCCACCGCTTCGATCTCGTCGAGACGCCGAACTGCTGCTCGCTTTGCGGAAGCAGGGCACCTTCATCATCCTCGATAGTGGTCATAACCCTTGGGGTGTTGGTGTTCGTCAGGGGCTCTTCCACTTGACTCTCGATGGGAGGAACGGAATCGTCACAGACGGCCGAGCCTCAGACGATCAGGTTGGTCTTTACGAAGGCAAGCTGATCCATCAATTCGATCACAGATTCGCGAGCTACGTAGATTCATCTCTGACTTCCGAGACGAGTGATCTCGACAAACGGGACCCGAGGTATTCGTTGCGCTTCCGCTATCACACGAGTCGGCGGGAGTTGGACAGGCGTTTAGGTTCAAGTAGCCGCCCCGGCTGGTTGCTAGTCTATCGTGACATCGCACGGAATACCGACGCGCGCAGTTGCATCGCGGCGATCATTCCAAGGCAAGCAACGAGTTACACGTTGAGGACCATCACGCAGATCGGAGTGGACGCTCGGGGGGCTGGCTGTCTCATGGCGAATCTGAATTCCTTTGCTCTCGATTATGGCTGTCGTCAACTTCTCTCGGGAACGCACCTTTCGGATCACATCGCCTTCAATCTACCGGTGTTGCCTCCTTCGCGTTACTCGCTTCTTGCTCCATGGAATCGCTCGAGCAAGGTTAGTGAGTGGATTCAGCAAAGAGTTTTGCGTTTGGTCTACTGCAGTCACAGCCTCACTGAGTTCGCTCGGGAATCTGGGTTCGAGGGCGATCCTTTTGTGTGGGATCCTGAGCAGAGGATGCTGATCAGATCTGAACTGGATGCCGCATTCTTCCACCTCTACGAGTTGACCAGGCGAGACGTGGAGCATGTTTTGGCGACGTTTACGACTGTGAAACGCAAGGACGAGGCGGCCTTCGGTTCGTACCGCACCAAGGATCTGATCATGGAGGTGTTCGACGCCATGCAGGCGGCCACAGCGTCTGGCGCGGCGTATCGCTCGCCTTTCGATATGGACGTTCACCAAGGGGCTTGATTGATGCTTGGACGAACATAGCGAAAGCAATCTCGGTGGAGATCAGGCCCTTCGACCGCGCCTTGGTGAGGAAGTCCACCTTCAACTGCGGCAAGCCCGAACTCGACGAGTGGTTGCGCTCGTATGCGGGGCAGCAGGAGCGCAGCAACAACACGCGGACGTTCCTGGCGGTGCCTTCGGGTTCCGCTGTGGTCGTGGGGTACTACGCGACGACCACGTACCGGATCGAACTGGATGAGCAGTCTGTCGAGCTCGGCGCGGGTCGTCGGCGTTATCCGATCCCTGCCGTCCTGTTGGCCCGACTTGCCGTCGACCAACGTTGGGGTGGCTGCGGCATCGGTCGCCAGTTGCTGGTTGACGCGCTGCACCGGATGGCGGAGGCCAGTCGGGCAGTGGGATTCGAGGTGGTGGTCGTGGACGCGATCGACGACTCTGCAGTCACCTTCTACACGCGGTACGGCTTCGTTCCCTTCGCGAGTCACCCGCGCAAGTTGTTCCTGCCGACCAAGCATCTGCTCGCCACTCCGGAGACCCACGAAGGTTGAGCGTTGGTGTTCGTTGTACTTGGATGGTGAGTACCAAGTGCGTACAGTAGCGATGAACGTGCACAACGTTCTGCTGACCCTGGAGATGATCATGCCGAAGAGCGAGCGAATGAACCTGCGTTGTAGCGCGGAGTCCTTGGCGACTCTGCGCGAGGCGGCCGAACTCCAAGGACAGGACTTGACGTCATTCGTGCTCGGAGCGGCCTTGGATCGGGCTCGCAGCGTCTTGGCTGAGGATCGCATCCTGCGCCTCGACCCGGCGGAGGTGATTCAGCTGGAGAAGGCCCTGGACGCTGAGCCGTCCGTCATCCCTCAACTGGCTCGATTGTTCGGCAGCGTGCGATCCAAGGAGAACGCGCAGAGTTGAGCCGCGAGCTGCGACCCGAGGGCCTCATCCAGCATGTGACGGGCCATGTTGCCGCTGGCTTCGTGGTGTTTCGTGACGTGCGAGGCCTGTTGAGCGTGGTGCGCGGGGGGTACGACGTCTTCAACGACCTGCAAGGCCGGGAGTTGCCGGCCGACGCAGACGGCGTCCTGGTGTGGGGTCCGGCGGCCGACGACTTCCCGGTCGAGGACGCCGTCACGTGCGCCGTGGTGACCAGGACGGAGGAGTCGTGGTGGGTGCTGACCGGCAGGGAGGCGTCCGCCCAGGAGTGGACCCTGTTCGGCGAGGATGCCGACATCGAGGGGCTGCTGCCGTGTCCGGCGCTGGAGTTGGCCGCGGTCCGCCGCTACGTCACGGGGGCCGCGGTGGTCGACGTGCCGCATGGTGCGAACACGCCCATGACCTGGGTCGTCGCCGGCGCCGCTGGGGCGTTCTGTAGATTCGCGCGGTCCCACGTTGCTCCAGACGCCGCGGACGGTCGTCTGCCGCCAGGCCTGTCGGATCGGGAACGGGCGGAGGTGCTGACCAGCGCTGCCGATGTGTTGTTGGGCCGCATGGTGGGCGCGGCGTTCCTCCGCCTTGCCCATGCCCTCCCTCACGTCATGCGACTGATTGTCGCTTCGAACGTGGACGTGGAGGCGATGGATCCGGACGAGGTGTGGGCGGCGTGTCAGCGTGCGACCAACCTCGTTGAGTCGATCCCGTGGGAGCTGTGCGACGCTTCGCGGTTGGCGGCAGCCCTTGGCGCGTCGACGGAGGTGGATGCTGCATGGTGGGGGGCGAGTGGGATCGGGGGGCTGGCGTTGCTCGATGTGGACCACCTCTCGGACAGCCTGGAGGAGACCTTTGAGGTGAATCAGCAGTGGGGGCAGCTGGCCTTCACGCGGCTCGGGTCGCTGTTCGCCAGTCATCGGGGGCCTCACGGAGTCTCCTGAGGGATCGGTGGTCCCGCCTGCGCGTCCACGCATCCCAGTCGCACCTGCCTTTCGGATTTTGCGAAGCGTGCCTACCATGGTTGCATGAACACGCAGTTGGGTGAGCGCAGGACGGTGTTACCCCCGCAGGATCTGGAGGCGATGCTGGATCTGTCCAGATTCCTGGACCACGTCAAGGCTCCGGCTGCGCTGTTGGGTCCTGACGGCCAGACGGTGCCGCTGCCCCTTGAGGTCTTCCACGTGCTGGTTGAGGTTGCGCACGCGATGCGCGCCGGCAAGGCGATCACGGTGGCTCCGGTCGACCAGTCGCTCACGACGCAGGAGGCAGCGGACTTCCTGGGTATCAGCCGCCCCACGTTGGTGAAGGTGCTGGAGTCTGGGGAGATTCCGTTCGATCGTCCTGGAGCCGGGCGACATCGCCGGGTTCGTCTTCAGGATGTCGTCGCGTATAAGGAACGGAGGCGCGTCCAGCGCCGCGCGGCGCTCGATGAGTTGACCCGTGAGGCGGCCGAGGTCGGGCTCTACGAGGCCGACGTGGACTACACCGCGGCTCTGAAGGCCGCGCGCAAGCGGATGGGGTGAGCGGTGGCCCGGTTCAGCGCGCTCCTCGACGCCTGTGTCCTCGTGCCAGTCACACTTGCTGACACGCTGCTCAGACTGGCTGAGGTCGACCTGTACCGACCCTTGTGGAGCCAACGGATCCTGGACGAAGTGATCGCAGCGATCGAGGAGATCCATCCTGATTTGGCGGCGGACGGGCGAGCCCGTCGGCGCGTCTCGACGATGGACGCTGCGTTCGAGGACGCTTCGGTCACTGGCTGGGAGAACCTGGTCGAGGGGATTGATCTGCCGGACCGTGACGATCGGCATGTCGTGGCGGCCGCGCAGCGAGGTCGAGCGGATCTCATCGTCACGGCGAATCTTTCCGACTTTCCGCCCGAGCGACTCGCTGCGTTGGCGATCGAGGTCCAGCACCCCGACGACTTCCTCCTGGACCTGCTCGACCTCGATCCAGACCGCACCGTGCGGGTCCTCTTCGAACAAGCCCAGGCCGCTCAGAACCCCACCATCACGGAGACGGCGCTTCTGGGGCAACTGGCCCGCTGTGGTGTGCCGCGGTTCGCCGACAGTGCTGCCCGGCAGTTGTGGCGCGGGATGTGAGCTGGGGCAACCTCGCCCGGACTCTGTCAGTCGCGCCCTTTACGATCAGCACAGACGGCGTCCCGGGGTCCTTCTGGGCGCCTTGCGGAAGTGAGCAGGAGATCCCGTGACGACAGCGAGTACTTCCTCGAATGAGCCGGTGCGGCGTGGGCTGTTGTACCGCACCCTGCTCGAGGTGCTGGCGGAGCACGGTCGTCCTTTGCGCAGGCTCGAGGCTTACGCGCGCGTAGCCGAACGGCTGGGCGACCAGTTCACCGATTACGAGCGGGCCACGTTCCGGGACGCCGATGACACCCCTCGCTGGCGCCACGTCCTCGGCTGGGGGACCACCGACATGGTCGCGGCCGGTTGGATGGACAAGACACGCGAGGGCTGGGTGATCACGGAGGCGGGTCGGGAAGCCCTCGCGTCCCATCCGGACGGTGCGGGCCTCGACAGCGATTCGGCGCGCGCCTACCGGGAGCGGTTGAAGGCCCGAAAGGCCGACTCCGGCAGCGAGGCCGGGTATGCCCAGATCCTGGAGGCGGCGCTGGAGCTCCTCGAACCTGGCCAGTGGACGACCTACGGCGAGCTGGCTGTTGTGGCAGGGACCAACGCCCAGACGGTCGGGAACTTCATGAACAAGACGGCCGCCGACGGGGCGTACAGAGTTCTCGGGAAGGACGGGCGGCCGGCGTCCGGTTTCGTCTGGTCTGATGGCCGCGCCGACAACGTACGCGACGTGCTGGAGGCCGAGGGGCTCCAGTTCGACGAGTCGGGGGCGGCGAGCGAGGCCCAGCATGTGCGCACCGAGGACTTCCGGGCGTTCCTGGAGGAGCGGGGAGTTCTCGTCGCACTGCCGCGCCGCGCTTGGCTGGTGCGGGGTTCGTCGGTGGACGGTCATGACCTTGTCCCGAGCTGGCGTCGGGACGGCTTCGCGTCCCTGCGGGCGTCCAAGCTCCGCGAGGTGGAGCCGGGGATCGGGCGTCCGGAGCTGAAGGCGATCGTGGACGAGGACTACTCGCAGACCTCGTACGCGGCCAAGGCGGCGAAGTTGGACGAGTTCCACGCGTTCTTGTCGCGGATGCAGGTGGGCGACCTCATCGCGACCACCAGCCAGGGGCAGTTGTATCTGGGCCGGATCACCGGGCCGGCCGAGTACGTGAAGTCGTCGGATGGGTTGTCGAACCTGCGGCGTGCGGTGGAGTGGGCGCCGGAGGGGTTCGATTACGGCGACTTGGCCAGTGAGATCAAGGCCCGATTGCAAGTGCAGTACGACGTGGTGGAGATGACCCAGCAGCTGGACCTGTTGGAGCAACTGCTCACGGCGCAGACCACCGTCATCGAGGTCGATGAGCCGCCCGCCGCGCCGGTCGTTGTTCGTGAGCTGGCGCTGCCGGATGCCACCGAGGCTCTCGCTGAGTCGCTGAATGTGGATCGGGTGTGGTTGCAGGAGTGCGTCGACCTGTTGCGGGATCGGCCGCAGTTGATCTTCTACGGCCCGCCGGGGACGGGCAAGACCTTCATCGCCCAGGCGCTCGCCCGACACCTGGCCGGGGACAACGTGCGGCTGGTGCAGTTCCATCCGGCGTACTCGTATGAGGACTTCTTCGAGGGCTACCGGCCGTTGGAGGAGGGCGGGTTCAAGCTCAGGCCGGGTCCGTTGCGCAAGACGGTGGACGCCGCGCGGGAGAGTCCGTCGACGCCGTTCTTCCTGATCATCGACGAGATCAACCGCGGCAACCTGGCGAAGATCTTCGGGGAGTTGTACTTCCTGCTGGAGTACCGCAGCCAGAACGTCGACCTGCTGTACGCCACCGATGACGACATCGGCTTCACGCTGCCGGAGAACGTGTTCATCATCGGCACGATGAATACCGCCGACCGGTCGATCGCCCTGGTGGACGCGGCGATGCGGCGCCGGTTCGCGTTCGTGCCGCTGCACCCGTCCGAGCCGCCCACCAACGGGGTGTTGCGCAGGTGGCTGGCGGCGTCCGACCTTGATGTGGGGGTCGCGGATCTGTTGGAGGAGCTCAACCGGCGGATCGAGGATCCGGACTTCAAGATCGGGCCGTCGTACTTCATGCGGAAGGCCGTGCACCAGCCGGGCGGTTTGGAGCGGGCGTGGCGGACGGCGATCCTGCCGTTGTTGGAGGA
>ERZ724512.188-NODE-188-length-25628-cov-8.493958_pt1 | contig 25628 bp, 27 predicted proteins | sample MGYA00376045_ERZ724512 | MGnify/ENA primary metagenome ERZ724512 (study PRJEB28724, sample SAMN07190883) | activated sludge metagenome | isolation source: activated sludge of sewage treatment plant in Hong Hong | place: Hong Kong | collected 2016-03-17 ... | reverse complement strand
TGAAGCCGCACAACCTCACGCTGGTCATGATCGGCGCGGGTCTGCTGTGGTTCGGCTGGTTCGGCTTCAACGCCGGTTCCGCGCTCGCTGCGAACAACACTGCGGCTGTGGTGTTCATGAACACGTTCGCCGCGACCTGTGCCGCGGCTATCGGCTGGCTACTCACGGAGAAGATCCGCGACGGCCACGCCACCAGCCTGGGTGCGGCGTCCGGGGTGGTGGCCGGCCTGGTCGCGATCACCCCATCGTGTTCGTCGGTGAGCCCGATCGGTGCTTTGATCCTTGGCCTGGTGGCCGGTGTGGTCTGTGCGCTGGCCGTGGGTCTGAAGTACCGGCTGGGTTACGACGACAGCCTGGACGTGGTCGGCGTGCACCTGGTGGGTGGTCTGATCGGTACCTTGCTGATCGGTCTGCTGGCTACGGAAGCCGCCCCGGCCGGTGTGAACGGTCTGTTCTACGGCGGTGGCCTGACCCAGTTCTGGTCGCAGTTGATCGCAGCGGTGAGCGTGTTGGTCTACTCGTTCGTGGTGGCCTACATCGTCGCCAAGGTGATCGACATGACGTGGGGCATCCGGATTCCCGAAGAGGACGAGGTCACCGGTATCGACCTCACCACCCACGCCGAGACGGCGTACGAACTGGCGGACAGCGGCTCGGGCGGCAAGTTCGCCGGCGTCGGACAGTCCGCCCTCAAGAAGGAGGAGGTCACGGTATGAAACTCGTCACGGCAGTCATCAAACCGTTCAAACTCGACGACGTGAAGACCGCGCTGGAAACCTTCGGGATCCACGGGCTCACAGTGTCCGAGGCCAGCGGCTACGGCCGGCAGCGCGGCCACACCGAGGTCTACCGGGGCGCGGAGTACACCGTTGACCTGGTGCCAAAGGTGCGCATCGAGGTCGTGGTCGAGGACGATGACGCGGACAGCGTGGTGGACGTCATCGTCAAGAGCGCGCAGACCGGACGGATCGGCGACGGAAAGGTCTGGACCTCCCCGGTCGAGTCCGTCGTCCGCGTCCGGACCGGAGAGCGCGGGCCCGACGCCCTATAACTGACAGGGCGACGTCCCGCCTCGCGTGAGTGGTCGGTCGCGCGGTGAGTGATGCAACACTGCATAACTCGCATGCGTGGCCGACCACTCACGTTGAAACCTCAAGCCCCAGCAGTCAGTCAGAGAGGAGAAGCCGTGAATGTCGTGACACAGGACTTCCTGAGCGCCCGTACCGACCTGGTAGGCCGGCCCGGGTTCGGCCCCTCCCGCCGGCACGCCCTCACGGGCCTCACCGACGACTGGCTCACCGAGTTGTTCGTCGCCTCCGGGGCCCGCGACCTCGGCTGTGCGCTGGTCGCGGTGGGCGGCTACGGGCGCGGCGAGCTGGCACCGGCCAGCGACATCGACGTCCTTCTTCTGCACCCCTCGGCGGTCGCCGCCGCCGACGTGGCCACGGTCGCCGATCGGATCTGGTACCCGATTTGGGACTCGGGGCTGCGTCTGGACCACAGCGTGCGAACCCCCGCGCAGGCCCGCCGGCTGGCCGGCCAGGATCTGCGGGTGGTGCTCGGGCTGCTCGACGCCCGCACAGTCGTCGGTGACGAACGGCTGACCGTCGAGACCCGTTCCAGCGTGCTCGGCGACTGGCGCGCGATGGCCAAGCAACGGCTGGACGAATTACGGGCCGGAGTTGAGGACCGCGCCGCACAGTACGGCGAACTGGCCCATCTGCTGGAGCCGGACCTCAAGGAGAGTTACGGCGGGCTGCGCGATCTGACGATCATGCGGGCGTTGGCCGCCAGCTGGATCATCAGCCCGCCGCAGAGCTCGCTGGCTGCGGCCAGGCTCACGTTGCTCGATGCCCGCGACGCCCTGCACATGGCCACCGGCCGGACCACCGACCGGCTGACTCAGCAGGAACAGCCAGCTGTCGCCACGATGCTTGACTACGCCGACGAGGACGAACTCCTGCGCGCAGTCTGCGCGGCCGGACGCACGATCGGTTTTGTCAGTTCTGTGGCCTGGGGCAGGGTGCGCCGGCAGATCACGCGCACGTCCATTCCGAGGTTGCGCAAGATCCGGCGCACAAGCACCCGGACACCACTGGCCGAAGGCGTGGTGGTGCAGGACGGCGAGGCTGTGCTGGCCGCCGATGCCCGGCCGGATCGTGATCCTGTGCTGGTCTTGCGGGCCGCAGCATCTGCGGCCCAAGCCGGGCTGCAGATGTCGCAGCACACCGTCGACCGGCTGGCTGCCGAGTCCGCACCGCTGCCGGTACCGTGGCCGAGGCCGGCGCGGGAGAATCTGGTCAGTCTGCTCGGTGCTGGGCGGGCTTGCGTGAAGGTGTGGGAGTCCCTGGATCAGGCCAATCTCGTCAGCCGGTTGATTCCGGGCTGGGAGATCGTCCGGTCGGCCCCGCAGCGCAACCCCGTGCACCGTTACACCGTCGATCGGCACCTGGTCGAGACCGCAGTCGCCGCGGCGCAGCACACCCGCCGGGTCAGTCGGCCGGACCTGCTGCTGGTGGGCGCGCTTCTGCACGACATCGGAAAGGGTCGCGCCGGCGATCACACCGAACTCGGCGTCGAGATCGTCACCGACCTTGCGCCGCATCTTGGTTTCGATGCTGCGGACTCGGCGATGCTGACCGACCTCGTGCGCTACCACCTGCTGTTGCCCGATGTCGCGACCCGTAAGGACATCGACGACCCGGCGGTGATCGCGCCGGTAGCGCAGGCCCTGCGTACTCACGAGTTCCTGGATCTGCTGCACTGGCTGACCGTCGCTGACGCTGCGGCCACCGGACCAGCGGCATGGAGTCCCTGGAAGGAGAACCTGGTCGAGCTACTCGTGCGGCGCACGTCGGCCGCGATCGCCGGTGACGACCTGGTCATCGCGCCGCAGCTCGACGATGTCCCCGCGAGCATGTGGAGCGGGCATGACCTCGACGTCGTGGTCGAACCGGTCGGGGAGGCGGAAGTCACCGTCACTATCGCGGCCAAGGACTCCGTGGGTCTGCTCAGCCGCTGTGCCGGGGCGCTGGCCATCAACCGGCTGAGCGTCCGGGAGGCGACCAGCCGCACCCAGGATGGCCGGGCCGTCATCCGGTGGGGAGTGCAGACCCAGTTCGGCGAACCGCCGCGCGCCGAGTCGCTTGCCGCGGATTTGCGTAGGGCGGTCGCGGGGGAGATCGATATCGCGCGCCGGCTCATCGACCGGGAGCGCGCCTACTCCACCGACGAACTGCCGCCACCCCCCGCCGTCGCGCTGATCGCGGACGGCTCCAGCCGGGCGACCGTGCTGGAGGTGCGGGCTCACGACCGGGTCGGGCTGCTCTACTGGGTCACCGCCGCGTTGGCCGACGCGGGGATCAACGTGGACGGCGCGAAGGTCTCCACGCTGGGTAGCGAGGTGGTCGACGTCTTCTTCCTCACAGCTGGTGCGGACCAGCCACTCTCCGAGCACAAGGCGCAGGCCGCCCTGGAGGCTGTCCGAAAGGTGCTCGCGGATTGACGTACAGAACTGGGCGAGCGGCTGGAATTGCCGACCAGTTCTGTACGCAGCACGCCGAACCCGTGGACCGCGGGACGGCGTGTCGCGTACGAAAGTGGTCCGTACCGGAAGTCACCTTCAGGTACGCGGACCAGTGCTGTACGCCGGTGGCTGGCTGAATCGAGTGTCGGCCACCGCCGGTTACCCTGGTAACCAGACCCTCCAGGAGTGATGCATGTTCAATTCCCTGTCCGACCGCCTGTCTGCCACGTTCAAGAACCTGCGCGGCAAGGGTCGGCTGTCCGAGGCGGACATCGACGAGACGGTGCGGGAGATCCGCAAGGCCCTGCTGGAGGCGGACGTCGCGCTGCCGGTCGTGCGCACGTTCACGGCCCGGGTCAAGGAGCGGGCGTTGTCCGCGGAGGTCTCGCAGAGCCTGAATCCGGCCCAGCAGGTCGTCAAGATCGTGCACGAGGAACTGGTCACGATCCTCGGCGGCGAGACCCGCACGCTGCGTCTGGCCAAGAAGCCGCCGACGGTGATCATGCTGCTGGGTCTGCAGGGCGCCGGGAAGACGACGCTGGCCGGCAAGTTGGCCAAGTACTTGGCAGGACAGGGCCACACCCCGCTGCTGGTCGCCGCCGACCTCCAGCGCCCAAACGCCGTGAACCAGCTGCAGATCGTCGCCGAGCGGGCCGGCGTCGACTGCTACGCACCGCAGCCGGGCAACGGCATTGGGGACCCGGTGCAGGTGGCCAAGGACTCCTTGGACGAAGCCGGCCGGACCCTGCACGACCTGGTCCTCATCGACACCGCTGGCCGGCTGGCGATCGACGCCGAACTGATGGGGCAGGCCGCCGCGATTCGTGATGCGGTGCAACCTGATGAGTTGCTGCTGGTGATCGACGCGATGATCGGTCAGGACGCCGTGCAGACGGCAGCGGCGTTCCAGGAGGGCGTGGGCATCGACGGCGTCGTACTCACCAAACTCGACGGCGACGCCCGCGGTGGTGCGGCATTGAGCGTTCGGGAGGCGACCGGCGCCCCGATCATGTTCGCGTCCGTCGGCGAGAAGGTCGAGGACATCGAGGTCTTCCACCCCGACCGGATGGCCTCCCGGATCCTCGACATGGGCGACGTGCTCACCCTGATCGAGCAGGCCGAGCGCGCATTCGACGCCGACCAGGCCGCCCGGATGGCCGACAAGGTCGCCAAGGGGGACGCATTCACCCTCGAGGAGTTCCTCGAGCAGATGCAGGCCATCAAGAAGATGGGCTCGCTGGGCAAGTTGCTCGGCATGCTGCCCGGCATGGCCGAGGCCCGCAAACAGCTGGAGCAGGTCGACGACCGGGAACTCGATCGGGTGGCCGCGATCATCCACTCCATGACCCCGCAGGAACGCCGCGACACCAAGATCCTGAATGGCTCCCGCCGCGCCCGAATCGCGCGTGGGGCCGGCGTTCAGGTCTCCGACGTCAACAATCTGGTGGACCGGTTCACCGAGGCCCAGAAGATGATGAAGCAGATGCGCGGCGGCGGTGGCATGCCTGGCATGCCCGGGATGCCGGGTCTGCCCGGCGGATCCAAGAAGGCCAAGGGCAAGGTGAAGGGCAAGCCCAAGGCCGCGAAGGGCCGTAGCGGCAATCCGGCCAAGCGGGCTGCGCAGTCCTCCGGTGCCGCGACGCCGCCTCAGCCGTTCACCGCCGACGACCTACCCGACGAGTTCAGCAAACTGCTCGGGGGGAAGTAGCCTTCGCGTTCGAAACCTGGCCGGGACAGCGTCGACACGCCGCTGTCTGTGGCCTACGCGCGGCGTGTCGTCGCGGATGACGTCGGATTTGGCCCGGTTTCGAACGCTAGGACCCGTTGGCCGGCCTCCTGTGAACCGTCTGGCACACTGGAAGACGGATCTCCGCCCTCTCACCGGGGATCGCCGACGTTCCACGCCGGCTGCCGGAGTGCCCCACACCCCAGCGGCGGGCGCGACCGACTAACAGGAGAAACACCCCCAGTGGCAGTCAAAATCAAGTTGAAGCGGCTCGGCAAGATCCGCAACCCCCAGTACCGCGTGGTCGTGGCCGATGCGCGCAACAAGCGCGACGGCCGGGCGATCGAGGAGATCGGCCTGTACCACCCCAAAGAGGAGCCGTCGCTGATCGCGCTGGACTCCGAGCGGGTGCAGTACTGGCTGGGCGTGGGCGCGCAGCCGACTGACGCCGTGCTGGCCCTGCTCAAGGTCACCGGTGACTGGCAGAAGTTCAAGGGTCTCGACGGTGCCGAGGGCACTCTGAAGACTCGCGAGGAGAAGGCCGACCGCAAGGCTGTTTTCGCCGCCGCTGCTGCCGAGGCCGCTGGTCTCAAGGAAGCGGAGGCCACCACGCCGAAGCCCAAGAAGGCCAAGCAGACACCGGCGGCGGAAGTTCCGCAGACCACCGAGCCGGTCGACGAGCCGACTGCTGTGGCGACCGATGAGGCGCCGGCCACGGCCAGCGCGAACCAGGCCGCCGAGAATGCCGAGCCGACCGCGGAACAGACCGCGGCGCCGCAGACCGATGGCTAAGAACCTCGGTGAGGCGCTCGAACACCTCGTGTCGGGCATCGTCGACCACCCCGACGAGGTAGCCGTCCGCGAGAACCAGAGCCGCGGGCGCGGGATCCTGCTCAAGGTCACTGTCCACCCCGACGACCTCGGCCGGGTGATCGGCCGGGCCGGCCGCACGGCCAAGTCGCTGCGCACCGTCATCGGCGCACTCGCCGGCGGACGCAACGTCCGGGTCGACTTCGTGGATGTGGACGGCCGCTGAAGGTCGCGATCGGCCGGATCGGCAAGCCGCATGGTGTACGCGGCTGGGTCAGCATCACCGCGACGACCGACGAGCCTGAGCGCAGGTTCGCGGTCGGACAGCGCGTGCTGCTCGATGATCAGTTGCTCACCGTGCGCGAGGTTCGGTTCGCCCCGCGGCTGACCGTGCTGCTCGATGGGTGCGCCGACCGGGATGGGGCCGAGGCCCTGCGCGGTCGCTGGTTGTACGTGGAGGCCGATGAGTCGGACGACCCCGACGCCTACTACGACCACCAGCTGGAGGGGCTCGCCGTTGTGCTGGACGAACAGGTCATCGGCTCTGTCGTAGAAGTGCTGCACCTTCCCGGCCAGGATGTGCTGGCGGTCGATGTAGATGGCCGGCAGGTGTTGGTCCCGTTCGTCGAGCAGATCGTTCCGGTCGTGGATCTGGATGGCCGCCGCATCGAGGTGCGTCGGGTCGAGGGGTTGTTCGATGCGGATTGACGTCGTCACCATCTTTCCCGAGTACCTGGCGCCGTTACGGCTGTCGTTGCTCGGCAAGGCCGTGGAGCGCGGTGACCTCACGCTGGGCATCCACGACTTGCGCGACCACGCTCACGACCGACACCGCACCGTGGATGACACCCCTTACGGCGGAGGGCCCGGGATGGTCATGAGTCCGCAGCCCTGGGGTGAGGCACTGGACGACGTTCTGACCGAGCACAGCCAGTTGGTCATCCCCACTCCATCCGGGCGCCTGTTCACGCAGCGGACTGCTGAACAGTGGGTCCAGCTGCCGCACCTGGTCTTCGCCTGTGGCCGCTACGAGGGCATCGATGCCCGCGTCGCTCAGCACTACCGCGACCGGCTTCCCGTCCACGAGGTCAGCGTTGGCGACTACGTCCTGGCCGGGGGCGAGGCCGCCGTACTCGTGATGTGCGAGGCAGTCGGGCGGCTGCTGCCCGGGGTGCTGGGCAACCCGGAGTCGGCAATCGACGATTCCCACAGCCGCCCTGACGAGTTATTGGAGGGCCCGGTCTACACCCGGCCCCCGCAGTGGCGCGGCTTGAGCGTGCCCGAGATCCTGCTGTCCGGCGACCACGGCCGGATTGCGCAATGGCGGGCCGAGCAGGCCCGGGAGCGCACCGCGCAGTTCCGGCCCGCGGATGGATAGGGCGCTTAAGCCACGTAGTGACCGGATTCGCACCCAGCCCGCCGCGGGCACGAGCGAAGCGTGGCTGAGTGTGTGGGATGCAAGGCCCGTAGCGCCAGACGTGGGCATTGCGCGCTCAGGCACGTTGCGCCCGGGCCATGGGTAATCACTGGTTCCCTAAATCACCCGAAACGCCCTATGGCACACTGGTAAGGATTCGCACGCCACCCGCCACAGGGGGACACGCGCGCGAGATCGGGCACTGAATTCACCCATCCCACCACCAGCGTTCGGCCTGTGGCGAATGCGAGGAGTCATCATGCACACCCTGGACACCGTCGACGCAGCGGCGCTGCGTTCCGACATTCCCGCCTTCCGCCCCGGCGACACCGTCAAAGTCCACGTGAATGTGGTCGAGGGCGAACGCCGCCGCGTGCAGATCTTCCAGGGCGTGGTCATCCGTCGTCAGGGTGGCGGCGTGCGTGAATCCTTCACCGTCCGCAAGGTCAGCTTCGGCGTCGGCGTCGAGCGGACCTTCCCCGTGCACAGCCCGGTCATCGACCACATCGAGGTCGTCACCCGCGGTGACGTGCGCCGGGCGAAGCTGTACTACCTGCGCGAACTGCGGGGCAAGAAGGCCAAGATTCGCGAGAAGCGCGACACCACCTCCGCGTGACCGCGCAACAAACCACCTCGGCCGGCGGCGCCGTGTGGCGGTTCGTCAAGGAGATCGTGATCATCCTTGTCGTCGCCCTCGGCCTGTCGTTCCTCGTGCGCACCTTCATCGTCCAGGCCTTCTATGTGCCGAGCCAGTCGATGGAGAACACGCTCATGCCCAACGACCGGATCCTCGCCTCGAAACTGAACACCCGGTTCGGCGGGGTCAAACGCGGTGAGATTGTCGTCTTCCGCGATCCGGGGGACTGGTTGGACGAGGTGCAGAAGCAGTCGCCGGGCGGTATCGCGGGCGCACTGGAGTGGGTCGGTTTGCTGCCCAGCAACACCGGCGACGACCTGGTCAAGCGGGTCATCGGCATTGAGGGCGACCACGTGCGCTGCTGCTCCACCGACGGTCGCATCGTGCTCAACGGTGTGCCCTTGGACGAGCCCTACCTAAAGCCGGGCAGCACCAACGACGACGTCCGGTTCGACGTGACTGTGCCGCAGGGCCGGATTTTCGTGATGGGGGACAACCGCAACCAGTCGGCCGACTCCCGCTATCACCTCAACGACAATCAGGGCACAGTGCCGGTCGGCAACGTGGTGGGCAGGGTTGTGCTCACGGTGTGGCCGTTCTCGGCGTTCGGCACTCATCCGATCCCGCAGGTGCCCTTCGACGATCCGCGGGTCGACCAGCAGGAGACGCAGAACTAGGGAACCACTGACTAATCATGTCCCCGCTGCAACGTGCCTGAGCGGGCGATCTGCGTCACCCCACACCTAGCGTCATAGCGCTGCTATGACCGACGATGTGCGGCTTGCATCTCACCCGCTCAGCCACCTTCCGCTCGAAACAGCATTAACCAGTGGTCCCCAGCTCTGCTGCAACGCGGCGGTTCGCGCATGGGCCTTGTCCGACCTGCCTTTAGGGTGGGGCTGTGATTGGTCCTGCCTGCATTCCCGCCCCCCGCAAGGGAGCAGGACCGTACGCCTTCGACAACGCGGTGCGGCGCGCGGGCTTCGCGATGGTCGCCGGTCTGGACGAAGCCGGACGTGGCGCGTGCGCCGGACCCTTGTACGCCGCTGCGGTGATCCTTGCGCCACAGACCCGGATCGCCGAACTCGCCGATTCCAAACTCCTGACACCCAAGGCGCGGGACCGGGTGGAACAGCGCGTCAAGCGCCTGGCCATGGCCTGGGCGGTGGCCAGCATCGACGTGGCCGAACTCGACGCGGTCGGCCTGCACCGCGCCAATCTGCTGGCGTTCCGACGAGCCTGGCTGCGACTGCCACTGATCCCGGACTACGCCCTGTGCGACGGCTTCGTCCCCGGCGGGCTGTGCCGGCCCGAGCTCGCGGTCTGGAAGGGCGACCAGGTCTCGGCCACAATCGCCGCCGCCAGCGTCCTGGCCAAAACTGCGCGGGACCGGCACATGGATCTGCTGGACGCGCAGTACCCCGAGTACGGGTTCGCCGAGCACAAGGGCTACACGACGCCGGCTCACCGCGACGCCTTGCACGAGCATGGCCCCAGTCCGGTTCATCGGTTCCGGTTCATCACTGTCCGCCGAGCGCTTCGGGAGGGAGCCGCATGAGCATCGACGACCTGCAGCGGTACGAAAGTGAGGTCGAGCTCGACCTCTATCGGCAATACCGCGAGGTGGTGGGCATGTTCCGCCATGTGGTCGAGACCGAGCGGCGCTTTTACCTTGCCAACGACGTCGACATCCAGGTCCGTACGACCGAGGGCGGCGAAGTGTTCTTCGAGGTCTACCTGCGCGACGTCTGGGTGTGGGACATGTACCGGCAGGGCCGTTTCGCCCGCTCGGTGCGGATCCTGACGTTCAAGGACGTCAACGTGGAGGACCTGCCCGCTGGGGAGGGCTCGGGGGCCTGATCCACAGATCGCCGCTAAATGGGGATCCGTCGTCGGAGCCACAGCCACGATCGGCCCATGGATGCCAACGCCCTGGTCGTACTGAGCGCCGCCGGCCGTGACAGCACCGCCCTGAGTGATCCGGCCGGCCAGGCTGCCGCCCTCGTCGGGGACCATGTGGACGCGGTGGCTGCCTCCCTGGTGGAACCGTGGCTGGCAGGCGGCGGGAACATCCTGTTCCCCGGGGATCCAGGCTGGCCGACTGGACTAGCGGCGTTGGGCCCGGCGGCTCCGCTGATGTTGTGGCTGCGCGGTTCCTTGCCCACCCAGCCCGCTGACGGTGTCGCCATCGTCGGTTCCCGAGCATGTACGCCCTACGGCCGCCAGGCCGCTGCCGATCTGGCTGCGACCGCTGTCGATGTGCAGCGCTGGGTGGTCTCCGGCGGCGCGAAGGGGATCGACGCGGCGGCCCACGAAGGTGCTCTGGCAGCAGGAGGTCGGACGGTGCTTGTGGCCGCCGGCGGGGCAGGGCGCATCTACCCGGCCAGTCATCGGGAGCTGTACATCAACGCAGCCAGGACCGGTGCGGTGGTGTGGGAGTTCCCGGCGACCGCCCCTTTGCGCCAAGCCGGCTTCCTGACCCGCAACCGCTTGATCGCCGCGATGTGCGCAACGACCGTGGTCGCCGAAGCGCGGGAGCGATCAGGGGCCCTGAATACCGCGCGCACGGCTGCCGACCTGGGCCGTCTTGTGCTGGCTCTGCCCGGCCCTGTGACCAGTGCCGCCTCGGGCGGCTGTCATCGGGCGATTGCCGACGGTTGGGGGCAGATCGTGCTGGGGACCGACGACCTCCGGGCCTTGCTGGCCACAGTGCCCGCGTGAGCAACCGCATGCCGGTTTGACTCCGGCGGTACTGCTCGGCAGGCTGAACGGGTGGGCGGCGCTGGGTCGTGTGTGCGGGTCGGCGACGCCGACGTGCCCGCTTTCCAGGCCTACATGCGCGCGGAGCGTGGGTTCTCGCCTCACACGGTCGACGCCTACTCCCGCGATGTGCGCGATCTGCTGGCCTATCTCGAGGACGCGCCGTTGACCACGGAGGCCATTCGGGGCTGGCTGGCGCAGGCTCGCACTCGCGGTGCGGGATCCCCGACCGTCGCCCGCCGGATCGCCGGCATCCGCTGTTTCGCGCACTGGGCCGTGCGGCAGGGTTTGCTCGACAGCGATCCCACGCTGCGCCTGCAGACCCCCCGCGTGCATGCCGACCTGCCCGCCGTGGCCGACAGCGAACGCCTCAACAAGGCCCTGGATGCGATCAGCGCGACAGCTGACGATGCGATGGGGTTGCGGGACCTGGTGCTGATGGAATTGCTCTACGGCAGCGGCCTGCGGGTCAGCGAGGCCTGCGCTCTGAACACCACCGACCTGGATCTGAGCCGGCGGACCGTCCGGGTCATGGGCAAAGGTGCCAAGCAGCGGGTGGTTCCGCTGACGCCGTCCTGTGTGACCGCGGTGGAGCGGTGGCTGCTGGTGAAACCTGCTGGCGACGCACTGCTAGTGGGAGCACGGGGCCGCCGCTTGGACGTGCGGGTCGCCCGTCGAGTAGTACACGCCACCACTCGGGCGTTCCCAGATCTTCCGGACCTGGCTCCGCACGGGCTGCGGCACAGCATGGCCAGCCACGTGCTGGAAGGTGGCGCGGATCTGCGCTACGTGCAGCAGCTTTTGGGCCACGCGAGCCTGTCGAGTACGCAGATCTACACCCATGTGTCCGCAGAGCGGCTGCGGACGGTCTACGAAAGGGCGCATCCCCGTGCCTGAGCCGAACGTGCTCGTCGATGAGGCGGCCGTTGCCGCGGAGGAGGCCCGCGCCAACGCCGCGGATCTGGCACGGCGGTGGCAGGAGTACAAGCAGAGCGGCGACCGTCGAAGACGCGATCAACTCATCCTGCATTACGCGCCGTTGGTGAAGTACGTCGCCGGCCGGGTGCGCTCCGGATTGCCCAACAACGTCGAATCCGCTGACCTGGTGTCCTACGGCATGTTCGGCCTGATCGACGCGATCGACAAGTTCGACATCGAGCGGCAGATCAAGTTCGAGACGTACGCCATCAACCGCATCCGGGGCGCGATCATCGACGAACTGCGGTCGTTGGACTGGGTGCCCCGTTCGGTTCGTTCGAAGGCCCGGGATCTGGAACGGGCTCACGTCGAACTGGAAGTGGAACTTCGGCGATCCCCGTCGGAAAGCGAACTGGCCGACCGCATGGGCATCACGCGCGCGGAGCTGGCCAAGTTGATGAGCCAGGTCTCCTTCACCAACGTGATGGCACTCGACGACATCACGCATTCCGGGTCCGATCGGGGCGACAAGATGACCCTCGGTGATCTGCTCGAGGACCCGCGGGCGCCTGATCCCGAGTCCGAGTACGAGACCGAGGAGATGAAGGTCCTGCTCGCCGAGCAGATCGCGGGACTGCCCGAGCGGGAGAAGGTCGTGCTGACGTTGTACTACTACGAGCGGCTGACCCTGGCTGAAATTGGTTCGGTACTCGGGGTCACGGAGAGCCGTGTTAGTCAGATCCACAGCAAGGCGTTGCTCGGGTTACGGGGACGGTTGCAGGCGATCGGGCTCTAGCGCGGCGGCTTCAGGACCGGCGCTTGACGACGCAGGAAACTCATCGGGTCGAGGTAGACGCCGTCGGACTTCGCGCCGAGGTGGATGCAACGGGCCGAACAATGACCACCGGTGGCTACCCCGCCGATCTGCTGGCCAGCGGCCACTCGGCTGCCGACGGGGACCGCAGCGGTGACCGGTTCGTAGGTGAAGCGGACACCGTTACTGCGCAGGACCACTACAGGACGGTCGGCGAGTCGTTCGGCAAAGACCACGGTGCCAGCACGGATGGCTCGTACCGGCTGCCCGGCCCCGGCCCGCAGATCGACGCCCCGATGGGCGGGCATCCACGCTTCGGGAGCGGGGGTGAATGCACGCAGGACGACGAGGGGGATGACTGGCGGGGCGGGGACGGGCAGCGGCACGAGTTCATGCCACCGCGAATCGGTGGGGCGGTGTAACCCCTCGGCGGGAATCTGGGGAAAGCTGCCGTGTCTGCAGTGAACCAGCAGATGTGAGCGACAGGCCTCAGATGCGAGCGAAGAACCCCGTGTCCATTGCTCGCATCTGAGGCGTATTGCTCGCATTTGCGCACCGGGCAGGTAGCCGAAGCCGTCGAGGCGGGCTATCGGTAGACTGGGACCATCGCCGGCACCCGTCGGCGAAATTCGCACATCGCGATCCGAACTGGCGCGTCCAGTCCCGAAAGGGCAGCACGCCGGCAGCGATGTCAGGGCACCGGCCGCGCGGCCGGTGCGACAACTGGAAGAGAAGGAATCCCCATGGCAGTCGTGACCATGCGCCAGTTGCTGGAATCCGGCGTCCACTTCGGACACCAGACCCGGCGCTGGAACCCCAAGATGAAGCGGTACATCCTCACCGACCGCAACGGCATCTACATCATCGACCTCAACCAGACGCTCGGCTACGTCGACCGCGCCTACGAGTTCGTCAAGCAGACCGTCGCCCACGGCGGCACCATCCTGTTCATCGGCACCAAGAAGCAGGCCCAGGAAGCCGTCGCCCAGCAGGCGCAGCGGGTCGGGATGCCGTATGTCAACGAGCGTTGGCTGGGCGGCATGCTCACCAATTTCCAGACGGTGCACCAGCGGCTGCAGCGGCTCAAGGAGCTCGAGGAGATCGACTTCGACGACGTCGCCGCCAGCGGCATGACCAAGCGTGAGTTGCTCGGCCTGCGCCGTGAGCGCGACAAGCTCGAGCGCACCCTCGGTGGTATCCGCTTCATGACCAAGGTCCCCAGTGCCGTCTGGATCGTGGACACCAACAAGGAGCACATCGCCGTCGATGAGGCCCGCAAGCTCGGCATCCCGATCGTCGCGATCCTCGACACCAACTGCGACCCGGACGTCGTGGACTACCCGATCCCGGGCAACGACGACGCGATCCGGTCGGTCACGCTGCTCACCCGCGTGATCGCGGACGCCGTGGCCGAGGGCAAGATGGCCCGCGCCGGCGCCAGCGAGGAGGGTGCGGAGGAGATGCCCGAGTGGGAGCGCGAACTGCTCGAGCAGCAGGCCGCCGCTGACCTGGCCGCGGCAGCGAGCGAGGCCACCGCGACCGAGACCGTCGAGGTCGTTGAGGTCGTCGAGGAGCCCGCGGCGGAGGCGCCCGTCGTCGAGGCCGCCGAGGTCGTCGAGGAGCCCGCTGCTGAGGCCGCTGAGGCTGCCGAGACCACTGAGACCACCACCACTGAGGAGAACAACTGATGGCTGTCAGCGCTGCTGATGTCAAGCGCCTGCGCGAGATGACCGGCGCAGGGATGATGGACTGCAAGAAGGCCCTCGAGGAGGCTGACGGGGACTTTGACAAGGCCGTCGAGATCCTGCGGGTCCACGGCGCCAAGGGTGTCACCAAGCGTGCCGAGCGCACCGCCTCCAACGGACTGGTGACCTCCTACATCGAGGGCACCCAGCACGGCGTCCTGCTCGAGCTGAACTGCGAGACCGACTTCGTGGCCAAAACCAGCGATTTCCAGCAGATGGCCGCTGACGTGTCCGCGTTCGTGGCGTCGACCAAGCCGGCCGACGTCGAGTCCCTGCTGGCCCTGGAACTCGAGGCTGACAAGACGATCCAGCAATTGCTGGACGAGGCCAACGTGAGCATGGGCGAGAAGATCGAAATCCGCCGGTTCGCGCGGTTCGAGGACGGTTTCGTGTTTGTGTACCTGCACAAGCACGACCCGGCCCTGCCGCCCAGCGTCGGAGCCCTCGTGGAGACCGACGTGGAGAACGAAGAGGTCGCGAAGAACGTCGCCCAGCACATCGCGGCGATGTCCCCGCTGTACCTGTCCAAGGACGATGTCCCCGCGGACGTGGTGGCCAACGAGCGCCGCATCGCCGAGGAGACCGCACGTGAGGAGGGCAAGCCCGAGCAGGCTCTGCCCAAGATCATCGAGGGACGGGTCAACGGCTTCTTCAAGGACGTCTGCCTGCTGGATCAGCCGTGGGTGCGCGACAACAAGAAGGCCATCCGGACCTACCTCGAAGAGAACGGCGTGACCGTACAGAAGTTCGCCCGCTTCAAGGTGGGCCAGAGCTGACATGCAGCGTTGGGAGTCGGCGCCGGACGGCGGCTGGGAACGGGTACTGCTCAAGCTGAGCGGTGAGGCGTTTTCCGGCGGTACAGGTCTCGGCGTCGACCCCGACGTGGTTGCCGACATCGCCCGGCAGATTGCCGATGTGGTGTCCGACGGCCGGCAGGTTGCTGTGGTCATCGGGGGAGGCAACTACTTCCGCGGGGCGCAGCTGTCCGAGCACGGCATGGACCGGGCCCGGGCCGACTACATGGGCATGCTGGGCACCGTCATGAACTGCCTTGCGCTGCAGGACTTCCTCGAGAAGGAAGGCGTGGAGACCCGCGTACAGACTGCCATCGCCATGGGTCAGGTCGCCGAGCCCTACGTGCCGCGCCGGGCGGCCCGGCATCTGCAGAAGGGCCGGGTCGTGATCTTCGGCGCCGGTCTGGGTGTGCCGTACTTCTCGACCGACTCTTGCGCCGCCCAGCGGGCGCTGGAGATCGGCTGCCAGGTCGTGCTCATGGGCAAGAGTGGCGTGGACGGCGTCTACGACTCCGACCCGCGGCACAACCCGCAGGCCCGCAAGTACGACCGGCTCACACATTCCGACGTGCTGAGTCAGGATCTCAAGGTCGCCGACGCCACGGCCATCAGCCTGTGCCGCGACAACGCGTTGCCACTGGTCGTGTTCGACCTGATGGCCGACAGCCACATCCGGCTGGCCGCCGATGGCCGGCAGGTGGGAACGTTGGTCGGCTGATTCGGGTCGGTGAGCACCGTTTCGGGCCACTTACGGATCGCTGCACTGTCCACCGAACGAGGTGCATCTGCCGCCGGTTAGGGTGACCTAACCCACAGGTGTACTCTGGAAATGTGACGTTGGACGAGGCACCGGGCGCCGCCACGGTGACCGCCGTCCAGGCAACCGGTCCGGCAGCCCGCCGACTGGCCGAGCTCGGCGTCCGAGTGGGCTCGCATGTGCGCGTGTTGTACCGCACCACTGGTGGTGGCCGGGTGCTGGCGCTGGACGGATCCCGGGTAGCCATAGATGCGCGCACCGCCGCGGGGATCACGGTGACACCCGCATGACCGAGTTCGCCTCGTGTCATTCCGACGCCGCGGGTCCGCTGGCAGCTGCAGGCGCGCCGGTTGTCGCACTGGTCGGATCCCCCAACGTCGGCAAGTCGACGCTGTTCAACAGCCTCACCGGCGCCCGCCGGCAAGTGGGCAACTGGCCCGGAACCACGGTCGAAGTAGGCCGTACCCAGTGGCGGCTGCCGGACGGAACCGAGACCGCAATCGTGGATCTGCCAGGGGCCTACAGTCTCGATCCGCAGTCCCCGGATGAGGCATTCACGCGCAGCATTGTGCTCGACGAGGATCCACCGGACCTGATCGTGGTGACCGTCGATGCTTCACGGCTGACCCGCTCCTTGTATTTGGTATCCCAGATCCGGGAGCGTCACACCCGCGTGGTCGTCGCACTGACCATGTCGGACATCGCGGCCCGCCGGGACATCGAGATCGACACGACTGCGCTGGCCGAGCAACTGGGCTGTCCTGTCGTGCGGGTGCAACCGCGGCACGGCATCGGGGACGCGGATCTGGGTCGCGCCGTCGACATCGCACTGCGTGAGCCACCCCTGCCGCCGCGCCCCGTCGGCGTGGATTCCGACGACGACCTGGAGCTGGCCGACGAGCGGTTCGGCTGGATTCAGCACGCCGTCGAGGCCGCAACTCGTACGCCCGCGGCCGAGAAGCACACCTGGTCTGATCGCATCGATCGCTGGGCGACAGCCCCCTGGATCGGTCCGCTGATCTTCCTTGCCGTCATGTGGGCTGTCTTCCAGCTGACGACCAGCGTCGCGGCGCCACTTCAAGACGCGCTCGACCAGTTCTTCACCGGCCCCGTCAGTACTGCAGCCATCTCCGTGCTCGGAGCCGTCGGACTCGGCGACTCGTGGGTGCAGTCGTTCGTCGTCGACGGCTTGATCGGCGGCGTCGGCATGCTGCTCACGTTCGTGCCGCTGATGGCCATCATGTTCGTGCTGCTCGCGCTGCTCGAGGACTCCGGGTACATGGCGCGGGCGGCTGTTGTGACTGACCGCACCATGCGGATGATCGGCCTGCCCGGACGGGCGTTCCTGCCGCTCATCGTCGGCTTCGGGTGCAACGTCCCCGCGATCAGCGCCACGCGCGTGCTGCCGGACTCCCGGCACCGGATCCTGACCGCGCTGCTGGTGCCGTTCACTTCCTGCTCGGCACGCCTGGCCGTGTACGTGATGATGGCCGCGACGTTCTTCCCCGACGATGCCGGCAACGTCGTGTTCGCCATGTACGTCATCTCGATCCTTTTCGTGGTCGTGGTTGGCATGGCATTGCGCCGGACGTTGTGGCGGACGATGGGCAGCGAGCCGTTGCTGCTGGACCTGCCCCCGTACCAGCTGCCGCACCTGCGACTGCTCGGCATCGTCGCGTGGGGGCGCTTGCGCGGCTTCCTGAAGACCGCCAGCGGCATCATCGTCGCCACGGTGGCCGCCGTTTGGCTGCTGCAGTCGGTGCCGGTCGGCGGGCAGGGTTCTTTTGCAAACGTGCCTGTTCAGGACAGTGCCTACGCGACCATGGCCCGCGGAATCAGCCCGATCTTCGCGCCGGCCGGCTTCGGGAACTGGGAGGCAACCGGCGCGCTGGCAGTCGGCTTCGTCGCCAAGGAAGCGGTCATTTCTTCTTGGGCGCAGACGTACGCCGTCGCGGAGCCGACGGATCTGCATTCCCCGGGGGATCTGGGCGAGGCGGTGCGGGCGGACTTCGCGGAGTCGTCCGGCGGGCACACGACGGCTGCCGTCTGGGCGTTCCTCATCTTCCTGCTCGCGTACACGCCGTGTGTGGCGACGCTGGCGACTCAGTGGCGTGAGATCGGCCGCAAGTGGACGTTCTTCGGAGTCGCAATGCAGTTCACGGTTGCCTGGATCGTCGCCGTCACCGTGTTTCAGATCGGCAGGATGCTCACATGAGCGGCGGCCCGCTGCGCTCTGTGCTCGCCGCTGTCGACGGAGGGGCACTGACGGTTCTGGAGATCCGCTGCCAGACCGGGTTGTCCGACGAAATGGTGCGTTCCGCCCTTGAGCAACTGCAGCGGATGGGCATGCTGACAGCCGAACAGGTGGCGGTGGGATGCCCACCGGCCGGCTGCGGGGGCTGCGCGGTCACGTCCTCATGCCAGCCGGGGCTGATCGGGTTGTCGCGGGTGGCCGGTTGATGGCTGAGCGCCAGCCGGTGCGTCAAGTCCGCAATCCGTGAGCACTCTGGACATCGGTTAGCGTTCCGGGCGCCAAAACCCCGTCCGTAGTGCTAACCGATGCCCGGAATGCTCACCGATCGGCGCAGATTCAGGCTCATCCGGGCTCTACCAGAGCGTGTCCTGGTTCTCCACAACCCCAGGCATGTTCTCCACGACGACCGGCCCCACAGTGCCAGTGAACTCACCGACCGGCTGCAGGAAGCGGCTGCGGATGACGCCGAGGTTCAGCGATTCCCGGTGCACTCCGATCGGCTGGAACGCGAGCTCTACTTCACCGTCAGCGGTGGCCACCCGCCACGGTTTGGCCGGGTCGTCCGCGTCGTAGTCGATCGTGGCGTCCGGGTCTAGCGCGTGCAACGCCCCGTCCAGCCACAGCGAGTTCTCCCGGCACGCCCCATCCAGCCCTGAGAAGCCGGACGTGAGGTTCATGCCGATCGGCCGGCCGTCGGGCAACTGGCCGCTGAAGAACGCCCAGCGCCAGTGTGTGTGTCGCGGCAGGTGGCCGCTGGTGTAGTCGAAACCTCCCACGCCCCGGATCGAGAACCGGTGGACGAATCCGCCGAGCCGCACCGTGACGCTGCCGGTCACCGGAAGGGCGGCGTTCTTGCCGGTGGTGGACACCGATGTCGGCTCGGTCTGTAGTTCCGAAATCACGGTGAGTGCCGGCTGCGCGGCGATGTCGAACGTCAAATCCAGATCCACGGCCGGCTTGCCGATCGCGGGTAGCCCGACCGGGGAACCGATCTTCGCCCGGACCCGCAGCGTGTCGTCCTCGGTCCGCATCCAGACGTCCGAGCCGGGCATCCGGTAGCGGCTGGCGTGACCGTTGCCCGGGCGGTCGTTGATGCTGATCAGTGGACGCAATCCGCCCGGACGACTGATGTCGGCAAGGAGGTGGCCGGTGCGGCGGTCGGCGATCGTGAGAAAGGTAGTGCCGGTGGGCCCGGCGTCGACGATGGCACAGGTGACGATGATCTCGTCGGTGGCCGCGAACGTGTACATCCAGCGCTTGTGCCGCAAAAACTGCGAGACCGGCGCAGCAAGGCCGTCATGGGCCGGGGGAGTGAGAACCGCGCTCAAACCCTGGTAGTCGCCGAACCGGGGACCGGTGGGCCCGAGCGAATGGACAGGTGCGGTGTAGCGGGTCTGCGTCGCCATGGTTCAAACGGTAGCCAGGTCACCCCAGCGGCTCTCGCATGAGGACCTCTTGTGCCGCGGAAGCCACCAATGTGCCCTGCGCGGTGTAGAACTGCCCGGTGGCAAATCCGTGGCCTGCGCCCGAGATCGGCGACGTCGTCGCGAAGAGCAGCCAGTCATCTGCACGGAACGGATTGTGGAACCACATCGCGTGATCGATCGAGGCGACCTCAAGGTCGGTGTTCTCGTCGCTGCCGCCGTGATGGCCGAGCACCGTGCCCACCATGCTCAGATCGGAGAAGTAGGTCAACGCGCAGACGTGGTAGAGCGACGCATCGGGCAGCGGGCGGTCGGCGCGCACCCACGCCATCCGGTCGAAGCGGCCGCCGGAATGCGCGTTCGCCCACTCGTGATCGAGGAAGCGGATGTCGATGAACTCGCGTTGCGGATACCCGTTGTCGGCCAGGGGTCCGGAGCGTCCCAGGCGTTCTGCGAGGTCCAATTTCGGCGTGTCCTCTGGCCGCGGCACAGAATCGATCCATCGTGCATCCGGCTGGTGAGCGGGTCCTTGCAGGTCCTGCTTGTAGGAGGCGGACATGGCGAAGATGGTCTTCCCGTATTGCACTGCGCGGACCCGGCGAGTGCTGAACGACCGCCCGTCCCGCAAACGGTCGACCATGTACACGATGTGGTCGGTGGTCGATCCTGCCCGCAGGAAGTAGGCATGCAGCGAGTGCACTGTGCGTCCTGGTTGTTCAACCGTGGTGCCCGCGGCCACCAACGCCTGTGCCGCCACCTGCCCGCCGAACGCGCGCAAGGGGGATCCGGCGTGACACCAGCCCGTGAAGATGTCCTGGTCGATCCGCTTGAGTGTCAGCCGCTCGACGAAGCCGAGGTCGGGCGGCGGTGCGTCTTCGAGGTCATGGACGGTCACGGTTGGACAGTAACGGCCCAAGCTGCGGGAGGGAATGTGAGTGACGGACCTCTAGGAGGCCGCTGAGTCGCACTTCCCTCGGGCCTTTAGTCGTGTGCCCCGTGCTCGTGCGCGGCGTGGTCCCGCGGTTCGACCTGGAACGTGGTGTGGTCGATGTCGAAGCACTCGCGCGCGCAATCCTGTAGCTGATCCAGCATGGAGGCCGGGCCGCACGCGTCGAGAGTGTCGGAATCCACCACGACGTGGGCGGTCAGCGCTGGCACACCCGAGGTGATCGTCCACACGTGAACGTCGTGGACGTCGACCACGCCGGGGACACCGCCGAGGTGCCGGCGAACGTCGGCCACATCGAGGTCTTCCGGCGCAGCCTCCAGCAGGATGCGCAACGCATCGCGCAGCAGGCGCAATGATCTTGGCAGGATCATCGCCGCGACCAGCAGGCTGGCGACGGGGTCGGCCCGCTCCCAGCCGGTCAGCATGATGACACCCGCTGCCGCTACCACCGCGACGGAACCCAGCAGATCGCCCAGCACCTCGAGGTAGGCGCCACGCACGTTGATCGACTCGTCCTTGCCGGCCATCAGAATGCGCAAGGACACGGCGTTGGCCAGCAGTCCGACGACGGCGAAGACCAGCATCAGTCCGGCCTCGACCGGCTCCGGGTGGATCAGTCGCTTGATGCCCTCCACGGCGACGTACCCACCGACCACGATCAGCAGCAGCGCGTTGAGCGCAGCCGCCAGGACCTCCAGCCGCTGCCAGCCGAACGTACGTCGCAGGCTCGGCGGGCGTTGGGCCATCGTGGCGGCGACCAGTGCCAGTGCCACACCCAGAACGTCAGTGAGCACATGGCCTGCGTCGGCGAGCAGAGCCAGCGACCCGGTGATCCAGGCGCCAATGACCTCAAGCACGAACACACCCGCCGCGATGCCGAGCGCCCACGCGAGGCGACCCCGGTGGCGCCCGCCCGCGGTGACCGGTGCGTGATCGTGTCCCACTGCACCAGTCTGCCCCGGTCACGTCCGAACGCCGCACGCGCCCCCGGAGCAACTAGGCTGCCAGTAGCCCGCACGAAGGAGACCCGCGCGTGATTGACGACATCCTGCTCGAAGCCGAAGAGAAGATGGAGAAGGCCATCTCCGTGGCCCGCGAGGACTTCGCGACCTTGCGCACCGGCCGGGTGAACCCGGCGATGTTCTCCAAGATCATGGTCGACTACTACGGCGCCCCGACGCCGCTCAATCAGCTCGCCTCGTTCCACGCGGCGGACGCCCGGATGATGCTGATCACGCCGTTCGACCGCAACTCGATCCATTCCGTGGAGAAGGCGATCCGCGACTCCGACCTCGGGGTGAACCCGGCCACCGACGGCAACGTCGTGCGCGTGGTGCTTCCGCAGCTGACCGAGGAGCGACGCCGGGAGTACATCAAGGTCGCGCGGCACAAGGCCGAGGATGCGCGGGTCAGCATCCGCAACATCCGCCGGCAGGCCAAGGAATCGCTGGAGAAGATGAAGAAGGACGGCGAGGCCGGGGAGGACGACGTCAAGCGCGGACTGGCCCACCTCGAAGAGATCACCCACGAGCAGGTATCCGCAGTCGATGAGGTCCTGAAGCACAAAGAGGAAGAGCTCCTCGAGGTCTGATGAGCACCGAGGACACCGAGGTTCAACCGCCCCCCAGCCGCGCCGGGCGCAATCTGCCCATGGCGATCGCGGTGGGAGTCGGCCTCGGTGCGCTGGTGGTCGGTTCGCTGGTCTTCTACAAGTACCTGTTCGCACTTGTCGTCACCGGGGCGATTCTGGTCGCCGTGTGGGAGTTGTACAACGCCTTCCTGCAAAACGACATCAAGATCGCCCGCAGCCCGCTGTTCCTGGTGGCTCTGGCCGGACCGACGCTGGCTTACCTCTTCGGCGTCGATGCCCACATGACGGTGTTCGGCACCTTTGTGGTCGTCGCGCTCGCCTGGCGCATCCGGCGCGGCACCGACGGGTTCGTGAAGGACGCAACGGCTTCGTTGTTCGTCGCCTTCTACCTGCCGTTCATGGTCGGCTTCGTGATGCTCATGCTGCGCGAGCCCGATGGGGTCGCGAGGATCATCGCGTTCATCGGCATCACGGTCTGCAACGACGTCGGTGGCTACGCCGCCGGCGTGCTGTTCGGCAAGCACCCGATCGCCCCGCAGATCAGCCCGAAGAAGAGCTGGGAGGGTTTCGCGGGTTCGGTCATCTTCTCCATCGCAGTGTCGATCCCACTCTTCGCGATCGCGTTCGGCGCTCCGTGGTGGCAGGCCGTTGTGTTCGGGGCGATCATGCCGGTCACTGCGACTGCCGGGGACTTCATCGAGTCGGCCATCAAGCGCGACCTCGACGTCAAGGACATGTCCAACATCCTCCCCGGCCACGGCGGCCTGATGGACCGGCTCGACTCGCTGATTCCGAACGCGTTCGTGGCGTGGGCGCTACTGGGGTGGTTCCTCGGATGACCCTGCCGCTGGTCATGGACGCCCCGCGTCGCGGCAAGCCCCCGCGGCATCTGCTGGACATGGACCTCGCCGCTCGCAAGGCCGCGGTCGAGGAGTTGGGTAGCAAGCCGTTCCGCGCCACACAGCTGAGCCGGCAGGTTCTGGTGCGGCATGTCGACTCGGTCGAGCAGTGCACCGATCTGGGGGAGGCGGATCGCCAGCGTCTGGCGCCGCTCCTACCTCCGTTGCTGACCGCCGCGAACGTGCAGACTTGCGACGGCGATGCGACTCGCAAGACGCTGTGGCGGTTGCACGACGGGTCCCTCGTCGAGTCGGTGCTGATGCGCTATCCGAAGCGCACCACGCTGTGCCTGTCCTCGCAGGCCGGCTGCGGGATGGCGTGTCCCTTCTGCGCCACAGGACAAGGCGGTCTGCAGCGCAACCTCAGCACAGCCGAGATCCTGGAGCAGGTCCGGGTGGCCGCCCGCGATGCTCAAGGCGGGCTGCTGGGCCAGCCGGCGCGGCTTTCCAACATCGTGTTCATGGGCATGGGCGAACCGCTGGCCAATTACAACACCGTGCTGGCTGCCGTACGCCGGATGATCGCCGAACCGCCGGAGGGCTTCGGCATGAGTGCTCGGGGGATCACGGTCTCGACCGTCGGGCTGGCGCCGCAGATCAGGCGGTTGGCGGGGGAGGGGCTGCCAGTCACCCTGGCGCTGTCGCTGCACGCCCCGGACGACGAACTGCGCGACGAGATCGTGCCGATCAACAACCGCTGGCCGGTCGCCGAGGTGCTGGATGTGGTTTGGGAGTACGCCGACCGCACGCGGCGCCGGGTGAGCATCGAGTACGCGCTGATGCGCGACATCAATGACCAGGACTGGCGCGCCGACCTGCTCGGTGATCTGCTGCGCGGGCGGTTGGCGCATGTGAATGTGATCCCGCTGAACCCCACGCCGGGGAGTCGATGGACGGCGTCCACCCCTGAGCAGGAGGAGTCGTTCGTCGAGCATCTGCGTGCTCGCGGCGTGGCGGTAACGGTTCGCGACACCCGTGGCCGGGAGATCGACGGCGCGTGCGGGCAGTTGGCAGCCACCCAGCGCTGACCCAGCGCTGATGTGCCGGGCGGGCGACAACCTTGCCGCCCTGGCATATCGCATCTCGCCTACTACCCTGAGACCGTGCGAGACATCGTCATCCTGGGCAGCACCGGAAGTATCGGCACGCAGGCGCTGGACGTGGTGGCGCGCAACCCCGACTGCTTTCGCGTGGTCGGGTTGGCGGCTGGCAGCAACGCCGAACTTCTGGAAGAGCAGGCTCGGCGCTTCAATGTCCCGCACGTCGGAATTGCTTCTGGAGAACTGGACGTTCCCGGCACAGTGCACGTCGGCCCGGACGCTGCGACTGAACTCGCCGGGCTCGGCGCGCACACCGTACTCAACGGCATCACCGGCGCGGTCGGCTTGCGCCCGACACTGGCCGCCCTGGAAGTCGGCAGCGTGCTGGCGCTGGCCAACAAGGAGTCCCTGATCATCGGCGGCGAGCTGGTCACCGCCGCGGCGAAGCCCGACCAGATCGTGCCGGTCGACAGCGAGCATTCCGCTATTGCGCAATGCCTGCGCGGCGGACGTCGGGAGGAGGTCAGGCGGCTGCTGCTCACGGCCAGTGGGGGGCCGTTCCGCGGTCGCCCCCGCGAGGAACTCGAAAGCGTCACAGTGGAGCAGGCCCTTGCGCACCCAACCTGGGACATGGGGCCAGTCGTGACCATCAACTCCGCGACCTTGATGAACAAGGGCCTGGAACTCATCGAGGCGCACCTGCTGTTCGACATGCCGCTCGACCGGATCACGGTGGTCGTGCATCCGCAGTCGGTCGTCCATTCGATGGTGGAGTTCACCGACGGCAGCACCATCGCGCAGGCCAGTCCACCGGACATGCGACTTCCCATCGCCCTGGGTTTGAGCTGGCCCGACCGGGTACCCGAAGCAGCACCCGCGTGTGACTGGACGCAGGCTGCGAACTGGACTTTCTACCCGCTGGATGAGGAGGCGTTCCCGGCCGTGCGACTGGCGGCCCAGGCCGCGCAGACCGGCGGCGTGATGCCGGCCGTCCTCAACGCCGCGAACGAGGAATCCGTGCAGGCGTTCCGCGACCGTCGACTGGGATTCCTCGGTATCACCCGAGTGGTCGAACGGGTAATGGCCGCCCGCTCTGGCGTGGACACGGGTGACCGGGTGACACTGGAGTCAGTGATTGATGCGGATGCCTGGGCGCGCAATTGTGCCCGGGACGTGATCGAGGAGGATGCGTGACTCTGATCGGGATCGTGGCGCTTGTGCTGGCGCTGGTGGTCTCGATCGCCCTGCACGAGGTGGGGCACATGGTCCCTGCCAAGAAGTTCGGGGTCAAAGTCACCCAGTACATGATCGGTTTCGGCCCGACGCTCTGGTCACGAACAAGGGGTGACACCCAGTACGGCGTCAAGGCCGTCCTGCTCGGCGGCTACATCCGCATGATCGGGATGTTCCCGCCCGGCTCGGGCAAAGCCAGTCACCAGGGCCGGCTCGGGACGCTGATCGAGCAGGCGCGGGAGGATTCCGCGGCGGAGGTCGGACCCGGGGAAGAACATCGAACGTTCTACAACCTGACGGTGCCGAAGAAGCTCGTGGTGATGCTCGGCGGCCC
>ERZ724512.187-NODE-187-length-25654-cov-7.609164_pt1 | contig 25654 bp, 23 predicted proteins | sample MGYA00376045_ERZ724512 | MGnify/ENA primary metagenome ERZ724512 (study PRJEB28724, sample SAMN07190883) | activated sludge metagenome | isolation source: activated sludge of sewage treatment plant in Hong Hong | place: Hong Kong | collected 2016-03-17 ... | reverse complement strand
CCGGGCCAGGCGAGCATCACGATGCCGGCGATCAGGCTGATGATGCCGAAGAAGATCTCCCAGCCGCGCCCGGGCAGGCCGGGATCGCTGATCGCCGACACGGTGTGGGCGACGCCACGGAAGATGAACCCGACGGCGATCCAGATGGCCAGCAGCAGAACGGCATAGCCCTCGCCGAAGTGGCGGAAGGCCAGCACCGCGAGGATCAGTGACGCCGCACCGCTGAGGAACAGCAGCACGCGGCCACCGGCCGACACATGCAGCGTGAACGCGAAGAAGACTTGGGCGATACCGCTGATCAGGAGATACGCGCCGAACAGAACGCCCGCGACGGCGAGCGTCTTGGTGGGCCATACCAGCATGAGCACGCCCATGACGATGGAGAGCAGGCCCGAGAGCAGGGTCGACTTCCAGAGGTGGGGGACGAGGCTTCGAACTTCGGTGATCACAGGGGATTCCATGCGGAAAAGTCTTACACGCGCTTGCCCACCCAACGCCGGAAAGTCCTGTTCTGCTGCCGCGATGCGGCCGCTTTATTACTGTTCCGTTACCGGCAGTGCGAGTTGGCTTCACGGTCGTTAACGTGCACTGCTTGGAGCAGACGAAACGGCCCCACCCAGAAAGTTGAGACAAACGTGGAAGCTGGAAAGCAGGTTCGCCGGTGGTCCGGGCTCGGATGGCGCGCTGTCGGCGTTCTTGCGCTGTCGGGGACGCTGGCGTTGTCGGGATGTACCAAGAACACCGACACCGAGTCTTCGACAACGCAGACCACGGCGGCGCAGGCCTCGAAGGTGGACTCGATCGCCAATATGGTTCCCGAGGACATCAAGTCGTCCGGCAAGCTGGTCGTCGGCGTCAACGTCCCCTACACGCCGAACGAGTTCAAGGATCCCAGCGGCAAGATCATCGGCTTCGACGTGGACCTGATGAACGCCATCGCGGCGACGCTGGGACTCACCCCGGACTACCGCGAGGCCGATTTCGACAAGATCATCCCGTCCATCCAGGGCGGCACGTTCAACGTCGGCATGTCGTCGTTCACGGACACCAAGGAACGCGAGCAGACCGTCGACTTCGTGACCTACTTCTCCGCCGGTTCGTTGTGGGCCAAGCCTGTCGGCTCGGCGATCACCCCGGACAACGCGTGCGGGAAGAAGGTCGCGGTGCAGGCGACCACGGTTCAGGAGACCGAGGAGCTCCCGGGCCGCAGTAAGGCGTGCACCGACGCGGGCAAGCCGGCCATCGAGATCCTCAAGTTCGACGGTCAGGACCAGGCCACCAACGCCGTCGTCCTGGGACAGGCCGACGCGATGTCGGCCGATTCCCCGGTGACGCTGTACGCGATCAAGCAGAGCAACGGCAAGCTCGAACAGGCCGGTGACATCTTCGACTCGGCGCCGTACGGCTGGCCGGTGAAGAAGGGCTCGGCCCTGGCGGCCGCGATGCAGAAGGCGCTGGAGCATCTCATCGAGACCGGTGACTACAAGACCGTCGCCACCAACTGGGGCGTCGAGAAGGGCATGATCGACAAACCGGTGATCAACGGCGCGGTCAACTAGTCCGGCGAGCAACGATGAGCCTCGACGTTTCGCCCTCACCCAGCGCTGAGCCTGTCGCGCCCGCCGCCATCGATGCGGTGCCGCTGCGGCATCCGTGGCGCTGGGTGACGGCGATCGTCGTCCTGCTGCTGGCGGCCCTGTTCGTGTACGGGGCCGCCACCAACGAGGCGTACCGCTGGTCGGTCTTCAGCAAGTACATTCTCGACGAACGCATCGTCCGCGGCGTCGTGGTGACCCTCGAGCTCACCGTGTTGTCCATGGTGCTGGCGATCGTGCTCGCCGTGGTGCTGGCCGTGATGCGGCTCTCGCCCAACCCGGTGCTGCGCTCGGTGTCCTGGGTTTACCTGTGGATCTTCCGCGGCACACCGGTGTGGGTGCAGCTGGTGTTCTGGGGCCTGGTGCCGACCATCTACCGGAACGTCCAGTTGGGAATTCCGTTCGGGCCCACGTTCTTTCACCTCAACATCCAGAATCTGGCGCCATATTTCTGGCTGGCGGTGATCGGCCTCGCGCTCAACGAGGCCGCCTACCTCGCCGAGATCATCCGCGCCGGCATCTCTTCGGTGCCCGAAGGGCAGCACGAAGCCTCCGTGGCCCTCGGCATGTCGTGGTGGATGACCATGCGACGCACGGTGCTGCCGCAGGCGATGCGGGTGATCATCCCGCCCACCGGCAACGAATTCATCGGCATGCTCAAGACCACCTCACTGGTCGCGGCGGTGCCGTACACCAAGGATCTGTTCGGCGCGCAGCGCAACATCGCCGCGGTGATCTTCGAGCCGGTCCCGCTGCTGCTGGTGGCATCGGCCTGGTACCTGCTGGTGACCAGCATCCTGATGGTTGGTCAGCATTACCTCGAGCAGTACTTCTCCCGGGGTGCCTCGCGCAAGCTGACCGACAAGCAACTCGAAGCGCTCAACGAGGCCGAGCAGCTCGGAGAGGCGGGCCACGTATGAGTCGAGTCGACGATGCCGCCGAGGGACGAGGCGGAGGAGGAGCGAGACAATCCGGCGTGAGTCGAGTCGACGATGCCGCGCCGCTGATGGTCAAAGCCGAAGGCGTGTGCAAGAACTTCGGCGCCCTGCAGGTCCTCAAGGGCGTCACCCTCGAGATCGGCCGCGGCCAGGTGCTGGTGCTGATCGGTCCGTCCGGGTCCGGCAAGTCGACCTTCCTGCGGTGCATCAACCACCTCGAGCAGATCAGCGCCGGACGGCTCTACGTCGACGGTGAACTCATCGGCTACCGGGAGCGTGGCGAGAAGCTTTACGAGATGTCCCCGCGTGACGCGGCCCGGCAGCGCCGCGACATCGGGATGGTGTTCCAGCACTTCAACCTCTTCCCGCACCGCACCGCCCTGGCGAACATCGTCGAGGCCCCGATACAGGTGAAAGGTGTCAAGAAGGACGTCGCGGTGGCCCGGGCCAAGGATCTGCTGAACCAGGTCGGGCTGTCGTCCAAGGCCGACGCCTACCCCGCGCAGCTGTCCGGCGGCCAGCAGCAGCGCGTCGCGATCGCCCGCGCACTGGCCATGGAGCCCAAGCTCATGCTGTTCGACGAACCCACCTCCGCGCTGGATCCCGAACTCGTCGGCGAGGTGCTCGCGGTGATGAAAAAGCTTGCGGCAGCGGGCATGACGATGGTCGTGGTGACCCACGAGATGGGCTTCGCGCGAGAGGTCGCAGACCAGTTGGTGTTCATGGACGGCGGCGTCATCGTCGAGGCGGGTCCGCCGCGTGAGGTGCTGGCCAATCCGCAGCACCAACGGACTCAGGCGTTCCTCTCCAAGGTGATGTAGCCTCCGGCAAACGGGGAGTTCAAGGTGGAGGGGACACGTTTCGGGCACTACGAGTTGCTCGAACTGCTCGGTCGCGGGGGTATGGGCGAGGTTTACCGCGCCCGCGACACGAAGACCGACCGGATCGTCGCGCTCAAGGTGCTGCCCGCGCACCTGGCGCAGGACGAGGTTTTCCAGCAGCGCTTCCGGCGCGAGGCCCAGGCCGCGTCCGGTGTCAATGACCCGCATGTCGTGCCCATCCACGGCTACGGCGAGATCGACGGCCGGCTCTATCTGGACATGCGGCTGATCGAGGGGGAGAACCTCGGAAACCTTCTGGCGCAACGAGATTCGCCACTGGGGCCGCGGTTGGGTGCCGTGGTGGTCGAGCAGGTGGCGTCGGCCCTGGATTCCGCGCACGCCCGGGGTCTGGTGCACCGGGACGTCAAGCCGACCAACATCTTGATCTCCGACCGTGAGTTCGTGTATCTCATCGACTTCGGTCTGGCCCGCACCGCCGGCGAGGCGGGCCTGACGACCGCCGGCAGCACCCTCGGGACGCTGGCGTACATGGCCCCCGAGCGGTTCAACGGCGGACAGAGCGACACCCGTTCGGACATCTACGCCTTGACCTGTGTGCTCTACGAATGTCTGACCGGCAAGCGCCCTTACCCCAGTGACAGCCTCGAACAGCAGATCGCGGGGCACCTGGTGTCGACTCCGCCGCGCCCGTCGGATACCGATCCGGCGCTGGCGGCCTTCGACGACATCATCGCCAAGGGCATGGCTAAGGATCCCGACCGCCGCTACCAGACCGGTCGCGCGCTGGCCGCCGCGGTCCGGCAGGCGGTGGACGCACCCCGGGTGCGGGCGGGCCGCAGTCGAGGCCGGCATTCGGCCGGGGAAACCGAGGCGGCCCGACGGTCGCGGCACGCCGCGCTCGCGGCGGTCCTGGCCGCCGTGTTGTTGACCGCTGGCGGCATCGGGGTCTGGCAGGTGCTGGCACACCGGGATGCGGGCGGGCCGCCGTCCACCGACACCCCGGTGACCCTCGGCGCCGTCCCGTCGATCGCCGCGACGCTGCCCGACGACATCAAGTCGCGGGGGCGGCTGATTGTCGGCGTGAACATCCCTTATGCGCCAAACGAATTCAGGGACGGCTACGGGCAGCTGGTCGGTTTCGACGTCGATCTGATGAACGCGATCGCCCGGGTCCTCGGCGTGGCGCCGGAATACCGGGAGGTCGACTTCGACACGATCCTGCCGTCGGTGCAGGCCGGTGACTTCGACGTCGGGATGTCCTCGGTAACCGACACCGTCGAACGTGAGCGGCTGGCGGATTTCGTCACCTACTTCGAGGCCGGCACGCTGTGGGCGCAGCGGCCCGGTCCGCCGATCGATCCGGCCCATGCCTGTGGTCTGCGCGTCGGCGTCACCGCCGGGGTGATTCAGCAGACCCACGAACTGCCGCGCAAGAGCGACGAGTGCGTCGCCGCCGGACTGCCCCCGATCGACAGCGTGGTGTTCCAGCGCCAGGACGAGCTGACGGCGGCGTTGATCGCCGGCCAGGTGGATGCGATGGCGGCGGATTCACCGGTCACCGGTTTCGCCATCAAGACCAGCGGCGGCTCGCTGACGCCGGCGGGGGAGGTGTTCGACGCCGGACCGTACGGCTGGCCGGTGCAGCGCGGATCGAAGCTGGCCGAATCGTTGCGGCTGGCACTCGAGCACCTGATGAAATCGGGGGAGTACAAGACCATCGCCACGCTGTGGGGCGTCGAGCGGGGCACCATCGACAAGCCCGTCCTCAACGGTGCGATCAGATGAGATGCCCTGCCTCGGTTGCCTCGACCGTCCTCGTCGCGGGAACCGGCTGCCGGCCGACCAGGTACCAGGTGTGCATGACGCCCTTGCCCTTGATGTCGACGTCGCCGCGCTCGATGAACTCGAACTCGCCGCGCAGCCGTTCGTAGACGTCCTGCGGGACCTGGATGTGCCCGGTCGGGTCGGTGCTCTCCATCCGGGAGGCGATGTTGACCGCGTCGCCCCACACGTCGTAGAAGAACCGCCGGGAGCCCACCACCCCGGCCACCACCGGCCCGCTCGCCAGCCCGATCCGCATGGCCACCGGCTGCCCGTGGGGGTCGCGCATCTGCGCGACGGCGTGCGCCATGTCGAGGGCCAGCGCCGCCAGCGCGTGCACGTGGTCGGCGCGAGGTTGCGGCACGCCGCTGACCACCATGTACGCGTCGCCGGTGGTCTTGATCTTCTCCAGGCCGTGACGGTCGACCAGCAGGTCGAATTCGCTGTACAGCCGGTCCAGGAAGGCGACCAGGTCACAGGGTGGGGTCTGGCTGGCCCGTTCGGTGAATCCGGCGATGTCGGCGAACAGGACGGAGGCGTCGTCGTAGCGGTCGGCGATCACGTCGTGCGCCGGGTCCTTGAGCCTCTCGGCGATGGTGGCGGGCAGGATGTTGGCCAGAAGTTGTTCGGAGCGTTGGTATTCCAGCTCCATGGCCGTTTCGGCGCGGGCGATCTCGCGCAGCACGAACCACACTGCCGCGAACGCCATGAAGGCCGCGGCGGTGACCGAGACGATGAAGCCGGCGGTGATGCTCCAGGACGGCTGAAGGCCGGTGTCGGCGGGCACGGTGAGCCTGAGGATGATCGCCAAAGCCACCCCGACCGCGGCGAGCACGCCGGCCAGCCAGATGCGTTCGGCGCCCAGTGTCAGGACAATGAGAACCGCGGCTATCGGGTAGTAGAACAGCAGCCCGGAGCCGGTGCCGACATTCCAGGTGATGAAGAACAGCGAGGCGTACGCCAGTGCGGTGAAGACCAGCGGCGGCACGAGTTCGCCGTAGCGGCGCAGTTGCGGAATCGCCAGGAACGCCACGGCCGTGCCGAGGTTCACGATTCCGATCGGCCACATCGCGCGGCCAAGGGTCAGTTGGTAGAAACCGAAACCGGCGCTGACGAGCGCCGCGATCACGGTGGTGATCCGCAGCACCCGGAATCGCCGGTCCGCGGCCTCGGCGTAGTGCGCGTTGCGCACCGGCGCACAGAGGCTCGGCCGACGGAATCGCGGATTCGCCGGCGAGGAATGGGTGGAACGGCGCGTAACCACTGAGGCCAGCCTAACCCAGCGGCCCGACTTCAGGCGTTGAGCAGCACCAAGCGAACGGCGTGGTCGACGACGGCGTCGAGGTCGTCGCCGAGATTGCCGGCCAGCCACTGCTGCGCCAGTTCGGCCATGGCGCCGGTGTACATCGCGGCCGCGACCGCCGTGGCGACCGGTTTCTCGCCCGGATGGGCCTGTGCGCGTTCGCTGAGCACCATCTGACGCAGCAGCTCCTGGGCGATCTCCCGGCGGGCCGCCAGCACGGGGTTCGCCCGGGCCTCGGTGAACAGCACCCGGCCGCGGCGCGGATCGGCGGAACTGAAACCCAGCACGGCACGGATGCCGGCCCGCGACCGCTCGATGTCGTTGCCCTCGGTTGCGCTGATCGCCGCCTCCACTTCGGCGTTCAGGCCCGCGGCCACCTCGTCGTACACGGAGCCGAGCAGTTCGTCGGTGTCGGCGAAGCTCTCGTAGAAGTAGCGGCTGTTCAGCGCCGACCGCCGGCACACCGAGCGCACCGACACCGCGCTTTCGCCCTCGTCGCCGAACAGCTCGAACGCCGCGCCGATCAGCAGCGCGCGACGCTCGATCCGGCGGTCGGACAGTGGAACGCCCGCCCACCTGGTGGGGCTCGACATGCGGTAAGCGTAGCGGCCTAAGTCTGGTGACATCTGTATCCAGAAATGTAGAGTGGGTGCATGCAGTTGCCCGCCATGCCGCATCAGCTTCTCGCACAGCGCATCACCCAGTTCTACGACGACGAGGTCCGCAGCCGGTACTTCCGCGGCCTCGACTTCGCCGGGCCGCAGGGCGATCCCGGCTGGTTCGGGCCGGGCAGCGCGGTCTGGCACGTGCATTCCCACATGCCGGCGCTGGTGTTCGGACTGCAGTGCGCCGCCTATCTGGAACGGTTCGACCCGAGCATCTTCTGGATGGGTGTGGACCACTCGCGCATCGTCGAGCGCGACGAGAGCGGCGAGCCGACGATGCAGGTGGATCCCGAAGGCGCCGCGGTGCGGCTGGGGCATTCGGTGTCGTTCTTCATCGCCACGGCCTACGGTTCCACGGCGACCGCCGAACGGGTGGCCAAGACCGTGCGGGCGATGCACCACACCGTCAAGGGCACGCGGCCCGACGGCCTGCGCTACGACGCCGACGACCCGGACTGGCTGCGCTGGAACTACGCCACCGTGGTGTGGGGGATCGCCACGGCGCACGAGTATTACCATCCGAATCCGTTGCGCGGCAAGAAGATCGACCGCTACTACCGCGAGTTCGTCAAGGTCGGCCATGCCCTCGGTGGTACGGATCTGCCCGAGACGAAGGCCGAGACGTTGGACTGCCTGTACTCGTACCTGCCCAAGCTGGCCCTGACCTACGGCGCGGCGATGGCCACCGGGCCGAACCTGGCGGCGGCCGAAACCCAGCCGCCCGGTGGGGAATTCGTCGACTGGGCCATTCGCGACACGCTGCCCAGCTGGGCCGCGGCCATGGTGATGCACCGGCGCCCCAACCCGATCGAGCGGGCGGCCCGTCAGGCCGCGGTGTGGTCGGTGATCAACGGCATCCACTTCACGATGGGTCCGCTGCCGGAATTCCGCCAGGCGCAACAGCGGGTGGCCGCAGTGCGCAACGGCACCGTGCCGGCGCCCACGTCACCGACCCATGTCCCGGGGACTGACCCGAAGCGCTCGCGCGCCAAGGCCGAGCAGATGGCCTGACCGGCCCCGATCAGGCGGCGGCCTTGTCCGTCTGGGAGGCCGAAGTCTCTTGTGCGGGCTGCTCGACGTGATCGCCGTCCTGCTTGACGTCCGTTGTTTCTGAGGCGGAGTCGCCGGCTTGGGCAGGGCCGGAATGCATTTCGCTCGTGACCGAGTCGTCCGACTCCTGCTGAGACGTGCTCGTCTTCGGGAGATCCGGATCGGGTGTGACGTCCTCATCGGCACTGGATCCGGTGGCCTCTTGTGGCGAGGTGGTGTCGGTGGTCTCCGCCGGCGGCGGCGCCACGGGCGACTCGGCGGTCACGGTATCGATGTCCTCTGCCACCGCGGGCGTTGTCGAGGGCTCGTCGTCGATGAGAGCGGATGTGGGTGCCGCTATCTCGGGGGCGGCCGACCGCGATGAGAGGACGTTGACGTCCTTCGGCACCGCCGCGACGGTCAGCGCCGGGGTGGCCGGGGTCGCCTCCTCGATGCGAGCCGGTGTGGACGGCGTCGTCGTCACCGGCGCGGCCGGAGCGGCCCGTTCCGGCGATGGTTGTTGCAGCGGATAGAACCAGTTGTTGAAGTCGTCCAGCTGCGTCACTTGGTCATCGCTGAGCCGGATGCCGAGGAGGGCCCAGGCCATTTCGGTGAGTTGGGTCAGCGGGTGTTCGGCGTGGTAGACGATGTAGGTGGTGCGGCCGTCACGGCTGTAGAGAACGTCCTTGTCCTGGATCTCATCCAGGTTGGAGTAGTTCTGGGGACCCATGAGCCCGTGGATCGCCAAGCCGCCGGCCGCATCGACGATCAACGAGGTGATCGGCCGGTACCACACCCACTGGAAGTTGGCGACGGGATCTCCGTCGATGATGACGGACGTAACCTGTAGCTCGTCCCCGGTGTCCGCGGGGTTGCGGGCGCCGTTGGGCGTTATCCCGATGAGGCAGGCCATGATGCCCACCAGGAAGTGGTCGCTGGCCCATTGCTTGACACCCCACGGACTGCGCGGGTCGGACAGCAGCACGACCTGGGTGCTGGCAGGATCGAGGAGGCCTTGGGCGTACGCCTGCTCCGCGGCGTTGCCCAGGGCGTCGGCGCCCTGCGAGTACCCGCTGTAGACCAGGTAGGGCTTGTCCGAGGCGTCCTGAAGCCCCTCCATCGTGGCGAGATTGTGGGCGACGGCGAGGGCGACGGACTGGTCGTAGGTGGGGGCGAAGATCGGCAGCCACTGGCCCGAGTTCCCGGAGATGATCGGAAACATCGACTGCGGATAGACGACGATCACGGTCTCGAGGTCGCCCCGCATCGGATCGATGCGTTTGTACAGGGTGGTGTCGTCGGTACCCGGGCTGTTGACCACCAGGGCGCCGGCCGGCACATAGAACGGTGTACCGGTGAGCCAACCCGTGCTACTCGTGCTTGGCTCGGAAAGGCTGAGGGCCGGATCTTTGCCAGCCATGAGGCCGTCGAGGACCTGCTGGGTGGTCTGCTGGGAGGCGACCACGGCTGCGGCTCCGTTTGCCGAAGCGGCCAAGGGCAGCGCCAGGGCAAGACACAGGACCCACGCCGCGATGATCCACTCGACAGCTCGTCTGGAGGTGTTCATTTCGCCCCGATCCACAGTGAACGCGGACAATCCGAGACGGTTCGGCGTTCTCTCCGGCCAGCCCCGATGCCGCGTCGATTCTCTCACATCGAGGGCGCTTTTGGTTTGCCAGGCCGGCTATTGAGGGCATCGCCGCGGAGCGGATGCCGCCACGGATCGTCAGTTTGCGGTGACGGCGGGCAAGGGATCGTGGTGCCCTCGGTGAGACTCGAACTCACACTGGACGGGTTTTGAATCCGTTTCCTCTGCCAATTGGGATACGAGGGCCTGCGCGAGTAACCACGATAGAGGATCGATTCGGCGACACCGTCGGCCCCGTGGTCGGTGCTGATCAAGCGACTGCGCGACAATGGGCCGATGAGCACCGACGCCGACGCAAGCCAGCCATACCGCGTTCTGATCGCCGAAGACGAGGCCCTGATTCGGCTCGATCTGGCCGAGATGCTGCGCGAGGAGGGCTATCACGTGGTCGGCGAGGCGGGCGACGGCCAGGAGGCCGTCGAACTTGCCGAGAAGCTCACGCCCGATCTGGTGATCATGGATGTGAAGATGCCGCGCCGTGACGGCATCGACGCCGCGCGGGAGATCGCCGAGAAGCGCATCGCCCCGATCGTGGTGCTCACCGCGTTCTCGCAGCGCGACCTCGTCGAGCGGGCCCGCGACGCCGGGGCGATGGCCTACCTGGTCAAGCCGTTCTCCATCAGCGATCTGATCCCGGCCATCGAACTGGCGGTCACCCGGTTCAGCGAGATCTCGGCCCTGGAGAAGGAGGTCGCCAGCCTCGGGGACCGGCTCGAGACCCGCAAGCTGGTGGAGCGCGCCAAGGGGCTGCTGCAGTCCAAGCAGGGGATGTCCGAGCCGGAGGCGTTCAAGTGGATCCAGCGTGCGGCCATGGACCGGCGCACCACCATGAAACGAGTGGCCGAGGTGGTTCTGGAAACCCTGGACCCGCCCGCGGAGGGCGCCTCCGAAAGCCCCGCGACCAGTCCGCCCACCAGTTGAGCAGCGGTTAACACTGCGTTTCCCGTCGCGGCGGATCCGGACCGGAGAAGCGCGCTGACCGCCCGCTTTGTCGGGTGCGCTGCCCGAGGAGACGCCACGCCTGCGTCAAGACCACGCGATTCCGTCGCTGGTTGGCTATGTTCGTTCCGAAGCGTCGGGGCGCCAACGGGCCCGCCGGGGTCTCGGTGAACATTTACCTGGAGGTGGAAAGTGCGTGGTCGCGCGGTGCGGAGTGCAGTGGTTCTCGGTTCGGCTGCGCTGGTGGCTTTCGGCATGGCCGGCTGCCAGCAGCAGTCTCAGTCCGGCGGCGGCGGTGAAGCGGCGCCCGCCGACCTGAAGATCGTGGAACAGATCCAGATCGACCAGAACGGCGCGGAGATCAAACCCGAGGCCGGCGCGGTCGCCCTGAATCCCGCCGGTGACGGCAAGGCCAGCTGTCCGCCGGTGTCCCTGGCGATGGCCGGTGCGTTGACCGGGCCGGACGCCGCGCTCGGCATCAACATCAAGAACGGTGTGCAGTTGGCCGTCGACCAGCACAACAAGGCCAACCCCGGCTGCCAGGTGCAGGTGAAGCCGTTCGACACCGAGGGTGATCCGCAGAAGGCCACCCAGATCGCCCCGCAGATCGTCGACGACGCCTTCACCATCGGCCTGATCGGACCGGCCTTCTCCGGCGAGACCAAGGCCACCGGGCAGGTGTTCGACCAGGCCGGGCTGGTGGCGGCGACCGCGTCGGCCACCAACGTCACGCTCTCCGAGCAGGGCTGGAAGACGTTCTTCCGCGGTCTGGCCAACGACGGCGTGCAGGGCCCGTCGGTCGCGAACTATCTGAAGAACAACCTCGGCCACAAGAAGGTCTGCGTCGTCGACGACAGCACCGACTACGGCCTCGGCCTGGCGCAGGCCGTCCGCACGACGCTGGGTCCGGTGGCCGACGCGTCGTGCAACATCTCGGTGAAGAAGGGCGACAAGGACTTCTCGGCCGCGGTGAACCAGATCAAGGGCACCTCACCGGAGTCGGTGTTCTACAGCGGCTACTACGCCGAGGCCGCGCCGTTCGTCCAGCAGTTGCGCGACGGCGGATTCACCGGCGTCTTCGCCAGCGCCGACGGCACCAAGGACCCGGAGTTCGTCAAGCAGGCCGGTGCGGCCGCCAAGGACGCCGTCCTGTCCTGCCCGTGCGGCCCGGCCACCGGTGACTTCGCCAAGCAGTACACCGACGCCTTCAGCCAGGAGCCGGGAACCTACAGCACCGAGGGTTACGACCTGGCCGCGATCATGCTGAAGGGCATCGACTCGGGGAAGATCACCCGCGCCGATCTGCTGGACTTCGTACGCAACTACCAGGGCCAGGGCATCGCGCGTAAGTACCAGTGGACCGAGACCGGCGAGCTGACCACCACCTTGATCTGGATCTACAAGGTCCAGTAGCAGTGCGAGAGACGCGCCCGCGACCCCATGGCCTCGGGCGCGTCTCGCACTTCTGCCGTTAAGGAGTCCGCCACCGGATGATCGCCGACTGTCTGAACCAGTACGCCTGTCTGGCCGCCAACATCAACTTCAACGTCGATGGGCTGCTGAAGAGCTTCTGGCAGTTGACGATCGACGGTCTGTCCTGGGGCGCGATCTACGCGCTGGTCGCCGTCGGCTACACCCTGGTGTTCGGCGTGCTGCGGCTGATCAACTTCGCCCATTCCGAGATCTTCATGCTCGGCATGTTCGGCGCCTACTTCTGCCTCGACATGATCCTGGGTTTCACGCCGACCGGCAACGCCTACAACAAGGGCGTCCTGCTGACCGTGCTCTATCTCGGTATCGCGATGCTGTTCGCCATGCTGGTGTCCGGAAGTGCCGCTGTCGGACTGGAATTCGTGGCCTACCGGCCGCTGCGGCGGCGCAACGCCCGGCCACTGACCTTCCTGATCACCGCGATCGGCATGTCCTTCGTGATCCAGGAGTTCGTCCATTTCATCCTGCCGCAGATCATCCACGGCTACGGCGGCAACAACGCACAGCAACCGATCATCCTGGTTCAGCCCAAGGTGCAGTTCACCGTGCTGCACGCCAATGTCACCAACGTGACGCTCGTGATCATCACGGCCGCACTGGTTTTCGCGCTGCTGACCGACGTCGTGATCAACCGGACTAAGTTCGGCCGCGGCATCCGGGCGGTCGCCCAGGATCCCACCACGGCGACGCTGATGGGGGTGTCCCGGGAACGCATCATCATGACGACGTTCCTCATCGGCGGGCTGCTCGCCGGCGCGGCCGCGCTGCTCTACACCCTGAAGGTGCCGCAGGGCATCATCTACTCCGGCGGCTTCCTGCTGGGCATCAAAGCGTTCTCCGCGGCCGTGCTGGGCGGTATCGGAAACCTGCGCGGCGCACTGCTGGGCGGGTTGATCCTGGGCGTGATGGAGAACTACGGCCAGATGGTGTTCGGGACGCAGTGGCGTGACGTCGTCGCCTTCGTCCTGCTCGTCCTGGTGCTGCTGATCCGGCCCACCGGCATCCTCGGTGAGAGCCTCGGGAAGGCGCGCGTATGACTCCTGAGCAAGGCTCCGCTGGATCCCTCGCCGCGCCCGGCGACCGCCTGCGGTCGTGGTGGAGCGAACGGACCCGGGTGCAGAAGTGGGGGTTCGGTGTCCTCGGGTTCGCGGTGATGGCGCTGCTGCCGATCTACACGCCGTCGTTCCTGAACACCCCGGGCGTGAGCTTCGACGGTGTGATGGCCCAGTTCGCGATGATCGCCCTGGTGGCGATCGGGCTGAACGTCGTCGTCGGCCAGGCCGGCCTGCTCGACCTCGGCTACGTCGGGTTCTACGCCGTCGGCGCCTACACGGTCGCCCTGCTGACCAGCCCGCAGAGTCCGTGGAACCAACTGGGCGCCACCGGGATGTTCAGCAAGAACTGGGCCTGGCTGTCCTGCGTCCCGCTGGCGATGGCCTTCACCGCGCTGGCCGGTCTGATCCTCGGCTTTCCGACGCTGCGGCTGCGCGGGGACTATCTGGCGATCGTCACGCTCGGCTTCGGCGAGATCATCCGGTTGCTGGCCGACAACCTCAACGACGTCACCAACGGATCGCGCGGGCTCGGGGGCATCGCCTACCCGCGGCTGGGCGAGGACCGGGTGCCCGGCGGGTTCTTCTCCGCGGGCAACGCGATGGGCAACTCGAACTACGGAACCTGGTGGTACTGGCTGGGTCTGGGGTTGGTCGCCGTGGTGCTTCTGGTCGTCGGCAACCTGGAACGCAGCCGGGTCGGGCGCGCCTGGGTCGCCATCCGGGAGGACGAGGACGCCGCGGAGATGATGGGCGTCAACACGTTCAAGTTCAAGCTGTGGGCCTTTGTCATAGGAGCAGCGATCGGCGGGCTGTCCGGCGCGCTGTACGCCGGCCAGGTCCAGTTCGTGGCCCCGACGAACTTCAACATCATCAACTCGATGCTGTTCCTGTCCGCGGTGGTGCTCGGCGGGCAGGGCAACAAGCTCGGCGTCATCTTCGGGGCGTTCGTGATCGTCTACCTGCCGAACAGACTGCTCGGAGTGCACTTGTTCGGGGTGAACCTGGGCGACCTGAAATACCTCTTCTTCGGGCTGGCCCTGGTCCTGCTGATGATCTTCCGGCCCCAGGGCCTGTTCCCGGTGCGCCAGCAGTTGCTCGCCTACGGCAAGCGGGCCCGCGACCTGCTGCGGGGCGCCGACGAGTCGAAGGCCGCGGCATGACGGAACCGAGTGACGTCGAATCCGCGGCGCTGCCCGTCATCGACGAGGACATGGCCGGGCTGCACCGCGAGGTCCACGCGGCCGAGGGCGAAATCCTGCTCGAGACAACGGATCTGACCGTCAAGTTCGGCGGTCTCACCGCGCTGGACTCGGTGAGCTTCAACATCAGGCGCGGCGAGATCCTCGGCCTGATCGGGCCCAACGGTGCCGGCAAGACCACCTGCTTCAACGCGATCACGGGCGTGTACCGGCCCAGCTCGGGATCGGTCACCTTCGACGGCGAGCGGCTGGGCCGCATCAAACGCCATCAGATCACCCGCCTCGGCATCGCTCGCACGTTCCAGAACATCCGGCTCTGGGGCGAGATGACCGCGCTGGAGAACGTCGTCGTCGCCACCGACGCCCGGCACCGCACCTCGGTACCCGGCGCGGTCCTGCGCTCCCCGCGGCACCGGCGCGAGGAACACACCGCGATCGAAAAGGCCGCGGCGATACTCCAATTCGTCGGGATCGCGCACCGCGGCGAGGAGAAGGCCAAGAACCTGCCCTACGGGGACCAGCGGCGGCTGGAGATCGCCCGGGCGCTGGCGACCGAGCCCAAACTGCTGTGCCTCGACGAGCCCGCCGCCGGGTTCAACCCGAGCGAGAAGGCCGCACTCATCGAGCTGATCCAGGCCATCCGAGACGACGGCTACACCGTGTTGCTCATCGAACACGACATGCGCCTCGTCATGGGTGTCACCGACCGCATCGTGGTGTTGGAGTTCGGCCGCAAGATCGCCGACGGACTGCCAGCCGACATCCGTGCCGACCCGAAGGTGATCGCCGCATATCTGGGGGTGCCCGATGACGAGCTCGAGTGACGACCGCAAGGTGCTCCTCGAAGTCCGCGACGTCGTCGTCAACTACGGGAGAATCGAAGCGCTGCACGGGGTTTCGCTTGTGGTGCACGAAGGGGAACTGGTCACGCTGCTGGGTGCCAACGGCGCCGGGAAGACCACCATGATGCGGGCGATCTCCGGCCTGCGGCCGCTGACATCGGGTTCGGTGTGGTTCGACGGCCGGGACATCTCCCGGGTCAAGGCGCACAAGCGGGCCTGCGACGGCCTGGTCCAGGCACCCGAGGGGCGTGGCGTCTTTCCGGGCATGACCGTCGCCGAGAACCTCGAAATGGGCTGCTATGGGCGGACATTCGAGAACAAGTCACAGCATGACGAACGGCTGGACTGGGTGTTCGAGACGTTCCCGCGGCTGGCCGAGCGCCGTTCCCAGGTCGGCGGCACCCTGTCGGGCGGGGAGCAGCAGATGTTGGCCATCGGCCGGGCTTTGATGGCGCGGCCCACGGTGCTCCTGCTGGACGAGCCGTCCATGGGGCTGGCGCCGATGGTGATCTCCCAGATCTTCAAGATCATCTCCGAGATCAACAAGCAGGGCACCACGGTGCTGCTGGTGGAGCAGAACGCCCAGCAGGCGTTGAGCCGATCGGATCGGGCCTACATCCTCGAGACCGGATCGGTTACCCGCTCCGGTGCGGCGCGGGACCTGCTGTCGGACGACAGTGTGCGCGCGGCCTATCTCGGTGTCGTCTGAGGCCTAGCCTTCTTTGGCCGCGGCTTTCCCCTTGAGGGCGTTCGGCGAGTTTGCTGACTGAAATTCCCGTCAGCCTTATATCTTGACGGCGGTCTTGCTATCGTTGCCGCGCAGGAGCGGTCAGCGACCGGATGTGAAAGGCTGGGGAAGCGGGTGGCAGTAGTCGTTTTCTGGTTGCTGCTGGTCGTGGCCTTCGCCGCTGTCGCGCTGGCATGGCGCCGCGGCGTCCGGCGGCGCAGACGCGCCCGGGAGGTCATCGACGATACCGAGTACCTGGCCACCTTGACGGCCCTGTGCCAGGGTTCGGTGCGCCGGCACTTCCACGCCTACGGCGACATCGACTGGGATGACCCGGCCTTCTCGGTGACTCCGAACGACCCGCGCTGGACGCTGCCGAGCACCGACCCGCTGGGCCGGCATCCGTGGTACCGGTCGCAGCCGCGCGACAAACAGATCGCGATCGGACTGGCCCGACAGGCGAACGTCGCCAAAGTGGCGGCACAGTTCGAGAGCATCCTCGTCCGCGGCCTGCTCGGGTATGCGTTCCGGCTGCCCGATCGATCACCCGAATTCCGTTACTGCGTGCACGAATCCGTCGAAGAGTGCAATCACATGATGATGTTCCAGGAGATGGTGAACCGCACCGGCGCCGACGTCTGCGGCATGCCGCGCTGGTTGCGGATGTTCTCGTCGATTCTCCCGCTTGCCGCCGGACCGATGCCGCACGCCTTCTTCTTCAGTGTCCTGGCGGGCGAGGTGCCGTTCGACCGCACGCAGACGAACATCTTGCGGGAATCCGCGCCCTCGCCGGCGATTCTCGAACGCATCGTCGCGATACACGTCGCGGAAGAGGCGCGCCACATCGGTTTCGCACATTCGTACCTGAGCCGAACCGTGCCACGTGAGCCGCGGTTCAACAGGTTCATGCTCGCGTTGTACGTGCCCGTCGTCATGCGGGTGTTCTGCGACGCCTTCCTGGTGCCGCCGCGCAGCTTCTTCGCGCAACTGGGGATACCGCGTTCGGTGCGCAGGCAGGCCTTCTTCGGCGACCCGGCGTCACGCCAGGCGCTGCGGGACATGTTCAGCGACACCCGCATGCTGTGTCACGAGATCGGGTTGATGAACCCGGTCGCCCTGGTGATGTGGAAGGCCTGCCGGATAGGCGGCCGGCCCGCGCGATATCGCGGTGAGCCGATCCGCCGGGTGTCCGACCTCGGTGTCGAGGATGCCGCCGACACCGAAGCGGCCTGATCCGGCTGATTCAGCCGATGCGGAAACGCTTGTGCCGGCTCGTCGCACCCGAGGCCAGGACCAGCTGGCTGCGCGAAACGTCGAGATGGTCGGCCAGTAGCCGGATGACCGCCTCATTGGCCTTGCCGTCGACGGCGCGTTCGCGGACGTAGATCGTCAGGTCGCCGTCGGGGCCGACCTCGACCAGTGGTCCCTTCCTGCTGCCGGGCTTCACTCTGACGGTGACGAATTCGGCCATGGTTCAGGGTAATCCGATGCCTGGAACGTCCACGCGCGCCTGCATGATGCATCCCTTCGACCGGCTGTTGACCAGATCCTCGTGGGTGGTGTCGTCTATCACCAGGTACAGCGTGCGCCCGTCGGGACCGCCCAGTGCCGGAGCGACGGCCCAACCGGCCTCGACGACAACGCGGTGCGTCGCGGTGCCGTCGGCGCCCACCCGCAGGAACTCGCCGGTGTCATAGCAACCGACCCATACCGCCCCTTCCGCATCGACGCACAAGCCGTCGGGATGACGCGCTGAACCGAGATCGGCGAAAACCGTTGCGGTTCCTAACGTTCCGTCCGATCGGACAGGAAACCTCAGGATGCGCGAACCCATGGTCTCGCTGACGACGAGGGCCGAGCCGTCGGGCAACATGCCGATGCCGTTCGGGGTGGCGAGACCGGATGCGACGACGCGGATATCCCCGCCGGAGCCCAGCAGGGCGATATCACCTTCGATGCCGGCATCAGTGAGCCGATAGAGGTCGACATAGGTACGGCCGTCGGGCGTCACTAGGAGATCATTGGTCGTGAACGCGTGCGCACCGAGATCGACGGTGGTCAGAACGCCGGCGGTGACATGGTGCACCTTCGGCTCGAAAAGCGTTGAAACCACCAGTGTTCCGTCGGGAAGCCAGCCTAAACCGGACGCGTGCGGAACCTCGGCCTCGACGGTCAGGTCGCCGTCCTCGCCCGCCGAATACACCCGGCCCGCCGGCCCGTCGGTGAACCACAACCGGCCGTCGTGCCATCGGGGCCCTTCGCCGTAGACGATGCCCTCGACGAACGGATCCGGTTCGACCGCCCGTGCAGATGTCACGTCGACGTCGTCCATGCTCGCCCCCAAATCTCGACCCGCGGGGCGCCGCGGTTATCGCGCGACGATCACCGAGGAGCCGTGGCCGAACAGGCCCTGGTTCGCGGTGACACCCACGCGGGCGCCCTCGACCTGCCGTCCGGTGGCCTGACCCTTGAGCTGCCAGGTCAACTCGCACACCTGCGCGATGGCCTGGGCGGGGATGGCCTCGCCGAAGCACGCCAACCCGCCGGACGGGTTGACCGGCACCCGGCCGCCGATCGCGGTGGCCCCGCTGCGCAGCAGGGCCTCGGCTTCACCTTTGGGGCACAGGCCCAGGTGCTCGTACCAGTCCAGCTCGAGCGCGGTGGACAAGTCGTACACCTCGGCCAGGCTGACGTCCTCCGGGCCGATGCCGGCCTCGGCGTAGGCGGCATCGAGGATCTGGTCCTTGAAAACCCGTTCGGGCGCGGCCACCACGGCGGTGGAATCCGTTGCGATATCCGGCAATTCGGGCAGATGCTGCGGGTAGCGCGGTGTCACCGTGCTGACCGCGCGCACCGACGGCACACCCTCGAGTGAGCCCAGGTGCTTGCGGGCGAAGTCGGCGCTGGCGACGATCAGCGCGGCGGCCCCGTCCGACGTGGCGCAGATGTCGAGCAGCCGCAGCGGATCCGACACCACCGGACTGGCCAGCACGTCCTCGACCGAGGCCTCCTTGCGGTACCGGGCGTTCGGGTTGTCCAGGCCGTGGCGGGAGTTCTTCACCTTGACCGCCGCGAAGTCGTCCAGAGTGGCGCCGTACAGGTCCATCCGGCGCCGCGCCAGCAGCGCGAAATACACGGTGTTGGTGGCGCCGATCAGGTGGAAGCGTTGCCAGTCCGGGTCGTTCTTGCGCTCGCCTCCGACGGGTGCGAAGAACCCTTTGGGCGTGGTGTCGGCGCCGATCACCAGCGCGACGTCGCAGAACCCGGCCAGGATCTGGGCGCGAGCGCTCTGCAGCGCCTGCGAGCCGCTGGCGCAGGCCGCATATGAGGAGGACACCGGGACGCCGTTCCAGCCGAGCTTCTGGGCGAAGGTGGCGCCCGCGACGAAGCCGGGGTAGCCGTTGCGGATGGTGTCTGCGCCGGCCACCAACTGGATCTGGGACCAGTCCAGCCCCGCCTCCGCCAGCGCCGCGCGGGCGGCGACGACGCCGTACTCGGTGAAGTCGCGGCCCCACTTGCCCCACGGGTGCATGCCCGCACCGAGGATGTACACCGGTTCGACGGTCATCTGCGCCGCTCCTCCTCATCGCTCCGCATCAAGGCCCGGCTCCTCCTCGGCGCTCGTCCCTCGCGCCGCATCGTCGTCCGGGCGCCTCGCTCTGCATCGTCGACGGCGCGACTCATGACGCGATCCTCCACGCGTAGACGATCCGCTCGACGCCGTCGTCGTCGACGAACAGCGGCATGGTGGTCAGCTCCATCTCCATGCCGACCTCGAGGTCGGCGGCCAGCGTGCCCTCGACGACCTTGCCCAGCACGATGAGCCCCTCGTCGGCGAGCTGAACGGCGGCAACGGCGAACGGCTCGAACGGATCCCGCTGGGGGTAGGGCGGCGGCGGCTGGTAGCGGTTCTCGGTGTAGCTCCACAGCGTGCCCCGCCGCGACAGCGGTACCTGGGCCAGCTCATCGCCGGCACACCCCGGATTGGGACAGTTGTTGGCTCGCGGCGGGAACACGTACGTCCCGCACTGGTGGCACTTACCGCCGATCAGATGAGGCTCACCGGATCCGTCGGTGGCGAACCAACCGTCGATCGCGGGTTGGGTGGATGCAGCTGACACGCGCGTCAGCCTACCGACTAGGGGACGCGGAACTGAAACGTGTTCCAGTTTCGGTCTGGGTGAACCGCCTCCGGCCCGTCCGCGCGCGAGTAGCGTCTGCGACATCACCGTCCGGGCCGGCAGATCGGAGAGCGTCGATGGGGCTGTTCAAGAAGGCGAAGGAAGCGGCCGCCCAGGCGCAGCAGGCGTTTGCCCAGCAGCAGGGTGACGGAATGGTGCACGTCGCAGGCGCGGGACCGATCGACCCGGCCATCATGGGCGGCCCGTCGACACGTTCGGTGGCGACCGACGACCCGATCTGGCAGCCGATCAACGGCATCTCGCTGCAGGACTACGCGGAACTGGCCCGTGCCGCGCAGGCCCGCGGCGTCACCGACGAGGCGGGCATGATCGCCATCGCACAGGAGAAGGGCTGGAATCCGGCGGACACCAAGGCGGCACTCGACGGCTGGGTTCAGCGGATGGGTCAGTCGATGGCCGTCGGGCAGCAGTTCCGCAAGTTCCTCGGCTACTGAAGGTTTGATCCGCATGCCCAACCCGTTCAAGGACTGGGCCCGGATGTACGGCGCCAACAAGCAGTACCTCGAGTCGCAGGGCCGGCCGTCGTCGTTCGTCGGCCAGATCGCCGACATTCCCAACCGGATGCACGAGGCGGCTGACGCCGTCGAGATCGGCGTCAAGATGATGCGGCATTCGCAGCTGTCCAACGGTGCCGGCCTGCTCGCCACGGTGATCGTCGACGGCGTCTGGCAGGTCGGGTCGTACCTCAACATGTCGCCGGTGCTGCGGATCCAGGCACGCGTTCAGCGGGACGACGGCACCACCCCGTACGGCGCCGTCTTCGATGAGGTTGTGGCGCAAGCGCACGTCGCGCGGGTACAGCCGGGCGCGACGGTCGCGGTGTTCGTCGACCCACAAAACCCGTATGACATGGCGATCGATTGGATCCGCACCGGTCAGCTCGGTCCGGCGCCTCCCGATTCCACACCGGGCCCCGGCGAGCCGGGGGCGCGCCCGACGCGTTGACGCCGGTGCCGCCTCCGAGGTGTCACCCCAGGTGCATAAGGTAGGCGTGTGACCGCCGACGCCGCGATCGACACCAAACCCACTTTGATGCTGCTGGACGGCAATTCGCTGGCGTTCCGGGCGTTCTACGCGCTGCCCGCCGAGAACTTCAAGACCAAGGGCGGCTTGACCACCAATGCGGTGTACGGCTTCACCGCGATGCTGATCAACCTGCTGCGCGACGAGGGTCCCACCCACATCGCCGCGGCGTTCGACGTGTCGCGGCAGACGTTCCGGTCCGAGAAGTATCCCGAGTACAAGGCCAACCGGTCGGCGACGCCCGACGAGTTCCGCGGCCAGATCGACATCACCAAAGAGGTCCTGGTGGCCCTGGGGATCACGGTGCTGGCCGAACCAGGCTTCGAGGCCGACGACGTCATCGCGACCCTGGCCACCCAGGCCGAAGATGACGGCTACCGGGTACTGGTGGTCACCGGCGACCGCGACTCCCTGCAACTGGTCAGCGACGACGTCACCGTGCTGTACCCGCGTAAGGGCGTCAGCGAACTGACCCGGTTCACGCCGGACGCCGTCGTGGAGAAGTACGGCCTGACGCCGGCGCAGTACCCCGACTTCGCCGCACTGCGCGGCGACCCCAGCGACAACCTGCCCGGCATCCCGGGGGTGGGGGAGAAGACCGCCTCCAAATGGATCGTCGAGTACGGCTCGCTGCAGGGCCTGGTCGACAACGTCGACACCGTCAAGGGCAAGGTCGGGGATGCGCTCCGAGCGCACCTGTCCAGCGTCGTGCTCAACCGCGAACTCACCGACCTGGTCAAGGATGTGCCGTTGGCCCAGACGCCGGACACCTTGCGCATGCAGCCCTGGGACCGAGATCGCATCCACCGGCTGTTCGACGACCTGGAGTTCCGGGTGCTGCGCGACCGGCTGTTCGACACCCTGGCCTCCGCGGATCCGGAGGTCGACGAGGGTTTCGACGTCCGCGGCGGGGCGCTGGAGCCCGGCAGCGTGGCGGCATGGCTCGCCGAGCATGTCGCCGACGGCCGACGCGCCGGCATCGCCGTCGTCGGAACGCATCTGGCCTTCGACGGGGACGCCACGGCGCTGGCGGTCGCCGCCGCCGACGGCGACGGCTGCTACATCGACACCGCCATCCTGACGCCGGAGGACGAGGCCGCGCTGGGGCAGTGGCTGGCGGATGCGGGCAAGCCGAAGGCCGTGCACGAGGCGAAGCTGGCGATGCACGACCTCGCCGGGCGCGGCTGGACCCTGGCCGGCGTCACCTCCGACACGGCGCTGGCGGCCTACCTGGTGCGGCCCGGTCAGCGCAGCTTCGCCCTCGACGACCTGTCGCTTCGCTACCTGCGCCGCGAGTTGCGCGCGGATACCCCTGAGCAGCAACAGCTTTCGCTTCTCGACGACGAGGAGGGCGTCGACGACCAGGCGGTTCAGACGCTGATTCTGCGGGCCCGCGCGGTCATCGACCTGGCCGAGGCGCTGGACGCCGAACTGCAGCGCATCGACTCGGCGGCACTCCTCGCCGACATGGAGTTGCCGGTGCAGGCGGCGCTGGCCGGGATGGAAACTACCGGCATCGCCGTCGACCTTGACCTGCTGTCCCAGCTGCAGAGCCAGTTCGGCGACCAGATCCGGGATGCCGCCGAGGCCGCCTACGCCGTCATCGGCAAGCAGATCAACCTCGGTTCGCCGAAACAGCTGCAGGTGGTGCTGTTCGACGAGCTGGAGATGCCGAAGACGAAGAAGACCAAGACCGGCTACACCACCGATGCCGACGCGCTGCAGTCACTGTTCGACAAGACCGGCCACCCGTTCCTGCAGCACCTGCTGACCCACCGCGACAAGACGCGGCTCAAGGTGACCGTCGACGGCCTGCTGGCCGCGGTGGCTGCGGACGGCCGCATCCACACCACGTTCAACCAGACGATCGCCGCGACCGGCCGGCTCTCGTCGACCGACCCCAACCTGCAGAACATCCCGATCCGGACCGAGGCCGGCCGGGAGATCCGGGACGCGTTCGTGGTCGGGGAGGGTTACGCCGAACTGATGACGGCCGACTACAGCCAGATCGAGATGCGGATCATGGCCCATCTTTCCGGCGACGAGGGCCTGATCGAAGCGTTCAACACCGGCGAGGACCTGCACTCGTTCGTCGCGTCCCGGGCCTTCGGCGTCGAAATCGCCGATGTCACACCGGAATTGCGCCGCCGGGTCAAGGCGATGTCGTACGGACTCGCCTACGGGCTGAGCGCTTACGGGCTGGCGTCGCAACTCAAGATCTCGACCGAGGAAGCCAAGGGCCAGATGGACCAGTACTTCGCCCGGTTCGGGGGAGTGCGCGACTACCTGCAGTCCGTCGTCGAGCAGGCCCGCAAGGACGGCTACACCTCCACGGTCTTCGGCCGCCGCCGCTACCTGCCCGAACTGGACAGCAGCAACCGCCAGGTGCGCGAGGGCGCCGAGCGGGCGGCGCTCAACGCGCCGATCCAGGGCAGCGCCGCCGACATCATCAAAATGGCGATGATCAACGTGGACAAGGCATTACACGAGGCCGGTCTGCGGTCCCGGATGCTGCTGCAGGTGCACGACGAACTGCTGGTCGAAATCGCCGACGGCGAGCGGGACCGGGTCGAGGCGCTGATCCGGGACAAGATGGGCAGCGCGTACCCGCTCGACGTGCCGCTGGAGGTGTCGGTCGGCTACGGCCGCAGCTGGGACGCCGCGGCCCACTGAACCGCCCGCGGCTACCCCGGTGGTGCCGTGATCCGGTAGCCGGCCATCGCCCGCAGGGTCGGCTCGTAGGCCGCCCGCGCCGACCGCAGGGCCTGGGTCTCCTGGTCGAACAACGCGTACACCCGGGCGTCGCCGAAACCGCGGTCGATCCGGTCCTTCACGAACGCCAACTCCACTACCTGCGCTGCGAACCGCTTGGCCGCCCGCCCGGCGTCCTTGCCGCCGAAGGCTCGCGCGGCGGCGACGGCCAGTTTCCGGGCCTGCATCGAGCCGAGCCAGGTGGCCTCATTGGCGCTCACCAGTCCCGCCGCGACCATGCCGGGAAGCTTCTCGGCGACCGTGCGCTGCTCGCGGCGCCGGCTGTGCACCGCCAGGGCGATCACCAGCCCGAAGATCGGCACCATGAAGAAGGCGTAGACACCGAAGTAGGTTCCGACACCGAAGAGCGCCGAACCGTTCCAGAGGCCGTGCAGCAGCACCGCGACCAGGTAGCCGAGGCCGATGGAGCCGACCTTCGCGAGCGGGTTTCGCTGTTTGAGCGCGAAGTACACCCCGACGCCGGTCATCGTGGTGAACAGCGGATGGGCGAACGGCGCCATCACCAACCGGAGCGCGGCCGTCACCAGCGAAGCGGCCAGCGTCTCGGCATTGGCGATGTAGAAGATGTCCTCGATCCACGCGAACCCCGCGCCGACCAGCCCCGCATACACCAGGCAATCGGTCAGCGAGTTGAGTTCCAGTCGCCTCCGGCCGGTCATCATCAGGAGCAGAAACGCGCCCTTGGCGGCTTCCTCGATGAGCGGCGCGCCGAGCGCGACGGTGAACGCGCTGGAATCGGACTCGACCGTGGCCGCCGGGTTGATGACCTGTTCGAAGACCAGCTCGAGCACGATCGACACGACGACGGCCACCGACGCGCCCCACAGGAAAGCGAACACCAGCAGCCGCGGCGGTTCGGGTTCCCAGCGGTCCAGCCACAGATAGGCCAACAGCACGACGACGATCGCGACGGTGGTCAGCACCATGCCGATCACCGCGCCCGCGGGGTTGATCGCGGTGATCGTGACGAGGATCAGCGCGACCGCCGTACCCAGCGCGAGGATCACCCCGAGCGGAGCGCCGACCTTGCGGACCTTCGCCGGCAGACCTGGATGGACGACCTGGGGCAGTGGCGGATGCACGACAAGCAGGTTAATGCGTTCCCCGGGCCGTCACCCGAGTTTGTCCAGCGTGTGCCTGGTCTAGTAGGCTCGGGCGGTACCCGTGTGCGCATGTTCGCGGGAACGAGCCAACAAAGAAACCGTCCCTACGACTAAACCTGTCCGGAGCAACCCAACAATATGTCAAGTCCCTCCGTCACCTCTCCGCAAGTAGCCCTCAACGACATCGGCACTGCAGAGGATTTTCTCGCCGCCATCGACAAGACCATCAAGTACTTCAACGATGGCGACATCGTCGAAGGGACGATCGTCAAGGTTGACCGCGACGAAGTCCTGCTCGACATCGGTTACAAGACCGAAGGCGTCATCCCGTCCCGTGAGCTGTCCATCAAGCACGACGTCGACCCCAATGAGGTTGTGTCCGTCGGCGACGAGGTCGAAGCTCTGGTCCTCACCAAGGAGGACAAGGAAGGCCGCCTGATCCTGTCCAAGAAGCGCGCCC
>ERZ724512.186-NODE-186-length-25655-cov-6.442188_pt1 | contig 25655 bp, 21 predicted proteins | sample MGYA00376045_ERZ724512 | MGnify/ENA primary metagenome ERZ724512 (study PRJEB28724, sample SAMN07190883) | activated sludge metagenome | isolation source: activated sludge of sewage treatment plant in Hong Hong | place: Hong Kong | collected 2016-03-17 ... | reverse complement strand
TCCCCGGAGGAGGTGGCGTGGCGGATGGGCTACATCGACGACGCCCAGCTCGCCCGGCTGGCAGAGCCGTTGGTCAAGAGCGGCTACGGGCGGTACCTCATCGAACTGCTGGACGACTGACCGCCTCGAGGCAGGTCGGCCCGAGCAGGCGTCAGTACGCCCCGCGGGATCCGAAAACGGCTCCGAAGGTCCGCGACAGGATGGAGAGGTCCTGGACGATGGACCAGTTGTCGACGTAGTAGAGGTCCAGGCGGACCGCCTCCTGGGCCGTCAGGTCGTTGCGGCCCGACACCTGCCACAACCCGGTCATCCCCGGCCGCACCCGCAGGCGACGGACCATCGGCCCCTCGTAGAGGGCGACCTCACGTGCGACCTGGGGTCGAGGTCCGACGAGGCTCATGTCGCCCCGCAGGACGTTGAAGAGCTGCGGGAGCTCGTCGATGGAGTAGCGGCGAAGCAGCTTGCCCGGCTTGGTGATGCGCGGGTCGTCCTTCATCTTGAACAGCAGCGCCGACTGCCCGGTGTCCTGCTGAAGCTGCGCCACGAGTGACTCCGCGTTGGGCACCATGGTCCGGAACTTCAGGCAGGTGAACTCCCTGCCGTTGCGACCGATGCGGGTGTGGCCGAAGAAGACCGGACCCCGGTCGGAGACCTTGATCCAGGCAGCGGTCGCCAGGAAGACCGGGCCGATCGCCAGGATCAGGAAGGCCGAGCCCAGCACGTCGAACGCCCGCTTGGCCCAATGCGTCGCATCCGTCGTGCGCGGCGGGTCGATGTGCATGAGCGGCAGGCCGCCCACGGGACGGACTCGGACGCGCTCGGCGGACACGTCGGTCACGCTCGGTGCGACGACGACCTGGACGTCGGCCTGCTCGAGGTCCCAGGCGATCTCCCGCAGCTGCGCCGCCGACTGCAGCGCGCCACCCGCGAAGAAGATGACGTCGGCGTTCGTGTGTCGCACGACATCGGTGACCTGCTCGCAGGTGCCGACGATCGGGATCCCCGCCGACGTCTCCTCGCGCAGGGCGGTGATCGGCACGAGGGCACCGTCCACCTGATAGCCGAGCCACGGCTCGCGGCGCAGGACGGCCGCGACCTCATCGACGTGCGATGGCGTGCCGGCGATGAGGACCCGATGCAGGAGCAGGCCCTGGCGGCGAGCCTGGTGGATCGCGCGGCGCAGCAACGACCGGCCGAGGAGCAGGGCCGGGAGGCCGACGACGAAGAGAAGCAGGAAGTAGCCGCGCGCGAGCGAGAACTTGGCCAGGTAGCAGCCGACGCCGAGCAGTCCCGCCGTGAGCAGGGTGGCGTTGAGCACCCGCTTGTACTCGTCGGTGCCGGCTCCGAACACGTCCTCGCGGTAGCCGCCGCACGCGCCGATGACGAGGATCCATCCGGTCACGATGAGTGGCCCGACGATCGAGAGGGAGTCCGAGAGGTCCGTCGGGTTGTCGAAGACGCCGAGTCGCTGCCTACCCCAGAGGGCGACCAGGGCGGCGAACGACGTCAGCGCCAGGTCGGCCACGAGGGCTGTCACCGGCAGGTAGCGCAGCGCCCGGCTCGGCGATCCCGTCGCCGGAAGTCTCCTGACCGACAGCAGTGTCATGCTTCTCACTCCCCGAGAACGAGTTCGACGTGGCTGCGTCCCGAGCCACGTTGCCCCATCCTCCCCATAGATGTCGATTCGGACCACCGAACTCGGAAAATGCTAGAAGGCTCCGGTTACGTCGAGCGCAACGGCGTGCTTCGTTCACGTTTCCGCCCGTGACTACCGGCTGGTAGGTACGTTGTGCCTGGGGATACCTCACCCGGGGGGGTGAGATCAGGGGGGTGAAGGCGTGACTGCGCTGTACGTTCTCGCGTTCGTGGCGGTGTGGTGCGTCATCGCGGTGGTGCTCGCGATCGCCGTAGGCCGGGCATTTCGGGGCGGAGGCGAGCAGATCGATGAGGACGACAGCGACGCCGCGCAGTCGATCGCGGCCCACCCGATCTGTCTAGATATCTAGCGCAGCCCGAGTCCCGCGCCCGCCCGGATGATCAGGCGCACCCTCGATCGAGTCGGTCACAGAGCGCCTGACTGTTCAGTCGGGCACCTGGGCCACGATCGCGTGGGCGGCGTCCGGCTCAGGCTGTGGTGTCGGTCCGGTCGGTCGGGGCGGGTCGCTTCTTGAAGTGCGTGAAGATGAGCATGCGCAAGGCGGCCAGCTCGAGCAGGCGCGCCTTGCGATCGGTCGGGTCGATGTCCTCGTCGGCCCTGAGGTTCTCGATGACCCGGTGGTGACCTCGTGGAGGGTGACCCGACCCTCGCGCAGCGCGTCGCTGTCCGGTGGGTCGAGATGGCTCTCGGCGGTCGCCCGGGCCCGATCGCGGTAGCGGATGGTCTCGGCGATGATCTCCAGCGCGGCCGCGGTCTCGACCTCCCCGCCCTCGACCAGCTTGAGCAGCTTGCAGCGGTAGCGCCGGCACACGGCTGGCCGCGACTCCAGCGCGGTGCACGGGTCCGCAGCCTCGGCTCGTCGACGAGGTCGAGCATCGCCCGCTTCTGCACGAGCGGCTCGACGTACTCGTCAGTGCCTCGGTCCCAGAACGAACCGCGCTACTCGGCTGCCGTGCCGTGCTGTCTACCCTGACCACGTGGACCTCTCAGTGACGACGCCGTGACAGCACCACAGATCGTCGTGCAAGCGACCGGCTACCTCACCGTGATGGCAGAAGCGTGCGGTCGCCGGGCCGTCGTCGGACTTCTTACCCTGCAGTTCTTGGCCGGCATCCTGGAGGCTGCCGCCCTGGCGCTGCTCCTGCCGGTGATCCAGGTGCTGAGCGGAGCCGGAGAGCTCGATCTGCCGGTCGTTGGGACCCCGGTCCCGGCCTGGGCCGCAGTGCTCGTCGTGCTGTTCGTCCTGACTCTGAGGGCCCTCGCCCAGTGGGCGGTCGCCGTGCGTGGGTTCCACCTGCAGGCAGTGACGGCCGACATGGTGAGCCTCGGCGTCCTCGAGGAGCTCTTCCACGCTCGCTGGAGCTTCATCGCGGCCCAGCGCCGCAGCCACCTGGTGCAGAACGTCACGACCGAGACCCATCGTGCCGAGAACGCGATCTTCCTGGTCATTCGTCTGATCGTCGGCTCGCTGACCTTGCTGGCGACGGCCGCGGTCGCGATCTGGCTCTCGCCCGCCGTGGGCACCGCGGCGACGGTCAGCCTCCTGCTCGTCGTGGTCGTCGCCCGGCGGTCGGTGCGGAACTCGGCTCGACTCGGCTTCGCCCTGACCAAGACGAACGAGTCCTTTGGCGGCATCGTGACCGACTCGCTGGCGTCGCTCCGTCTCATCCGCGCCCACGACGCGGCCGGCCGCTGGGCCACGCTGCTCAGAGAGGCGGCTCACCGGTCCCGCGACGTTCGCCAGCGCTACGTGCGCGCCTCGTCCGCCGTCCAGGGCGTGCTCGGCGTCCTCGCGGTCACCGCGGCACTCGCGCTCGTGCTGCTCGGGCGCGGCCTGGGCATGGGGGCTGCCGCGCTCATCGCGCTGGCGGTGGTCACCGCTCGCCTCCTGTCCGCCGCGCAGGCATTGGTGACACAGGCGCAGCTGTTCGCCCATGCCGCCCCCGCCCTCGACCGGCTCACGGAGTTCCGCCGTGAGGCGCGTGCGCATCTGGAGTCGGTCGGTGAGACGGACGGGGGGACGATCGCCGTCGATCAGTCGCGCCCGCTGCTGGAGATCCGGGACCTCACCGTGGGATACCCGTCGTCGACCGAACCCGTGTTGGAGTCGGTGGACGTCGTGGTGCCCCGACAGGGCCTGGTAGCGGTGTCCGGTCAGAGTGGTGCCGGCAAGAGCACCCTGCTCGACGTCGTGCTCGGCCTCCTCGAGCCGGAGCACGGCACGATGCTGGTGGACGGCGCGCCCGTCACCGACATGCGCCGCTGGCGCGCGCGCATCGGCTACGTGCCCCAGCAGACCACGTTGGTCCCGGGCACCATCCGACAGAACCTGGTCTGGTCGGCCGTCCCGGGCCGGAGCCTTCGTGACGCCGACCTGTGGGCGGCGCTCGAGACCGCCTGTCTCGACGGGGTCGTCCGTGCGCTGCCGCACCGGCTGGACGCGGAACTCGCCGAGTCTGCCGAGCTCTCCGGGGGCGAGCAGCAGCGTCTCAGTCTAGCGAGAGCTGTCGTGCGCCGGCCCGACCTCCTCGTGCTCGACGAGGCGACCAGCGCGCTCGACGCCGACACCGAATCGCGGGTGCTGGCGAACCTCCTGGATCGCGGTGGCGCGATCCTGCTCGTGACCCACCGGCCCACGCTCATCGCCCGGGCCGACATCCACTACCGGATGGATGCCGGCTCGCTCGAGCGGGCATAGTCCTGGCTCATCGACTGCGTCGATCCATGGAGGCGGGACGCTGATCGGTGCTAGCCTCTCGGTGCAGTAGTCGACATTCACTCGGGCTCAGGGTAGGGAGTTATCCGATGGTAACCAAGAAGGCGTGGGCCACGCCCGTGCTCATCGACCTGGCCGCAGTTGCGGATGCAGAGTTTGGGCCGAACCTCGTGTGGGACGGGATCTTCCTGGATTCGTAGTCGTTGTGGCGTCTGCGGTGGGGCATCACGCCGTCACGCTCGCGGACGACACGTGGCACCACGTCCATGCCCCGGGCCTCCGGGGTGCGGTGATCATCGGACCCGGCCAGCAGAGCGACGGGCCAGCGCTCCTCCGGTGGCTTGATCGCAAGTGCGATGGGGCTCCTCCGCTTCGCCAGGGGTTCCTGGCCGTGTTGCTTCGTTCCGACGGAAGCGTGGATGCGGCCGTCAGTTGTCGTCGGGAGATCGCGCTCTTCTACGCCCTCGACGCCGGCCGACTGGTGTTGGCACCGAGCCTGCGCGCACTCATCGATGCGCTGCCCGCGCCACCTCCGCTGAGCATCGCCAAGCTCGCCGACCTCCTCGTCTTGGAGGATGCCCCCGACACCACCGTTTGCGAGGGCGCGCGCCGGCTGCCACTGGGCCATCGGTTGGCGTGGCGGCGCGGTCAGGCGCAGCCGTCGGTGCACCGCTGGTTCGACCCATCGCAGTCCAGCTTCCGCGGAGTCGGCGTCCGCGAGGCGGCGGGCGTGATGCGGGAGACGGTGCGTGCGGCCGTCGAGGCCTCGTTGCCGGACGACGGGTCCGCGGCCGCCACGCTATCGGGCGGGCTGGACTCGAGCATGGTAACCGCCACCGCCGCCTCACTGTTGTCCGCATCGGGACGGAGCCTGCCCACCGTCACGCACGTGCCCCTGGCCGGTGCCGGCTATCAACGGCCCAACTGGGAGGCTGACGACGGGCCCTACGCGCGCCGCATGGCCGCGGACGTCCCGGGTCTGGTGTGGAGCCCGATCGTCAACGATGACCGGGTGCTTCCGCTCGACGCGGCGATCAGTGCGTTCCCCAGTCTGGGGATGCCCGTCCTGAACCCGGCGAACCAGGTCTGGCTCAATGCCATCACCTCCTGGGCCGCGGATCGCGACGTTGCGGTGATGCTCGCCGGCTTCTCTGGCAACGCGTCGTTCTCGCGCGCTCGCGACGGCATCCTCGCCGAACTCCTGAATGAGCGACGCCTCGGAGCTGTCGTTCGCCAGGTGGCCAGGCGGTGGCGCGCGGGTGACAGTCGGCTGACCGCGTTGCGCAGCGTCGCGCGCGAGACCGCGCCGGAGTGGGTGATCCGCGCCGGGCGACGGATGCGGCAGTCGGATCCGATGCGTGACGCCAGCGACCGGCTCGCGCAGAGCATGCCGGTCGTCCGGGACAGCCTGAGCGCAGCCGGCAGGGAGCGGCTCGAGCGGTGGTCACGGCCGCCGTCGGTCCGCGGGACTCGGCAGCACTGGGAGGACCTCCTGCTCGGCGACTGGTCGCTGAGTGTCCAGACCCTCAGGCCGGGGGTCTGGTGGAGCGATCCCTTGTCCGATCAGGAGGTGCTCGAGCTCGCGTGGCAGCTGCCGGCGGAAGCCTGGGTGCGCAACGGGCTCGATCGAGGCCTGGCGCGTGACGCCGCCGCCGGCTTGGTGCCCGACTACATCCGACTGCGGCGAACTCGGGGCGCCCAGTCGGCCGATGTCGGCCTCTGGATAGCCGGCCGCGAACAGCGCTACCGCGACGAGATCGACCGGTTCCGTGGCTCGTCCCTCGTGCACGAGTTCCTCGACGTCGACCGCCTCGAACGGAGCCTCGCCCGCGGGCTGCCGAGCGGCGACGACGCGATGGGATGGGAGATGACCTTCGGGCGGGCGTTCGGCTTCGGGCTCTTCGCCGTGTGGTACGAGGAGGAGATCCTCAAACCTGCGCGGCGTCGTGCGTCAACCGCTCGATGACGTCGGCAACCCGCCGGACGGAGTCCCCCCTGGCGGGGCGGGCGACATCGTAGACGGGAACGGCGTCGACGACGGCGGCGGCCCACTGCATGTATCTGGCACGCAGGGACGGCAGGTGGCCGATCCGGTAGGGATCGGAGTCGTTGAGGACGGTCGGGAGCGCCTGCAGGGGCGCGACGACGTCGCAGCTGGTCTCGGCCGCGTCACCGAGGCGGAGCCGGACGATGCCGCTCAGACTCCGGGGCGTGAGGTCGGCCTCGACGGAGTAGACCCGCTTGAGGCGACGAGGGAGGAACCTCCCGCAGCTCGGGTCGGCGCCGATGCTGCGCACGGCGGCGTCGGAGAGGTGGACGGGTCGGTGCAGCGGGACGGCCACCGGCTCGCCGTCGTCGATCCGCACCTCGAGGATGTCGTCGCACGCGAAGGTCCACCCCCGGCGCATCAGCTCCAGCATGGTCGTGGACTTCCCTGACCCGCTGTGCCCCGAGATCGCGATCGCCTGGCCCTCGGGCGAGACGACGAGGGTGGCGTGCAGGTTGAACCGGCGGGAGATCGTCAACACCGCCCGCGCCGAGGTCGCGTAGACCAGGTAGTCGAAGGCCAGCCGATCCTCGGGAGAGGACGTCTCGATGACGACCCCGACTGCGGGATCGACGTACACCCCGGCCTGGCCGGTCCAGAAGCGCATCCGGTCGTGGTCCGCACACAGCTGGCCCCCCGAAACCTCGCTGTCCCAGACCTCCGGCAGCGTCCCATCCGTCACGGGGGTGGACAGGATCGTCCTAGTAGGGCCTGGTGGGGCCGCAAGCAGCCGGCTCAGATCCGTCGGGGCGGTCGTCAACGGACCGTGACGAGGTGCTGCTCGTCGAGGGTGCGCAGGAAGCCGAGCACGTCGCTGCGACATGTCTCCGGTGCCACGTTGTACTCCTCGAGCAGGGTGGCGACCAGGTCATCGACCGTCTGCGGTGTCGCCAAGAGCTGCCAGATCCGGCGACCGACCTGGTCGAGCCCGCTGTAGCGGAGCTCTTCGTTGAGCAGCACCTGAGTGTCGGCGACCTCCGCCTCCACCACTTCCGGCCGCCGCTGGACGATGGTTCCCCCTGCGATGTCCATGCCTGGCAGCCTATCGTGCGAGTCGGCTGCGTCAGCCGAACTGCGTCACCGGCCGAAACCGCTCGAGCTCGCCGTCCCCGACGACGACCCAACCGGACTCGCCGACCAGCCAAGCGTGGGAGGTCCCTCGAGGGTCGTCTCGTGGCATCCCGATCACGAGTCGCCAGTGCCGGCCGCGGCGCCGCAGCATCATCGCTCCAGCCACCGCCCGATCAAGACACGTGGTGTCGACGGGGAGCCGCCAAGCGGCTGCCGCGACCGCCAGCGCCACCTGCAGGTCGACCCCGTTATCGGATCCGGCGCTGTTGTCGGGGCTGACCGGACCGACGGGGCCGAGAATCCACGACCACCGATGCAGCGCCACGTTCCGGCGCACCGTCGTGACGGCGGCGAGCACGATGCACGCCTCGAGCGTGCGCGCCCGCCGCCGCAGGGTCCACCAAGTAGATGGCGGCACCGCACCCGGGGTCCGGCCCGAGGATGCGCGAATCGACCGCGCCTCGCCGGCGGGACGTCGACGTGTCAGAACGAGGGGGCGGGCCCGGCCAGAGACGTATCGGACCCGGCGAAGCAGCGCCCGCGGAATTGCCGACGGAGCGGATGGATCGGGCAAGTCGCCGAGACCGGCGGCCGGGAGCGACAGCCCGCTGAGCACCCGGACGAGGTCTCCAGAAGACCTGGCCCCCGCTAGGGAGCGGCGGGCGGTGCCGATGAATTGAGCGCCGGGAACGTTCTGACCCGGCATGGGGACTGGGCGTACCTGGGCATGAAGTCCGCGTCGGACCGCTGCGCGACAGCGTCTGCTCGACGCCGGCTGCCGTGGCGCGCCCATCCCCTCGGGGAGACCGATCGTCGCTGCGCAGACCGCGAGCGCCTCCTCTTCGACGGTGCTCAAGTGCGGATCGTGCTCTGTCCAGATCTCCTCCATCGCAGCGAGCCGGTGGATGTCGACCAGACTCCGCACCCACCGGAAGTCGTCCTTATGCGCGTGGCTGCAGGAGTGGGTGAAGGTGTCGACCGGCCCCAGTGTGTCAACTTGGACTGGGCCGAGGGACACGGACCGTCGGCGCGACCAGGCGGTCTCGAAGCTCGGCAACGCCGTGACCGTCGGGTGAAGCCTCCAATGGAGATCGACCTCGCTGTGAGAGTTCCCCATCGGGATCTGGTGGCTGGTCCGCAGGAGATGGCGCCAAGCCCAAGACTGGCTGGGCGGGGGGTACCCGGCGCGGGTTGCCCATCCCGCGGTGGTCAGCGCGTCATAGGCGGCCGGGACCGACTCGGGGGGGACCCAGACGTCGACGTCTCCATGCCCGCGGGCGGTGTAGTCGCCGGTCGTCAGAGCCGCCAAGACCACGCCCTTGAACATCAGGTGCGGGACGCTCGCGTCGTGGAGCGTGCACTGGACGCTGCGCATCTGGTGCACGTCCGACATGACCCGCAGCGAGTGTCGCTGCCGGGCACCGCGAAGGGCGCCGATCACGGTGGCCGGAAGGGCCAGCTTCGAGATGTTGTCCGCGAGGACCTCGGTCACGCGATGTCGAGCCACTGCGGCGAGGAAGTCGTCGGGCTCTAGGCCTGCCGGAAGGTGGAAGTCGGCATCACCGGCTGTCTCGCCAGTTACGTCGGCCAAGGCCGAGCGCACGCATCGGCGCACGGACTCGACTGCCTGCGGCGAGGGCTGCATGGCGCCGATGCTATGCCAGGGAGTGGCACGAGCGTGCGCTCGCCGCAGGTCTGTGAGAAGCCCTACCTTCTCGACGCCACCATGATCGGGCGGAAGTCCACCCGGATCCTCCGGGAGCCGGCGCGGTTGTCGATGTCACCTTCCTGGTCCTCCAGCCGGAGGGAGGTGCCCGGCGTCTTGATGGTGGTCTTGCCCTTGGGATCCCAGTAGATCCTGCGGATCTCGGTGCCCTTGCGGGCCGAGCAGACCCATAGACCGCTCTTCGCCTTCGCGCAGCCGCCGAACTGGGTCCCGTTGAGCCACGAACGGACGACTTCGTAGGACTCAGCGGGTGGAAGAGACTGGCCGTCGGAGTCGGTCATGTCGATAGCCACGTCGGGAACGGGGATCCAGGCCAGCCAGTAGGTTCGCTGCATTCTCGCGGCCGCGCTCAGTGCGTAGGTCCGGACCACGTAGGACTGCTGCTCGTCCACGGAGTAGTCCCTGGTAACGGGTCGGTAGCCGCCGACAACCCCGTAGTTGATCTCGTTGCTCCAGATCGGCTTGCGCACGCCGATGTGGGCGAGCTGCTTCTTGAAGCTCTGCGTAAGCTGGTAGGAGTCCTCCGGGGTGCCATCCTCCATCGGGTAGGGGTCGATCGCGACCACGTCGACGTACTGGGCAACCCGCTTCCCGCCGACGCTCTGCTTGTAGTACTTGATCGCCCACTTGCGCTCGCCTTTGAGCCGGATCGGAAGGGCTGGGGCGACCACTTTGGCGTTCTTGCCGGCCTTCGCCTTGATCGCCTTGGAGGCGGCAGCTGTCAGTTGGGCCATCTCGCGCGGCGTGCCGAGCCAGTTCTGCGGGATGTTGGGCTCTGGCCATATCTGGTAGTCGAGCCGGGTGCCGAACTTGGCGGCGACGGCGCCGACGTAACGCCTCCAGGCCCCCAGGTCGGGCATGTACTTGTTGTAGTCGGGAGAGTCCGGGCGCGACGAGTAGAACTGGGGGGTTCGTCCGAGCAGGATCATTGGCTGAGCATGGATTGCTTCTGCCGCGTTCACCTGGGCGGTGAGCAAGGTCCAGTCGTAGTTGCCCTTCGTTGGCTCGATCGACGTCCAGAAGACACCGGTCGTCGTCAAGTTGGCGGACCCCACTGGAACCGTCGGCGGGTTCGTCCAGTCGTTGTCGTGCAGTCCCCAGAAGTCCGGCCTGATCTTCTGGGCAAAGGCGCAGGAGGCGAAGAAGCCACTCCCCAGCGCCAGGGTCAGGGTGAGAACAAGCAGTGCCGGAATGCGGAGCAGTGAACGGGGGCGGTGTGCCTGCATCGGGACCTCCAGTACATCGCGGGCGTGGGGCCAGACCCCCAAATACAGGGACTGTAGGTCGAAGACGACCGCCCACCGCTGCGATGGTGAATCGTTCGGAGCGGGGGCTAAGGACGTGCTCCGTTCCGTACTCTAGAATGCCAGCGGTGTCGACCACGCTACAAATCCTTGTCGTCGGCCTGAACTATCGGCCTGAGAAGACCGGGGTCGGTCCCTACACCTCCGAGGCGGCCGAGATGCTCGCGGCCCACGGGCACCGAGTGCATGTCGTGACCGCCTACCCGCACTACCCACAGTGGAGGTTCCGTCCGGCAGGCCCTGAGGACGACGGAGATGGTCGCGACCTCACCGTGACCCGGGTGCGGCACCAGTTGCCACGCCGGCATACGCGACTGTGGCGTGCGTGGAGCGAGGTGACCTTCGGTATGCGTGCCGTGACGACCCGCTGGGGTTCTCCGGACGTTGTCCTCCTGGTCAGCCCGGCGCTGGTTTCCAGCGCTCTGGTCCTGCTCCGCGCCCGCTTGTCGAGGCGCCGCCCCCATGTCGGGCTCTGGATCCAGGACGTCTACTCCAAAGGGGTCGCCGAGTTGGGCGGCGGATCTGGGAGTGCACGTCTGCTCGCTTGGATCGAGCGTCGAGTGGCGAAGGCGGTCGACGGGGTCTGCGTGCTCCACGACGGCGTCGCCCGAATCGTGGTGGACGAGTTCGGGGTGCCGGTCGACCGGGTCACGGTCGTGCGAAATTGGAGCAGGGTGGAGCCGGCGGCGGATGTTGATCGCGCTGAGGCGCGCCGTCGACTGGGCTGGCCGTCACACTGGGTGACCGTCTTGCACAGTGGGGCACTCGGCGCGAAGCAGGGCATGGACACTGTCGTAGGTGCGGCGGAACTCGCTGCGCGGTCCGGAAGCCCCGTGCACTTCGTGGTCGTGGGAGATGGAAGCGCGCGCGCGGGACTCCAACGCCGCGCGGCGGGTCTGCCGTCGATCACCTTTGTGGACCCTCTGGACGATGATGACTACGACCTCGCTTTGGCGGCGGCAGACGTGTTGCTCGTCAACGAGCGACCGGGCCTCCGGGAGATGGCTTTGCCGAGCAAGCTGACTACCTACTTCAACGCTGGCCGCCCCGTCCTGGCTGCCACGGAGGTCGGCAGTCTCACAATGAAGGAGATTGCCGCATCCGGCGGCGGGATCGTCGTACCGCCCGGCATCCCGGAGGAGTTGCTGGCCGCGGCCGAACGACTCGCCGATGACAAGACGGCTTCGGCAGCCCTGGGTCGACGCGGCCGTGAGTACTGCCGCGCGGTGCTGTCGAGAGAGTCGTCTTACGAGCGCCTCGCAGCGTGGGTAGCTGTGCTCGCAGGTTCCGACATGGCGTCGTGTGACTGACGTCGGCCTGCGACATCGCGGTCAACCAGTGCTCCAGCGATTCAAGTAAGAGCCAGGTGTCTCAGCGGTCTGGCATTCAGGACCACACCCGCGAGACGAGTGGGTTTGGACTTGGGTGAGGTTGCTGGGGGATACGATCGGCCGCGAGTACGGGATGCTACCCGGTCGACGCTCGAGGAGAGGGCTTGATGGAGTTCCGGGACTACGTGCGGGCTTTCCACAGCCGCTGGAAGACCATCGCAGTCTGTGTCGTCCTCGCCCTCGCCGCATGGGTGCTGCTCACCGTCACCGCGACACCGCAGTACGCGTCGTCGGTGCGCCTTCTACTCGTGCCGACGCCGGCCAGCCCGACAGAGGCTGTTCAGGCCGAGGTCTTGGCACAGCAGCGCGCCAGCGTCTACGCCGACCTTGCCACGAGCCAGGACCTTGCCCAATCAGTGGTCGACTCGACCGGCTTGCCGCTCGATCCGGCCCACGTCATTGCCCACGTCACGGCTTCCGTCGAGCCTTCGACGGCCATCTTGAAGATCACCGTTACCGATCCCAATCCAGAGCGAGCACAGGATCTGGCTCGGGCCTACGGCGCGGAGATGCAGACCCTGATCGGTCGATTGGAGACTCCGACAACCGATGCCGAGGGGGCCACGATCGGACTCGACGCGAGGATTGCCAGCCAAGCGTTCTTGCCGAGTTCTCCGTCCTCTCCTCGTCCGATGCGCAACCTCACTATTGCGCTCGCCGTCGGACTCCTGGTCGGTCTCGGTGCCGCGCTGGTGCGCCACTCGTTGGATACGACGCTACGAAGCGTCGATGACCTCCGCAACGCCGGCCAGGCTCCGGTTCTTGGCCAGGTTGGGTGGGATCAGTCCGCGCGCGAGCCCGAGTTGGTCAACTCAATGCCTCCGGATGCCCCTCGGGTCGAGGCGTTCCGCGAGGTATGGGCGAACCTGCAACTGCTACTCCCAGACCTCGTCTCTGGCGTCGTGATGGTGACCGCGCCCACGCCGGAGACCGGCAAGACCGCTACGGCTGTCAACGTGGCCCGCGCGTGTGCTCAGGCCGGCAACCGCACGGTGCTCGTCGAATGCGACCTCAGGGCACCGAGCGTCGCGGGACTGCTGGGCCTGGACGCGATTCCCGGGCTGACGGACGTGGTCGCCGGGACCGCCGCGCTCGCCGACGCCGTTCACACCGCATCGAGTTCTGAGCTGGACTTCCTCGGTCCCGGTGCAGTCACTGAGGATCCGGGGAGCCTCCTGACGTCGCCGGCTCTCGCCGACCTTCTCTCGCACCTCATCGAGCGCTACGACGTCGTCGTCCTGAATGCTCCCGCCCTCGCTGCGGTGGTCGACGTCGCCGTGCTTGCACGGCGGGCCGACGTCGTCGTCGTGGTGGCACGGCAGGGCTGGACCACTGCCGCAGAACTGAGAGCGTCGCTCGATCGCGTGGGTCCCTTGCGGGGCCAGCGAGTGGGCCTTGTCTTCACCTTGGCCCGCGACCGCGCGGGTCGAGGTCTTTCCCACTTGGTCCATCTGAGGGGAAGGCGGCGCCGCGCCTGATTGTGCGTCTGCGTCTCGCGTGCCGGATCGAGTCGCGAGGTCACAGCCCGCAGGACCGGTCCCTCAGACTCGTCAGGTCGAGACGCCGGCTTGCTCCACGTGTGTTCTTGGTGACCGATGCGGCTCCATCCTCGGTGGGTGTCGAGCCGAAGGCGATCGTTGCTAGCGCCAACGCGCCAACTCAATAACAGGCGAGCCCGCCTGGTGCGCTTCCGCGGGTGAGGACTTCTGCAAGTTCACCGCTGCGAGCACCAGAACCACAGGGATCCACACGTAGCGCGCGATCATGGACGGTGATGTCAGGGCAAACGCTAGTTCCGCCATCATTGCGGCATAGACGGCTGAGCCGACCGACCCGCGCGCCAGCGACCATCCCTGGCGGACCGCACTGCCCAAGACGAGAAGCAGGCCGAGTGCCATGAGCCACCCACCCCGATACAGGGCGTTGATGAAGATGTCGTGTGGCTCGAGCGTTACTCCAACGTCGAGTGCGATCCCGCCAGACGCTGGGTCGAGTCCGACACCGACGGGGGAGTCGAGGCCTCGGTCGAGCCCGAGCCGGTTCACCTCAGCGCGGGTGGCGAGGGTGTTCTGAACGGCAGCGCTCTCGGACGGAACGTAGTTGTGTCGTCCGGTCACCTGCTCGATGCGCTGTCTGATCGTGAGTGCGTTCGGGTTGTCCGACTGAACCTGGAGGACGGCTGCCAGCATTGCCACGCCTGCCGCGACGAGGACAAGCGACGGAGCAAGCTTGGGCCGGCCACGCAGCACGATGATGAACCCACCGACGATCACGGCAAGCAGGCTGCTAACCGACCCGCTCAATATCATTCCCGCAGCACAGCCGCCAAGGATGGGCAGCATTAGCCACGGCAGCCTCCCGCGTACGAACAGCGCGACCGCGAGGACGAGGCCGCCGCACGCCACCGCACCCAAGTCGCTGACGTTGTCGGTGAAGCCGGTGTACCGCCCGATCGCGGCGTTCCTGACCCCGGCCTCGAGTCCCGGGATATTGGAACCGATCGCGGCCTGGACGATCGCACCCGCGCCCGAGACCCCAGCACCAGCCGCCCACCAGGTCGCTGCGACGAGAAGGCGTCTCGGAGTGTCCGCCAGCACCTGAGCCATCCATGGCAGCCCGATCAGCAGGAATGCGAACCGGCCGACCATGAGCATGTGTGTGCCGAAGTCGAGCGCGTGAACTGCGGCGATGGTCCCACCGAGGAGCACGAGTAAGGTGCCCGCCGTCCAGGCAGGTGAGAGGCCGCCATCGGACCCTATCTTCCGGGCTGCGGCGAGGACCACCAGCGCGGCCGCGCTCATCAGCAGAAGGATGTCCCCGGTTGTGACGCTGCCGGCACGGATGCTGAGGAATGATGTTCCGAACAGGCCGAGATAGAACAGGCACCGCGAGAGGGTCATCGGGAAGTTGTGATGCGTGGCGTCGGCCACTCGCGAGGGTTGCAGCGATTCGACAGCCACGTCCTCACCGGCCCTCGGTCACGATGGAACAGCCAGGAGGTGTGCCCATCTCGGGGCCGACGATCGATCCTCGGCCCGCCCTCATGCTCTGATTTGCCACGACCTAGGGCCTACGCGCCTCGAGGAAGAAGCTCTCGGGGCGTGTCTCTATGTTAACGAGGTCCGGCAGGGAGCCCTCTCGGTAGCCGCACTGGTGAACATCGGTGAATCCGGCATCTGTCAGCATCTCGGTCACCAATGCGGCCGTCGGCTGCCAGCGATGCACGTGACCGCCGGCGCGGCTCACGAGCCGTCTGGTACGCGAGGGCGGGCGCTCGCTGTGAGCCAACAGGGCCTGGTTGAATGCCCGTCCGGCCGCTGCGTCATCGCGGTGCGCCGCCAGTTCTTCTGCCAGTGCGACGGCGTCGGGCAGGGCTAGTCGGATGGTGCCACCCGGGCGGAGCACTCGAGCTGACTCCGACAGCACCTGTCGCGCCTCTTCGAAGTACAGGTGCTCGAGGGTGTGGGACGAGTAGATGGCATCGACGGATCCGTCCGAGAATCTGAGACGCTTGATGTCCCCACGCTGGACTGCCCGATCCCAGGCCGACATATGTGCTTCATCCAGGACCCCGGCACTGCGCAGCAAGAGCTTCAGTCTGGGGAAGCGGCTGAGCCATAGGTTGGGCGAACGGTCGATGCAGACCCACCCCGGTGAAGCCCTGCCACCCGAGCCCAGGTTTAGCCGAACCTCACGCCCCACGAGATTGAGGGTACTGGCTCCCTCTGCGACGGCTGTGCGTGCCTGCGGCACGTTGCATGGACCTGGGACGGGGTGGGCCTTGGTTGTCCGGCGCAGGGACATGGGGGTGTCGGGTGGCGCAGGCGCAGGGGCGGAGTCCCGGAGGCGCCTCCCTCCTTGGCCGGCCCGGAGCGTGGGAATCTGGTGCGCGCGGACCTCCAAGGCGCGTCGGCATGCCTCAAGCGCGTGGTCGCCCGAATCCTCAGGGGTGTGGCAGAGGATGGGCGGATGGAGCAGCGGCCCGCGCCAGTCGTCCCTGCTTGCGCGCATGGCACACACAAGACCTTCGACATCAGGCGACGCGAGGTACACGCCTGGCATCGATCGAACCGACTCTGCAACCCCCGCTCCGGTCGAGACAACAGCGTGGAGGCCTGCCGCAAGTGACTCGTTCACAACCATCCCCCAGACCTCCGAGAGCGACGGAAGGACCAGGGTGTCGGCAAGGGCGTAGCGCTCGTGCAGGCGCTCACCAGACTCGTCCCCCAGGAACGTGATCGTCGATCCTGGCCCAGTGCGCGAGTGAGCGAGTTCACGGAGTTGTCGTTCCTCGGGCCCGGTTCCGACGATCTGGAGCTCGTCCCCAGGCTTTGCACACATGCCGAACGCACGAATCAGCGTTGAGACGTTCTTGCGTGCCAACAGGCGGCCTACGAACAGATAGACGTGACCGGACTCCGTGCGCGGTCGACTCGTGGCTCTGATCTCGAGAGCCTTGCGGTGGAAGCTGGCCACATCCACGGTGTTGAATCCGGTGACAATCCTGGCTGGGTCGACACCCATGGACTCGACCGCTCTGGTCGAAGCAATGCCGCCCGTGAAGAGCGTGTCGACGCTCCTGACGATCGCGCTGCGAACCAGCGATACGGGATGACGAGATCGGTATCGCTGTGAATCGGCGATGCTCTCGTAGTAGAGCACCGTGGCCTTGTCGGCACGCCGGGCCGCCGACAGCGCCTGGAGATATGCTGGAGACTCCCAGCTGCCGACGATGACGACATCTGCATCTCGGACACTGGAGTTCAAGCCTCGGCGGTAGATGTAGAGCGCTCGCTCGCTGGGCAGGCCGGGGATCCTGACGGTGTCTGCGACCGCAGATGAGTATGCCGGACTGGCGCGCCACACCCACGGCCGGTCCTCCACGGCGCTGGCGAGAAACTCGACTCGCAGGTCTGCTCGTGAAGCCATGTGTGCCCACACCGGCTCTCGGTAGGGCGCCTGCAAGTTGGTGATCCACAGGATGCGCATCAGGCGACCTGTCCTGACGCGATCCAGCCAGGGGTTTGCTGACGCTCATGCCTGATTGCGTGGTGTCCTGCGGAAACTTCGTGCCGACTCCGCCCACTGCCGCTCATCGTTCCCCCTAGGCCTGTGAACCGCGACGGTCGGTCGAGGCCGATGCGTCATGACGGCGGCGCCCTGTCTTGGACTCCGACCACCATATTGCCAACGCAAGGGCGAGGACTGCTGCCGGTTCGCGGGCCAGTGAGGCGATCGCGCCTCCGAGCGCACCGTGAGTGGGCGTCAGCAATAGGTTGCCGATCAGGGACACGGTGAGAGCGGTGGCGTAACCCCAGACTGTGAGTGCCGGGCGACCGATGGCGATCAGATACCCGACCAGGGCGAACTCCGCACCGTAGAACGGCAACGACCAGGCCAGGACTTGGGTTGGGGCGACAGAGCCAGCGAAGTCCGGGCCGAGGAGCGACTGGATGATCGCATCGGCGGTGACAGTGGCTATGGTTGCGGTGACCAGGCCCGTCGCTATGGCCACCAACCCGGTTCGTCGCGCCACAGAGGCGACCATGTCCCGTCCACGCTCGGCGAATACGCGCGCGCCGACGTTGGGCACACCGGCGGTCGGGAGACCGGTCACAGTGATCAGGGCGCTCTGGATAGCGCTTGCGGGCGCGTACAGGCCAGCGGCGGTCGGTCCGGCAAGGATCGCCACGATCGCGGAATCGGCGCGGTTGTAGGTGAGACTGAAGACGCTGTTCAACCAGTACGGCAGTGCTCCGAGCAGGTGGTGTCCGTAGTCGCCCTGGACGAGCGTGGGCGGACGACTCCGAAGAAGAGCCACTTGACCCCCGAGCGTGGCGACTTCGCCGATCATGAAGGCGAACGTCGCGAGCACCACCGTGGTCTGGGACGATGCCCACAGCAGGAGCATGGCGGTCAGGAACACGAGGCGCCCGGCAACCTGGGTCATCGCGCTGCCTCTGAATCGAAGCTGGCCGAGAAGTAGGCCGTTCGTGAGCGAGGAGGCGTTGATCGCCAATCCAGCGCAGATGAACAGCGCAGACAGCATGGTGGTCTCGTTGCTTGCGCTCAGTGCGGCGCCGGCAAGAAGGGCCAGGGCGGCAGCGGGCGCGACGACGAGTGCGCGCACCATCACCGCGCCGTGCACCAGCTGGGCGGTTCCCCTGTGAGCGGCAACCTCGCGTTCCACGTAGGCGGACGTGCCGAAGTCGAGAACTGCCGCGGCCACAATGGTCACGCCTTGGATTGCCGCGAATACGCCGAATTCGGCGACCGTCAGTTCGTGTGCAGCAAGGAGAGTCGTGGCAAGCGTCGTCAGCTTGCTGGACGACTGGAAGACGAGCAGCCAGAAGCTTCCGTTGAAGAGCAGTCGGCGGATGTCGACCGGCATCCGTCGTTCAGCCATGCGATGAAGCGCCGTTGGGCTGCTTTCCGGAGAGATCAGTCGCTCGGCGCGCGCTCGCACAGACCAACGACGCGATCCTGCCTCTCGCTGGTTCCCAGACGCTCGCTTGAAGGTGGTCGAGCCGTGGTGCTCCCACGACGGCCGCGTCGCGCCGCAAGCGCCGATGCTGCGCGACCATCGAAGTCCTCCCCTGCTTCGCGCGGCCACGGGCTGTCGTCGGCCGTCTGCCGCCGAATGGTAGCGCCCGGCCGTGGCGCCCGAGGGGCAGATGCGGTCCGACCGTCGACCGTCGATGACCTGTCGAGCGGGTCTCTTCGCAACGGACGCGAACGGGTCCCACGACCAGATCCCTGTCGTATGGTTCTGCGCGTGAGTCTACGGGCGACCTTGCGGCGCCGGGCCCCCACCCTGTACAGAGACCTGGTTCGACTTCGGCATCGGGAGCAGTTGCTGCGCCGCTACCCGGATCGCCTCACGCTTGTCAGTTCCCTTCGCGCCAGTGAGATTGCGACGGTGACGGTGACGCAGAACGTGGGGATGGGCGGTCTCCTGCTGAATGCCGCCACCGCGCTCAATGCTGGCCGGCAACTCGGATGTGCGGTCCGTCTTCGCTTCGCCGCACCCACCTACGCCCCCTCATGGGCTCCAGCGGACTGGTTGGACGACTACTTCGTTCGACGTTCTGACGTTCCGGATTCTGGGGTGCAGTTGGAGGCTCGTGATCTGCCAGGGCGCTTCGTGCCCCCGTGGTCGAGGTGGGGGGTGTTGTGGGACGCGATCTCCATCCGCCCCGAGATCGAGGCTCTCGCGACGCCCATCGCCCACGGTGACTACGCGGCAGTCCACTACAGAGGCAGTGACAAGTCGCTAGAAGCCGGTCGGGTGCCCGAATCCGCTGTTCTCGACCGCCTGGAGTTGGAGATGGGGACGCGCGGGTTGAACAGGCTGTTCGTCGCGAGCGATGAACCCTCGTTCATCGACCTGGCTTCGCGTCGATTCTCCCACAGCGTGGTGGAAACCCTGCCGGTTGAGGCGCTCGCCTCGGCGGACGGAGCACCGCCACACTTTGCGGACGTCCCGGGTGAGATCAAGGCTCGGGAGGCGCTTGCGACGATGTTGGTCTTGGCCGGGGCTCGCGTCTGCGTCCGCACGGAGTCATACCTGAGCGCTTGGGCGGAGACACTCGCCGATGCGCGAAGTGAGTTCGTACTGGTCACTTCCGGCGAGGCCTGGGGTGGTCACCCGCAACGCTGTTGATGCGTGTCGCCGCGCCGTCCAGGCGTGCAGCGACAACGTCGGCTTGGAGAAGTTCACCTGTAACGGGGTCGGTGAAGCCGGGGATGAACTCAACCGGCGTGAAACCGGAAGCGCGGAGCTGATCCAGCACGTCCAAGTAGTCGGACTGATCCGCATACAACGGCCGGAAGGACAACTCACACTGGACAACCTCGCACCGCGCAAGGACGTTGGTTGCACCGGAAAGCACCGCCGTCTCGTAACCCTGGACGTCGATCTTCAACCAGATCCGAGCCTGAGGATGCTGGGCGTCGAGTTCGATGTCCAGCGTGCTCACGCGGACCGTCTCCTGGCGTTGTTCACGCGATGCGGGCTCTGCCCGTACGTGTAGGTCCTCCAGACTGAGCAGCGAGCTGCTGACCGAGTTCGCTGAGACGTGCAACAGGGCGTCTGCGGGCTTGGCGCCCAAGGCCAGCCTGTGCGCCTGCCACTTCGGGTCCGCATCGACGTGGCGATGGAGGGCAGCGAACGCCTCGCCCATCGGTTCGAAGGAGAGGATCTCGCCCTCGAACCCGAGGCGACGCATGCCGAGGGCGAACTGGCCTTCGTTTGCACCCACGTCGAGGAGGAGATCCACGCGATGCCGCGCGATCAGGTCGCGGATGAAGAGGTGCTCGGCCATCTTGGTCGGCACCAGTTCGTAGCCCAGCCGGTGCAGCACTCGACGCACCGGCTCTTTGGCGCGCCGCCCCCAGCGCGACGTCAGCACGACCTCCCGGAACTGGTTCACGGAGTGCTGCCCTCAGCGATGAGACGCTCCGTGAGATCGTCGTGGGCGATTCGGCTACCGCCCCACATCGACTCGAAATGGCGGCCGGCGCGGGTGCGCAGCGCCTTCGCCTCTGGGGTGCCGCTGAGCAGCGCAATCACTGTGCTCTCCACTTTCTCGTGGAACGTTGCCACGTCGGCCACCGCGAACGATTCGTCGACCACGAGCGAGGACAGACAGCCTACGTCGATGATGACCGCTGGCGTCCCCACGCGGGCAGCCTCCAGCACGACGAGAGGTTCCGCCTCGTGCAGGTAGGCACTCGCGAACAGGAAGAGGTCCGCTTCGGCGAAGAAGTCGGGTACCTCGGCCGGAGGTATGAGGCCACGCCACTCGAAGGCGTCGCCGAAGTCGGCGGCCGCCTCCACGAGCATTGCTTCCTCCACGGCCCCGAGAGCTGGACCAGCGATCAGCAATCGGACATCGAGACCGCGCCGGTACAGCCGGCTGAACGTCTGGAGGACGACGGCGAGGCCCTTCTCGAGGGAGAGGTTGCTGAGATGACAGAGGGTGACGCCGGAGAATCTGCGCTCCCGGGAACCGGTCGCCAGGGATGCGGGCGGGGGTGGCAGGAGACCGGCGTTGGAGCACACGATGATGCGCGTGGCGCGCGGATAGCAGCGCGCGAGCTCGCTTGCCATGCGATTACACAGCGCGATATGGGTGCAATCGCGGCCGCCCGCCGCGACTATCGCCCGCATCGCCAAGCTGTGGTTGTTCAAGTAGGCGAATGAGTGGTGGTGGAAGTAGATGGTGGTGCGCAACATGCGCGCAGTTGCGACGACCAGCGCTTGATACCACAGGCCTTTGCCGCCTGCACCCCCGATGTAGACGAGATTGTTGCTGTGACGCAGCCCCACGAGTCGGGCGACTGCGGACAGGTGCCGCCAGGCTCGGATTGCGTGGTATCGAGGTCCGCGGGCCAACGGGACGGCGGTGTTGACGACAGTCGGCGTCACGCCGCTCGCGGCGAGCTGGGCGACGACCGACTCGGTAACTCGAGCGGCGCCGTGCACGGGCGGCGGAACCGGGCCGATGGCGATGATGCCGCCGCTTCGACTCGGCCGCTGCCCGTCCATCGAGTGCCTCCAGTCCTGCCGGTCCACCCTCGCGGCCGCGGGTTGATCGTAGCCCCGCAGTGTGTGAGCCCCAGCCCAGGCTCGGGTCACGGTCCTCCGCTTGTCTGAGTTCAACACGCTGCCCGCTGCGGGGAGGGGCGACCCCGCGCGCCCGATCCCGTAGGGTCGTGCCGACGGCTAGATGTGGGGTGCCCGCGGCGGTGCCACAGGCAGAGACCCCGAGATCGACGCGGTCAGGTCCTGGAAGGCCGGAGACTGGGTGGGCAAGACGTGACGAAGCGGGCACTGATCACCGGGATCACCGGGCAGGACGGGTCGTACCTTGCCGAGCTGCTGCTCGGCAAGGGCTACGAGGTCCACGGCCTGATCCGGCGCGCTTCGACGTTCAACACCTCGCGCATCGACCATCTGTACCAGGACCCGCACGACCCCGGTGCTCGGCTCTTCCTGCACTACGGCGACCTGACGGACGGATCCCGCCTGGTGACGCTCCTGAACGAGGTGTCTCCCGACGAGGTCTACAACCTCGCGGCGCAGTCGCATGTCCGGGTGAGCTTCGATGAGCCCGAGCACACCGGCGACACGACCGGCATGGGCGCGATGCGCCTTCTGGAGGCGATCCGCCTCAGCAGCAGCCGGTGTCGCTACTACCAGGCGTCGAGTTCGGAGATGTTCGGGGCCGCAGCACCGCCGCAGGACGAGCAGACGGCGTTCTACCCGCGCTCGCCCTACGGCGTCGCGAAGGTCTACGCGTACTGGGCGACTCGCAACTACCGCGAGGCCTACGGCATGTTCGCCGTCAACGGGATCCTCTTCAACCACGAGTCCCCGCGCCGCGGTGAGACGTTCGTGACCCGCAAGATCACGCGGGCGGCGGCGCGCATCCAGGCCGGGCTGGAGGACCACCTCTATCTCGGCAACCTGGACGCCGTGCGCGACTGGGGCTACGCGCCGGAGTACGTCGAGGGGATGTGGCGCATGCTGCAGGCCGACGAGCCTGAAGACTATGTCCTCGCCACCGGAGCGGGCACGACGGTGCGGCAGTTGGTAGAAGCGGCGTTCGGACACGCAGGACTCGACTGGGAGCGGCACGTCCGGTTCGACGAGCGGTACCTGCGTCCCACCGAGGTGGATGCGCTCGTCGGTGACGCCGGGAAGGCGGCCCGCGAGCTCGGCTGGAAGGCATCGGTCCATGCCGAGGAGCTGGCTCGGCTCATGGTCGACGCTGACATCGAGGCGCTTGACCACGAGGGCACCCCCTGGATCGATCGGGTGCTGCTGGCCGGATGGCCCTACGCGGGAGGTGCACGGTGACCGTGAGGTTCCAACCCGGGCCGCTCGACCGCGAAGCGACGACGTACGTCGCCGGGCATCGAGGGCTCGTCGGGTCGGCGGTGTGGCGCCACCTCGAGGCACAGGGCTTCAGGCTGCTGGTCGGGCGGACGTCGCAGGAGCTCGACCTGCGTGAGCGCTCCGCGGTCTTCGAGTTCTTCGCCGCAACCCGGCCGCGCTACGTCGTCCTGGCGGCGGCACGAGTGGGCGGGATCCTCGCCAACAGCACCCATCCGGTGGAGTTCCTCTCCGACAATCTGCAGATCCAGACCAATGTCATGGACGCCGCGCTTGCGCACGACGTCGAGCGGCTGCTCTTCCTGGGCTCCTCATGCATCTATCCGCGTTTGGCACCGCAGCCGATCTCAGAGGATGCGCTGTTGACAGGCCGGTTGGAGGAGACCAACGACGCCTACGCGATCGCGAAGATCGCCGGGATCCTCGGCGTCCAGGCGGTCCGTCGTGAGTACGGCCTTCCGTGGATCTCTGCCATGCCCACCAACCTGTACGGACCTGGTGACAACTTCTCGCCGACGGGCAGCCACGTGCTACCCGCGATGATCCGTCGCTACGACGAGGCCGTCCGCAGCGGCGCCGAGATTGTCACGAACTGGGGGACCGGCGGGCCGCGCCGCGAGTTCCTCCACGTCGACGACCTCGCGGCCGCCTGCCTCCACCTCCTGGAGCACTACGACGGCCCGCAGCAGGTCAACGTCGGGACGGGACAAGACGTCACGATCCGCGAGATCGCCGCGCTCGTGGCTGATGCGGTCGGGTTCGAGGGCAACGCTGAGTGGGATGCGACCAAGCCGGACGGCACACCGCAGAAGCTCCTCGACGTGAGCCGGCTGCATGCGCTCGGCTGGGCGCCCCGGATCGGGTTGGCGGAGGGCATCACGAGCACGGTCGCGTGGTATCGCGAGCAAGCCGGCAACCTGCGCGAAGCCGGATGACCACGCTCGATCTGGCGCCCTGGGGACTGCGTCGTTCAGTCGGTGCTGTCGATCACTTGGGGCGCGACCGCAGATCGTAGACGGACCCCACTCGCCCGCCGAGGAGCCTGGGGCGGCAGGCTCGGTCAGTAGGCGCCGTCGGACCTGAGGACGGCGCTCACCGTCTTCGCCAAGATGTTGAGGTCCTGGATCATCGACCAGTTGTCGACGTAGTAGAGGTCGAGACGGACCGCCTCGGTGTACGCGAGGTCCGAGCGCCCCGAGACCTGCCACAGGCCGGTCATGCCGGGCCGGACCCGCAGCCGGCGGTGTACGTCCTTGTCGTAGGTCGCCACCTCGCGCGGAAGGGGCGGCCGGGGGCCGACCAGGCTCATCTCGCCGCGCACGACGTTGACCAACTGGGGCAGCTCGTCGACGGAGTAGCGGCGCAGCCACCGGCCCGGACGGGTGATCCGAGGGTCGTTTCTCATCTTGAAGAGTCCGGTGGTGTAGCCCTCGGCGGCATGCAGGGCCGCGAGTTGCTCCTCGGCGTCGACGACCATAGTGCGGAACTTCAGGCAGCCGAAGGGCACGCCGTTGCGTCCGGTGCGGGTCTGCCGGAACAGGATCGGCCCGCCGTCGTAGAGCCTGATGCTCAAGGCGATGAGGAGCAGGGCCGGGCTGAGCACGACCAGCAGCACCGTCGAGGCGACGACGTCGAAGACTCGCTTGCCGAAGCGGTTGGCGTCGGCAGAGCGCGGCTGATCGATGTGCATCAGCGGAAGGCCGCCCACCGGTCGGATGCGCACGCGCTCGGCCGACACGTCGGTGACGCTCGGGGCGACGACCACCTGGACGTCGTCCTGCTCGAGGTCCCAGGCGATGCGGCGCAGCTCGGTGGCCGAGGCGAGCGCCCCGCCGGCGAAGAAGACGATGTCGACGCCGGAACGACGGACCGCCTCGGTGACCTGCTCGCAGGTGCCGAGCACCGGGATGCCGGCGTCGGTGGCCTCGCGCTGGGTCTCCGCGGGCACCAGCGCGCCCTCGACCTGGTAGCCGAGCCAGGCCTCCCGTCGCAGGACGGCGGCCACCTCGTCGACGTGGGACGGGGCCCCGGAGATGAGCACGCGGTGTCGTAGCAGGCCCTGCACGCGGGCCCGGTAGAGCGCCCGGCGCAGGCTGAAGCGCCCGAGCGTCAGCGCGGGGACACCCACCCCGAAGAGGAGCAGGAAGAACCCGCGCGAGAGTGAGACCTGCGCCAGGAAGCACGCCACCACCAGCAGGCCCGCGGTCGTCAGCGTGGCGTTGACGACCCGCTTGTACTCGTCGGTGCCGACGCCGAACACATCGGCGCGGTAGCCGCCGAAGGCGAAGATCGCCAGGATCCAGCCGAGCACGACGAGCGGATCGGCGAGCATCAGCGACGTCGGCGAGTCGGTCCCACCCGTGACGGTTGTGAGCTGTTCGCCTCCCCAGGCCGCGAAAGCGCACGTCAGCGCCGCGATGGTCGTGTCCAGCCCGAGAGCGGTGGTCGGCAGGTAGCGCAGAGCGCGGCTGGGCGTCGTCGCCACGCCCGTCCGTCCCGCCGATACCGACGTCATTACCGGTCCGTTCCCCCGAGCGATTCCTCGTATGCGCCGCTCGCGCGACACCTGCCCGATCTTGCACTCTACGGTGCGTCTCTCGCCGCGGTGGCGGAACCCGGCGAACGGCCCTTCGGTGCGACGGCATGCCGGCGAGGACGGCAGGACCTCCGGTGACGGTCGCTCGTCGGTCGGTGGTCGGTGGTCGTCCTGGTGGGCCGAGGACGACGGTGTCCGGGCGCCCGCGCCGGGAGCGTGCGCCGCCCGCGAGCTGCGACGTCGTAGATTGGGCGGGTGCACGACGCCCAGCAGGTCCCGGCGCTGCCGCGGGACGCGGTCGCCCCCG
>ERZ724512.185-NODE-185-length-25707-cov-13.494075_pt1 | contig 25707 bp, 29 predicted proteins | sample MGYA00376045_ERZ724512 | MGnify/ENA primary metagenome ERZ724512 (study PRJEB28724, sample SAMN07190883) | activated sludge metagenome | isolation source: activated sludge of sewage treatment plant in Hong Hong | place: Hong Kong | collected 2016-03-17 ... | reverse complement strand
CAAGGAAAGTCGGAAAAGCCGTCGTGCGTCGGTGATCGGCCACCGGCTTGGGGGGGTGAGGCAATCGTTGAGCAGTTGAGAAGGCTGTGATACCATCACGACCCAGGATGCCACGTCCTGAAGGCAGTCAAGCGGCACTCAAAACTCTACGCCAAATGAAGGTTTTTTAAAAAAGTGGTAGCAGTGAAAGCTAAAAAGCGGTAGCAGTGCGGCGGTCAGCTCGTTCTAAAAATCAACCAAAAATTCGTCAAGGTATACGCAGTGCGCGGAGAGCCAATTTCCCCCCGTAGGGTAGGGCCTTCTCTCGCGCTTTGAGGGCTGGGCCTTCGACGGCTGGTCCGCCTGCTTGGAAGGCGGGAAGGGATGGGCGAGGTAAGGCCGAACGTAACGCTACGCCACTCTCCGCTGAATCATCGAGAGTTGTGTAGCCGTCCACTGTCCGCCTCTCGCTGTCCTAATCCCGCTTCGGTTGAACTCCTCCGCAATGGCGCGAAGACTCAAGCCGCGTTGCTGGTGTCCTTGGATATGCGGGAGGATCGACCGAGCAAACGTATCGGCCTCTTCCTTGTTAGCTGCTGCGCCTTTCTTTCCTGCCTGAACCAGAGCCCGCCTACTTGGATTGCCGAGCTTCACGCCGCGCCGTTTCAACGCGGCTAGGGCCTCACGTGTCCGAGTCGAAATAAGCCGACGCTCCTTCTCGCCGAGAGCCGCGTACAGATGCAAGACGAAGGGGTCAACGTCCAAGCCTAGCTCAGTCACCACGAAAGGGACGCCGTTGCTCATAAGGCCTGAGATAAAGGCCACGTCTCTAGAGAGGCGATCCAGCTTGGAGACGATTACCGGTACATGCCTTTTCTTCGCTAAGGTCAGCGCCTCAGCTAGCTTTGGCCGTCGCTCCATAGCATCAGCGCCCTTGCCTGTCTCAACCTCGCTGACCCACTGAACCACCTGCAAGCCCTCACTCTCAGCAAAGCGTTCAATGGCCTCTCTCTGAGCCTCTAAGCCATTCCCGCGCCTGCCTTGGTCTGCTGTACTAACTCTCAGATACGCTACGGCCTGGGTGAATGTCTTGCTGTTCATGGGTTGCCCTCCGTGTGTTAAAGAGAGCATACGACCATTTAGAGTATTTTACAAGCCCTCAGAGAAATAAAATCACCGATAGCAAAGGAGAACCTTATGTCTGTCCGCTATATCCCGAAAGGTCAAGCCGTTCCCTGTCCGAAATGCCGATGCTGGATAGTTGAAGTCAACGGTCGATGGGAGGACGCGGAGCTTAGCCGAGATCCATCCCGGCCTTCGGTCCGTGTGTTGTGGGGAAAGCTGCATCGGTGTCCGCATGGCGAAAAATATTGAAGAGCATGAAATGAAAATCGACAAAACTTCTGTGTCTGGCGGAGCCTTGTAAATGTCTAAGGTGTTGCATAAATCCCACAATCTGAGAATGGTCGCCCTCATGCGGGCCAAGGTCCTTACTAAGGTCTGTGTCGTTCCTCGCTGTGGTCGGGCAGTGTATCCCGGCCTCACCGTGTGCAGTAAGCACCAGATCGCGAGAGCTGTAAGAGGCTTAGCCTGGGCTGAACCGGATGTTTTGCCCTTCGCGAAAAGGCGTCCCTATATTCGCGTCCTACGTACTCACCTCACTGAACGCCTCCGGCTTGGCACAGACCTTTCCGTCTATACCGCCGTCCGAGATCTTGCATCCTTCATCCGCGTGCAATGTATGGCGGAGGGGCTTCAACCATCTGACCTAGGACGAAGAGGCTTAACGGGAGTGCGCAAAGTGCGAGCCATTCTAGGCATTCTTGCGCGTCAATTCGGTTCACCTGAAGCCGCTGCCTTAGCTGTGCTCTCTGTGGCCTGTGGCGTCACTCTCGCCGCGAAGGTCGAAAGTAAGGTTCAACACCCTCTCATCACGAGGGCCTGTATCACTTCCTCAATTTGGCTCCTTGTCTCGACTCGCCCGCAGCGATTCGGCGCACACGTGTACCGCCGTCACCGACCACAGATCAAAGGGCCGCGCCTTCAGGCTGCTGTAGAGAAGCTCATTGTGAAACCGTTTGTCTCGTTCCTGTTGACCGCAGAGACAGAGCAAGAACTTCTCTCACAGATGCTTCAACCGGATGCAGCCGTCTATGGTTTCCCCGGCTATCTCTGGAAGCGCTGGTATCGACGCCTCAACAAGTCCATTCACACAATCATGAACAAAGGAGCCTATCACCATGTCCGTTAAAGACGACCAAGAGATGTTTGAGAAAGAGAAACGAGCCCGAGCGGGCAAGATCAAAGCCTACATACAGGGTAAGGCCGAATCTAAGGCGACACGTAAGGCGAAACCTAAGGCTGAACCGAAGACCGACCTTGCGTCATCCGCTAGCGGTGCGCTCGTTGAGACAGCGCCAGAGCCCACGCCTACACCACAGGTACCCAGCCCAGACAATCAACCTATCAGCGTTCCTGTTCGCGATGCCTCCGCGCCTAATGGCTTACGGTATCGACCTATGAAGCCGTGGGAAAGGATGGAAGGAGACCGCTTGGTGCAATTCAGGCCAATGACACGCCGAGAACGGGAAGCCGAACAAGACGCCGCGTTCTTTGCCGCAGTCCGGAAGGATGATGAGGCACACAAGGAGAAACAGAGGAAGGCAGATGAGGAGTGTAAGCGATGGGCGAAGGAGGACCGACAGAGGCGAGAGCATGAGGAAAGAACAGGGACGAGGCCCTACGAGCCTGGACGGTATCTCGATATTGAGGACGCGGAGAAGCGCGGGTATCTGAGCGGAAATTCTTAAGAGGCAAAAATATTTCTTCGAGGATATCCAGGACAAAAACTCCTTGGTGGACTCAAGACCCATTTAGCGGAATTGCGCGGTTGTAAGGAGGAACATTTCTTGGCGGAAAAGAAAGCCGCCAAGAGTTCCTTGCATAGCTCTGAAAGCGCTCTCGCGGCCATTGCAGAGCATTAAATGCGGGTGTATAAGCACTTACATGAAAGATGAATACGTAAATGCAGAATGCAATCCTGAGCGACATCACCAAGCCGTCCGAGCGGAGATGATCGCTCGTAGTGAAGAATACGCGGAAGCCTTCGCGGAAGAGTGGCAGGCTGAAGAGCCGTATCTACGGCTGAGGGCGACGCGACGGAGAAAGTCGCACGACAAGGCCGCGTATTTAGCAGCGAAAGAACGATACGAAAAGGCCTGTCACAAGGTGTGGCAGGTTATAGACGATCAGCGGAATATTTTCCATGAAGCCGAGCTTGCAGTTATCAAGCAGTATGAGGCTAGACGACCAAAGCTAACCGATCCTACATATTTCATTACCTGGCTGAGAGATCACCTTAGTTTGTATTTCAAGGCGCGTCTTTGTCCGGCCCGCGTCTTCGCGGCTCCGATATGGAAGCGCAGTATCCGGGCACAGTACGAGCGGCGATACCTTCTCTTCGCTACCCTCCATCGAGTGTTTATGGCCGATGGTGTAGAGGCAGCGATGAAGTTGTATCAAGAAGAAATCAAACAAAAGCTTAACGACAGTGTGTGGGCAACAAGTGAAACCGAAAAGATAAAAGGCAGCGCATCACGCCGAAACGAAAGATTTGATGGTGGGTATTATGAAACATCTATCCAAGCGGACCTTAGGCCTTGGATTTCCCCTACCCCAATTGCCTCTGTAGCCCTTAAAATTCTAGAAGTGGACGCGAATCCCAACTACTACGAATACGATTAAATCCTCCTTTCGTTATCCACAGCTCTCATCTCTCCCGGCAATCTCTGTGTTACATGACGTATCTAATTGATATGTTGTGCAACGCTGGCCGAATAGTTAAGCATAAATAGAAAAGTGTCGCCCTTATAAAGGGACAAACATACTCAGCATCAATCCCCGCTTTCTTTGCCAATTAGTAACACTCTCTCAATGCCTTCCCTCAAAATTATCTGAAAGGAGTCTTTTTATGTCTGCCCTTGCGTCCATTCCTATTTGCTCCGACCCACACGCCCCGCGCCCTCGCCTCAAACACGAGCCACGCCTTCACTACCGGCCATTCAAATTCTCAAACCAAGACCTTCTCAATATCGACACCATTCAGCGCCTAACCATCCGTGCGCAGGGCAAGCCGAAGCAAGCCGTAAGTATGGCTGCAGCCGTGCGGACTGCGATCACGGAGTATGCCGCGAAGCTCCGGCGCAACGAAGGTGCCGCGAAACGCTCAGCTAGTCCGCTGTCCGCCAAGTAGTAGTGGCGTTCCTCAACCACAACCAACAAAGGAGACCTTCCCCATGCATCGCCATTCCATCTCACAGACCACATTAGCTGAAGACATTGTGGCCGCTCTCATTGACCTCGATGAGAAGTTGAAGCTCGCCGACGTGTCCGATTTCGCAGACCTCGCCGAACGAATGCGGAACCTTGGCCGCGATGAATTCGCGCATGTCATTTCCTTTGCTTCGATTGCCTTAGGCCTTGCGCCAGAAGTCGCGCCGGTTGAAGGCGGGAACGAAGCCGAAGCCGTCAAGGAATAAGGAACCAATGAAGCACGAACACAGATTTTGCTCCTGTGAACCTGCCTCCCTCGCCCTGGGGTCTATGGCGCTTTCCGCAGCGGGAGCGGGAGCCAGCATCTACGGGCAGTCTCAGCAACATGAAGCGGCGCAGCAGGTCGAAGACCAAAAGGCCGCAGCCGTAGACGAAGCTATAACGGAAAACAGAAAACGAGCCACTGCCGACTATCTGAAAAAAGTTGAAGACGAAATGTTGGCCGATGCGCAGGAGAAGCAGGCCTTAGCGGAAAAGGAACACGACCTTGACCGCAACGAACGCGCAGCTTCATCAACGGCCACAGTTGCCGCCGCAGAAAGCGGAGTGGCGGGCCAGAGCCTTGCAGCGATACAAGCCGACTATCGGTATCAAGTCGAACAGGCCAAGGGTCGTCTTGGTTTAAATCAGGAGAACCAGAGCTACCAGCATAGCCGAGCGATACAGACCTATCAAACCGAGTACGACAACCGAGCGAATGCCGTGAAACCCTATCAGCGAAATCCCGTTTCGCCGGTTAACTACTTTGCGCCTATCTTCTCTGTCGCGCAGGCCGGTCTTGATACTGGTATTCGGACAGGTCTTTTCACGAATCCTCTGTCTCCCACCGCTCCGCCCACTAAGTAGCTTTTCTTTCCCCCGTTTCCCCTAGAGCCATCTATCGAGGGCAGCAATTCGGCTGTCCTTGGTGGAGTGGTTCGTCTAAGCAGCAAAGGACTTCTATCATGTCCCTTCCTTCATGTCGGTTCCTCTTCAAGAGTCGAAATGCACTTGACCAGCGAGGCCGAGACTTATCAGTAGCGCTCTGTTCCTGTGGTCGTTGGGCCTGTTTTGAAACAACGCCGACCATCGGCCATGTCGAATGGCTGATGCACGCCGGTACAGGCAACCCTCAAACTCGTTAACCGTCTTTCCCCCTTCACACAAACAAGGAAACCATAGCCAATGAGCAACCAGTACCCAAATCAGTTCCAACGGTTCCAGATTGGACAGGACCAGCAACAAGAAGTGGGCCATCGGGTCAATAAGTATCTCGGCAAAGAAGCGGAATGGAGCAAGCACGGATTCAGCAGTCAGGCCGAAGTGCAGGCGGCTTTCCAAGACCCGCGCTACGAGACTGACCCGGAGTTCAGGGATGCCGTTATTATCATGTTGCAGAACAGCCCAGAGGAACATGCGCCGGGAAATGCTGGCTCCGGAATCGAGATCGGGAATGGTGTCCTTGAACGGAAGATGGCGAACGCAGAGGCGGCGCGTCAGGCTGAAGACGCCGCTTGCTGGAATGAGTACGTCGGAAAGCTATTTAGCGATCCGCGTTACGAGACCTCCCCGATGTATCGACGAGAGGTACGCGAGTTGATTGCAAAGCATGAAGCTGAGTTCAATAACAGTCCGCTCGCTAGCCGCGTAGTGGATAGAACGGGGCAAGCGATGCGTATTGAGTTAACAGGCGATGCCATCTCGCAGGCTCGCGAGCAACTGAAGGCCGACAATAAGGCCAACGCTAAGGCTCAGGCCAACGAAGCCGCCCGCTCGGCAGCCCGCCGCGCCTACTTCCAAGCTTTAGGGCAGGATGATCCAGGGGAGCACGGAGAACACGGCGTCTCGGATGAGTCGATTTTTAACGACGATGTGCCGGTAACTGCATAAAGGAGCATGTCCCATGGCTATCACGATTCCCACACCAGGCGAGATTGCCGCGTTTTCACAGAAGGCGAGATTGCCGCGTTTTCACAGAAGGCGAAACCTGAGTTTATGGACTCAGCCATCGTCCCCGCGAAGGAGCGGCACGAATTGAGTACAGAAGAAACCCCCTCCGTGACCATCACGCGTTACAGCGACGGCACGACCCGGAAGGATTGGGCCATCTCACAGCAGCCAGTCATTCAGCCGGACGACGGCTCCTTGCCCATCCAATAGGCCAAAGGAATAGAAGAGGCGTTAAGCCGTCCGGTGAGTCGGCACGCCTACCTTTTCCGCCCATCGTTGCTCCTAGGCCGATTCTGTGCGCTCTGGAGGCAACTAGACTCTTCGCACAGAACACGCCCGTTCTGAGCCTCAAAATCATGCCGCGCAAGCCTCTGGAAATTCACACGGTTTAGAGGCCCCCTACGCCAATTCATATTTGACCCCCGCCTCTTGATACATCTCGGCAGAAACGTAAGCGCCTGGAGGCGAGGAGACGGCAAGGCGAGGCGCATAAACAGACCGGTCAAGGCAGCACCTAAGACACAGCTTCAGGCGACATAAGGCGGAGTCGGCCCACGCCTCCTATGCTCGTAATAGCGGGCATAACTACGTACCTAACTAGGCTCCCAATGAGCGACCAAAGAAGCCCTAAGGCCGGGACTCCTCCGAGAAGCCAAGCAACAAGTCCCCCATGGGCAATGGATACCGTGGGTGAAGGAGAACCTACCGTTCGACGTAAGACAGGCGCAGAACTACATGAGCGCGTCAAATGCGAATCTCAGAGATGCGTATTTGAATGGCCGGAAAGAAAAGAACGCCAAACACCGCGCCTCCAAGAAGGCCGCCCTCTCCAAAGAAGAAGCCGAAGCCAAGGCGCAAACATTCGATGGACCAAAAATAAATTTTCGACCCGACAAGCCTGCAAGTCTTGCAACTATATCAAGGGAACTCTTCAGCCGTGTCGCGTGGTTCTCTCTGCCTCTCACTCTTACAGTTCTGTAAGCCTTGCACACCTGTAATAGTTACCTAGGTTTGACTACTTGACTGCATATCTTCTGTCATGGATACTGACTTCAGCACGTCACACTTTTGGAGGTCCGTATCATGTGGAACACGCCGCTAAGCAGTCCCGCTTCTTCCCCACCGATGCCTCAACCACAATCGCGCCGAGTAACAGAGCACCAGCTTAGCCGAGCGACACACTTTCTCGCTGTCTCGCTGGTGAAGTTTGCGCCGGAAGAAACGTCGATTGTTGTTCCAGGATTTCGACAGACGACGATTCCTCATCTGCTGGCACTCGCCGAAAGCGGCGAAGGATCGGCGATCTTTCAAGGTCTCGCTGACGTATACCGCCGACTGGATAGCATCGACCAAGCCGTTAGAGAGCAGGAGCGGCTAGCCGGGATTGTTCGCGAAAAGAACGGGTAGGACTTCACAACCACAGGAGGAGAGACATCATGGAAACTGTAAACACACAAGGAACGGAAAGACAGCAGGGAGAAGCGGAGCGGATTGCTTACGACATTGAGACGCTCTGTATCGAACTGGCCCCTAATCAAGACGCGATCCAAGACGCAGCCAAGCGCGGCGATCTTGGCGAGGAAATGAGCGCCCTTACTCGGCAAGCGTTCGAGCGAGGCGAAGGGAGCCCGCGTTTCCGCAAGCTCATGGGAGTGCTTCAGAGTATGGAAGCGGCTCTTGTCGCCCTGTACTTGGCGCTGTGTGTGGTGGTTCCTTCAGGAGCCTTTGCCGTGGATCTTGGAACTTTGGAAGAATTGACCAGTGACACGCCTTCGGCCTGGACTTCTGCGCCGTTGTATGGAGCCGACCGAGTACAGGCGGATGCTTACCTACAGGAACGACTCGACCTCAACACCTACCAGGCAGAACGATCAGCGGAGCAACAGGCTCCTATCACCTACGGTGCACCAAGCTATCAGAGCCCGACGCACAGCTACACAGCCCACGGGTCAAATGGAACGGCGCTGAAGTGTACGCAAACCGCAAGGGCAACTGATTGTTTTTGACGCTAACGCTTTAACCTGAAGTAGTAGACGCCCGCATCTTGTCTGGTTACACGGCTCTTCCCCAGCCTAGTGAATAGACAAGCTCTGCGGGCGTCTTCTAGTTCAATCACTGAATGGGGAAACATTCATCAATCATGAACCCGCAACATCCTTTGACTCGCTCCGCTCAAAACCAGCTCATCACGAAGCTTCAACGGTTCGGGAATACTCTCAACGTCCAACACAAAATGGCGCTGTGTGCGCTGAACGACGCTATGACCAGCATGGCGGAAGGCCGTCTCCAAGGCCGTGTCGCCTTTGGGCTTCCGACTGGTACAGGAAAGACTCTCGCCATTGTCGAATGGATCACTGCTGTTCACAGAGCAGGCCTCTCTCATTCTGTCGCCGTCGCTGCCTCTCGAATCGAGGCCCTCTGTACATTGAAGAAAGACCTTATGGCGAATGGCGTTCCTGAATCTCTCATAGGCCTTCTTCACGAAGGAGCAAAAAAACAGTACTCCCTTGAAGCCACAACCGACAACGACGCCAGACCATTCTTGCTCATATCACATCAGCTCATCCGCGCTAGCGAAACAAATTTGACGAGGTACAACGCCTTCCAGGAAAAGCCTCGAAACCTCCTCCTCTATGATGAGTCGTTGATAACCTCAGACTGTAACCATTTCGGAACGCGCCCGCTCTATGCCTCGCTTGCCGCCTGTATCGAAATGGTCAAGGGCATCGAGGAACATGCTTCCATCTCGAACTTTCTCACAGAGATCAAAGCGATTATTTCCGCCGCAGAGGACGCTTACGACCCTATCGACGTGACGTTGATTGAACAGCCACAGCTAGACCCTCGCCTAGCTGCCCAGTATCAACGCTTCTTTGCAGCAAAAGACGGCGGAAAGGTGGTCTCCGAATTCCTGAAGGCGGCAAACCTTCCGCTCCGTATGTTGAAGTCTGGGAACACCGCGATTGTCTCCTATCAGGTGGTTGTCCCTGAAGCCCTAAAGAACATCCTCGTTCTCGACGCCTCATTTCCCATCCGGAAGCTGTGTCACTTCGACAGCTCCATCACATCCGCTGAGACCCTTCCCAATCTCAAGAAGGCAGGCGTTCCAAGCTTCGCTACCTTGAAGCGTTTTGACCATGTAGACCTCTACCGGCTGAAGACCTACGGCGGACGATACAGTATGGAAAAACGGTTTAAAGATAAGGCCATGGCTAAGGAAGTCGCCGAGGTCGTCAAGACCATCGATCCTTCTGAAGCCGTCCTGCTGTTCCTCTACAAGACCAGCAAAGGCGGAGTGAACTATGAGCGAATTCTGAGGACGGAGCTAGAGAAGGCGGGAGTCAATACAGACGCCACGATTGAGATTGAGACCGTAGACCACGAAGGAAAGACCCTCATAGAGGAAAAGCCACGGATTCAACTCGCAACCTGGGGAATGGAGACCTCCTTGAATGACTTCAAGTATTGCTCACATGTCTTTCTGGTTGGCATCGTCCATAGGGATGATACGGAACTTCAGGGCCAGTACCTTGGACAGATTCAAGACCTCAACGGAGAGATCGGAAAGGCTCTGACCTCAGAGCTTCAAGTCTCAGAGCGAGCCCATTCAGCCTATCAAGCCTTAAGCCGTGGGACATGTCGGACGGTTTCCAACGGTCAAGCCTGTCCTATGACAGGATATATCGTTGAGGTTGATCCGGAGATTGAGACGGCCTTATCTTCGGTGATGCCTGGGGTAAGGTGGAAGACCTGGGAGCCGTTCTACCTGAAAGAGTCGGATAACCTTATAGACACATGGGTAGGTCGAATACGGAAGTACTTGAATGATTTGAAGGACAACCGGATTTCAAGCCAATCGTTAAAGAAGGCGATTGGTGCGGATAAGGTTGCTCCGGATACCTGGACAGCTATCATTCGGAAAATCTTCCGTAATGTCCCTAATAAAGAAATACCTTGGGAGAATACGGAACTTTTCACCTGGAAGATGGAAGGCCGTTCATTGGTTCGGGAGACGGTATCTCACTTCGCCCTTGAGCCGGAAGACGTGGCCTAGACTAAGCTCTGCCTTTGGTTGGTCTTTGGTTGCGGGGGGAACATCCCACAGCTAAGGCTGTCCATAGGACAGGGCTCAAGGTCGAGGAAGAAGCAGTAGTATAGGTGGGCGGGGCTCAGGGTGTCGTTACCTTGGGCTCCAGAAGATAGCCCTTCTCCCCAATAAATAAATACCCTTGGGAAAGGCTATGTTTTAGCCGGAGGCTTGCGGGCTGGTTATTGGTCCGGGAGACAGCGGAGACGCGTCTCGCTCCAATGCTAAACAATGCTCAGCGGCCAAGCCTTATTAATCGCGGAAGGCTTCGTGGCGTCCTGAAATAGCGTCAAATTCAAGAAGAAATTTATGAAGATCTCTTGACAGATCATCTTCACCGAATACCTTTGCGACAACCGCAAAAGCAATGATAGCTCGAAAGAAAGGATTGTACAGGTCATATCGGTGTTCTTCTTGCCGCTGAGTCCCTATCATGCCGTGCACATGAAAATGTGGTGTATCTCCAAAGTACATATCCATTATCTGGGGAGACGCGCCGTGAACGAAACCTGAATGCGTCTTCTCAATGGTACGAGAAAGCTCGATACCAGTACTAGAATCTCCGCCTCCCATGTCCTCAAGCAAACGCTCGACGGCGGCGCGAATCTTCTTACGTGAGACCATTGGACGCTTCTGCGTTGACTCAAATGCTGTCGGTGCGTCGAACTCCTCTTGGTAAAACGCTTCGAGGTATTCTCGATGAAGGTGCGTTTCCTCCTTGCGGAGCGCTAGAAACAAAATGTCCTCATGAAGTTCTTGTAAAATTCGATGCATCGCGCCTTGCTCCTGAAGGAGCCCGTTGTCCAGCAGTAATCGTGCGGCATGAAGACCCGACATGACACGAGCGAGCTTCTGAACTAAAGCTTGCTCATACGTCTGTTCCACGTATCGATACACAAACCCTTCGTGATGCTTCACTTTTTGAGGAGGAGGAATCATCGCCTCAAGTCTTTTGAATGCCGTGTCTAAGTGGTAAAGGGTCTGGTTGTAGAGGCCGTTCATATCTACATTCCTCTTACAAAAATCGCGCAAACGCCAAGAGCGATGCAGGCGAGTATTCCTAGTTCTTCCAGGACTTCTCGCAGACTCGACTATTTGATCGTCTCCGATGTTCCTCTAGCTCTTGGCGCATATATTCAGCAACGGCCTTTACTATTTCTTCGTCCATATCCTCGTTTGCGAGTATGTGTATGTGATCCTTAATTTCTTCCATGTCTCATTCTCCTTCAATGGGCGGTTATTGCGTGTGATTCACCATACACCACAGTCGGAAAGAAACAAGAGGTCAATAGTAGTTCTTTGTCTTTTATCCTTCGTAGGCCATATGGAAAATCATCTTAAGCAACTCAAGGACAAGGCTAGCCGCTACCCCTGTTATGATGGCCCTAAATATGGGTGTCAGGATTTCTATGATTGAAACCAGATAACCACTATCTAGGACTCCCTCTCGCTCCTGAGTGGCGGGCTTGAATCCTTGCTCGAAGTCCCGTTGAGCCTTCCATTCATGAATCTTTGAAAGCATAGCGCCTCCTTGGCGGATGAATTGAGTTCTTTCAAGGTAGCGATATATGATTTTGGTTAATGTTTCATCCAAAATAAAATAAACATTCTTCGTTCTTCGCATGTCTGGTCACAAATCGCGTCAGTCGTCCATTACCGTCATGCATAGGCGTGCAAGGGCTTGTTACGAAGGAGGACGACATGAAATACGTATCATGGACTTTGAGGCCTAATGAAATACTCATCTGGCGTATCCGGTAAGGTTGACCGTGATTATCAGCTTGTGCAATCGGAACTTGGGGCTTTATTCGTTTCATTTGCCTATACGCTACTACCATCATTGAAAAGCAAAAAGGCTCATGAATATGTACTACACGGAGTCTGTAGAAGGCTCATGATCGTTAAGAAGTGTATTGAAAATATATTCACCATTTATCCGCTTAACAGAACCAGCTTGCTAAATAATGAGGAGCGTACCGATATTGAGATAAATCTCCATGCATTCCTCATAAACGTCCACGGCATCCCAGATAACCTCGCGTGGGCCTATGTACTTGAGCATGACTCAGAAATAGATCCAAAGCTCAAGGAAGGTCAGGTGGGTCTTTTCAAAAAAGAGACCCAAAAGCACTTACCCGCAGAGGTTCGTGAGTGTGTGAATTCGGCTGTTCTATCGCACTGGCACAAGCAATATGCCAAAGGTTATCGAGACGCCTTGGCACACCGAATACCGCCGTATATTCCCCCGTCGGTACTGACGCCAACTCATCAAGTAAAATATAGAGAGCTTGAAGCAGACATGGTGCAGGCGATAAAGGAGGGTGACATTGATCGGGCAACAAAACTTCTCGATGAACAGAGTTCAATAGGCAGTATCTGTGGTGCCTTTAAGCAGTCACATAGTGAAAGTGAGGGCATGCTATTACATCCACAGATCATTGTAGACGCAAAGACCGTGATGCATATTGTTAGGTCCGTCCAACCGCATATCGCATTGTGATGTGGGGGTTCCAGCGATCCCGCTTCAAAACCGCGCCTTCTCCGCCGCATCCTTCAGCACCTTGACCGGAAACGCATCTTCCATGTGTACATACGTCTGATTCTGTGCCGATCCTGGTAGCGCATGCCCTAAGAGCCTGTGCCGAATCTCCGACTGTACCCCGGCCTTCATCAATTCTGTTGCCCAGAAGTGGCGACAGCTATGGAGAGTAAGAAGAGGGTCGGAGATACTCGCCTTACGCATCGCTCTCTTTATGGTCATGGATAGATCCCACGTGCGAGAGAGGCCAGGGAAGAGCCGCGCCTTGCTTCCGGCCTTGCGCCGAGCTTTCACATAGTCCATGAATCCTAGCCCCAGTAGGGCAGAAGAGAGCGGCACCTTGCGAGCGGAGTTCGCGTTCTTCAGTAGCAGGTCTCGCTCTTTATCCTCATAGAGGTCAATGAAGTCGATTCCATCTCGCTCCTTCACTTGATCCACACACAATGGAAACGCCTCACCGCCTCTCATGCCGGTATTCATAACCAACACGGTTCCCCAGAAATGAGCGTCTTTCTTTCGTGTCTTTAGAAGCGTGTCTAGTATCGCTCGCATCTGTTCTATGGTGAACGGCTTGCGGACACTTGATTCCATCTTCTGTTGCCGCGCTGCTACGCTGAGGCCTTCTAAGGGGTTCTTTTCGAGTTGGTCATGTGTGACCATCCACCGGAAGAAATGCTGGAGGTAAGACAGCTTCTTGTTGAAGGAGCGGGCCGACACCTTTGCAAGTTGCTGGTCCTTCCACTTGGTACACGTCGCCTTGACGAAGTCCTTCCGGACCTCCACCGTTGACCAATCGAAGCCGCACATTTGCAGGAACTCATTGAGGGTCTGTTTAATCTCTTGCTGTGTGGCTGGTCGGCGGTAGGCATGTTGTGACATGTACGAGTCAAAGGCTGTGCGAAGGGCTATAGAAGGCTGCACTAGGGGAGCAGGGGGCATGATGGGAGACGGAGCCGCTACTGCAGGCTGCGTGTAGCGCCCATCCATTCGGCGTATCTCTTCCTCATACAGCGCCACACGAGCCTTGAGCAATTCACGACAGAGACGCCGATACTCTCCGGACGCCCGACCCATCTTTAAGCCGTGTTCCTTCACCAAGCCGTCCGCTATACCTGTCACTTGCCACTGTTTGTTACTGATTAAGGCTTCGTGGGCTTCCTCCAATAAGTCCCCATATATGTCTGTCTGATCCTCTATGTCGTCGAGATCGAAGGCCCCGCTCTCGATCTTGGCCTGTTCCGTGCGGTCGAGTTCTGCCTGTTTCCACTCTTCGACAAGTCGCCCTAAGTCCTCTCGAATCTGACTCACCAGCGCCCCCTTTGGTTGCAGTCTTTTCGCAAAAGCGGTAGCAGTCGCCACGGCTTCAAGTTGTTTCGACCTTACCACGGCAACCTTCCGGTCCCTAGTCGAGAGCGAGTACCAGAGCTGGTTTGCTCCAATACGGAAGCGGATATGATACATTGAGCCGCGTTGTACAACCGTAGGTTTCAGCATCGATAACCCTAAAGCGGTTGCAGTTTAATGCCACGTCCTGATTCTTCCGATGTCCGCGACCCCCTCCGAGCGTTCCTGCATCGTGTGATTCGGCCCATCGAGTTTGCCTGTCGCGATGCCCATGCCCATCTTCCAAACGTCAAGAACCTTGACCGTTTCGTCTCGGAGCAGGTGATCGGCGCACTCGGCGAGCATCTCTATCCTCGACCAATCGAAGTCGAGTTACTTTCGTTACGAAATCTGTTTGTAGACTTCTACGCGCAACTCTCGCCGGCCGAGCAGCGGGAACGTTTGACGCAAGCACTTGCCCTCCTTCGCCGCCTGCAAGACGGGCCACTGCGGACACAGCCGTTGAGAAGCGTCTCCGAGAAGCAGCCGCTCCCTTCGGCTCCCTCGAGTACCGATTCGGCAAGGCACCTGTGGGACCTGCCGATTCAGTTTGTGAAAGGGGTTGGTCCGAAACGAAGCCTCTTGTTACAGCGATTGGGAATCATCACGGTCGAAGACGCGTTGTGGACGTTACCCTGGCGGTACGACGATCGCTCGGTCATCACGCCGGTGGCTAAACTGGTTCCCGGCGATACCTCTTGCGTGTGCGGGAAGATCATTCGAGCGAAGATGACCCGTGCGCGGTCGCGTCGCCTGTCGATACTTGACGTGGCGGTTCATGACGCAACCGGTACGGTACACACCGTGTTTTTTAACCAGCCCTATTTAGAAGAGGTCTTGAGGGAGGGGGTGCGGGTAATGATTGCCGGCCGGGTCGTTGCCGGTCGACAGGGATGGATGGATCTGCGGTTGGAGGCCGCGCAGTTCGAAGTGCTGAGTGGGACGGATGATGAGTTGCTGCATGTTGGGCGGATCGTGCCCATCTATCATGAGACGAAGGGCTGGACGTCTCGCCAGATGCGGATCCTCTTGCACAGCCTCCTGACTGAGCACGGAGCTCAGTTGGAGGAAGTGCTGCCCCGATCGGTGCGGGCGCGGCATCGATTGCTTCCGATCGGTGAGGCGATACAACAGGTGCATTTTCCGTCACCAAGCACCGACCTTGCGGCCCTCGATCATGGTGTGACTGACGCCCATCGCCGGCTGGCATTTGAAGAGCTCTTTCTCCTGCAGGCTGCGATGGCGCTTCGCCAGCGGGAGTTGAAGGAAGAACCCAAGGCGTTCCGATTCAACCCCCAGGTGGAATCCTTGAGGGAGCTTGCCCGGCTGTTGCCATTCACGCTGACTGCCGCGCAGGAGCGGGTGTGGCGGGAGATCCAGTCGGATATGGTGACGTCCAGGCCGATGAATCGGTTGGTGCAGGGAGACGTCGGGTCGGGAAAGACCGTTGTCGCCCTGCATGCGTTGGTGATGGCGTGCGGCTCAGGTTGTCAGGCGGCGCTCATGGTACCCACGGAAATTCTGGCGGAACAGCATTACCTGACGCTCAAACCGTTCCTGGAGTCTGTTGGCCTCAACGCGGTGCTGTTAACCAGTAGGGGGACAGCACCGGCCCGCCGCACCGTGCTGAAGCAGCTTGCATCGGGTGAGGCGCAGGTGGCGATTGGTACCCATGCGTTGATTCAGGAGCGGGTGAAATTTTCCAGCTTGGGGCTCGTGGTCGTCGATGAGCAACATAAGTTTGGCGTGTTGCAGCGTAAGACATTGCTCGATAAGGGGTATCGACCGGATGTGCTGGTCATGACGGCCACGCCGATTCCTCGCACATTAGCCATGACGGTCTATGGAGATTTAGATGTGTCGGTGATCGACATGCTGCCCCCTGGTCGCAAGCCGGTGCGCACCATGCTCTATACGGAGGGGCAGCGCCACAAGACCTGGCAACTCGTGAGAGACGAACTCCGAGATGGTCGCCAGGCCTACATCGTCTATCCGTTGGTCGAGGAATCTGAGAAGGTCGATGTGAAAGCTGCGATGCAGGGCGCGGAACAGCTGCAGCGCGAGGTCTTCCCGCAGGCGCGGGTGGGGTTGCTGCATGGCAGAATGTCGGCGACTGACAAGGAGCAGACGATGGCGGCCTTCAAGGCCGGCGCCATCCAGATCCTGGTGGCGACGACCGTGATTGAGGTTGGGGTAGACGTACCCAATGCCACGGTCATGGTCATCGAGCATGCTGAGCGATTCGGGTTGGCACAATTGCATCAGTTACGGGGGCGAGTTGGCCGAGGCGCACATCAGTCCGCGTGCGTCCTGATGGCCTCGTACCTTCCGCGAGAGGCGAGGCCGCGGCTTAACCGTGACGGAAGCCCGGAGGCCGATCGTTCCAACGCGCAGCAGAGGTTGGCCGCTCTCGTTCACTCGCAGGATGGGTTTGTCATCGCCGAAGAGGATCTTCGTATCCGTGGACCGGGTGAGTTTCTGGGGTTGCGCCAGTGGGGCATGCCGGAGTTTCGCGCGGCCAATTTGATACGGGACACACACTTGTTGGAGCTGGCCAGGCAGGAGGCGTCTGCGTTGCTGGAGCAGGATCCTGGGTTGACGCTGCCGCAACACCAGACATTCAAAGCAGCTATGCTGCGTCGTTGGAAAAGCAAGCTTGCATTGGGGGCTGTCAGTTAGACCGCTGACATGCGGCCGACCTGCATAGTGGAGGACCGATGGGACTGCTGCAACGATTGACTCACGATCTTCGCGCCGGATGGGTGACCTTACGGCATGGCACGGCGAAGGCCGCGACACGGGCATTGGAAGAAGGCGAACTACTTCGCTACCGACTGGAGCTGCGCAAGGTGGAACAACAGTTGAGCGATCTTCATGCCGATATCGGTGAGCGCACCATTGAGTTGCATGGTCGTGGAGAAGTAGCTGAGCGCATCCTGTCCGACGGCGAGATTACACGTATGATGCAACACGTGCGGACATTGCAGGATGAACGTACGAAGCTGCTGCTGGAGATGAACGACATCGCGGTGGATGGAGAGTGAGCACCATCCGATGAATGCCCACCAGACGTCCTCTCCTCGGATTCTAGCCGGCATCGATATCGGAACTTTGACCTGTCGTCTGCTCATTGCCGAACTCGCGCCCTCAGGGACGTTGCGAGAGTTGCGATCTGACCGGCGTATTCTGCGGCTGGGGCAGGGAGTCGATCGGGATCGCATGCTGCGGGGCGACGCCATGGCGCGAGTCGCGGAGACGCTGAAAGAATGGTGCACCCTCATGGAGGGGTACCAGTTGGATGCATCGATCGCTGTGGCCACGAGTGCGGTGCGCGATGCCGGAAATCGCGAGGAGTTCGTGCGGCTCATTCACCGGCAGACAGGGCTTGAGATCGAGATTCTCTCCGGAGAAGAGGAAGCGCGACGGACCATCCTCGGGATTCGGTCCGGTCTGCCTGCCGGCGTGAGCGATGTGTTGGCGTTGGACATTGGTGGGGGGAGTACGGAATTTATTCTGGACCGACCAGGTCAGACACCGATGATGCGCTCGGTCGATATCGGCGTGGTTCGCCTGTGCGAGCGCCTGTTGCGCCACGATCCTCCCACCAGCGAGGAAATCCATCAGGCGCGTGAGTGGGTGAGAGCCGAGACGGTGACGGCAGTGGGAGAGATGACGTTGCCGGTCGGACTCACCTTTGTCGGGACCGCAGGAACGATCACGTCCCTGGCTGCCATGGCACAGCAGTTACCGACCTACGAACCGGCTCGCATTCACAATTATCGACTTGCGCGGTCGGTCGTGGAGGAGTTGGAATCGACGCTACTGGCCCGCACGAAGTCTGAACGAGTGGGTTTGCCGGGATTGGAAGCGAATCGCGAGGAGGTCATCGCTGCCGGCGCGATCATCCTACGAACGGTGATGGAGACGGTGAAGATACCGAGCCTTCTCGTCAGCGATCTCGGTCTTCGCGAAGGAGTCTTGCTGGATCTGGCTACTCGATTGGACGAGGATCACACCTAGCTACCTACGTGAGAGATGCTCACTCAACGCGTTCTTTTTCCTGAGGGACCGGCGAAGCGGAGAGGGCTCTCTCTGCCTGTGGAAATTACCGTTGGGAATACCAGCGGAAACCGCCCTTTTGTTCAGTGAAATTGGGCTGTGGGATTCCCCCTGGTTTTTCCAGGAGTAAGACCTTGAAGTCGATGAGGCCGAACCATGCCGGATCGGCGATGTCGTGATAGTGGCAGCCTTGGAGTTTCGGGAGGACGTCGCCCAGCGTCTTCGTGAGCTCAGGTTCGGTGTACGCCCTCACGGCAAAATGTTGTCCGAGTCCCTGGCAAAAGCGCTGAATGGTATAGGCCGCGCCGGTGCACAAGACCTTCGTGTCCGGTTTGATCTGCAGAAATTGTGGCAGCGACAGATACCGCTCCTGAAAACCCAGCCAGCGCACGGCTTGCCGCAGGTGGCTGTATTGCACTTCGTACTCGGTGTGATGTGGAAGTTTGACTGCCGCGGGCCAGCCTTCCTCAATGCCGAATTCCGTCAAGAATGCACGCCCTCCGGGTTTGAGCACGCGCCACACCTCGGCCACGAATCGCATGGGTCCAAGATTGAAAATCACTTCGTCCGGCAGTTCGCTGTCGAGTGGTACGCGTAGTCGCCTGATCCAATCAAGCGCCTCCTGATGCTGGGCCGTTGTCCCGCGTCCTTCCGTGAGCTCCTGGCGGCTGAGTTTGACGGGTGTCATATCCGCCATGTTCTCATTGTCGAGAATGAGGTCGACGGAGTTATCTTTGAACGGCAGACATTCCCCGTTGGCATGGGTGCCGGTGACGGTCCACCCGCCGGACTTGGCTCGTTTCGTTTGGAGTTGCAGGAATGGACGGGTCACATCGAGCGAGATGTATTGGATACCCTGCTTTTCGAACGGCAGCAGTTCCTGGCCCAATTCGCGGGCCACGTAGCCGAGGCCGCCGCCGATTTCCACGATCACTTTCGGTTTTGGTTTGAACCACCCCAGCCGGCGCAATTGCCGCATCAGAAGGCGTCCGTAAGTCGTCCCGCCCAGCGCCTCGCAGGGCTCGCGGAACAGGTGGGAGACGGTGGTTTCAACGAGATCGAAATGGCCGTCCTCGAGGTCACTCTCTTTCAGTTCGTGGACATGGAAGGCCTCAAGATGTTCCTCTCCTTCGAACTCCTGTTGCCCGGACCAACTTTCCCGGATCTGTTGCAGCAGCAGGTCCCATTTGGCCTTGTGTCGATGACCTCCCGGCGGTTCGGTCCCGAAATAGCAGAGCGAATAATTGGGGATCGACCACCGTTCCAGATGCCAGGCGCCAGGTTGCCCGTCGGGCCCGCAAATTTTGTCGCCGTATTTTTCCAGGAGTGCGCCGACGGCGATATGCCCGTTCATGGACGTGAGCATCTCGATCCCCACCCGGTTGAGACGAACGAGTGGAAAATCGTCGTCCAGGGGCGCCAGCCACCATTCGTCAAAGGCATGCTGGTAGGCGACCAGGTCGGGAATGCGCCAGGCGATCAGGTTGAGGACGTCGCCGCTCAGCGTGAGCGGTTGTTGAATGGCGGCGGCAGCTTTCATCGGAAACGGCAGTCCAGTATAAACGAGCAGCCGCAGCCTACACGAGGCTCACGCCGACCTGCAAGGACCTCGATCGTGTCCGTCTAGGTTTGGGAGGGAAGCATCGGCGAGTCTGTCACGATGATCATACCGCGCATGATGGGATGGATGCGGCATTGATAGGGGTATCGACCGGGGGGCAGGCTGGGGATCGTATACGTGCCGCCCGGCTCGACCGCACCGGAATCAAAGGCGCACCGCCCGCTCTCCTCAAAACAGCCGTCATGGGTGACCGTGTGATGGGTGGGGGTCGGATTGTCCCAACGGATAGCGCCGCCCGTGGTGACGGTTGCGGCTGCCGGCACGTAGTAGGGGGAGCCGCTGTCCATCAGCACTTGGGTTGCCGGTGGGGTTGCGAACGAAGGCCAAGCCAGCACCATGCCCGTAACCAGGCCAAGGAATGTCACATGCGAATTCATCGAGTCGTGGCTCCAGTGAATGGGTACACCTTCCATTATACATAGAGACAGCCCCGATGCGGAAGGATTCAACGCGGTGGCGCAGGCGAAGTGGTGATGGGTTGGCCCGGTGGCGAGTAGGATGGAGCCTGCGTCCCATACGGTTGCAAGACCCCGCTTGTTCATGCTAGATGGAGGCCGCTTTACCACCGACGTGCCACGCTGAAGACCTGAGAGGAGGACGTGGAATGGCAAAGAAGATCGTGAAGAAGAAGCGCCCCGCTGCCAAAGCTACACGGCCGAAAAAAACCGTGGCAAAAAAAGCAGTGAAGCCCAAGAAGGCTGCGAAGGCTCGGAAGCCTGCCAAGGCGAAAAAGACAACTCCAGCCAAGAAGGTGGCTGCCGGCAAGGCGTCCAAGAAGCCAGCGAAGAAAAGCGTGAAGGCCAAGGTTGCGGCGAAACCCGTGCGGTCCGGCAAGGTGAAGCCGGCACCCAAAGCCGCAAAGCCTGCGGCAAAACCAAAGCCCAAGTCCAAGCCGGCAGCTCCAAAAGCGAAAACCCGGATCGAATCTCCGGTCGCGGTTCCGGACACGAAACCGGTGAAGCCCACTGCTCCGGAAGCGGCGCGGCCGGCTAAGGTGGAAGTCGAACCGCAGCGGTTGGACCTTGACGATGAAGAGGACATGGCGGAAGACTTGGATGACGTGTCGGAAGAGATCGAGGAAGAGGAGATGGAAGAAGAACTCGGACTCGATAGTGAAGACGACGACGACGTCGACTATCTGGAAAAATCGGAAGATCTGCTCGACGACGCAGACGAATACCGGAACAATTAGCGTAGGTGACTGTCGTGGCTTGCCGGATTGGGCTCAGGCAACACCTGATGAGCCTGGCGTCTCCCAGCCAGTGAAGGCTTCGCGGAATCTACCAGATGGCTGACCGTTCTTAACGTCCTCCATCGTTGCGCGGTTGGTGTTGATGATCTGGCCGAGCCACGGCGCGTCGCTGCTCTCAACCCTTCTTGTTTCTGATACCTTGCATGAGCCACTTTCTATTTATCGCCGGGGCGTTGCGCGAACGGAGCTCTCCGGACAGTGCCGAGCTTCAGCTCGGAGCCGGAATCTGGGGGCTCTGCACCGCCCTAATTCGCGACAATCTGCATAAGTTCCTGACGCCGGAGTCTCGCGGATTGGTGTATGTCCTCAAGGAGGGCATCCGTGCGGAATTCGCCATCATGTCGCCGGTCCAACCATTCCAAGCGCTGGACGATCTACTCAAGGACGAAGTCAGGACGGAGGCTCGCTATGGGTTTGTGCGAGTGACGCCGGTGCGACGGTGGCAGGCTCACGCACCGGAATGTCAGGCGCTGCTTCAGCAGGTGCTCGCAATTGAAGAACAGGCAGAACTGTCCCGACGGCTCAGTCTGGGCATGCATCGGCTGACGGATGTGGAGTATCGGGCGATTGTCGATGGGTTGGGATCCGGGCAGTGACCGAGGCCTGACACATGTCCCTAGGGTGACTCGAGCGTGCCTCCGGTCATGAGATGGTAGGCTTCCTCGACCGTGCTGACTTCTTTGACCTCAACATTGAGTTCCCACGCCAGCCGGGCGAGGTTCCAACGCGGATCGTCGTGTTGGCCTTGAGGAATCAGGATGGTGCGGTAGCCCTCGCGGGCTGCGGCTCGGATTTTATCGGGAATGCCTCCTACCGGACCGATCGAGCCATCCTTCGAGATGGTGCCCGTGAGCGCAATGCCGCGCCGGATCCGATCCCCTTTGAGCAGTGCGGCGAATCCCACCGTCATGACGCCTCCAGCGCTTGGTCCGTCGGTGCCGGTTGCGGCATACGCGATACCGATGACACTGACGGTGCCTGTATGGTCGATGGTCGGCGTATGCTCGATGGCATATTGAAAGGCGGTGATCATGGAACCAAGATTCGTCGGTCCTTGTTTGATATTGCCGCCTTGCCACTGCAGCACGATTGGGGAAGGGGACGGTTGGTGATCCCAGCGTAGCAAGAGTACTTCGAAGGCGCCGAGGTTGTTGGCATGGATCGCAGCCAACATCGGCACTTCGACCACAGACTCTGCGGATGCCCAGGGAACGTTCGTGACCATCGAAGAAAAGCAGAGGATACATGGCCAGAGCAGGCGTAATGGTGGGTGCGTGCAGCGGCGAGCATTGGTGGTGACCATATGAGCGTGAGTCTAGCAAAGCGTGGGATGGTGTAAAGTGCGAGCACAGTTTCTTGCCGGCTGGTTCGGGCGTAGTCAGACCGATGTATCGTTGAAGGCCCGCAGTCGGTTGTGCCGACGTTCTGTCTGGGTGCTGAGCGTGGTGTTAGGGATTTGGTTGTTTCCGGTTTTGGCCCAGGCGGATTGCAAGGTTGAGACGGAAGGAACTACTGCCGCCACGGTGTTTACTCTGCATTTGAGCAAAACCTGCACAGAGGCGGAACGGGAAGCGCGTGCCGTTTCCGCGAAAGATCTGATGCAGGCGCTTGCAGCCGGGAAGGGCGTCGATCTATCGGGTGTAGTGATTCAGGGGGACCTGCTTCTTGATGAGTTGCCGGCACAGAAGGTCGCGGCGGTGAAGGGCCTGTCGTTGGAGGATCGTCGCCTCCTCGAAGGGCTGAACGATGAGGAGGTGCATGTCATTCGCGGCCCCTTCGTTATTCAGCATTCTCGGGTCAAGGGGCGGCTCGTCAACCGGCTCAAGCAGGGGTTTCTGCTGATCACCGGACCGGTGGTGTTGATTCATAGCGGGTTCTCCGGTGCCGTGGATCTGTCGAGAACAATATTTCTCGGCTTGGTGGATGGATCACACGCCAAATTCGAACAGGAAAGCTATTTTGTCCAGGATCGGTTCACGCAGGGCGCCATGTTTTCAGATACCCGATTTGGCCCCCATGCCCGATACCATCGCTCGATGTTTACCGGGCCGGCTATTTTTCGCGGCGCTGACTTTCCCGGTCTGACCGAATTCTTGGAAGTAGTCTTTGAACAGGATGCCAATTTTTCCCGCGCCGCGTTTCACATGGGGACCGGGTTCTCGGGTGCCCAGTGCCGGGCCAAGTGCGATTTCTCATCGACGCAGTTTGACCGGGAGGCGTTTTTTCTTTTTGCTCGGTTCGACCGTACTGTGACGTTTGCCTCGGCACGGTTTCAGGCCCAAACCGACTTTTCCGATGCGTCGTTTAAGGAAGCCGATGATCTGGCCCAGGCGACGTTCGTGCGCACCCCGGTGCTCACCAGAACCACCAGGGTGACGCCGGCCGTGCCAGGCCGTCCGGAGGCCGCTCCATTCTCTCAGGTTGGCACGGTTGCCTTGTTTGTCGCCGCTCTTGGACTGCTCATCTACGTCCTCAAGGCAAAGTGAGTGGGGAGAACCCCCAATATATAGTTTTGGCCTTGCCCCATTCCCCCATAAATTGGTATAAGATTGAAAATTTGTCCAAGGGAGCGACTGGTACCTGATGGACCAACCTGAACTGCCCTACCAAGTCAAGATCGAGAAGTTCGAAGGTCCGCTCGATCTCCTCTTGCATCTCATCAAAAAGAACGAAATCAACATCTACGATATTCCGATCGCGCTGATCGCTCAGCAGTATTTGGACTATTTGTCGGTGATGAAGGAGTTAAACCTTGCCGTTGCGGGAGAGTTCCTGGTGATGGCGGCAACGCTGTTACACATCAAATCCCGCATGCTGTTGCCGGTGGACGAAGTTGCGGTGGATGAAGAAGATGGACCGGATCCTCGTGAGGAACTCGTCCGGCGATTGCTCGAATACAAGCAGTTCAAAGAAGCGGCGTCGCAATTGGATTATAAAGAGCGTCTCTGGCGGGATACGTTTGGTCGCGAGCCCGGTCCTCTGGTGGAAGTGACAAAAGATGAAAGCCTGCTCGATGAGATTTCACTCTTTGATCTGGTCGATGCGCTCCAGGGGGTGCTGTCGCGCCATCCGGGAAAACGTTTGGTCGAAATTATCCCGGATAATTTGACCGTCCGTACCCGCATGAGCGCTATTATCGAAGCGCTCGAAGTGCAGGACTCCATGCCGTTCACGGCGCTGTTCGACGCATCGAGCCATCGGTTGGTCGTGATCGTCACGTTCCTGGCATTGCTGGAATTGATTCGCATTAAAGTCGTGCGCGTGTTTCAAACAGAGACCTTTGGAACGATTCTGGTTTCTCGTGCGTTTACGGCGGTGGCGGAAGGCGACCTTGTGGAGGAGTCTGAATGGAAGAACCCGTAAGTCTCAGCACCGAGGACGACATCGTGCAGTCTGCCGAAGCGCCGGAAGTGATTGCGGAGTCAGCCCTACCGACTGCCGACCAGGGCATGGACACGGAGCGTGATGCGTCCGCACCGGCCGAGCTGTCGGTTCCGACGGAAGTGTCCGCACCGGCGTCCGATCCTGCCTTGTCAGACGTCCGGGCGTTGAAGGGCATTCTGGAAGCCCTCTTGTTTGTGACCGCTGAGCCCATTCCCCTGACGCGATTGTTGGCGTTGTTGGGTGCTGTGACGAAACAAGAGGTGGAGCAGGCATTGGTGAGCCTTGGGCATGACTATGAGCAAGAGGGGCGAGGGCTTCAACTGGCCGAGGTCGCCGGAGGCTATCGCATCGTGACCAAAGCAGAGTTTGCTCCATGGCTCAAGCGGCTGGAGAAGGTGAAGGCTCCCTCGAAACTGTCTCGCTCTGCCTTGGAGTCTCTTGCGATCATCGCCTACAAGCAACCAATTGTCCGTGCGGAGGTCGAGCAAATTCGTGGTGTTGAGACCTCGGGTGTGATCCGGACGCTGTTGGAGCGCAAGCTCGTGCGCATCGTGGGTCGTAAGGAAGAGCCCGGACGGCCGATCATGTATGGCACGACCAAGACGTTCTTAGAGCATTTTGGTCTGCGGGATCTTTCGCAATTGCCCCCGCTCCGGGAGTTTAAGGAATTAGGCGAGTCGGAGCAGGCCATGTTGCCTATCGAGGAGTCCGAATCCTTGGGAGGGGGCACTGTTATCCAGACGACAGAAGGGCCGGAAGAGGCCGTCGCTGCAGTGGTAGCAGAGTCTCTCGAGGGGATTGAGATGAACGGTTACGGCGGGGCGGTGCCGGCAGATTCTCCCTTGACACCGGAGAGTGAAGCGCAGAACGACTTGATGGTTGCCGAGGTGGCCGAAGAGTCCTGACAACCGCGATTAATTGAGTGCTGACAGGCGAAAGGCCTTCGGGTGGTCCAGCAGATCTGGCTGGCTCCCGAAGGCCTTTCCGTTGTTACGAGAGGGACGGCTACCGGCAGCCGATCGGAATGAAGCCTGCGCCGAAAATCCGTGAGAGTGCCAAATAGCGGGCATTGTCGTAGAAGGAGTAGCTTGGCGCATACCAGTTTTGGGCGGTTGGGTTGCCGCCGTAAGACGGATCTGTTC
>ERZ724512.183-NODE-183-length-25914-cov-8.917824_pt1 | contig 25914 bp, 25 predicted proteins | sample MGYA00376045_ERZ724512 | MGnify/ENA primary metagenome ERZ724512 (study PRJEB28724, sample SAMN07190883) | activated sludge metagenome | isolation source: activated sludge of sewage treatment plant in Hong Hong | place: Hong Kong | collected 2016-03-17 ... | reverse complement strand
GGGCGCAGGCACAGCCGCGGGCGGCGCGGCCGGCGATGAAGGCACGGCGCTGACCGGCGCGGGCCGCTCCAGGCGGTTCTCCTGGATGGCCTCGTAGAGCGCCGTCGTCTCCGGCAGTGGTTCCACGCCCAGTTCCTCGTCGAGGACGCGCACCGCCTCGCGGTACTGCCGCAGGGCCAGGTCGCGCGCGCCATTCCAGGCGTACAGACGCATCAGCCAGCGGTGGGCCTCCTCGCGCAGCGGATCGACCGTCAGCCAACGGCGGGCGTGGTCGGCGGCCTTGTCAAACGCGCCGGCGGCGCTGTGGGCGGCCACCAGTCGGGCCAGCGCCGTCGTCAGCGAACGGCGCAGCCCCTCACCGGCGGCCACCTGCCAGTCATCAAACGCGGCGCTGTCGCGCAGCGAGAAGCCGCTCAGGAAGGCGTCGCGATAGAGAGCGACGGCCGCCTCCAGCCGGGCGATGCAGTCAGGGCAGGGCTTAGCGGGGGCGTGGGTGTGGGCGTGGCGGCCCGTTTCGGCCACGGCGGCCTCGAACGCGACCACGTCGCACCACAGGCCGTCGGGGTTCACGCCCAGCCCGTCGCGGCTGACGTAGAGGGCCGCGTCGCCGGCGAAGGCGCGTAGCGATGACAGCGTGCGCCGCAGCGCCGCGCGGGCGTGCTGGTCGTCCATGTCCGGCCAGAGCAGGGCGGCCAGCGCGTCGCGCGTCTGGAACTGGCCGGTGACGGCCAGGTAGGCCAGCAGCGCCGTCGCTTTGCGCGTGTCCGGCTCAATCGCCTGGCCGTCGCGTTCGAGGCGGGGTGGGCCAAGGAAGTACAGGCGTAGCGTCATCGTGGGTGCGATTATGCTGGAAGCGTCTCCAACTTTCAAGCGCGGGCGATTTCGTAACGATTCTCGTAACGATCAGGAGACGATCGGCGGCTATTCTGGGTCGAAAAGGGTAAACAGGAGAGTTCAGGATGGCCGATGACGCCAGTTGGACAGCACCGCAGAAGAAAACGATCGGCGATGTGGCCGTGGACGGCCTATTGGCGGGGATGGCCGCGGGGCTGGCGATGGTCGGCGTGCTGCTGGCGGCCGGCCTGCTCAACGGCATAAGCGTGACCGAGACGCTCGGCCGCTTTGACCCCGGCAGCGATGCCTCCCCAGTCGTCGGCGCGTTGCTGCACCTCGCCGTCGCCGGGCTATATGGCGTAGTGTTCGCCGTGATCAGCCGATTGGCTGGCCCGCGGTTCGGCGGCTCGCGCTATGGCTGGCTGCTGGGGGCGGCTTACGGGTTGTTGGTCTGGGTGGTGGCCCAATTCGTGCTGCTGCCACGTCTGGGTATTACCCTGGCCGATATTTCTCCGGCGCAGTTCATTCCCGCCCATCTCATCTATGGTATCGTATTGGGCTACCTGCTGGGGCGTCACCAACCGGCCTAGACAGCGATAGCCAGGGAGTGACGGTGATGGATAAGAGCGCAACTCAACCGAAAGACAAGCGGCGCTTCGACCGCGCGGCCAGACTTTCGCTGGTCTTTGCCTTGCTCATCCTGCTGGCCAGCACGGCCCAGCTCGTCTATCGCTATTTCCTGCCGACCGACGGCTGGCTGTCGGTGACTGACGACCTGAACTCCGCCGAACTGCTGTACTACGCCAATCTCGTCGGCGCGCCTTCGGGCTTGTTGGTGCAGGACAGTGTGACGGGCATCGAGGGCACGCCGCTTGGCCAATACCCAGCCGGTGAGACCCCACCCTTCTGGTATGCGGGTAACACCCTGCGCTATGACGTCCAGCGTGGCGACCAGTCGCTCACTGTGGCCGTTCCCATCGTTCACTGGACGTTCAGGGCGTTCGTGAAGAACTTGACAGTCGATCCCGCGCCCCTTATCAACCTTCTGGGAATTGTCGTGTTTCTGGGCGTCGGCGCGTTGGCCTTCTTTAGGCGACCGGACGACCCGGCGGCGCGCGCGTTGCTCATCTTCGTGTCGGTCATCGGCGCGCAGGCGGTCAGCAGATTACTGCCCGATGGGTTGTCGACCATATTCGATCCCGTTGCCAGCGCCACATCGGGCTTTTTCGGCTACATGATATTCGGCGTTTTGCTGGCGCCGGCGTTGCTGTCCTTCACGCTGGTCTTCCCACGGCCAAAGCCGATGATCGTGCGCCACCCCTGGCTGGCGTATGCGCCGTTTCTGATTGGCGCGCTGATTCTCGTGGCGCTGGTGGCGACCGGCGCGTGGCAACCCGGCTGGTATGGCACGATGCTGATGCTACTGGCTTCGCTCATCGGCCTGGGACACAGCGCCCTGACCATGCGCGATAGTGTCAGCCGCGCCCAGTTGCTCTGGGCCTTTGGCGGCTTTGCGCTGGGCATCGGTCTATTTCTGTTCAACTTCCCGGCGGCGTTCGGCTGGGTGGGCGACGCGGCCTTTGTGTTCGCCGTTGTCGCCAGTCTGGGCATACCGGTGATGGGCTTGGGCCTAACAATGGCTGTACTGCGCTATCGTCTGTTCGACATTGAGGTGTTCATTCGCCGAACGACAGCCTACGCCATTCTGTCGGCGCTGCTGGCGCTGGTCTACTTCGGCAGCGTAGTCGTCCTCCAGCGGCTGCTGACGCCCCTCACCGGCAACTCCGCGCCCGCTGTTGTTCTGTCCACCTTGCTCATCGCCGCGCTCTTCCTGCCGCTGCGCCGCCGCGTGCAGGGCCTCATTGACCGGCGCTTTTTCCGCCGTAAGTACGATGCCGAGAAGGTGCTGGCCCGCTTTGCCGCCACGGCCCGCGATGAGACCGACCTGGACGCGCTGCTGGCCGAACTGACGCGCGTCATCCAGGAGACGATGCAGCCGGAGCACGTGTCGGTGTGGTTGCGGCCGGTGGAGGATGCGAGAGACGACGCCAGATTTAAGTCAATAACCTGAGCCACGACAGCTCGGCCCCCGCGGCATTGTAAAGGCGGCGATCGGCCGTCCACACTTCGCAATCCAGCAATTCACCTAGCGCCAGATAGATAGCGTCATAGACCGTGGGGCGGTTAAAACGCGCCGCAATCCGCCAGCCCTGTTCTACCAAACTATCTGGATGCAGCAGGGCAATATCCTGAGCCAGAAAAGCGGCCATTGCCTTGTCGCCCGCCTCAGGCGTGATGATCCGGCGGTAGACGTTGTTTCGCAGAACCGACACGACCTCAAACACGAGACGAAAAGGGGCGACGATGTCACTGTCGCTGGCGATCCACTCCGACCAGTGGGCCACGGCGCGAAGGCTATCCGGCTCATCAAGCAGCAGCTTCAGTACAAAACTGGCGTCAACGCATATCCGTCTCATGCGTGCGCCCCTCGCGAAGATCATGCAACGTTTCGGTTGAATCGGGCATGGGCTGGCCATGGCGCTCAGCCCGAATTTGCGCGCGTGCCTCGGCGGCCAAAGCCAGCGCGGCCAGCCGCTGTTCCCGAACGTCAGGCGTTGTGCCTATCGCCTCCAACCGCGCCAGATCGTCCATCCCCACCCAGGCCATTACCGGCTTGCCATGCCGCTCGATGACAACCCGATGCCCCTGGTAGGCCACACGATTCATCCACTCAGCAAAATGAGCCTTTGCTTCGACAACGTTGATGACATCACCCATAGTTACCTCAGGTCATAAGATGCTATATATCCTTATTCTAGGAGAGAGGGTCAATTGTGGCAACCTGTGTTCGGTAACGTTTGGCGGATGCTACTGTAGACTGCTTTACACCAAGGCCCCGCTTTTTACCCGCATGTGGTAACGAATAAGCGCCGGCGGCCGGCGTTTGCTATTCAAACCAATCGACAACCGTCAGGCCGTCGAACATCTGGTAATCGCTATGGTTGTGCGTGACCAGGGTCAGTTGTTGCGTGGCGGCGATGGCCGCGATCTGGCCGTCGACAAACGCAGGGGTGCGCCCCAACCCGCTCAGCCGCGCCCGCTCCGCGGCGTGCCACTGGGCGGCGGCTTCGTCATAGGCCAACAACAGAAGGGAGGGGTGGACGACGGCAAACAGGTACTAGAGTCAAGGGCCTATCGGACGTTCTTGTAAAGAACTTTACTCCCACGCGGCACACCTCGTAACGGGTAGCAGACGTTCGCTGCCTATCATATGCCTGTCGATGGCCAATGGGGTCATCCAGAAAATCAAGTGTGGTGAAGGAGAGTGGATAGAATGAAGTCGAATGACAAAGTGTGGCGCGTATTGTCGGCCGTGGCGCTGCTACTGATAGCCCTGGCTCTGAGCGCGTGCAGCATGGGCGGCGGCGCGGAAGCCACCGTGGACGATGCCGGCAGCGACATCCCGGTCATCACCGTCACCCTCGGCGACGACGGCCTGGGCGTGCCGGCCGAGACGCCCTCTGGCGTGGTGGCTATCGACCCGTCGGCCGCGCCGGATGCCTTCATCGCCCGGCTGAACGATGGCGTCACGACCGAGCAGTTGACAGAAGCGCTGGCCTCGGCCCAGGAAGACCCGACCGCGGCCCTGGCCCTGTTGTCCCTACTGGGCGGCGCTTCAAATACGACCGACGGCCATTTGATCGTCGATCTGAAGCCCGGCACACATGCCGTCGTCATCCTCGGCGAAGCCGGAGCGCAGGTTGCAACCTTTACCGCCGGAGAGGCCAGCGGCGCAACTGCGCCGACGCCCGACGTAGTCGTCGATCTGGTGGACTTCAACTTCGCCATCCCGACCGAGATCAGCGCCGGGCCGAAGGTGTGGCAGATCAACAACAAGGGCCAGCAGTGGCACGAGATGGCCATCGTCAAGCTGAGCGAGGGCGCGACGGTCGATGACGTGCTGGCCATGCTGGCCTCCGGCGAAGAGACCGACGGCCCGCCGCCGTTCGAGGATGCCGCCTTCTGGGCGCCCAACAGCCCCGGCGAGACGGGCTACGTCACCTGGGACCTGCCCGCGGGCGAGTACACCGTCCTGTGCTTCCTGCCCGACCTGACCGGCGACTTCTCGCCGCACGCGGCCCACGGCATGGTCGCGCAACTGACGGTTACGGAGTAAGACAACCGCGCACGGCGAAGTGAGCGCCGGCGGCCGGTTAGGGGATCGGCCGCCGGCGTTTAGCTATTCAAACCAATCGACAAGAGCCAGGCCATCGAACACCTGGAAATCAGGGCTATTGTGCGTGACCAATGTCAGTTGTTGCGTGGCGGCGATGGCCGCGATCTGGCCGTCGACAAAGGTGGGGGTGCGCCCCAACCCGCTCAGCCGCGCCCGTTCCGCGGCGTGCCACTGGGCAGCAGCCTCGTCGTAGACCAACAACAAGAGAGAGGGGTGGATCACGTTGAACAGGTACTGCTCAACCGCCACACGTCGCGCTGACGGCGACAGGCGGTAGCAGCCGAAGAGCAACTCGTGCCAAACGAGGGTCGCGGTGGCCAATTCGGCCTGGTGCCGGCGTAGCATCCGCAATACCGCTTCGTTGGGTCGTGGTCGCAGCGGTTCCGAGAGAATATTGGTGTCCAGCAAAAAATGGGCGCTCATAGTTCGGTGTCGCGTCCCGGATCGCGCGGCCGTATGTCAGCGAACAGCGCCGGCTCGATGGCCAGTTGCGCCAGATCATGCTCGCGGCGAAAGGCGTCGTATGCCTCGGCAAATGACGCCGGCTGGCGACGGAGGCGCTCATAATCATCGATCGAGATCAGCACCGCCACCGGCCGGCCGCGACGAGTGATCTCGACCGGCGAATGGCGCTCGGCCTGCTGCACGAGTTCAGTAAAGCGGTTCTTGGCGTCAGCTATCGAATAACTACCCATCGTCGCGCTCCTCATGGCCATCTATATGGCTATTTTAACCGTTGTTCAGGCAAGGTCAAGACTGCCTAAGCCGTTTATGACCCCTCGCTTCTCGATAAGCCATCAGGCGCTATAATGGGTAGTACTTCCTAAGGCTTATCGTCCATTACCAACCCCGTCTGCCCGCGAAGTAATCGGTGACAACAGCCACGCCGCCGGCAACGGCGGCGAGCGCGACAGAAACGAGGCAAACATATGTACGATGTGATCGTAATCGGCGGCGGCCCAGCTGGGGTGACGGCGGCCCTGCGCGCCCGCGAGTTGGGCGCGACCGTCGCCCTGGTCGAGCGCGGCCGTCTGGGCGGCACGTGTACCAACGACGGCTGCGTGCCCACGCGCGTGCTGGCCCATGCCGCCCGACTGCTACGCGAAACGGCGCAACACGAGGCCTACGGCCTGATCGGCCCGCGGCCAGAGGTGGATTTCGCCCGCCTCATCGACAGCACCCACCAGGTTGTGGCCGCCGTCCACGAGAAGAAGTATCTGATCAAGCACCTGGAAGATTCGGGCGTCGAAACGTATCTCGGCGGCGGCCCGGCTCGCTTCAGCGATGCCCACACCATCGAAACGGCCGGCGGCGACCGCTTCAGCGCCGAGCGCTTCATCCTCTGCCTGGGTGGCCACGCCCGCAAGCTGCCCTTCCCCGGCGCGGAGTTGGCCCTGACCCACAGCGACTTGTGGAACCTGCGCCAGTTGCCGCGGCGGCTGGCCGTCGTCGGCGGCGCGGCCACCGGCTGCCAGCTGGCATCGATCATGAATACCTTCGGCTCGAAGGTGACGCTGCTCGACGTTGCGCCGCAAATCCTGCCCATCGAGGACGCGGCCGTGGCCGAGGCGCTGACCAAGGCATTCACCGACCGCGGCATCACCATCATCAGCGGCATGAGCGGCGTCGAGCGGCTGGAGAAGACGGACGACGGGCTGCGTCTGGTCTACAAGAAGGACGACGCGCCGCACGAACTGGCCGTCGATGCCGTCATCGTCGCCGTCGGCTGGCCGGGCAACGTCGAGGGGCTGGGTCTGGAGGAGGTGGGGGTGAAGACGGAGCGCGGCTACATCACCGTCGATGACGCCCTGCGCACCAGCGTGCCCCACATCTTTGCGGCCGGCGACGTGAACGGCCGCATGATGCTCGTCCAGAGCGCCGGCCACGAGGCCCGCATCGCCGCCGAGAACGCCGTCGCCAGCCGCGACGATGGGGACGTGACCGAGTACTGCCCGCAGATCGTCCCCCACGGCGGCTTCACCGACCCCGAATACGGCAGCGTCGGCCTGACGGAGAAGGCGGCCCGCGCCGCCGGGCGCGACATCGTCGTCGCCCTGGCGTCGTACATCAACATGGATCGCGCCGTCATCGACCGCAACACCGAGGGGTTCTGCAAGCTCATCGTCTCGCGCGAGACTCACCGCATCCTGGGCGGCCACGTTGTCGGCGAGCAGGCGGTCGAGATCGTCCAGCTCATCAGCGCCGCCATGGCCGGCGAGATGTCGGTCGAGACGTTGGCCACGCTGGAGCTATCCTATCCGACCTATGTGGCCATTGTTGGCCTGGCCGCTCGCCGCGCCGTTCACTATCTGGGGCTGATGAAGCTGGCCCCGGAGTTCCGCGAGATGGGGCCGCACTATGCCGCCGAATGGGAGCGCCGCGACCCGGAGACGACCTCCACGCCATAAGGACCGTCCCGGCGAGCGCGAATTGGCCGGCGGGCGATCACTTTCGTAACGATCAGGAGACGATCGCCGGCTATGCTGAGGGCATCATGACGACACGAGCTTTGTGGCGAAACCGACGTCGACAAGAGGACGCTCCCAGCGCGTCACCCGCGCCGCCGGCCGCGGCTCCCGAACCGGAGGCCGAGGTTCCGACCGGGGCTATCTTGCCGCTGGACATCCCGCCCGGCGACCCGCTGCTGGCCTACTTGCAGGCCAACCAGACCAGCGTCATCGACCTCCAGCGCCTGACGCTGGACTCGGATGGCGTGCGCGCCCTGCGGGCGGCCGGCGTGCGGCTGGCGCTGCCGCTGGTCAGCCAGGGCGAGTTGGTCGGCCTGATCAACCTGGGCCAGCGACTCAGCGAGCAGGACTACTCGTCCGACGACCGGCGGCTGCTGGGCAACCTGGCCACGCAGGCCGCGCCGGCCGTGCGCGTGGCCCAACTGGTGCGGCAGCAACAACTGGAGGCGTTGGAGCGCCAGCGCATCGAGCAGGAGTTGCGCGTCGCCCGGCTGATCCAGCAATTCCTGCTGCCGAAGAGCGTGCCCGCCGTCGATGGCTGGGAGGTCACGGCCCATTACCAGCCCGCGCGCGCCGTCGGCGGCGACTTCTACGACTTCATCCCCTTCCCCGACGGCCGCATCGCCTTCGTCATCGGCGACGTGACCGACAAAGGCGTGCCCGCCGCCCTGGTGATGGCCACGACGCGCACGCTGCTGCGCTCGGCGGCCGAGCGCCTGGTCTCGCCCGGCGCGGTGCTGGAGCAGACCAACAATCAGCTAGTCGAAAACATCCCGCCCAAGATGTTCGTCACCTGCCTCTACGCCCTGCTCGACCCGGCCACCGGCCACCTCGTCTACGCCAACGCCGGCCACGACGTGCCCTACCGGCGCACGCGCGCGGGCGTGGTCGAGTTGCGCGCGCGGGGCATGCCCCTGGGGCTGCTGCCCAATATGCACTATGAGCAGCACGAGGTCACGCTGGAGCCAGGCGACTGCGTTCTGCTCTACAGCGATGGCCTGGTGGAAGCCCACAGCCCCACGCGGGAGATGTTCGGCTTCCCGCGGCTGCAAGCGATGATGGGCGAGCCGGCCGACGGCAACCTCGTGCCCTTCCTGCTCGGCCGGCTGCACGCCTTCACCGGCCCACAGTGGGAGCAGGAAGACGACGTGACCATCGTTCTGCTCGGTTCGCGGCCCGACGGCCGCGGGCCGGGCGGGCCGGGCGAGACGCGCGAGGTGTTGGCCCACTTCGAGCTGCCCAGCCGGCCGGGCAACGAGCGCCTGGCCATGCAGCAGGTGGCCGATATCGTCGCGCCGCTAGGCCTGCCCCAGGGCAAGCTCGACCGGCTGAAGACGGCCGTGGCCGAGGCCACCATGAACGGCATGGAGCACGGCAACAAGTACGATGAGACCATACCGGTGCTCATCGAAGTGGCCCGCGCGGCCGGCGACCTGACCATCAGCATCACCGACCGCGGCCTGCAGCAGCCGATCCCGGAGGCCATATCCCCCGACCTGACCGCCAAGCTGGCCGGCCAGCAATCGCCCCGCGGCTGGGGCCTGTTCCTCATCCAGAACATGGTCGACGAGATGCACGTGACGACCGACGAGGTGCATCACACAGTGAAACTGGTCATTCACCTGACCGAAGGAGCGCAACGTGGAACCACAGAGTGATTCGTTTCGCGTGCAGGTGCGCCGGCGCGACAGCCTGGCGGTGCTCGATCTCTTTGGCGACATCGACGGTTTCGCCGATGCCGCTCTGGACGCCGCCTACAGCGAGGCAGAAGCGTTCGCCACGTCGGCCATCATGCTGAACTTCGGCAACGTTGGCTACATCAATTCGACGGGCATCGCCCTGATCGTCGGGCTGCTGGCCCGCGCGCGCAAGACGCAGCGGCGACTGGTCACCTGCGGCCTGAGCGAGCACTACCGCGAGATCTTCAACATCACGCGCCTCTCCGACTTCATGACCGTCTACGACGACGAGGAGAGCGCCCTACGCGAGGTGGTCGTCGCCTAGCGCCGGCCGAGGAAGCACAAGCATGAGCACAGATTACCAGCAGCCCAATGTACAGACTCAGGTGCGTCAGGAAGGCGGCGCGGGCGTCATCATCATCCAGGGCGAGGTCACCGGCTTCGCCGAGGACGCGCTGATGTCGGCCTACACCGAGGCCAGCGCGGGGGCGACCCCGGTCATCATCCTGGACTTCACCGGCCTGGAGTACATGAACAGCACCGGCATCGGCCTGCTGGTGACGCTGCTCATCCGCGCGCAGCGCCAGCAGCAGCGGCTGTTGGCCTGCGGCCTGAGCGACCACTACCGCCAGATATTCGATCTGACGCGGCTGAACGAAGCCATCGGCATCTACGACTCGCAGGCCGAAGCGCTGGCGGCCGTGGCCGCGGCCGAAGGGCGCTGAGGCGTTCGCGAGTGAATATGCCGCCGGTTAGCCGAACGGCCTGGCCGCCCGCTGCGCCGTCCACGCGGTGCTGGTGCTGGAGGGTAAAGAGACGACCGCCGACTGACCTACTGACCACTGACCTACTGACCACTGTCCACTGTCCGCTATCCACTATCTACTATCCACTGAAGACTCGTGTGACGACTGGCCCGAATTAGGCTATTCTCAGAGGGTGTCTGGCCCGGCGCGGGCGGCCGGCAGGTGGGTGCGGCCGTCGCGATGCGCCGGAGCTGTGGGAGCCGGCGCGGACGAACTGAGCCGCCACTTGTGGCGTGCGTGCCGGAACCGCGGCATCGTTCCAGACAGCGAGTCGTAAGTCGTTGCGGGAAGAGGATCGTTGGCTGACCGAAGTGGACCCCGGACTCCGCTCTCGCGCCCGGAGGTGCTGGACTTGTTGGGCGAGGGCGCAGACCTGACGGGCGCGAACCTGGCGGGCATCTCCCTGGTGGGGCTAGACCTCTCCGGCGCGCGGCTGCGCGGCGTCGACCTGACCGGGGCCGACCTGAGCCGCGTCAACCTGGCCGGCGCTCAGCTACAGGAGGCGCGGCTGCCGCAAGCCTGCCTGAACCTGGCCAATCTGGCCGACGCCGACCTGCGCCAGTGCCACATGGAACGCGCCGCTTTGCAAGAGGCCGATCTGCGGCGAGCCAAGATGCTGTGGATCGATCTGCGCTCGGCCGACCTGCGGATGGCCAACCTGACCGAGGCCGACCTGCGCGGCGCGCGCCTCAGCAACGCCGACTTCCGCCGCGCCATCCTCAGCCAGGCCAACATGGGCGAGGCGCTGCTGTGGGACACCAACCTGGAGAAGGCCATCCTGCAGGGCACGCGCCTCGTCGGCGCCGACATGACCCGCACCCACTGCGCCGGGGCCATCCTCTGGAACGCCGACCTGACCGGGGCCAACGTTCTCAACGTGGACTTCAGCGATGTTGACTTGCGCCAGACCGCGGTCAGCCACGACCAGCTGCTCAAGGCCGCCTCGCTGCACGGGGCACAGTTCCAGGGCGATCAGAGCTTGCGGATGCGGCTGCTGCGCGGGCTGGCGCGCGATAAGCGCCAGAGGTGATGAGCCGGGCGGCCCAACAAAAAAAGGGGTGCCCCGCCGCTGGAGCACCCCTTTTTTATTATGGGCCTACGGCGTGCCGCCGGGCACGATGACCGGCAAGCGTGACGTAAACTGCGAGTTGATGCGCAGCACGGAACCCATCATGTTGCCCTGGCCGGCCCAGGTCGTCACGTACAGGTAGCCGTCGTCGCCCACGGCCACGCCGCCGGGGAAGTCCACCCCGCGGCTGGCCAGGACAGCCTTGTTGCCGTCCGCGTCCACGCGAATGAGCGCGCCCGTCGGATCGCCGGACAGCAGGCCGTTGGCGGTGATCTCCAGCACATAGAGGATGTCGCCATCGAAGGCGAGATCGACGATGTTGGTGAAGCCGTCGGCGTAGACCTCCGGCTCCTCGCCCTCGACCACGCGCCAGACGTTCGCCCCACCGACCGGGAACGGGAAGCCTGTCAGTTGGCCGACGTAGTACGCGCCGTCCGGCCCAACGGCCACGCTGGTAGGCACGGCCTGCATCGGCATCATGTTGCCACTGCCGGGCGGGAACTCGACCATGCGATTGGGGAAGACAGCTACCGTGGTGATGTCGCCGTTATCGGCCACGTGCAGCAGGGCGTTGGCTCCGGCATCGGCCACCAGGTAGCCGTCATCGACGCGCGTCAGCGCATACGGGTTGCTGTCGATCTCGCCGCCGTCAGGGTTTTCGGCAGCTTCGTGGGCGGCTACGTCAACGACGTTGGTCCACGAGCCGTCGGCCGCCACCTCCACGAGTTGGCCCAGGTTCTCGCTGAGCGCCCCGAACGGGCCGGCCGGGTCGCGGACGTTCGGGTTAGTGCCCAGCCCGACGATGACCATCAGATTGCCCGTGTCGTCCCAGGCAACGTCGTGCGGGCCGACGCCATCGGATTGATCGTCCAGGGCGACGGAGACCATGTCATCGACGATGCGCTCCTGCATAGCGCCGGCGGCGCGGTCGAGCGTGGCATCGGTGACGCGCGTGATCGCTCCGGTTGCGCCGATGCAGCGGTCATTGTCGCCTTCGGGCACACAGGTATCGCCGCCGTGCCCGGCCTCCGGCACATAGAGCGCGCCGCCGGCCCCAAAGCGCAGGTGGCGGGGGCTATCCAGCCCCGTGGCGACCGCATCATACTGGCTGGCCGGCGGCCCATCCTGGGCGCCAGCCAGCGCAACCGCCAGCACGCCGGCAATAACCAGTACGCTCAGCAAAACCAGCGTCCTTACTCGTCTCCAATTCATACTGTCCTCCGATTCACAGAGTTGACTTCCCGCGAGACAGGTGTCGCGAGCAATGTTCACTGCCCGGCCTGGCCGGGCAGAGCGCATTCGATGAAGGCCGTGACAGGTTGGGGTGAAGTGAGCGGAGACAGTGTCACGCAAGCTGGCGACCGTCAACTCGCGCGCGGGTTGGCGGACGCTCGCGGCCGTCGGTCAGCCATTTGGCCTGCGAGGCTGACCGGCAAACCATCGCACACTATAGGCCGCGACGGCATCGCTTGTCAACATTGTGCTTTGGGGCACAAATCACCGACCTTGCCGGGCCACGCGCGACCGGTACAATGAATCGTCCTTACCGGGCGAGACTATGATGGACAAAGACCGTCTACACCTGACCGACCGCGACGCGGCCATGCTGGCCGGCGAGATGGGCGCGGCGACGCAAATGGCCATGCGCATCCTGGTGACGATGGCCGGCGTCTATGGCGCGGAGCGGCTGCTCGACATTGAGTCAGCCCACATCGACGGCTGCCTTTACCACGGCTATTCCGGGCTGGAGTTCGCCGAGCGGCTGGCGGCCGGCGGGGCGCGCGTGGCTGTGCCGACGACGCTCAACGTCGGGGCCGTGGACTTGCTTCACCCGGAGGTCTTTCGCGGCCCGGCACAGGCCGGCCAGTGGGCCACGCGGATGATGCGCGCCTATGAGGCGATGGGCTGCCGGCCGACGTTCACCTGCGCCCCCTACCAGGCCATGCACCGCCCGCCTTTCGGCGCGCAAATCGCCTGGGCCGAGAGCAACGCCATCGTCTTCGCCAACTCCGTTCTGGGCGCGCGCACCAACCGCTACGGCGACTTCATCGACATCTGCTGCGCCCTCACCGGCCGCGCCCCTGACGTGGGCCTCCACCGGACGGAGAACCGGCGCGGGCAACTGCTATTTCGCCTGAGCGACATTCCGGAGCGGCTGCTGCGCGAGAACGTGGTTTACCCCGTGCTGGGCTACTGGCTGGGCGCGCGGACGGGCACGAAGATACCCGTCATCGAGGGCTTGCCGCCGGACACGACCGAGGATCAGCTCAAGGCGCTGGGCGCGGCGGCGGCCTCGTCGGGCGGCGTGGCTCTATTCCACGCCATCGGCGTGACGCCCGAAGCGCCGACGCTGAACGCGGCCTTTCAAGGGCGGCCGCCGGAGGCGATCAGCGACGTGACCCTCGACGACCTGAAATCCACCCTCGGCGTGCTCTCCACCGCGCCCGATGGGCCGATACAGGTCGTCGCCCTGGGCAGCCCCCACTTCTCGCTGGACGAGTTCGCCCGGCTATTGCCGCTGGTGGAGGCCCACCCGCCGCGGCCGGAGGTTGAATTCATCGTCTGCACCCACCGGCTGGCGCTGGCGGCCTTGCAGCAGCGCGGCTGGCTGGCGCGCTTGCGGGCGTGCGGCGTGCAGATCATCGTCGATACCTGCGTCGTCGTCACGCCCATCGTCCGGGCGCGCGGCGGCGTGCTGATGACCAACTCCGGCAAGTTCGCCCACTATTCCCCGGGCAACATCGGCCTGCAAGTGGTCTATGGCAGCCTGGAGGAGTGCGTGCGTTCGGCCGCGGCGGGGGAGGTGTGGCGGGATGAGACTCTCTGGGCGTGGGCAGGGGAGCAGGGGAGCAGGGGGGCAGGGGAGAAAGGGCCGTTGCCTGGTAACTCTCCTGCTCCCCCGCTCCCCGGCTCCCCTGCTCCCCCGCGCCTCACCAGCCAACTCCTGATCGCCGGCGAGGCGGCCGGCTCCGCGCTGGTGCTGGCCGAGCCGCTCAGTCTGTGGGGCGGCCTCGACCCGACGACGGGCGACATCATCGACCAGCGCCACCCACAGTGGGGCCGCAACGTGAGCGGGCGCGTGCTGGTGATGCCCGTCGGCAAGGGCAGCAGCAGCGCCAGCAGCATCCTGCTGGAGGCGGTGCGGCTGGGCACGGCTCCGGCGGCCATCGTGCTGGCCGAGCCGGACGCGATTCTGGCGCTGGGGGCGGCCGTGGCGCGGGAGCTATATGGGGTTTCGCCGGCGGTGGTGGTGGTCGGCGCGGCATATGGGCAGATTCGAGAGGGTTCGGCGGTCAGGCTGACGGGCGGCGAACTAGTAGGGCTTTCGTGACCAGAATGCCCTCTATTAGGAATGCACATATGCTATAATTTCCTCACAGTGGACCTCAACGATCAGATACGCGACCGCGTCCGTGACTATTTGGCCTATGCTCACCGGGCCATCAGGTGCTCACCGGGCCATCAGGTGCTCACCGGGCCATCAGGACAGGCCGCTTGGCGCTTACGGACGAGGACTTTAGCGCCACGGTGAACCGAGCCTACTATGCCATGTTCTAGGCTGCGAATGCTCTGTTAGCTACACGCGGACTGGAGCGAAGTAAACACACCGGTGTAATTTCTACCTTTCGCGAGCAGTATGTGAAAACGGGGCTAATCAAAACGAGCTACAGTCGCTACTTTGGCGAAGCGCTCGATGAACGTCATACTGCGGACTATGAATTGGAGCCTATTGACTTCGATACCGCTGGGCGAAACCTGGCGCACGCAGTTGAGTTTGTGGCTGAAATCGAGTCGTACCTGCGACGTGAAGGCGTGATCTCATGAGCCGGGCAAACGTGATAGGTCAACCGCATGAAGCAATCGACATACAAGGGCTGATAAGCGTCCTTTCGGACACTCTGGGCGACAATCTGCTTACCATTTGGTTGTTTGGCTCCAAGGCGCGCGGAGACGACACGCCCGACTCCGACGTCGACCTGCTGATTGTCGTCGGTCACCTGGAGCCGCCGATTCGTTGGCGCATCCGTGAGGCAGCCGCAGACTGCTCGCTGGAACACGACCTACTGATCAATACCCACATCATCGATCGCCGGCGTTGGGCCGAGCATGCCCTCTATGCCAGTACGTTGTGGCGCGAAATCAAACGCGACGGCGTGCTATTGTACAGTTAAACGTCAGGGGTTTAGAAAAACCCCGAGGTTTCTGAGGGCTACACCGCCTCAAACACCAGGAACGCCCGCCGCTTCTCCCCTTCGCCCCGCTCCACGAACGTCGCCCGCACCGGCCGGCCGATCCAGTCCACGTCGGGTTGCCTGCTGTCCAGCCCGGTGATCTGCGCGCTGATGCGCGGCCCCTCTTCCAGGGCGACGACGCCGGCCAGATAGGGGTTCGTCCGGTCGTAGCCGGCGGCGATCATCGCCGACGTGCCGATGTAGACCGCCGTAAACGCCGCCAGCGTGCCCCGGCCGGATAGCTCGACCCACTCCATATCCTCGCCGTGGGTCGCCGGGTCGATCGGCCGCGGCGGCGCGAAGACCTCGCCCGTCTCGCGGTTGCGCGACCCCATCAGCTTGCCCTCGTTCAGATACACCTGGAAAGAGGCCACAGTAAATGGCCGGTCTAGTGTCTTTTCTGTCATGGCTCACCTCGTCATGACGACCGGCCACCGACGACAGACCACGGCCAGAGAGCTTTCCGGCTGCGGTCTGCGGTCCGTCGTCCGTCGTCTCTCTCGCCTCATCGCCGCTCGTAAATATGCACCACGGCCGTCTGCCCCGTGCCGCCGACGTTATGGGTCATGGCCAGATCGACGTCACGATCCACCTGCCGCTCGCCGGCCGCGCCGCGCATTTGCTTCCAGACCTCAACCACCTGGGCCGCGCCCGACGCGCCGACGGGGTGGCCCTTGCTCTTCAGGCCGCCGGAGGTGTTGATCGGCTTCGGCCCCTGCCGGCTGGTCAGGCCCTCCTCGGCGGCCTCGTGGCCCGTGCCCGGCGCAAAGAAGCCCAGGTCTTCGGTGGCCACGATCTCGGCGATGGTGAAGCAGTCGTGGACTTCGGCGATCTTGACGTCGTCGGGCGTCACACCGGCCATCGCATACGCCTGCTGCCCGGCCAGCCGGGCCGCGCGCAGGGCGGTCAGCTCCGGCCGGTCGTGGAGGGCCGAGGTGTCGCTGGCCTGGCCCGTGCCGATGATGTAGAGCGGATCGTCGCTGAAGCGCCTGGCCAACTCCTCGCTGACCAGCAGCACCGCCGCCGCGCCGTCGGTGACGGGCGAGCAGTCGAATAGCCGCAACGGCCAGGCGACCATCGGGTTGGCGGCGTTATCGCGCAGGAAGTCCATCTCGTCGGCCCAGGCGGGCACGGGTAGTCCCTTCTGCTGCGCTTTGGCGATGCGCCCGGCCATCAGGTCGGCGATGCGCGCCTGGAACTGGGCCTTGGGGTTCAGTTTGCCGTTGTCGTGGTTCTTGATGCCCACGCGCAACAGGGCGTCGGCCGACGCGCCATAGCGGTGCATGTAGGCCGTGGCGATGGCCGCGTAGAAGCCGGGAAAGGTGAAACCGGCCGGAATCTCGAAGGACACGTCGCCGGCCGTGGCCAGCGCGTCAGTGACGCCGGCGATGGGCAGGTTGCTCATCTTCTCGATGCCGCCGACCAGCACCACATCGTAGAGGCCGGAGGCCACGGCCAGCACGCCCTGGCGCAGGGCCACGCCGCCGCTGGCGCAGGCGTCCTCAACGCGCGTGGCCGGCCGCGGGGCCAATCCCACCCAGTCGGCCATGATCGGCGCGGTGTGGCCCTGCCCCTCGAAGAGATCGCTGCTGTAGTTGCCGACGTAGATCGCTTCGATGTCGTTGGGGTCGAGGCCGCGGTCAACCGCGGCGCGCATGTCCTGGAAGGCCTCGACAAACAGGTCGCGCGTCGTCTTCTGCGGGAACGCGCCGAACTGGCTCATCCCCGTGCCGACGACGGCGACGCCACGATTGAGTTTCTTCATGGCAATCTCCTTGCGTTAATGCTTCAGCCGCCAATCCAACGCCGTGTGGCGCTGCACCACCGGGTTGGTGCGCACGGCGATCTGGATGGCCCGGCGCGTGCCCACCAGCACCACCAGCCGGCGCGCCCGCGTCACGGCCGTGTAGAGCAGATTCCGTTGCAGCATCAGGTAGTGCTGCACCACGACCGGGATGACCACACACGGATACTCCGACCCCTGCGACTTGTGGACGCTGACGGCGAAGGCGTGCATGAGTTCGTCCGCCTCCAGGAAGTCATAGACCACCGGCGCGCCGTCAATGCTGACTGTCAACGTTTGTCCAATGGGATCGATGGCTGTCACCCGCCCGATGTCCCCATTATAGACGCTTTTGTCGTAATTGTTGACTGTTTGCATGACCTTGTCGCCGACGCGGAAGACGCGCCCACCGAGGCGCTTCTCCACCTTGCGGCCGCCGGGCGGGTTCAGCGTCTCCTGCAAGATCGTGTTCAGCCGCGTCACGCCCAACGCGCCGTTGTACATCGGGGCCAACACCTGCACGTCGTCCAGCGGGTCGAGGCCGAATTTGTGCGGGATGCGCTTGGCGACGATATCGACCAGCAGCGTCGCCGTCTCCTCCGGCTCGTCCTTGATGAACAGGAAGAAGTCCTGCGCGTCGGCTTGGGTCTCCGGCATGAGGCCCTGGTTGATGCGGTGGGCGTTGCGGATGATGAGCGAGTCGGCCGCCTGGCGGAAGATCGTCTCCAACCGCACGACGGCGGCCACGTCCGAGGCGATCAGGTCGCGCAGCACGTCGCCCGCGCCGACCGACGGCAGCTGGTCGATGTCGCCGACGAGCAGCAGGTGGCTGTCGGAGCCGACGGCCCGCAGCAGGTTGTAAGCCAGCACCAGGTCGAGCATCGATGCCTCGTCGATGACGATCAGATCGGCGTCGATGGGGTTGTGCTCGTTGCGGCCGAAGCCCTCGCCCGGCTTGAACTCCAGCAGGCGGTGGATGGTCCTGGCCTCGCGGCCGGTGGCCTCGGTCAGCCGCTTGGCGGCGCGGCCGGTGGGCGAGGCCAGGGCATAGGTGTGGCCGCCCGCGTCCAGCGTGTCCAGCAGCGTGCGCAGGGTCGTTGTCTTGCCCGTGCCCGGCCCGCCGGTCAGAATGGTCAGCTTGTGGGCCAGCGTGGCCTGGATGGCCTGTTGCTGCTGAGCCGTGAGGGCCGGCGCGCCGGCGACAGTCTTCGCGCCGCTGCTCGTCAGCCGCCCAGCCCCGCGCAGCCGGCTGGTGGGATGCTCGATCAGCCGCCGCACCTGCCGCGTCAGGCCCGTCTCGGAGAAGTAGAGCGCGGGCAGGTAAACAGCCTCCTCCTCGCGCACGGCCGCCGCGCGGTTCTGCTCGGCGGGGATGTCGTAAATCAGCGTTTCGCGGCGCACCAGCTCGCTGTTCTCTAACGCTTGCAGCACCGTCGTCACGCGCTCGGCGGGCACGCCCAGAATCTCGGCCGCCTCCGGCTCCAACTCCGCCTGCGGCACGTAGACGTGGCCATCCTCGGCCATGCGACTGAGCGTGTAGTGGATGCCGGCCTCGATGCGCGCCGGGTCGTCGGCGGCCAGCCCCAGCGCCTGGGCGATCTTGTCGGCCGTCTTGAAGCCGATGCCGTGGATGTCCTGCACCAACCGGTAGGGCGTGGACTGGACGACGGCCAGCGATTGGTCGCCGTACTGCTTGTAGATTTTGACCGCCAGGTGGGTGGAGATGCCGTGGCCGTGCAGGAAGACCATCACGTCCTTGATGGCCCGCTGCTCGGCCCAGGCTTTGATGATGTTATCAACGCGCTTGCGGCCGATGCCCAGCACCTCGCCCAACCGCTGCGGGTCGGCGTCGATGACCTCCAGCGTCTCCGCGCCAAAGCGGTTGACAATGCGCTCGGCCATCACCTTGCCCACGCCCCGCACCATGCCCGACCCCAGGTAGCGCTTGATGCCCTCGACCGACGCCGGCGTGGACTGCTCGCACAACTCCACCTGGAACTGGCGGCCGTGCTTGGGGTGATTGAGCCACTGGCCGGTCAGCTTCAGCCACTCGCCGGGGTTCACCTCCGGCAGGTTGCCGACGACGGTGATGAGGTTCTGGCCGTGGGCGTAGGGCAGCATCCCGCGGCTGTCGGGCATCAGGCGCAGGACAGTGTAGCCCGTTTCGTCGTTGTAATAGGTGATCCGCTCAACGGACCCGCTGAGCTGCTGGCGGCCTTCCATTGTCCCCGATTTTACCCCATCTCCCCCCTCGCTCCGAACGGGGTCACCGGGCCATTACCCAGTCAATAGCAACTCACGTAAAGCAGCTCACGCAAAGGCACAAAGTAAGCCAAGGCGCAAAGGAAGAAGCTTCTTTCTTTTCTTCTTAGCGCCTTGGCCCCTTTGTGCCTTTGCGTGAGCGCTTCTTCCGACCCGGCAACGCCCCTGAACGGGGGCAGCGAATGGCCCTCTCTCTGGAAACGAGGTAGAGTAACCCTGTTCAACACACATTGATCCCGGAGCGTCTATGTTTCTTTCACTGACACCACCCTGGCAACGCACCTGGCTGCTCATCCTGCTCGTCGTCTGGGCGCTACTGCTCTTTGGCGGGTTCGCTTTTGGCCGCGCCGGCGATGCCTCGCACCGCATGCCCACGTGGACGCGGATGGCTTCGTCGGCGACGCTGGTCGTGGCGGCGGTGAGCTGGTACGTCTTCACCCGCGGCACGCCCGCGTCCGGCTATGCCCTGCTCGTCGCCATCGGCATGACCTTCGGCTTGCTGGGCGATCTGGCGCTGGCGGGGCTGCTGCCTGGCGGCCGGAACGTCATTGGCGGCATCGCCGCCTTCGGCATCGGCCACCTCTTCTACATCACCGCCATGCTGCGCCTGGCCGACCGCGCGGGGCTGGTCGATTCGCGCCGCTGGATCGCCCTGGCGGTATGGCTGCTGATCGGACTGGTGGGCTGGTACGTGGTCGTCTATCGCGGCGCGGTGGTCGGCGGCAAGGCGCTGTCGATTGTCCACTGGATCGCCCTGCCCTACGCGCTACTGCTGGCGACGACAGCCGGGCTGGCCTCGGGCCTGGCCCTGGCCGACAGCCGCTTCGTCCTGTTGGCGGTGGGCGCGGCGCTGTTCCTGCTGAGCGACCTCATCCTCGCCGGCGAGATGTTCAGCGGTCTGAGCTTCGCGCTGATCGGCGACGTGATCTGGCTGACCTATGGCCCCGGCCAGATGTTGATCGTCTATTCCATCGGCGCGGCGCTGGCCCGCCTGGGCGTGGCCTCGTCCTAGCGGCTCAGCCGCGCCACCAGCCGCCGCATTTCCCCCTCAAAGGCGGTATTAAGCGGGTAGACCAGGTTCTGCCGGCGGATGACGGCCGCCCGCGCGGCGATGTAGGCGTCCAGCAGGTCGGCCAGGCCGCGCGCCGTCGCGCCGGCGTCGCCGCCGTACTGCGCCCGCAGCAACGCCGCCCGCACCGGTTCCACGCGCGGCAGCGCCGCCAGCAGCGGCGGCAGGGTGAAGTACAGTAGTTGCAGATAGACGGGGAAGGGCTTGTCCGTGTCGCCGCGCTTCAGCAGCCGCAGCACGTCCCAGAACATGACCCAGAAGCGGTCGTCGAGTTCGGTCAGCGCCGCCGGGCTGATGTAAGGTTGCGCCGGGGCCAGCCGCGACGAGGCCGCCTGGTAGCTCTCCGCCCAGCGGTTGTCGTCCTTGAGGATGCGGATCTCGTGGTCGCCGGGGTTGGGGGCCAACCCGTCCATCGTCTCGAAGCGGTAGTCGGCCTTGGCCCCGTTGCTATAGAGGGCCACGTGCAGGAAGGGGCGCACGTGCTCGGCGTCGAAGGAGCGCACGGCCACGTAGGGCATCACCGCGCGGACGAACTCGCGCCGTTCGGCCCAGGCGGCGTCGCGGTCGGCGGCGCGGCCGTAGACGAGGGCGATGTCGATGTCGGAGTAGGCGTCGTCGGCGCGGCGGCCGAACGAGCCGGACAGGAAGCACACCCGCACGCGCGCCTCGCTCTGGGCGTGGCGTTGCAGGCGGCCGATGAAGCGCTCTTGTTCGAACATAACCTCAATCAGACGGACATTTCAGACGACGAAACAGCCGGCGGCGCGCATGGCCAACACCACCGTCAGCCCCAGCGCCGCCCCGGCCACAACCTGCGCCGGCGTGTGCCGGCGCAGGTACAGCCGCACCAGGCAGATGAGCACGGCCAGCGGCAGCGCCACCAGCCCGGCAGTCGTGCCGAAGACCAGGGTGATGATCAGCCAGGTGGCCGCCGCAGCCGTGGCGTGGATGCTGATCAGCCAGCGGCTATTGATCAACCCCAGCGCGCTCAGGGTGATGACGGTGAACACTGCCAGACAGCGCAGCAGCGCCGGCCCGCCCAGCAGGGCCAGCAGCGCGTAGACGACCGCGCCGGAGACGGCCGCGGTCAGGTAGGGAATGTGGCGCTCGTGGGTGGCGCTCATGTGCAGGTCGCCGATGCGCCCCGTGCGCAGCAGGTAGACGATGGCCAGCATCGGCGTCAGGGCGATGACGATGGCATAGAACGCGCCCCAGGCAAACCCCGGCCACCAACCACGCTCATAAACGCCCAGGGCCAGCCCCGTGCCGGCGAACATCGTCGGCGGGCTGATGACGTTGGACAGGACGCGCGCCAGCTTCACCGCGCCGACGCGATCGGCTTTGTGGGTATCTTTTGGAATGCTCATGACGGTCGGGCCGCCCTGTAGGCCGGGCCGCCCACTTCCCAATCTACCACACCCCAAGGGGAGAATTCAACGCTAAGAGAGGCCAGGGGCCAGGGCAGAGGCTCTGCCCCGGCTCCTGGCCTCTTCATTCCTAATTCTTAATTCCTAATTGAATCAGGTGCCCTCTTCCCACGAATCGAGATAGTGGGCCTGTTCCGCGGTCAATTTGTCGATGCGAATGCCCATCGCGTCCAGCTTGATGCGGGCGATCTCCTGATCGACCTCGGCCGGGATGGTGTAGACGCGGTTCTCCAGCTGGCCCTTGTGGTCGATGAGGTACTTGGCCGCCAGCGCTTGCCCGGCGAAGCTCATGTCCATGACCGACGCCGGATGGCCCTCGGCCGCGGCCAGGTTGATCAATCGCCCCTGGCCCAGCAGGTTCAGGCGGTGGTTGTTGTGCTTCAGGGTGAACTGCTCCACGAACGGCCGCACCAGCTTGGGGTCATCGACCGACAGCTCGCGCAGGGCGACCTTGTTGATCTCCACGTCGAAGTGGCCGGAGTTGGCCAGCAACGCGCCGTCTTTCATGAGCATGAAGTGGTGCTCATCCAGCACGTGAATGTCGCCGGTGGCGCTGACGAAGATGTCGCCGATGGGCGCGGCCTCGATCATCGGCAGGACGCGATAGCCGTCCATGACCGCTTCCAACGCCTTGAGCGGATCAATTTCGGTGACGATGACGTTGGCCCCCAGGCCGCGGGCGCGCATGGCGATGCCGCGGCTGCACCAGCCGTAGCCGGCGACGACGACGTTGCGCCCGGCCAGCAGGATGTTGGTCGCCCGGACGATGCCGTCCATCGTCGATTGGCCCGTGCCGTAGCGGTTGTCGAACATGTGCTTGGTCATCGCGTCGTTGACGGCCATCATGGGGAACTGTAACGCGCCGTCGCGCGCCATGGCCCGCAGGCGAATGATGCCCGTGGTCGTCTCTTCCGTGCCGCCAAGCATGTTGTCGATCAGGTTGCGGCGGTCTTTGTGGATGGTGCTGACTAGGTCGGCGCCGTCGTCCATGACGATGTGGGGCTTGTGGTCGAGCACGGCGTGGATGTGCTTGAAGTAGGTCTCGTTGTCCTCGCCCTTGATGGCGTAGACCGGGATCTCGTAGTGGGTGACGAGGGCCGCGGCCACGTCGTCCTGGGTGCTCAGCGGGTTGCTGGCGCAGAGGACGACATCGGCCCCGCCCTGGTGCAGGCTGGCCATCAGGTTGGCTGTCTCGGTGGTCACGTGCATGCAGGCGCTGACGCGCAGCCCGGCGAAGGGGCGCTCATCCTTGAATTGCTGCTGGATGCCGCGCAGCACGGGCATTTCCTGCTCGGCCCACTCAATGCGATGCCGGCCGCCGGGAGCCAGATCGATGTTCTTGACGTCGAAGTCCATGTGTGCAGATTCTCCTTAAACAACTGGCCCTGTCGCGGACGCCTACGGGGCGACCGGCAAAGGCGATGAAATTGATTCGGGGATCACGAGAAGCGCGTCGAGCGCCCCCTCGTCGTCGAAATGCTGGCGATAGCGGGCCACAAACTCGGCCCGCGTGAAGGTGTGGTTTTGTGGGCCGAACTGCTCCAGCACGTAGGCGGCCGCCAGCGCGCCCATGCGCCCGGCCACTTCCCAGGGCACGCCCAGCTGCATGCCGCGCAGCAGCCCGGCGCGGTAGGCGTCGCCCGCGCCCGTCGGCTCGGCCAGCACGCGCGGCGGCACGGGCGGGATGAACAGTTCGCGCCCATCGACCACCAACCGCGATCCGGTCGCGCCCATCGTCATCACCAGCCCGCCGGCCCGGCTTAGGATGTCGGCCTCGCTCAGGCCCGTCTTCTCGCGCACCAGGCTGAACTCGTACTCGTTGAGCGACAGCAGCTGGCAGCCGTCCAGCCCCTCGCATAGCTCCTCGCCGGTGACGCGCAGGGTCTGCTGGCTGGGGTCATAGATGTAGGGCAGGCCGATGGCTTTGCACTCGCGCACGTAGGCGCGCATCGCCCCGGGGTCGTTGGGGGTGATGATGGTCAGGTCGGCGTCGGGCACGTACTCGGCGAAGGACAGCCGCCCGGCGTGGGCCATCGCCCCGGTGTAGAAGCTGGCGATCTGGTTGTGATCTTCGTCGGTGTTGACGAAGAAGGAGGCGCAGAACTCGCCGTCGATGTCGATGATGGCCGAGGTATCGACGCCCTGACTTTCCAGCCAGGCGCGGTATTCGCCGAAGTCCTGCCCGGCCGTGGCCATGATGGTCGGCCGGTCGCCCAACAGGGCCATCGTGTAGGCGATGTTGGGCGCGGTGCCGCCGCGCTGGCGCTTCAGCGAATCGACCAGAAAGCTCAGGCTGATCTTCTCCAGCTTGTCGGCGACGAAAGCATCGGTGAACCTGCCCGGAAAGGACATCAGGTAGTCATAGGCGATGGAGCCGGTAATGACGATCTTCATAGCTGCAATGTCTCTCTTTCCCCGTCAGGGGGACGCGCCGGCGGCCTTACGCGATCAGGCGGCGCATCGCGGCCCTCTCGGCCGGATCGCCGCACTCCTCGGTTATGGACGAACGGTCACGCTGCGAGTCTTTCCACGGTGACGCAACGCTCCAGTATAACCTGTTTGCGCCGCGACGCACCCCGATGGACTATAGGCCGGTCCGGTTACGATTCAGCTTACAATGCGCCGCCCGGCCCGCCGGCGGGCGCTTCCCGGCCGGCCGGCCCGCCCGCGGTCTGTGGCTTCAGCACCGGCGTCAGTCCCAGCCGGTCGCGCAGCATCGTCAGCAGCGCCCGCAGCCCGTCGCGCGTGCGAATCTTCTTGCCCTCCGCGTAGGTGCGGGGGTTGTAGCTGATGGGAATCTCCAGAATATCGTGGCCGGCCAGGAGGATCTTGTCCGGCAGCTCGAAGTCGAGATTGAAGTCGGTCGTCGTCAGGTTGAGCGACTGGGCCACATCGGCGCGAACCATCTTCGTCGCCGTGGCCACGTCGGTCAGGTGGCCGCCAAAGAGCAGGTTGGTCATCGTCGTCAGCACGCGCACGCCCAGATAGGCATGGGCGTACTTATACTTCACCTGCCCGCCCAGCACGCGCGAGCCAAAGATGGCCGCCGCGTTCGTCTCGTCGGCCAGGCGGCAAAAGGCGGCGTGGTCGGCGGGGTCATACTCGGCGTCGGCGTCCTGGATGATGAAGTAGTCGCCGGTCATGTTGGCGATGCCCGTGCGGATGGACATGCCCTTGCCCATGTTGCGCTCGTGGAAGATGACGCGCACTTCGGGGTGGTCGATTTGCTGCAAGATCTCGCGCGTGCCGTCGGTGGAGAAGTTATCGACGACGACGATCTCCCGCGACCAGTTTGGCCCCAGGTCAACGGCCGCCGTCCGGTCAATGACGGCGCGGATGGTGGCCCGCTCGTTGTAACAGCAGATGATGACGGAGAGTTTCTTCATGTCCTTGCTCGCGGCCGTGCGCGCCAGCCCCCCTTAAAGCCGCTCGAAAAAGCGGGCGAATATCTCCAGCATGTAGTCGAGGCGCGGCTGGTCTAGCCCCGGATAGACGCCGACGAAGAAGCCGCCGGCCATGATCTGGTCGGATACGGCCAGATCGCCGGCGGCGCGGTGCTCGATCTCGGCATAGGCGGGTTGGCGCAGGATGTTGCCGGCGAAGATGAGCCGCGTCTGCACGCGGTTGATCTCCAGGAAGCGGGTCAGCTCATGGCGCAGGAAGGGGGCCTCCGGCCGCACCATCAGCGGCAGGGCAAACCACGACGGGTCGGCCTTGGGATGCCACGTCGGCAGCATCAGGTACTCCTGATACGGCTTCAGCCCCTCGTACAGGTAGGCGAAATTGGCCTTGCGGCGGCGAATGAACTCCGGCAGCTTCATCAGTTGCGCCAGGCCCATGGCCGCCTGCGGGTCGGTCAGCTTCAGGTTGTAGCCGATCTCGGAGTAGTAGTAGCGGTGATCGTAGAAGCCGGGGATGCCCGGCACTTCGCGCTCGAAGCGGATGCCGCACTTGCCGTTGACCGGGTTGTCATAGCCGCACCAGCAGTCGCGGCCCCAGTCGCGCACGGCGCGGGCGATCTTGGCCAGCTTCGGCCGGTTGGTGTAGA
>ERZ724512.182-NODE-182-length-26042-cov-8.033863_pt1 | contig 26042 bp, 23 predicted proteins | sample MGYA00376045_ERZ724512 | MGnify/ENA primary metagenome ERZ724512 (study PRJEB28724, sample SAMN07190883) | activated sludge metagenome | isolation source: activated sludge of sewage treatment plant in Hong Hong | place: Hong Kong | collected 2016-03-17 ... | reverse complement strand
CGTCCGCGATCTGCAGCCGTACATCGGCAAGGAGATCGAGGCCAAGATCATCGAGTTGGACAAGAACCGCAACAATGTGGTGCTGAGCCGCCGCGCCTGGCTGGAGCAGACCCAGTCCGAGGTCCGCAGCGAGTTCCTCAACCAGCTCACCAAGGGCGCCATCCGCAAGGGTGTCGTCTCCTCGATCGTCAACTTCGGCGCGTTCGTCGACCTCGGCGGCGTCGACGGCCTGGTGCACGTCTCCGAGCTGTCCTGGAAGCACATCGACCATCCGTCCGAGGTGGTCCAGGTGGGCGACGAGGTCACCGTCGAGGTGCTCGACGTCGACATGGACCGCGAACGCGTGTCGCTGTCGCTGAAGGCCACCCAGGAAGACCCGTGGCGGCACTTCGCCCGGACGCATGCGATCGGTCAGATCGTCCCGGGCAAGGTCACCAAGCTGGTGCCGTTCGGCGCGTTCGTCCGCGTCGAGGAGGGCATCGAGGGCCTGGTGCACATCTCCGAGCTGGCCGAGCGCCACGTCGAGGTGCCGGACCAGGTGGTCGCCGTCGGCGACGACGCGATGGTCAAGGTCATCGACATCGATCTGGAGCGTCGCCGCATCTCGCTGAGCCTCAAGCAGGCCAACGAGGACTACACCGAGGAGTTCGACCCGTCGAAGTACGGCATGGCCGACAGCTACGACGAGGCCGGCAACTACATCTTCCCCGAGGGCTTCGATCCCGAGACCAACGAGTGGCTCGAGGGCTTCGACAAGCAGCGTTCCGAGTGGGAGGCCCGCTACGCCGAGGCCGAGCGCCGGCACAAGATGCACACCGCGCAGATGGAGAAGTTCGCCGCCGCCGAGGCCGAGGAGGCCGCCCGGCCGACGTCGTCTTCGTCGTCGTCCAACGGCGCCTCGCGTTCCGAGGAGTCGGCCGGTGGCTCGCTGGCCAGCGATGCCCAGTTGGCCGCGCTTCGTGAGAAGCTCGCCGGCAGCGCCTAACGCCCTCATCCATAGCGTCAGATTGAAACCACGCAGCGAAAGTCCGAGTGACTTCCTGCGTGGTTTCAATTTCGAGGGGAAGCCATGCTGCGGATCGGGTTGAGCGGGGGAATCGGCGCCGGAAAGTCAACGGTGTCGGCCACATTCGCCGAATGCGGCGGCATCATCGTCGACGGTGACGTGATCGCCCGTGAGGTCGTCGAGCCCGGCACCGAAGGGCTGGCCAAACTGGTTGACGCCTTCGGCCGCGACATCCTGCATCCCACCGGGGCGCTGAACCGGCCCGCGCTGGCGGCCATCGCGTTCAGTGACGACGACAAGCGCGCCACCCTGAACGGCATCGTGCACCCGCTGGTGGCGCACCGGCGTTCGGAGCTCATCGCCACCGCGGTCGACGACGCCATCATCGTCGAGGACATCCCGCTGCTGGTGGAATCCAAGATGGCGCCGATGTTCCCGTTGGTGGTCATGGTGCACGCCGACACCGAGACCCGAGTCGAACGACTCGTCGAGTACCGGGGGTTCAGCGAGGAGGACGCGCGGGCGCGGATCGCCGCGCAGGCGACCGAGGAGCAGCGCCGCCTGGTGGCCGACGTGTGGCTGGAGAACTCCGGCAGTGCCGGTGAACTCACGGAGCGCGCCCGCGATCTGTGGTACCAGCGCATTCAGCCGTTCGCGCACAACGTGCACGCACGCCGGCCCGCCCGCGGCGGCGTCGAGCTGGTGCCCTACGACCCCAGCTGGCCCGACCAGGCCCGCCGGATCGTGGCGCGGCTCAAGACTGCCTGCGGGCATCGCGCCGTGCGGGTGGACCACATCGGTTCCACGGCGGTGCCGGGCATGGACGCCAAGGACGTGATCGACATCCAGGTGACGGTGGACTCGCTGGCCACTGCCGACGACCTGGCCGAGGCGCTGCTGACGGCCGGTTATCCGCGGGTCGAACACGTCACCGCCGACGTGCCCAAGCCCGACGGTCGCAGCACCGTCGCCGCCTTCGACCATGTGGACGATGTGGCGTTGTGGCACAAGAGGTTTCACGCGTCCGCCGATCCCGGCCGGCCGGCGAACATCCATGTGCGCCTGGACGGGCGGCCCAACCAGCAGTTCGCGTTGTTGTTCACCGACTGGCTCGGCGAGAACCCCGCCGCGCGGAGCGACTACCTGGCCGCCAAACGCGCGGCCGGGCGCGCCCGCGCGGACTCCGGCGCGTATGCCGATGCCAAGGAACCCTGGTTCCTGGACGCGTACCGGCGGGCCTGGGAGTGGGCGGCCGCCACGGGCTGGCGGCCCAGGGAGTCCGGCGACGGTTAGGTGGCCGGTGCTGTGGCAGCCGGCTCGGCGGGCGGCGCGGACGTGCCCGGGGCGGCGGGCGTCGCGACTCCCGCGGGCTTGATCAGCGGTGCGCCGCAGAACAACTTGCCGTAGTCGGGATCCTCGTCGGCATGGGTGAGCCGGGGCCGGATGAACTGGTCGGCCTGGGCCACCAGGGCGTCGTCCACCAGGATCTCGCAGTGCAGGTTCGCGCCGTACGGCCATTGGATCGACACCTGCATACCGGCCAGGTTCGGGTCCGAGAGCACGGACTGCGCTTCGAAAACCCGGCCGGGCAGCATCGTCGGGTCGGCGCTCTGCACCTGCGTGTCGTTGATCTTGTAGGTGATCAGCGCCCCGCGGGCCACCCCGTCGATCCGCGCCCGGTAGGTGATGTTGTGCAGCTGCTGATCCGCGGCGACCGGAGCGGCGCTCTCGGTCGAGGGTGCCGGGGGGGTTTCCGGTTCGGCCGACACCGGGGCGGCGCACACGGGCGCGCACGCGACGATCAGCGCCGCCGCGGCGGCGCGCAGGGCAGGACTCACGATGGCAGACACTACGCCGTTATCGCCAGGACAGGTCCATGCCGTTACCACCCAGCCAGGCCTGCAGATCGTGGCCGTGGGAGGCCAGCTGGTCGACCGCCGTCACCGCGGTGAGAATGGCCCGTTCGGCGGTCTCCGGGCTCAGCATGCCCGCGTGCAGGGCATCGAGGAGTTCGTCGACGTCGAGGAGTTCCGTCCGGTCGCCCGTGTGGACGACCAGGTCGAGGTAGTGGTCCTCGGTCTGCCACACGTCGCCGTCCACCTGGATGTCGCACACATCGAGGTAGAAGTCCTGATCACGGTCGTGGCCGGGGTTCCAGTGGAAGACGCTGACCCGCAGGCCCAGCTTCGGCAGCAACCAGGATTCGAGGTAGTGGAACTGCGCGCGCCCGGGCGTCGGCCGGGCCATGTACAGGCCCCACGGCCGGGGCGTGAAGACGTCCACCGCGCGCACGATGCCCTTGGGATCGGTGTTGGTGCGCGCGGGCACGTTGAACGTCTCGCGTTTGGGAGTGTGGATACCGCCACCTTATGCGGGAGGGCTACGTCAAGACCGGAAAAGGCGACGGAGATCGATGGTGACCGGGCCCCTGCCGGCTGGCCGGGTGGTGATCCGCAGCACGGCTCCGAGCGCCAAGCTCACCCAGAACGCCGTCCACAGCAGATCGGCGGCATCCAGCCAGTCGCATTGATGCACGTTGTGCGGCCGGTCGGAGGCGCACGTGCGGCCCAGCAGTTCCGCGACCTGACCGGGGCCGGGCCAGAAGATGAGTACCAGAAACAGCAAGCTGGCGGCCAACAGCATCAAGCCGAGCACACGCAGGGCGATCCGGGCGGGCTCGGGCACGTGGCTGAGCGTACCGGCGGCGCCGCCGCGGAGTGAACTTGTCGGGGTCCGCGCCTACCCTGTTTTTCATGGCGTTCGCTACTGAACATCCGGTTGTCGCGCACTCGGAGTACCGCGCGGTCGAGGAGCTCGTCCGCAGCGGTGGCCGCTTCGAGGTGGTCAGCGAATACGCCCCGGCCGGTGACCAGCCGGCGGCCATCGAGGAGCTGGAGCGCCGGGTCCGCAGCGGGGAACGGGACATCGTTCTGCTCGGCGCCACCGGCACCGGCAAGTCGGCCACCACGGCCTGGCTGATCGAACGGCTGCAGCGGCCCACCCTGGTGATGGCGCCCAACAAGACGCTGGCCGCCCAGCTGGCCAACGAGCTGCGAGAGATGTTGCCGCACAACGCCGTCGAATACTTCGTGTCGTACTACGACTACTACCAGCCCGAGGCGTACATCGCGCAGACCGACACCTACATCGAGAAGGACAGCTCCATCAACGACGACGTCGAGCGGCTGCGGCACTCGGCGACCTCGAGTCTGCTGTCCCGCCGCGACGTCGTGGTGGTCGCCTCGGTGTCCTGCATCTACGGCCTCGGCACCCCGCAGTCCTACCTGGACCGCTCGGTCGAGCTCAGCGTCGGTGACGAGGTGCCCCGCGACGGCCTGCTGCGACTGCTCGTAGATGTGCAGTACTCCCGCAACGACATGTCGTTCACCCGCGGCTCGTTCCGGGTGCGGGGGGACACCGTCGAGATCATTCCGTCCTACGAGGAACTCGCCGTGCGCATCGAGTACTTCGGCGACGAGATCGAGGCGCTGTACTACCTCCATCCGCTGACCGGTGACGTGGTCCGCAAGGTCGACTCGCTGCGGATCTTCCCGGCCACCCACTACGTCGCCGGTCCGGAGCGGATGTCCCAGGCCATCTCCACGATCGAGGCCGAGCTGGAGGAACGGCTGTCCGAGCTGGAGAATCAGGGCAAGCTGCTGGAGGCCCAGCGGCTGCGGATGCGCACCAACTACGACATCGAGATGATGCGTCAGGTCGGGTTCTGCTCGGGCATCGAGAACTACTCGCGGCACATCGACGGCCGGCCGGCCGGCTCGGCGCCCGCGACGCTGCTGGACTACTTCCCGGAGGACTTCCTGCTCGTCATCGACGAGTCACATGTGACGGTCCCGCAGATCGGCGGCATGTACGAGGGGGACATGTCCCGGAAGCGGAACCTCGTCGACTTCGGTTTCCGGCTGCCGTCGGCCGTCGACAACCGCCCGCTGACCTGGGAGGAGTTCGCCGACCGGGTCGGCCAGACGGTGTATCTGTCGGCGACGCCTGGGCCCTACGAGCTCAGCCAGTCCGGGGGCGAGTTCGTCGAGCAGGTGATCCGGCCGACCGGACTGGTCGACCCGAAGGTCGTGGTCAAACCCACCAAGGGGCAGATCGACGACCTGATCGGTGAGATCCGGATCCGGGCCGACCGCGACGAACGCGTCCTGGTGACCACGCTGACCAAGAAGATGGCCGAGGACCTCACCGACTACCTGCTCGAGATGGGCATCCGCGTCCGTTACCTGCACTCCGAAGTCGACACGTTGCGACGGGTGGAGCTGCTGCGTCAGCTCCGGCTCGGTGACTACGACGTTCTGGTCGGCATCAACCTGCTGCGTGAGGGCCTCGACCTGCCCGAGGTATCGCTGGTGGCCATCCTCGACGCCGACAAGGAGGGCTTTCTGCGGTCGCCGCGCAGCCTGATCCAGACCATCGGCCGGGCGGCCCGCAACGTCTCCGGCGAGGTGCACATGTACGCCGACACGGTCACCGACTCGATGAAGGAGGCGATCGACGAAACCGAACGCCGCCGCGCCAAGCAGATCGCCTACAACGAGGAACGCGGCATTGATCCGCAGCCGCTGCGCAAGAAGATCGCCGACATCCTCGACCAGGTGTACCGGGAGGCGGACGACTCCGAAGCCGTCGAGTCGGTGGCGGTCGGCGGCTCCGGCCGCAACTCGTCGCGGGGCCGACGCGCTCAGGGGGAGCCCGGCCGGTCGGTCAGCGCCGGGGTCTTCGAGGGGCGCGACACCAAGAGCATGCCGAGGGCCGAACTGGCGGACCTGATCAAGGACATGACCGAGCAGATGATGGTGGCCGCCCGCGATCTGCAGTTCGAACTCGCCGCGCGGATCCGCGACGAGATCGCCGACCTGAAGAAGGAACTGCGGGGTATGGACGCGGCCGGCCTCAAGTAGCGCCGATTACCGTTGGGCCGGTGACTGACTCCGGTACCCACGCGGGATCGTGGCGGGACCTGCTCGGGGGTCGGTACCTGGGCATCTCGAGCGTGCTGGCCGGCGGTGTCGCGCTGTACGCCACCAACGAGTTCCTCACGATCAGCCTGTTGCCCAGTGCGGTGGCCGACATCGGCGGACAGCGTTTCTACGCCTGGGTGACCACCGTGTACCTGGTCGCCTCGGTGATGGCGGCCACGACGGTCAGCGCACTGCTGACGAGGTTCGCCCCACGTGGTGCCTATCTGGCGGCTGCGACCGTCTTCGGTCTGGGCAGTGTGCTGTGCGCGCTCGCGCCGTCGATGGAAGTCCTGCTCGTCGGGCGGGTGGTGCAGGGCGGTGCGGGCGGCGTGCTGGCCGGCTTGGGCTACGCCGTGATCAATTCCGTTCTGCCGCAAGGGTTGTGGACCCGCGCGTCGGCACTGGTGTCGGCGATGTGGGGGGTGGGCACGGTGGTGGGGCCGGCCGCGGGTGGGCTGTTCGCGCAATTCGGCATGTGGCGCTGGGCTTTTGGCGCGCTGGCGATCCTCACCGCCGTTATCGCGGCGTTGGTGCCCATCGCGCTGCCCGCCCGCACCGGCGGCCCGGTCGAGGTGCGCTGGGACATCCCGGTGCGGTCATTGCTGTTGCTGGGAGGCGCCGCGATGATGGTCAGCGCCGCCGGGATACCCAGCCGGGTGATCGTCTCCGGCGCATTACTCGTCGGTGGTGCGGCGATGATCGGGGTGTTCCTCTGGACGGATCGGCGCCCGGGGCCATCGGTGTTGCCGCCCAGCGCCTTTGGCCCAGGGCCGCTGAGGTGGGTCTACCTGACGCTCGGCATGCTGATGGCCGCGACGATGGCCGACATGTACGTGCCGCTGTTCGGTCAACGTCTCGGGCATCTGGTGCCCGTGGTGGCCGGGTTCGTCGGCGTCGCGCTGTCGGTGGGCTGGACGGCCAGCGAGATCGTCAGCGCGTCCCTGAACAGAACTCGCGTCGTGACCCGCGTCGTCGCCGTCGCGCCACTGGTGATGGCCGTCGGCCTGGCGTTGGCCGCGGCCAGCCAGATCGGGGACGCCCCGCCGGTGGTGGTGGCCGTCTGGGTGGTGGCGCTGTTCATCACCGGGTGCGGCATCGGCATGGCGTGGCCGCACCTGTCGGCGTGGGCGATGGGCGACGTCGAGGATCCCGCCGAGGGCGGCACCGCGGCCGCGGCCATCAACACGGTGCAACTGATGTGCGGTGCGTTCGGCGCCGGCCTCGCGGGTGTGGTCGTCAACCTCAACGGTCACGGCGAGGCCAGTGCCGCGCGGTGGATGTTCGGGGTGTTCGCGGTGCTGGCCGCGCTGACGGTCGTCGCGTCATCCCGGGCCGCGCGCGGCCGGGTCTGACTCTGATTGGCCCAGCGCCAGCACCTCGTCGAAGCCGGCCGCGAGGCACTCGTAGAACACGTCGAAATCGGGGATCGCCGCGGTGTCGACGTCGATACCCAACGAGCAGGTGTTCACGTAGGTCAAGAGGGTGACGTTGACCGCGGCGCCGATCGTCGGCCCGAACGCGTACTGCTTGGACACTCGGGCGCCGCCGAGGAACACCGGAACCGGGACGCCGGGAACGTCGCTGGCGACGAAGTCGACGTGCCGCAGCACCGAACCGATGTACCAGCGCGGCACCAGGTTCAGGATTCCCGCGACCAACTGGGTGTAGGGGACGGCCCGCTCGTCGCGCACGGCGCGGGCGCGTTTGCGGGTTTCCTTGATCCGCTCGACGGGGTCCTCGACACCGACCGGGACGTCGAAGCGCATCAGCGTGATCCGGTTGCCGCCCATCGGGTCTGATTCGCCTCGCACACTGATCGGCATCGTCACGTGCAGGTCGCCGACGGGACTGTCGTGCTTCTCGTGGTACCGGCGCAGGCCGCCGGTCACTCCGGCGACGAACGCGTCGTTCAGCGCTCCGCCGGCGCGGTGGGCGGCCTCCCGCAGTTGCGGCATCGGCACATCCAGCACGGCGAGACGGCGAATCAACCGTCGGCGCGTCATCAGCGGCGAACCGGGCCGGTTCACCGGCCGTGCCATCCGGTACATCGAGGCGGCGGTGGCCGTGACGTCACCGATGGTCGACAGCGGGTGGCGGATGCCGTTGACCATCAGGCCGGGTGCAGCCTTGATCGTGGTGGTCACCACTTTGCCGGCCAGTGCGGCGTTGTACCGCAAGGTGTCGCGGTAGCCGCCCAGGACGGCACGCCGCGGCGGCAGCGGGGCCTCCGGCGGTGCCATTCGTCTGGCCCCCGGCTTTTCGGACAGGTCGAACAGTTGCATGGCGATCTGGACGCCACCCACACCGTCGGTCAGCGCGTGGTGGAGCTTGCACAGCAGCGCCGCCTGCCCGTTCTCCAGGCCGCTGAACAGCGTGACCTGCCACATCGGCCGGGCGGGGTCGAACGCCTCCATCTGGGCGATCCGGGCCATCTCGAGTACGCCGTCGAAGTTGGCCGGTTCCGGTGCGCCGACCCGGCGCAGGTGAAAGTCGAGGTCGAAGTCCCGGGTGTACTCCCAGCGGGGCGGCGCCTGCCCCGGCGAGGGCACCACTCGCTGCCGGAACATCGGCAGCGTCCGGCTGATCTCGTCGAACCGCTCACGTACCACGTTCCAGTCCGGTGACCGGTCCAGCATCACCACCGTGACGATCGTCGACCGCAGTCTCGGATCGCTCTCCATCGCCCAGGTGAAGGCGTCGGTATTGCGCATGAATTCGGCCATGTTGAACTCCCATACCGTCCCGGTCCCTAACGCTAGAAGCTTTGGTATGCCCGGGATACGAGTTGGCCGAACCGGGGACCTTGGTATGCCGGTGAAGGACTTTCGGTTCGGGTCAGAGGTGGGTGGCGCGCCGGCCGACGGTATCGCGGATCACCAGGCCCAACACCCAGCCGACGATCGACAACACGATCGCGGCCCAGATCGCCGTCCACCAGAAATCGTCGATGGCCAGCCCCCAATGCGTCGTGTTGCGGGTGAACCACGAGACGATCCACAACATGAACGCGTTGATGACGACGTGGATCAGTCCGAGCGTGAGGATGTAGAGCGGAATCGCCAGGAGCTGCACGACGGGCTTGATGAACGCGTTCACCAAACCGAAGATCGCGGCGACCACCAGGATGACGCCGATCTTCTGAAACCCGTTGTGGTAACCCACGAATTCGATGCCGGGCACGATGAGAGTCACAAGCCACAGGGTGAAGCCGGTGAGCACGGTGCGAATGAGAAACGGTCCCATGGCAGTGATCCTGGCATGCCGGGGCGGTGTTTTGTCGGCAACGTCACGTTCGTGTGCTTTGCACAGGTGGCGGCGCAAAACCGCATGTGGTCGCGGTATCGGTGCGGCGATTCTCGACCACTTCGCCGTGACGACGCGTTACTGTCCGACGTGAAGGTCGCGGGATCTATCAACTCTTGGAGGGAATGGATGAGCAGCTACAAGACCGTGGTCGTCGGCACGGACGGCTCAGACTCGTCGCTGCGCGCTGTCGACCGGGCGGGAGCGCTCGCGTCCGGGCCGGACGCGAAACTGGTCATCGCGACGGCGTACTTCCCCGCAACGGAGGACTCCCGTGCGGCCGACGTCCTCAAGGACGAGGGCTACAAGATGTCCGGTAACGCGCCGATCTACGCGATCCTGCGGGAGGCCAAGGACCGGGCCAAGGCCGCCGGCGCCACCACCATCGAGGAGAAGGCGATCGTCGGTGCGCCGGTCGACGCGCTCGTCGATCTCTCCGAGGAAGTCAACGCCGATCTGCTCGTGGTCGGAAATGTGGGGCTGAGCACCATCGCCGGCCGACTGCTGGGCTCGGTGCCCGCCAACGTGGCGCGCCGCTCCCGCGTCGACGTGCTGATCGTGCACACCACCGGGTAGGCCCGCCCGCCTGGTATTCGGTCAGGTGGCGCTGAGCGTCACCAGCCGCGTTCCTGCCACTCCTGCAGGTGCGGCCGCTCGGCGCCGAGCGTGGTGTCGTCGCCGTGGCCCGGGTAGACGACGGTGGAATCGTCGTAGACGTCGAACACCCGGCTGGCGACGTCGTCCAGCAGCTGCTCGAAATCGCCTGGCTGCCACGTCTTCCCGACGCCGCCGGGAAACAGGCAGTCGCCGGTGAACAGCTGGGTCACCCCGCCGGTCGCATCCCCGGACAGCGCCAGCGCCACCGAGCCCGGGGTGTGGCCGCGCAGGTGGATGACGTCGAAGCTGAGGTCTCCGACCCTGATGGTGTCGCCGCCGGCAACCAGCCGATCCGGGGTCACCGGCAGCGGTTCGGCGTCCAGTTCGTGCGCCGCGGTGGGAGCCCCCGTCGCGGCAGCCAGCGCCTCGAGCGCCTGCCAGTGGTCGAAGTGCTGATGCGTGGTCAGGATCAGTGTCACGTTCGGGGCGTACCGGCGCACGACGTCGATCAGGGTGTCGGCGTCGTTGGCCGCGTCGACGAGGAGCGACTCCCCGGTGGCGGTGCAGGTGATCAGGTAGGCGTTGTTGTCCATCGACCCCACCGACACCTTCACGATGGATGCACCGGGCAGCGTCCTGCGCGCCCCGGTGCCGGGCTCGACGTGGCCGGTGTAGTCGTCCGCGATGACCGTCATGGCCGTCACGTTACTTTGGCCGGCCGAGACCTGTCGGCGCAGGCGCATAGCATGGACGCTGACGTCCGCGGAGCTCACCGCGCGATGTCCGGGAGTGACTCGGACGCGTCGGGGAACCGCAGGTAGAACAGTTGGAAGGGGCCCGGGTGGCTGACCGCCTCATCGTCAAGGGTGCGCGCGAGCACAACCTGCGCAGTATCGACCTCGACCTGCCGCGCGACGCACTGATCGTCTTCACCGGGCTGTCCGGCTCGGGCAAGTCGTCGCTCGCCTTCGACACCATCTTCGCCGAGGGTCAGCGGCGCTATGTCGAGTCGCTGTCCGCCTACGCCCGCCAGTTCCTGGGCCAGATGGACAAGCCCGACGTCGACTTCATCGAGGGCCTCTCGCCGGCGGTGTCGATCGACCAGAAGTCCACCAACCGCAACCCGCGTTCGACCGTCGGCACCATCACCGAGGTGTACGACTACCTGCGCCTGCTGTACGCCCGGGCCGGCACGCCGCACTGCCCGATCTGCGGGGAGCGGATCGCCAAGCAGACCCCGCAGCAGATCGTCGACCAGGTGCTGGCGATGGACGAAGGCCTGCGGTTCCAGGTCCTGGCCCCGGTGGTCCGGACCCGCAAGGGCGAGTTCGTCGACCTGTTCGACAAGCTCAACACCCAGGGCTACAGCCGCGTGCGGGTCGACGGCGTGGTGCACTCGCTGACCGACCCGCCGAAGCTGAAGAAGCAGGAGAAGCACGACATCGAGGTGGTCGTGGACCGCCTCACCGTCAAGGCCTCGGCCAAGCAACGTCTGACCGATTCGATCGAGACCGCGCTGAACCTCGCCGACGGCATCGTGGTGCTGGAGTTCGTGGACCGCGAAGACGGTCATCCGCACCGGGAGCAGCGGTTCTCCGAGAAGTTGGCCTGCCCCAACGCGCACCCGCTGGCCGTCGACGACCTGGAGCCGCGGTCCTTCTCGTTCAACTCGCCCTACGGCGCCTGCCCGGAGTGCGTCGGCCTGGGCATCCGCAAGGAGGTCGACCCCGACCTGGTGGTGCCCGATCCCGAGTTGACGTTGGCCGAGGGTGCGGTGGCGCCGTGGTCGATGGGGCAGAGCGCTGAGTACTTCACCCGGATGATGGCCGGCCTCGGCGATGCGCTCGGCTTCGACGTCGACACCCCGTGGAACAAGCTGCCCGCACGCGCGCGCAAGGCCATTCTGGAGGGCTGCGACCAGCAGGTGCACGTCCGCTACAAGAACCGCTACGGCCGGGTGCGGTCGTATTACGCCGACTTCGAAGGGGTGCTGGCGTTCCTGGAACGCAAGATCGAGCAGACCGAGTCGGAGTTGATGAAGGAGCGCTACGAGGGCTTCATGCGCGACGTGCCGTGCCCGGTCTGCGAGGGCACCCGTCTCAAGCCGGAGATCTTGGCGGTCACCCTGGCTGCCGGCGAGCGCGGCGCGAAGTCCATCGCCGAAGTGTGCGCGCTGTCGATCTCGGACTGTTCGGACTTCCTCAACGCACTCACGCTGGGGCACCGCGAGCAGGCGATCGCCGGGCAGGTGCTCAAGGAGGTGCAGTCGCGGCTGGGCTTCCTGCTCGACGTCGGGCTGGAATACCTGTCGCTGGAACGCGCCGCGGGCACGCTGTCCGGCGGTGAGGCCCAGCGCATCCGGCTGGCCACCCAGATCGGCTCCGGCCTGGTGGGCGTCCTGTACGTCCTCGACGAGCCGTCCATCGGCCTGCATCAGCGCGACAACCGCCGGCTCATCGAAACCCTCACGCGGCTAAGGGATCTCGGCAACACGCTGATCGTCGTCGAGCACGACGAGGACACCATCGCGCACTCCGACTGGGTCGTCGACATCGGACCGGCGGCCGGTGAGCACGGCGGCACGGTCGTGCACAGCGGTCCGTACGCCGACCTGTTGCGCAACAAGAACTCCATCACCGGCGCCTACCTGTCCGGGCGGAACAACATCGAGATACCGGACATCCGGCGACCGATCGACAAGCGCCGCCGGCTGACCGTGGTCGGCGCGCGCGAGCACAACCTGCGCGAGATCGACGTGGCATTCCCGCTCGGGGTGCTGACGTCGGTCACCGGGGTGTCGGGCTCGGGCAAGTCGACACTGGTCAACGACATCCTGGCCGCGGTGCTGGCCAACAAGCTCAACGGGGCCCGGCAGGTGCCCGGCCGGCATACCCGGATCACCGGCCTCGACCACGTCGACAAGCTGGTCCGGGTGGACCAGTCGCCTATCGGGCGCACGCCGCGGTCGAATCCAGCCACCTACACCGGCGTCTTCGACAAGATCCGGACGCTGTTCGCCGCCACCACGGAGGCGAAGGTGCGCGGGTACCAGCCGGGACGGTTCTCGTTCAACGTCAAGGGCGGCCGCTGCGAGGCGTGTTCGGGCGACGGCACCATCAAGATCGAGATGAACTTCCTGCCCGACGTCTACGTGCCGTGCGAGGTCTGCCAGGGTGCCCGGTACAACCGGGAGACCCTGGAAGTCCACTACAAGGGCAAGACCATCTCCGAGGTCCTCGACATGTCGATCGAGGAGGCCGCGGAGTTCTTCGAGCCGATCAGCGGCATCCACCGCTACCTGAAGACCCTCGTCGACGTCGGGCTGGGATACGTGCGGCTCGGCCAACCCGCGCCGACGCTGTCCGGCGGCGAGGCGCAGCGCGTCAAACTGGCCGCCGAACTGCAGAAGCGTTCCACCGGCCGCACGGTGTACATCCTCGACGAGCCCACCACCGGCTTGCACTTCGAGGACATCCGCAAGCTGTTGAAGGTCATCAACGGTCTGGTCGACAAGGGCAATTCGGTGATCGTGATCGAGCACAACCTCGACGTCATCAAGACCTCGGACTGGGTCATCGACATGGGGCCCGAAGGCGGCGCCGGGGGCGGCACCGTGGTGGCGGAGGGCACACCGGAGGACGTGGCAACCACGCCGGAGAGCTACACCGGCAAGTTCCTCGCCGAGATCCTCGGCCAGGAGCCGCCGGCCCAGCCCGCCAAGCGCGCGGCGCGCAAGCGCAAGATCTCGGCCTAGCAGCGACCGGCGACCGCCGACGAGATCCGCCTACTACTGCACGTAGTAGGCCAATGTACCCTGGGGGGTATGAAGACAACCGTCGCGAAATCCGCCGCCCTGTTCGCCGCCGCCACGCTGATGACCGCCGCTGTGGCGGGGTGCTCGCCGCGGAACGAGGCCCCGTCCACCGACGGCCAGAAGCAGGCCGCCGCCACGGTGACCGTTTCCGACCAGTGGGTCAAGGCCGCCGACACCGGGATGACGGCGCTCTTCGGCACGTTGCACAACTCCGGCGGCCACGACGTCACCGTGGTGTCGGCCAGTTCTCCGGCGGCCGGCAGCGTCGAACTGCACGAGGTGGTCGGCCAGCCGGGCTCCACCACCATGCGGCCCAAGCAGGGCGGCTTCACCGTCCCGGCGAGCGGCAGCCACGTGCTGGCCCCCGGCGGCGACCACATCATGCTGATGGACCTCAAGAAACCGCTGCAGGTGGCCGATGACGTCGAGGTCACCCTGAGCTTCGCCGACGGCTCCACCCTGCCGTTCACCGCTCAGGTGCGGGAGTTCGCCGGCGCCTCGGAGAACTATCAGCCCGGCGGTCAGCCGTCCGGCTCCCCGGCGCAGCCTTCCGGCGGGCACTCCGCCGGAGACCATGAATGATCGGCCCGCGCAGTCCCCGCCGGGTGCCGCGAGGCTGACCCGGCGGGGACTGCTCGTCGGCGGCGCGGCAGCGGCCGGTGTCTCGGGCGCGGCCCTGTGGGGCATCGCCAACAACCCTGAGCAAGGCCGGCCGGTGTCCTTCGGCTCGGAGACGGTGCCGTTCTACGGCGCCCGCCAGGCGGGCATCGAGACCGCCCCGCAGTCCCACGCCAACTTCGTGGGACTCGACCTGCGCCCGGACAGCGGTCGCGACGCCGGCGACGCCGTGCCGGCGGTCCTCAAGCTGTGGACCACCGACGCCGCACGGCTGACCCAGGGACTCCCGGCTTTGGCGGACACCGAGCCGGAACTGGCCCTGCGGCCGGCCCGGCTGACCGTCACCGTCGGCCTCGGGCCGGCGCTGTTCGACCGGCTCGGCATGGACCGGCTGAGGCCGTCCTCCGCGCGCGAACTGCCGCCATTCGCCACCGACCGTCTCGAATCACGATGGCGGCCAACCGATTTCCTGTTGCAGATCTGCGCGGACGACCCGATGGTCGTCGCGCACGCCACCCGGGTCCTGGTGAAGGACGTCCGGTCACTGGCCGTCGAGCGGTGGCGGCAGACCGGCTTCCGGACCGCGCGGGCCGCCGGCCCGGACGGTGAGACGGCACGCAACCTGATGGGTCAGGTGGACGGCACGGTCAACCCGGTCGCCGGCACCACCGATTTCGACGAGGTGGTCTTCGACGACGGAAACCCGCAGCCCTGGCTGGCCGGCGGAACGCTGATGGTGCTCCGGCGCATCCGGATGAACCTGGACACCTGGGACCAACTGGACCGGCAGAGCAGGGAACTGGCAGTGGGCCGCCGGTTGGACAATGGCGCCCCGCTGACCGGAACCCGCGAGACCGACCCGGTCGACATCACGGCGATGCGCGACGGCATTCCGGTGATTCCGCCGAATGCCCATGTGGCCCTTGCCCATCCGCATCAGCCCGCCGAACGCTTCCTGCGCCGGCCGTACAACTACGACGAGCCGCCGGCCGCGGGGGAGACCTCGGAATCCGGGCTGATCTTCACCGCGTACCAGCGCGACATCGACCGCCAGTTCCTGCCGGTGCAGCGCCGACTGGCCCAGTTCGACGCGCTGAACCGGTGGACCACCGCGATCGGATCGGCCGTCTACGTCGTTCCGCCCGGCGTCCGTCCCGGCGGTTACGTCGGTGAACAGCTCTTCGGCGACACCGCCGGCTGACTAGTCAGTCCCGGCCCTCGCGCATCGAAGCGCGGATCTCCTCGAGGCGTTCGGCGGCGGCCTTCTGCCGGGCCTCGTAGCGTTCTTCGGCGCTGCGCCCTTCGGGGGTGTCGGCCGCCAGTTCTTCTGCGCCGATCGCGGTGCCGTAGCGGGTCTCGATCTTCTCGCGGACCGAGTCGAACGTGGGCACCCCGGCGGGGGTGTAGCCGACGTCTTCGACGGGCGGAACCGGTGTCACGGCGGGCGTCGACTGTTCGGCAGGCACGTCTTCGTCGGCGGGCGCCTTTTTCTCGTCGGCCATGCGGCCACGTTACCGCGCAGGCCTCGGCCGGCGGCCCCGTTACCGCCCGGCGGCCTCGGCCGAGGTGTCCGTAGCGGAGGTCCGTGCGGTGCCCGGAACCGCCGCGCCGCCGCGCGCGGCTTCCGGTAGCGGCGGGGCCGGAGCACCCGGGGTGTGGATCGCTCCGGCCAACCATGGCAGCGCGGCGGCGAACACACGCGACGCGAAGGGCCAGTCGTGCTTACCCGGCTGGGCGACGACGGCGCACCGGATGCCGTTGGCCGTTCCCAGTGCGCACAACGTGTTCGCCGCGGTGGTCTGGTCGCTGGGTTTGCCGACGCCCACCAGGTAGCCCGATGCGTTCGCGGCGTTCTCGACCGCGACGTTGCGTGGCCGAGGCGGCTGCGTTCCGGGGCCGCCGTTGACCGCGAACCAGCCTGAAACACCTTGGTAGCGGCCGTGTTTGGTGATGACGGTGGCGGGGTCGTAGGCCGACCAGGCCGCCGCGTTGCCACCGAACAGGCGCGCGACGGTCTGGGCCTTGGTGCCGGCGTTGGGCGCCAGGTCGCCGGCGATGTCGACGAACGAGCTGAACAGGTCGGGGTGCATGGCGGTCAGGTCGAGCGCGCAGGTGCCGCCCATCGACCAGCCCACCACGCCCCAGTTCGCCGGGTCGTTGCTGACCCCGAAATCGGCCGTCATGAACGGAACGACGTCCTTGGTCAGGTGGTCGGCCGCGTTCCCGCGCGGGCCGTTGACGCATTCGGTGTCGTTGTTGAACGCGCCGCCGGAGTCGACGAAGACGAACACCGGGGCGTTTCCCCGGTGGGCCGCGGCGTAGGCGTCGATGACGTCGACCGCGTTGCCGGCCCGCAACCAGTCGGCCGGCGTGTTGAATTGACCGCCGATCATCATCACCGTCGGCAGTTTCGGCGGCGGGCTGGTGGCGAACCACGCGGGCGGCAGATACACCAGTTCGCCGCGGTGCTTGAAGTGTGAGGCCGTCGCCGGCACGGTCACCGGTACGACGCTGCCCCGGGCGGGCAGTATGTGATGCGTCCGGACCTGCGCGGCCTGGGCGGTGACCGCCGCGCGGCTGGTCTGGTCGGGCAGCGGGCCGGACGTCAGCTGGTTCCAGGCGTTCTGCACCGTCGGGAAGTAGCCCACCCATACGTTGACGGCCAGGGCCGTGCTGAGCAGACACAGCGGCACCGCCAGGATCGACGCCCCGCGGCGCCACCAGCGCGCGCCGCGCCAACCCAGCCCCAGCACGCTCACCGCGACGCCGCTGATCGTGATCCAGACCCACAGCTGCCGGGGGGCCGGCTCGCCGGACAATCCGTCGGACGTGACGACCCAGTGCACTGCCGTCGCCGCGGCGATTCCGACAACCCCGGCCACCGGGAGCCACCGCAGCGTCCAGCGTCGAGTGCGCCGGCCCAGCGCGACGAGCAGGGTCGCGCCGGCCAGCGCCTGCACCGTCGCCGGCACCCAGCCGTGCATGAGCGAAATGTGCTGTTGGAAAAGGCCGAACGGCGCGGACATCACTGTCACGGCACTATCCTGAACCGCGAATCTGGGGAATCGCTGTGAGTCGCGGCTACCTCGGTTTGGCCAGCGGGAACGGTAGCGTCTCGCGGATGCTGTGGCCGGTGATCAACATGACGACCCGGTCCACGCCGACGCCCAGGCCGCCGGTCGGGGGCATGGCGTACTCCATCGCCTGCAGGAAATCCTCGTCGAGTTCCATCGCCTCACGGTCACCACCGGCCGCCAGGAGTGACTGCTCCTGCAGGCGGCGTCGTTGTTCGACCGGGTCGGTGAGCTCGCTGTAGGCGGTGCCGAGTTCCACGCCCCAGGCCACCAGGTCCCAGCGTTCGGCGACTCCCGGCTTGCTGCGGTGCGGACGGGTCAGCGGCGACACCGACGTGGGGAAGTCGGTGTAGAAGGTCGGGGCCTCGGTGTGGTCCTCCACGAGATGCTCGTACATCTCCAGGACGACGGCGCCTTCGTCCCACTGGCGGTGATAGGGGATCTGGGCGCGGTCGCAGAGCCGGCGCAGCGTATCCAGTCCCGTTCCGGCGTCGATCTGCTCGCCGAGCGCCTCGGACACCGCGTCGTGGACCGTCTTGACGGGCCAGTGCCCGGAGATGTCGACCGGCACCGGCGCGCCGTCGGGGCCCGGCCGAATCACCACCTGCGCGCCGTTGGCGGCCAGCGCGGCGTTCTGGATCAGCTCCCGGCAGCCGTCGATCCAGACCAGGTAGTCGGCGTGCGCCTGGTAGGCCTCCAGCAGGGTGAATTCCGGGTTGTGGCTGAAGTCGACGCCCTCGTTGCGGAACGCGCGGCCCAGTTCGAAGACGCGCTCGACGCCGCCGACGCAGAGCCGCTTGAGGTACAGCTCGGGGGCGATCCGCAGAAACAGGTCGAGGTCGTAGGCATTGATGTGGGTGGCGAACGGCCGGGCGTTCGCGCCGCCGTGGATCTGCTGCAGGATCGGGGTCTCCACCTCCAGGAATCCCTTGGCGAACAGGGTTTCCCGGATCGAGCGCAGAATCTGGCTGCGGGCACGGATGAGGTCGCGGGCCTCGGTGTTGATCGCCAGATCGACATACCGGGTCCGGACCCGCGCCTCCGGATCGGTCAGGCCCTTCCACTTGTCGGGCAGCGGCCGCAGGCACTTGCCGATCAGGCGCCAGTCCCGCACCAGGACCGAACGCGTGCCGGCCTTGCTGACCCCCATCGTGCCGGTGACCTCGACCAGATCGCCCAGGTCGATCGCCGCGGTGAACGCATCCGTGCCGGCATCGGCCGCAAGAGCCGAGTTGTCCAGCAGCAGTTGGATTTCGCCGGACCAGTCGCGCAGTTGGGCGAAGATCACACCCCCGTAGTCACGGATGCGCAGGATCCGGCCGGCGACGCTGACGGTGCTGTCGTCGGTCTCGGCGAGCGCGGCCGCGACGGTGTGGCTGGGCGGGCTGCCCACCGGATAGGCGTCGATCCCCTTGGCGCGCAACGCCTCCAGCTTCTTCATCCGGACGCGCACCTGATCGGGCAGCCGAGCCGCCGTGCCGCCGTCGGTCAGTTCGGCCGTCAGGCCGGTGGTGTCGGGTGCCGAACCGTCGCCATGCAGGCGCCCGGAGTCGACCAGCGCCTGCGGCACCGCGGGATGGTGACCGGTGTGCTGCCGGTTGCGCCGGCCGAACGGCAGCACCAGGAAGCCCTCGGCGATGACCGACGCGACGCCTACCCGCGGGATCAGCCGGGCGTCCTCGTAACAGGCGTAGCGGGGCACCCACTCGGGCTGGTACTTCATGTTGGAGCGGTACAGCGTCTCGAGCTGCCACCACCGCGAGAAGAAGACGAGCAGGGCGCGCCACAACCGCGCGACCGGCCCGGCGCCCAGTTGCGCGCCTTCTTCGAAGGCGGATCTGAACATGGCGAAGTTCAGCGAAATCCGGTTGATACCAAGGGATTCCGACTGCAGGCACAGGTCGCTGACCATCAGTTCAATGGTGCCGTTCGGCGAGCCGGGGGAGCGTCGCATCAGGTCCAGGGATGCCCCGGTCGCACCCCACGGCACCAGTGACAGCATCGCCACGACCTCGTCGTCGCGCACGGCCTCGACCAACAGGCAGTCGCCGTCCGCGGGGTCGCCGAGTCGGCCCAGCGCCATCGAGAAGCCGCGTTCCGTCTCGGTGTCGCGCCAGTTGTCGGCGCGCTTGATCACCTCGGCCATCTCCTCGGGCGACAGGTCGCGGTGCCGGCGGATGCGCACGTTCAGCCCCGCCCGACGGGCCCGGGTGACGGCTTGGCGCACGGGTTTCATGTCCGAACCGGACAGGGTGAACCGGTCGGGATGCAGGATCGCCTCGTCGCCGAGTTCGATCGCGTTGAGACCCGCCTCGCGGAACGCCTGCGCCCCGGCCGAACTGGCTCCCATCACGCCGGGCGCCCAACCGTAGGTCTGGCACAGTTCGAGCCAGGATTTGATCGCCGACGGCCATGCCCGCGGATCGCCGACGGGGTCGCCGCTGGCCAGGCAGACACCGACCTCGACGCGGTAGGTCACGGCCGCCCGACCGGTGGGGGCGAATACCACCGACTTGTCGCGGCGGGTGGCGAAATAGCCCAGTGAGTCGTTCCTGCCGTACACCTCGAGCAGGCCGCGGATGGCCGACTCGTCCGGACCGGTGAGCGCGTTCTCGGAGCGCTGCGACTGGAACAACACGATGGCCGCGGCCATCAGGGCCAGGGCGCCGAACAGGCCGAGCACGACGTTGACGAAGACGTGGGGATGGCCGCTGAACTGCTCGGGCCCCGCCCCGGAGAACGCGTTGACGCGGTTGACCGTGTACAGGAACCGGTCCTCGCGGGCCAGCGATCCGGGGAACAGTTCCACCAGGCCCCACCCGACCAGGGTGCCCAGCGCCATTCCGGCGATGAGCACCGCGGCGGCCTTGAACAGCGCCGCCCGGCGGACCTTGGCCCAGAACTCGTTGCGCGCCAACAACAGCAGCACGATGAGCACGACGTGGACCACCAGGCCGGTGAGTTCGCCGGCGTCCTCGAGCGCTGATTCGGCGCCGGTGAGCAGATCGCCGACGTTCCAGACGATTTCGGCGACCAGGTAGCCCAGCAGGATCCACCAGGCGATGCGTTTGCGCGCCGCCAGCGCGGCCGCCAGCAGGGCCAGCACGAAGGCCCAGGCGAAGCTGGTGTCCGGGAAGTTGAACAGGTAGTTGTTGACGAACTCGGCCGGGATGCGCACCAGGAACCGGACGAACGGCGACACGCTGGCGACGAGCGACAGCGTCGCGATCACGCCGACGATCCACCCGGTGGCCGCCGGAACCCAGGGATAGGGCGTGGCGGGACGGCTGACGGGCCGCGTCGTGACGGTCATTGCGGCGAGGATATTCGGTGGCGTGGCAAAACGGGGCGGTGACCGGGCTACCGGACCGGGCCGGTGTACTTCTCGCCCGGGCCGTGACCGGGCTCGTCGGGCGCAGCGATCAACCGGCGGGCCTCGTCGAGGTCGCGGTGCGGCCTGTCATCGGGGTCGCGATGGGAGAGCCCGAGCTTTTCGGCGGCCGCGCTCATCAGCATGACCGCGGACCGGCTGATGACCTCGACGGCGGGAATCTCGGCCAGTTCACGGATTCTTGGATCGTCGGTCATGCCTGCTAGACTCGCATCCGCGACCGTTCCGGCCCAGGCCGGGACAGCAAGTGGAGTCCCACTCCCACCGTCTGCCAGCAGCATCAACCGAAGGGCACGGCGGTCCGGTCACCGGCAGCCAGGATAACTGCGCCGCCGGATCTGCGCGTTGTGCGCAGGCGGCGCACGCCGCGACTGGTCGGCATTGGGCCCTGCTTCGAGCAGGGCTTTTCTGTTCTTGCGACAGATGCCGGCGGGCTTGGGTCTCCAGCAGGACACAACCAGGGAGGCCACATCAGCACTGAGACCCGCGTCAACGAGCGCATCCGCGTACCTGAAGTCCGATTGATCGGCCCCGGAGGGGAGCAGGTAGGCATCGTGCGCATCGAAGATGCACTCCGCGTCGCCGCGGATGCCGATCTCGATCTCGTCGAAGTAGCCCCGAACGCCAGGCCGCCGGTCTGCAAGATCATGGACTACGGCAAGTACAAGTACGAGACGGCCCAGAAGGCGCGCGAGTCTCGCAAGAACCAGCAGCAGACCGTCGTCAAGGAACAGAAGCTGCGTCCCAAGATCGACGACCACGACTACGAGACCAAGAAGGGTCACGTGGTGCGCTTCCTCGAAGCGGGGTCGAAGGTGAAGGTGACGATCATGTTCCGCGGCCGCGAACAGTCCCGCCCCGAACTGGGCTACCGGCTGTTGCAGCGCCTCGGCGCCGATGTGGCCGACTACGGCTTCGTCGAGACGTCCGCCAAGCAGGACGGCCGGAACATGACGATGGTGCTGGCCCCGCACCGCGGCGCGAAGACTCGCGCCAAGGCGGCGCACGACGCCGACGCACCGGCCCACCCGCCCGCCGAGGCGGCGGCCGCGGCCGACGAGAACCCGACCACCTAAGAACCAGAACTGAGGATCCATGCCCAAGGCCAAGACCCACAGCGGCGCATCGAAGCGGTTCCGCAAGACCGGAACCGGCAAGATCGTGCGCCAGAAGGCCAACCGCCGTCACCTGTTGGAGCACAAGCCCACCACCCGGACCCGCCGTCTCGACGGCCGCACCGTGGTGGCCGCCAACGACACCAAACGCGTCAACAAGATGCTGAACGGCTGACCGCAGCCCACCTGACCTGAGACCGACGAGATAGGAATACCCCAATGGCACGCGTGAAGCGCGCACTCAACGCCCAGAAGAAGCGGCGCACAGTCCTCAAGGCTTCCAAGGGATACCGCGGCCAGCGCTCGCGGCTCTACCGCAAGGCCAAAGAGCAGCAACTGCACTCGATGACCTACGCGTACCGCGACCGGCGGGCCCGCAAGGGCGAGTTCCGCAAACTGTGGATCGCCCGGATCAACGCGGCGGCCCGCGCCAACGACATCACCTACAACCGGCTGATCCAGGGCCTCAAGGCCGCCGGTGTCGAGGTGGACCGCAAGAACCTGGCGGAGATCGCGGTCAGCGACGCCGCGGCGTTCACCGCGCTGGTCGAGGTTGCCAAGGCGGCGCTGCCCGCCGATGTCAACGCGCCGTCCGGTGAGGCCGCCTGAATCCGCCGTTAACCGAACGATCGGCCCGTGTGGCCGCGGCAGCCAAACTGCTGCGGCACACGGGCCGTCGTCGTGCGGGGCGGTTTCTGGCCGAGGGGCCCAATCTGGTGCAGGCGGCGATCGACCGCGGGCTGGCGATCGAGGTGTTCGGCACCGAGGCCGCCGTCGGCCGGCACGCCGCGCTGCTCGCCGGCACCCCGGTCCATCTCGTCACCGAGCGGGCGGCGAAAGCGTTGTCCGACACCGTGACTCCGGCGGGTCTGGTGGCGGTGTGTGAGGTGCCGGCGGGTGCGTTGCCGGCCGCCCCGGATCTGGTGGCGGTGGCCGTCGGCGTCTCGGAGCCCGGCAACGCCGGCACCGTGATCAGGATCGCCGACGCGATGGGCGCCGACGCGGTGATCCTCGCCGGACACGCGGTCGACCCCTACAACGGGAAATGTCTGCGCGCGTCGGCCGGCAGCATCTTCCACCTGCCCGTCATCGTCGAACCCGACGCCGTCGCCGCCGTGACCGCACTGCGCGGCGCCGGGCTGACAGTGCTGGCCACCAGCCTGGACGACGCCGTCGACCTGGCGGACGCTGATCTGAGCCGGCCGACGGCGTGGCTGTTCGGGCCCGAGGCGCACGGTTTGCCCGACGACGTGACGGCGCTGGCCGACCAACGGGTCCGCATCGAGATGCCGGGCCGCGCCGAAAGCCTCAATGTGGCTGCGGCAGCGGCGATCTGCCTCTACCAGAGCGCACGCGCCCGGCGCCGCTGACGGTCGAGTTATCTCACGCAAATTCTGAAAAAGCTTGGCATAACTCGACATTCGACAGGCCGGGTCCTCGTCCTAGCTGAGCAGTCCCCGCGCCACGTGGGTGATCTGCACCTCGTTGCTGCCGGCATAGATCATCAACGACTTGGCGTCGCGGGCCAGTTGTTCGACGCGGTACTCGGTCATGTAGCCGTTGCCGCCGAACAACTGCACGGCCTCCATGGCGACATCGGTGGCCGCCTGCGAGCAGTAGTACTTGATCGCCGACGCCTCGGCCAGCGAGATCTGCACCCCGCTCTGCTGGGCCTCGATGATGCGAAACAGCATGTTGCGCACGTTCATTCGGGCCACCTCCATGTTGGCCAGCTTGAGCTGGATCAACTGGAACTGCCCGATCTCCTTGCCCCACAGCGTCCGGCTCTTGGCGTAGTCGACGCACAACCGCAGGCACTCCTCGATCACGCCGAGCGACATCGACGCCACCCCGATGCGCTCCGCGGAGAAGTTGGACCGGGCGCTGTCCCGGCCGTCGCCGGAATCGTTCGACTCGGTCTCGCCCAGCAGCCGGTCCCGGCCCAGCCGGACGTTGTCGAAGAACAGCTCACCGGTCCGCGACGAGTGAATGCCCATCTTGCGGAACGGTTTCGACTGCACGAAGCCGTCCATTCCGCGGTCCAGGACGAAGGTCAGCACCTTGCGGTCGCGCTTGTCGACGCTCTGATCGTCGTCCAGTTTCGCGTAGACGACCACGACGTCGGCGTCCGGCCCGTTGGTGATGAACGTCTTCTGGCCGTTGAGGATGTAGTCCTCGCCGTCGCGCACCACATACGACTTCATCCCGCCGAAGGCGTCCGAGCCGGCATCGGGCTCGGTGATCGCCCACGCGCCGATCTTCTCGTAGGTCACCAGTTCCGGCAGCCAGCGCTCCTGCTGGGCCAGCGTGCCGCGGCCGGCGATCGTCGGCACCGTCAGGCCCAGGCTGACGCCCATCCCGGTGACGATGCCCATCGACACCCGGCACAACTCGCTGATCATCATGAAGCCCATGCCGGCGGTCGACGGACCGCCGCCGAACATGCCGCCGCCACCGCCACCGCCGCCGGACGCCGATCCGTCCCGCATCTTCGCGAGTCGCTGGTCCAGCGACTCGCGGGCCATCACGTCCAGGCCGAAGGTGGCGAACAGTTTGCGGATGATCGGATACGGCTCCATCTCGCCGCTCTCCAGCGCGTCGACATGGGGCCGGACCTCCTTGTCCACGAACTGACGGACGGCATCACGCACGGCGAGGTCGACTTCGGACCACTCGATCATTCAGTTGCTCGATTCGGTTGTCAGGAAGGGTGTTTCAGGCCGCCGGCCGTCGCCCACGCGCCGGACGCAGCCCGGCCAGTGAGAACGTCGTGTGCACCAGCGAGCCGGCCCGTTCGACGAGGTCCTTCGGCAGCGGCGGCGCCGGGACCGACGGTACCGGGAAGGGTAACCTGCGCCGCGGAGCGTAGTGCTGGGGCATCCCCTTGCGGTCCTTCGGCGGGTCCATGAAGAACGGCGCCTCGACCAGGGGAGCGTCGGCGGGGATGCGGCCGGCCGCCCGGCGATAGGCGGCCAGCGCCCGCGGATGCAGGCGGATCTCGTCGGGCACCGCCCAGAACGCCACCTCGACGGCCTTGCCGAACAACCGCAGCAGCACCTCGTCGCCGGGTGTCCAGCGCATGCCCGCGCGTTCCCGCAGTTCCGGTTCGAACAATCCGGCGGCGATCCAGCGCTGGCCGGCCACCATCGGCCGGAACAGCTGATCCCACCACGGTGTCGGCATCAGGACGAACTTGGGCTTGGGGATGCGGATGGTGAAGATGTCGGTGGTGGCCCGGTTGATCTCCAACTGGTCGCGGCAGGTGTGCGCCCAGTACTCCTGGAAGTCGTCCCAGGTTTTCGGCACCGGCCGCATGCTCATCCCGTACATCGCGTACCACTGCACGTGCTCGTCGAACAGTTGGCGCTTCTCGGCCTCGGTCAGTCCGCCGCAGAAGTACTCGGCCACCTTGATGATGAGCATGAAGAACGTCGCGTGCGCCCAGTAAAAGGTGTCGGGGTCCAGGGCGTGATAGCGGCGGCCCTGGGTGTCCACTCCCTTGATCGTGCTGTGGAACCCCTTGATCTGCGCGCCAGTCTGGGCCGCGCGGTCGCCGTCGTAGACCACACCCATGATCGGGTAGACCGAGCGGGCGACCCGCTGCAGCGGCTCCCGCAGCAGAATCGAGTGCTCTTCGACACCGGCTCCCAGTTGGGGATACATGTTCTGGATCGCGCCGATCCAGACGCCCAGCATCCCGGTTCGCAGGTCGCCGAAATACTTCCAGGTCAGCGAATCCGGGCCGAGCGGCTCCGGGCCGGCATGGTGCTCGGTCACCTCGGGGACACGACGCTGTGTCTTCATCCGTCCTCCTGAAATCCCAGCAGGGTGCTCTCACGATAATGTTGACAACGCTGGTTGTCTACGTTTTCGGCGCCCGCCACGCCGAGCTGTTACCCGCCGGCGACCGCACCGCATCACCGCCGTGACCTGCTGATTCTCTGGCTGCCCCGGGAAGGTCGTTGCCGGGCCGCACGGCGCCCCCTACCCTGACGCGGGTGGACTCCGACGGCCCTCGACCCGCCGCGATCGACCGGTCGACCGTCGGACCCGACGGCCCGGCGCGCGCCGGGGCCTGGCTGTCCGACACCAACCACAACCCCGGCCTCATCGCGTTCATCCGGCGCGCGCGCCGCTTCCTG
>ERZ724512.174-NODE-174-length-26790-cov-5.313148_pt1 | contig 26790 bp, 9 predicted proteins | sample MGYA00376045_ERZ724512 | MGnify/ENA primary metagenome ERZ724512 (study PRJEB28724, sample SAMN07190883) | activated sludge metagenome | isolation source: activated sludge of sewage treatment plant in Hong Hong | place: Hong Kong | collected 2016-03-17 ... | reverse complement strand
TAGGGTGGTCAATTAAAATTGGATTGAGGTGGTCAATTAGAATGGATTTTACAGATGCCTCTAAAGCGGCAAAGTTTATAAGTCTCCCTTGTTCCCCAGGGGCAGGCGCAATTTCAAACCACTATTATCACCACTGTAACTCCCAGATGGCACCCCGGTGGGGTGCCATGTTACAAAACCGCCTCTCGCCCAAACACGGAGCTCCGTAGGAGCGATATAAAACCCCCATCTGTCATAAGTTTACTTATATCCCACCTCCACATACAGCTGTGCCATAGGGCAATTTTAATAACCCTTAACAGGCTTTGCTATTCATTTTATTTTCTCCACCTATCCGGATTAAGAGAGGTATGAAAAACACCAACAATAAGAATGGTCTTATTGGAGTCGTCAATGGAATAATGAATCATAAACGGAAAAATATCCAATATTGTCGTTCGAATATTTTCGTACCTGACCGGATAAATTTTTGGATTGTGTCTAATCAGTAAAGTCTTACTTCGTATTTCTTGAACAAATTATTTTCCAAGATCATGTTGTTTGGCGTTACTTCAATTTGCAGCGTCGGAAATATCTAGTTTAGCGGCCGGTAAGATATTGACTTGGTACATCTAAAAATCTCTTTCAAGATCATCCATGGCAGCGTTAAAATCCAAAGCATGCTCATGATTATTTTTATAATCGCTGAGGCGTTTCTGGACCTCTTTTATCTGCCATTCGGGAGTATCAAACTCTTCAATATCTTTATATTTGCTTTTAAGCTCGTTCCATTCTGAAATTGGAATAAATACCCCCGTAGTTTTACCTGTATTGTCCGAAATATATTGAAGGTTCATTTTACAGATTTTTTTAAATTTGAGAATTTGTAATGTTTCTCTAATAACTTATCCTAGTGCATATTGCAAATATATGTAATTTGAAAGCATTTTTTTCAACGATTGAATTACACTTTTAGTTCCGTATTGCATCGGTGATTTTAAATTGTACCCATAAATGGACCTATTACCCAATGTCCTAAAATTTACCTTTATGCCCAAACTCAAATGAGCTGGGTCGCTAAACTGGCATATATAAAGCTACATCAGCATAGATACCGCTAAACCGATATAAATACCTCTAAAGCTTTAAAGTTGCCTCTAAAGCGGCATAAATACCTCTAAAGCGGCATAAATATCTCTAAAGCGACATAGATGCCTCTATAGCGGCAAATATCTCTAAAGCGCCATAGATGCCTCTAAAGCGGCATAGATGTCTCTGAAGAAACATAAATACCTCTAAAGCGGCATAAATACCTCTAAAGCGGCAAAGTTTATAAGTCCCCCTTGGGTTTTAGGTACAAGTGCAACTTCAAACAATTATTAACATCCCTGCAACTCCCAGATGGCACCCCACCGGGGTGCCATGTTACAAAACGCCATCCCGCCCCAAATATGGAGCTCCAGAGGAGCGATATAAAACCCCCTTTAACGAGACATCTTTCTAATCAACAAGATGGCACAATACCCCAACGAGGTAACACAACCTTTCGTTCATCTTCGCGACACGCTTTATCGCGTCGCTACACACCAATCAAAAGGGTATCACAATTTTTAAAGGTCACTTCCTCCCTCCATTCACCTTCACCCACTCTGCAATCCGGGCCGCAGATATTACCTCTTCTTTGTCTGCCATATTATCTCGATAGATCCGGGCAGTCACTTCATTGCCATCTTGTTCGAGGGTCAATCCTTCATTGATGTTCCAACCTTCGGCAGTGTGGCTGCCCAACAATTGGTGGGTGGACTTGTCGTAGTAACTGACCTTAAAGATTTGTTCGCTGGTGAGCAACAATATGATCAGGGGATTCGCATCGTAGCAGGGAAAGGGTACAGCCATTCTGTGAGAAGTGAAATAGACGGGATAAAAATCATACTTTTCATTGATCAATGTGATGCTGGTACCTGATTTATCAAGCGTTACAATGGCTTTGTCCCAGATAAAATGATCATCGCGTTTGGCACGTTTATAATTATAAAACAAAATACTACCTTCTGCCAATGTGTCATTGACGATTTTAGCCCTGAGGCTGTCGCCTACTATGTCTTTGGCGATAATGGAAACGCTGTGGTTAAGTGTATCGTAGATGTAGTATGCAAATAGCTTGTGGTGTCGATCATAAAACCTACATTTTAAACCAGTACATTTAATGGTAAATTCGCGGTCTTCATCGTATCTACCCCTACTTTCCACCAATAGGTAGTTTTTGTATTGGTTGGTGATGGCTATTAGATTGTATTTGTATTCTGTGCCTTCCTTTATTTTGCCATTCTGGAATTTGAGGTATTCTTTTGGTTTACCGTCGTAAGAAGGGTAGAGATAGGTGCTGTCAGAACTGGCTACACCATTATTTAGGGTAAAAATTTTTTTGATTCGGGTTCTGGGATCAGTCGTTACCAGGGTGCCATTTTGTACTACACCGCCTTGGTATTCCATTTGGATAGAGTCACCATTTTCATAAACATTAAAAATGACAGCCTTCCCATTTTTCACCCCATTAGCGATAGCATACCTTGCATTTAGTTTTATCAAATCATCTGATTCATATTCACAAAGGAAGCCGGTTTGTTGCCCTGCCTTATAAGTAATGATTTTATTTTCTTCCACCAATAGACCTTCATAAGGCTGCTCGTTTTTATAGACGATTTCCCATTTATTTTTAGGACCGAAGCGCTGTTGCTGCACACAAAGACCTTCTCTTTTTTCATTGGTCAACCCAAAGTAACTAATTATATAGGAATCGTTTTCAACTACCTTTACCGGAACTCCATTTTGGTATTCATAAATTTGCCTTTGATTTTTTTCATTCAGAAACCGGCCTTCAAATTTTACATCATCTTTGTAAAAGCCAATTACCCGTTGCCCTGTAGACCCATCTCTTTGAAATGACAAACCCTGTCTTTTGCCATCCACATAGGTAGTAAGTTGTGAGGTGTCCCTGCCACTTAACAAATAATAACTAGTGCCATTTAACAAACCTGATTTATAGGTACAAAAATCATATCTTTTATCATCATATAATAAACCTTCGAAAGGCTTGCCTCCTTTGAATTCACAAGTAGAAAAGTATTGAAAGTCCAGGTACTTATTTCCTTTTGTTATGGGTTTGTAAGTAGTTACCTTTACCATTACCCCATTTTTGTAACTTGAAACATTGACAAAATCATTCATTCTCCTCAATACAAATTCTCCTTCAAAGGGTAAGTCGTCTTTATAATAACCTTCTGTCATAACACGTCCCGGTATGGGAGTAAAGGCAGCATAACCTTGTTTTATGCCATCTTTGTAGGTTTCGATGGAGAGTGTGTCCCTGGTTAGAAAATCGTACGATTTTGTTACACCGTTTCTTTTACCTTCCTGCATTTCAATTACGCTGTATTCTAGATTGAATATGCCTGTATAGGGCTGACCGTCCTTGTAGGTATTTTTAGGAGCCGCCTTACTTGTTGTCTTGTTACTCATCGGGTTCTTGTCTTTGGCATACACGTTTAATACTTTAAAGTGATAGTCGTACTCGGTAATATCCCCGACAACCAAACCCTCTTTATATTGTTTTAGTGTAAAGTAGGTCCAGATAAAATCGGCTTCTAAGACAAGCCCATTAAAAGGATAGCCATTTTTGTATTCACATTTGCCTATCTCCTCTCCCCGTGAATTAAAAAATGCTGCAGACTGGATCGCACCCTTACTACATTGATACACCCCAAATGGTACAGCCGGCTGAGGCCCCGCCTCAAATAATCCATAGTACCTAATATTCATTCCATCTATGGGCTTATAATAACCGTCCGATGTTCCGGTTCCCAGGTATTTTCCCGACTTGTCGTAATAATAATTGGTCCAGTTTTTTTCACCATAGTCCCTATATGATTTACACGCTGGCTTCCCATTTTCAAACAACCTCAACCTTATCACATATTCAGCTGAATCATACATAAAGTAGTACTTCATCCTGGATGTATATCCCAATGCCCTGTAAAAGGTGGTATCCCCTAAGACATTGCTGTAATCAAAATAGGGATATTCCATGTTTTCATCTTCCCCATAAAAGATGATGCGCCCCCTCTTGTACGTATTATCACCGGAAATAAATCTGGCAATCACATTTCCACGGTTGTCGTACACTTTTGTGTAATGACTGCCATCCTTTTCCACGCCTGATGCAGATAGCACACTGCCATCTGTTCGATACTCCAGTTTTTCGGGAGTTTGGGAAGAAATTGGAAGATAATAACTTAATAAAAAAAAATAAAAAAAATAAATATTTACCCATCTCACTTTTTATGCTTTCAGAGTATTCCCAGCTTACAATATATGTTAATCATAAATTTCCTTTCTATGACCAAGATTGATGATATCTATTAATAGAGAATCATCAAAAATCTCGTAGATAATTCGGTAATCGTCAACACGAATTCTATAACCATCTCTTCCGTGTAACTTCTTGTATCCTTTAGGACGGGGATTTTCCCCAAGTGCAATAATTGCCTTCTTGATATTGGTGTAATAAGGCTCATGAATTTTTTCAAGCACTTTAATAGCTTTTTTCTTAATAACAATTCGGTAAGACATTTTATTTATCTCCGATTTTCTTCTATCATCTGAAAGGCCTCTTCAATTGGAATCGAAGGATCGTTTGATTTTTTTGACTCATCGTACAATTTTATATCCTCCAGCTCTTCTATTTTTTCGAGCATGTCCTTAAAATCTTTGATGGGAAGCACAACAGATATCTTTTTCCCATTATGGTCAGTAATGTATTGCGGATGTAATTGCACCATTGGCTAGAGTTTGTTGTTTTTTTTCCAAAATTAAGGTAATTCTGCCTAAAATTCAATGGGCAGTAGCGGCGTAAAATTTTACGCCGCTACTGTGCCCTGCCAATCACCACCGCATACCCTTGCCCCACACCAATACACATCGTCACCAATGCATATTGTTTTCCGGTATTGACCAATTCTCGGGATGCAGCTAATAAGATCCTGGCTCCTGTCATACCCAGCGGGTGTCCCAGCGCAATGGCACCCCCATTGGGATTGATGCGCGGGTCATAGTCTTCCAGTCCCAGTTGTCGGGTGCAGGCCAGTACCTGCGCCGCGAAGGCTTCATTGATTTCAATGTGATCCATCTGGTCCAAAGTCAATCCTGCCTTTGCCAACGCTTGCTGACTGGCTTTGACCGGACCAATGCCCATAATGCGGGGTTCTACACCCACCACCGCACTGCTTATGATGCGGGTGAGGGGAGTGAGTTTGTGCTGCTGAAGTGCCTGCTCTGAAGCTATGAGTAAGGCAGCCGCCCCATCGTTTAAGCCGGATGCATTACCCGCTGTAACTGTACCGTCTTTTTTAAAAGCCGGCTTCAAGGTAGCCAATACATCAATGCTGGTATTGGGCTTAATGAATTCGTCATGTTCAAAAACTTGGGCATCCTTGCCTTTTACTGGTATGTGAACAGCCGTTATTTCCTGTGCCAGTCGACCCGAACTGCGCGCCGCTGTTGCCTTCATCTGCGATTGACAAGCAAAGGCATCCTGATCTTCACGCGAAATGTTATACATCTCTGCCAGATTTTCAGCGGTCTTACCCATGGCTTCGGTACCATACATACTCTCCATTTTGGGGTTGACAAAACGCCAACCAAAGCTCGAATCCACCATCTGTGCATCGGTACCATAGGGCTTACTGGCCTTAGAAATAACATACGGACTCCTTGTCATATGCTCCATGCCCCCACTGATAAACAAATGCCCATCTCCCGCCATAATCGCCCTTGCCGCCTGCACAGTAGCCGACATGCCCGAAGCACACAGCCGGTTAACCGTCTCTCCAGGTATCGATACCGGCAATCCCGCCAATAGCAGCGCCATCCTTGCCACATTCCTATTGTCGTCACCCGCCTGGTTCACACAGCCGAGGATGACATCATCGACGGCCTCAACATCGAGCCCCGGGTGCCTGTCAAGCAGCTGCCTGATCACATGCGCCGCCAGATCATCACCCCTCACCGGACCCAAACTGCCCCCAAAACTGCCAATCGGCGTACGAACCCCATCTACGATAAAAGCCTGCATGGTTAAAATTTTGTGCAAAGGTAAAATAAAAATGGTAGCAGAGACGCAGGGCCCTGCAGAGACCCAGCGCCCTGCGTCTCTGCGAGGCATTGCATCGCTAAATGTTCAAAATGTAAGAGAATGGTAAATCGTATGGCCTGGGTCTTTGCGAGGCGTCGCTTCGTTAAATGTTGAAAAAGTTGGAGAATGGACTGTAAATATGGTTGAGACATTCGGAACAGAGATGACAATGTCAGATCAACTTATTTTTAGATTTAATACAGCCCAAAAGAACTTAAATTTCATGCAATGCACAGATTTACATCACATGATACTTTAATTTTATTAATAATATAACTTTAAATTTATAAACCTATGGATATCAGCCTATTATTTTAAAAAAAAATGATATATTTGAGAATAAACAAGGAAGCATACTATGAAAAGCATTGTTAGGTTATGCCTTATATTGGTTTTATTTTTTCCCAAAACAATTTCATCCCAAACTGTTTTAATCGATTCTTTGCAGGAAGGTGGGTTTAATTTGGGCAATTCCTTGGCTGCAAATGGCTGGTCAGTACCTGTTAGTTCAGCTTCCAACGTGTGGTACGCAGGCTCAGTACCTAATGCTTTTTCAGGTAATAGTGCCTATGTATCTGATACTGGAGGTTCTACCTGGTCATATGTAAATAATGGTCTTGCTGCCACTAGTCATTTTTATCGAGATATTGTCTTGCCTCAGGGTATCAATTATCTGGAACTAAGTTTTCAATGGATCAATTTCGGAGAGGTCAACCCCAATGATGTGTTGATGGTTAGTATTGCACCAAGCAACTATACTCCAAGTCAATCAAACAGTACTTCTGTTATTTTGGCACCTCCTGCCCAAACTTTAGCAGTTTTATATAATAAAAATGTGGTTTCGAGAAAACAAATTTTCTTTAATCCACAAGTTGTTAATACTTGTACAAGTTCTGCCAATATAAGATTAATTTTTTCATTTAGATATAACAATTCTCTTGGTTCAAATCCTCCACCTGCTGTTGATAATATTTCTTTAATTCTGCATAACTCAAATATAGGTACAAATGGGGGTCTTTACACCTTGGATTATTCCAATCCTATAAGTACTAATAATTTTCATTCATTGGCAAGGGCAATCTCATCTGCTAATGCCGCCAGTCAGTGTTTAATGACCGATTCAGTTTTATTGGATATACCATCGAATCAGGTATTTAAGGAAGATTTACCGTGGATAAATTATACAGGAAATGCAAATTCAGTTTTAAAAATATTTAAATCGGGGTTAGGAAAATCTTCTGTTTTGGAACCAACAGGAGGTGCCTGGACACGTGATTTTGGATTGGGTTTGTCTGGAGCAAAATATGTCGAAATTTCTGATTTAGACATAATTCCTTCTGCATCTAATTTGGATATAGAATATGGCATTTACATTAAACCTGCCAATGCCACGGCGGGTTGCCAAAATGTGAAGATTAGTAATTGCAAAATTATTCTCAATAAAGCCAATACAAGATCCATTGGCATACTTCAAACAACAAATTCTTCACTCAACGGCTTTTCAATTACCTCACAAAGCGGAACAAACTCATTTAATGAAATTAAATCAGTTGCTATAGAAAATGTTGCTCAAGGTATTATTTTAAACGGCACCTCTACTTCCTATTATGATGAAGGCAATATTTTAGGAGGGCCTGGATTTGAACAAATTATTATTGGGGGTAGTATACCAAATGACATAGGTGGCTCATTGGAAGTATGTGGAATTTGGGCTTCTTTTCAGAAGAATATTTCTGTTTTGAATGTACAAGTAAGGAATATTTTCACGAATGGAGGCTTTGGCTTATATGGGATTAGATTTACAGATTGTACAGGAAATATTAAAATTTCTCAGAACTCAATATCTAATTTCAAAAATATAAGTATGACTTCCTGGGGTCCGACTGCAGGGATCTATTTAGTTGGTACAACTCCATCAGCAGCATATGAAATCAGTAACAATTTTATTTATGGAATGAACCTTTCCTATGTTTCAAGTTATATAAATCAGTATGTAGCAGGCATAACTTTAGGCCATACGGGAGCAAATTCAAATATTTATTACAACACAGTAAGTATACAACCCACCGGTTATTTATCTACTGCTGCTTTGTATGCCGGATCGGGAACTGTGACATGTAAAAACAACATATTAATAAATACATCAGATGGAAATAACAATGTCAATTTTAGACATTGCCTGAAAATTGTCAGTGGGGTTTCAGTTTCCTCATCTAATAATAACTGCATGTATGTGGGGTCGTCGCAAAATTGTTTTTTAGTTGGGTCATCTGCTGGTGTTAACTATAACAGCCTTTCAGCGTGGAGTACTGCTTCAGGGCATGATAATTTATCTATTAATACTCTCCCGGATTTTGTTTCGAACGAGAACTTGCACATACAAACCACAAGTTTTAAAGTTGATCGAAAAGGTATTTCTATTCCAGGTGTATTTGGAGATATTGATAATGATCTGCGAGACGGATCATTTCCCGATATTGGAGCCGATGAGTACAATCCAATTTCTAATGGGCCTGATGTTGGTATTTATTCGATTTCAGGAATTAATATTGTTGAATGTTTTAGTTCAATGGAGCAAATAAGTGTTCATTTAAAAAATACAAGCATTAATATCCATGACTTTTCAATTGCCCCGGTTGAAATTTCGATTTCTGTTAATGGTGCATATAATTATATGTATTCATTTAATGTTACTGCCGGGGTGTTGCAAAGCTATGAGGATACGACTCTATTGGTGCCTTATTTTTTTAACTTTTCAAATGGAGGATCTTTTACGATAACTGCCAATATTGTATTTTCTGCTGATGTGAATATTTTAAACAATACGATTTCAGCTAATTATAGCCAGGCAGTTATTCCCCAAAGTGTAAATGAAAATTTCAATCAAAGTACATCATTGCCTGCAGGGTGGACTTTAAATTCTGGATGGAGTATTTCTCCTGTTTATGGCATTTTTTCAAATGGATTGTATAGAAATTTCAACTCAAATTCGTCCTCAACATTTTTACTTCCTGCGTATGGTAGCATTCAACCTCAAGATACTTTTTCTTTTGACTTCAGGGCAGTGTCGGCATCTGTTTGGGGAAGAATAAATATATCAATAAGTACAGATTGTGGAAACACATATTCAAACTTTGATACTTTAGACTATATTGAATATCCAGGTGGAAATATGAAGTGGAATCATTATTCAGTTGACTTATCTCAATTTGTTGACAAAATAATTTGGATAAAACTAGATGTTTATTCAATAAATGGTGGTGTTATCGCATTTGATAATTTTAATACTATTGGGTGTCAAGAACCTGTATCTCCAAACAATCTTGAATTGACTTCAACAGGATTGTATTCATTGGCAGGTACCTTTAGTCAGGGCATTGCTGATAATTATTTGATTGTAATGTACCCCCACACTACTGCACCCGATTCACTGCCCGTAGACGGCTTTCTTTACGAAACCAATACTTATATTGGAAACGGAAAAGTTATTCAAAATAGTTCCTTGAATTATTTCTCAGTTTCAAATCTTGAAATTGCAACAACCTACGATTTTTATATTTATTCAATTATTGGTGCAAATTGTTCTGGTGGACCTAAGTACCAAAGCATAAACCCATTAACTGGATCAGCAACAACCAATTCATGTTCAGGTACAGGTACTTATAGTATTGGCACGAGCGGTAGCAACTATATCTCAATTACGGCAGCCTTATCCAATTTAGCATTAATGGGTATTCAAGACACCGTTATTTTTGAAATTCAATCTGATTATATTTCTGAAAACAAAGTTGTATTTAATTCTATTGGCTGTAATGATAGCACACACGTCCTTATTATTCGGCCTGCAGCAAATGTTGTAAATGACATTGTTTTTTATCAACCAGCTTCTGCATCAGGCTACGTTTTAGATTTTAATAAATGTTTGGGTGTCTTTATTGATGGAAGGCCAGGTGGTGCAGGGCTAGAGAAGAAGTTTATTTTTAGAGCATTAAATGGAAGTACAATTAATTTTAGAAATGAATCAAATCATATAAACATCTCACATTGTAAAATTGAAGGCACCCCAAATTCTGACGTAACAGGAATTATCCAGATTTGGAAATGCAATTTTTTGACTTTAGAGAAGAATGACATCGGAAATCCTTCCTACATGGCACCTATTTTGATTAATTTTGCTAATCAGAATAATTCTTTTGTTAAAATAGAGGACAACAACCTGTTCAATTTTAGCTCTAAGGCAATCTCAATAAGCAATGCTTATAATGGAGTTGTTTCTAATAATAGTTTTTATTTTACTGTACCTCTAAACAAAAATGGAGTAAGCATTCAAGTTATTGCATCACTCTTGAATTTTAGTTTAACGATTTCTGAAAATTGGATTGGTGGCACCGGCCCTCATTGCTCAGGCAATTATATGGAAATTGTAAATACCAGTACTAGTTTATCAGGAAAGTTAGATTTTTCAGGAATTTACTGTTCTGGAATTTACAATCAAGATATAGTAGTTTATAATAACATTAAGAATATAAAACTTACTACCGGTTATGGAGCAGGTATTTTTAATGCAATAGGGACTTACATCGGAGCAAGGGAAATAAATTACAATCAAATAGGGGATGTAAATGACCCTAACTCTATAATTGTCAGTTTGCCTAATTCTTCTAATTCCTATACCTGCAATGGAATTTATTTTTATAATCCCCAGGTAGGCTCTAATATTAAGGTGAAAATTATTGGAAATTCCATTCGCGGTATTTCATGTAATTCGCAAACCACTATGAAAATGAATATCAGTGGTATTAACTTAGATATTAAACATTATTATACAGAAACAACTGTTGACTCCAATACAATTAAAGGAATCAACTGTTTAGCTAGGGGAGCAGCTTTTGGGATTCAGTGTTTGAAAGATGACATTTCAGGAGGATCAACTGGTCATGTTGGAACAATTAATAACAACGTTATTTCTAATCTTTACATGCCATATGGAAGATCTTTGGGAATTTATTATGATTCAAATAATTTGAAGGGAATTGTGGCTCATAATAAAATTGTAAATCTTTTTTCTGGAGATACCATACTTTCAGGTTCATTTGTTTTTAATGAATTAATATTTGGTTGCTATACAGAGGGCAATATTTCGGTCTATAACAATGATATATCTAATATTGGTTATAACAATGTTAAAAATGTTAAATCCGTTGTGCTTGGAGTATACATGGTACACTTAGGCCCGCTAGAGCAATACAGCGCGGCACGTAATAAGGTGTATAATATATTGAATTATTCGACATCAACAGGATCTGTTTTGTATGGAATGTTACTAAATGGATCTTCTTTTAAAATGTACAACAATGCTGTAGCATTGGATTTGTCACAAGCAAAATATAGTAAAATTTATGGTGTATATAGCAGTAGTGGATCCAGAGATTATAAGAACAATTCTATCAAATTAACTGGTTTACACTTAGGCGGTCAAAACACCCATTCGGTTTATTTTGCCGATAATATATTGACCTGTAATATTGGTAATAATATAATTATTAATACTTCAACTGGTCTTAGCGGGCAAAGAAAGCACTTCTGTTTTGGTGGAGTTTTCAATCCTGTTTTAAATACCAATTTAAAATTGATCAATAATATTTACTACTTCGATTCTGTAAATGGTGGCCTGATGGATTTATTGCCTTACATTTATTTTGATGAAATTACGCACGCTATTTTATTTGCAGATGATACCTTGAGCTTCACTGCTGATCCTTTATTGGATCCGGATACTATTTTACCTTTACCAACTAAAGGAAGCAGAATAGAAAAATCAGGTAAATATGAGTTTGTAATTGAAGATTTAAATGGAAACACAAGAGACCAATTGTCTCCTATCGATTTAGGTGCTATTGCAGGTGATTTTATCAATTCCTTCTCAGATTTAAGTGTTAAGGCAAAAGTTAGAAGCTTATCATGTGATAGCAATGAAATTTCTATATTTATAAAAAATGTTTCATCTATTGCGTATAATTTTGCCAGTAGTCCAGCTCAACTATTACTTAGTCTAATTGGCGGGATAAAGACTTATCAACTTGGACATTCAATTGAAACAGGCATTTTACTTAGTGGTCAAGAAATGGTTTTTAATTTACATATACCTATAATTTCCAGGCAAGGCGAAAAAATTAAAATTTCTATCAATTCTGATTTGAATGAAAATTCGAATAACAATGTGGTTCAACTTAGTTTACGGTCATTAGCGCTAAATGGCCAGTATTTAGTTGGGCAGAATGGTGATTTTAGCACATTGTCAGAAGCAATTTATTTTTACAATGCTTCACATTGTTTGGATGGAGATATTACTTTTATTTTAACCGATTCAGTGTATAATGAAACTAGTGAAGTCTTTCCAATTGTTATTTCCGCCAATAAGTATTCAGAGAGCGCAAAATTAATAATTAAACCCAAATATGGTAAAAATGTAAGTATAGAGGCGTTGAGTGCAATTTCATCACCTCTTTTTGTTTTGCAAAACGCTAGAAATGTGATATTTGACGGCATAGATACCTTGGGCGCCACTACGCTTCAATTAAAATCATTTTCTATAAATAATCCTTGTGTATTGATACTAGGACATGTAAATAAAGTATCCTTTAGGAATTGTATAATAAGTGGGAAAAATAATTCCTCTTATGGTTTATTTTGTGTTGAATCTTCAGATATAAATTATCAAAGTCTGGAAATGTTTAGATGTAATTTTTCCCCGGTAGCGGGTGCTGAAGTTATTCAACTGTTTACAATGTTTATATACCATAACAATGTACAGGGTTTTGCAAGGGTTAAAGAATGTAGTTTCAAGGATTATGGGTACATAGGCATTAGTTCCCCTTTTAATACTTGGAATCATATGGACATTAGTAAGAATCTTTTCTCAAGTACTACTGTTAAGTCCAATTCTTTAAATGCAATTAAGCTTCATTCTGGTAAACACTTAACTGTTTTATCTAACAGTTTTCAAAGACAGAGATCGACCGGGAAAATTGAAATTATTTCATTCAGTTCATTTGATACATTGTATCTATGCAACAATTTATTGTTTAATGATAATATCTCTGGCTTTACTAAAGATCACAACGCCCTGGTTGTCAATTCTGTGAATTTCATTAAGATGAATAATAATATTTTCAGGCTTTCCTGGACAGGAACGCACAATGGTAGTGTTCAAGGGGTTAAAATTGATGGCGCAAGAAAGACGATCATTGATCACAATACCTTTTATTTAGAAGGTGTAGTAGGAAATTCTACTTACTATACGAATGTTTTAAGTCAATTTAAAATATCAGACTCTATTCTTTTGAGAAACAATATTTGCTTTAATGGTATTTCATCCACTACTGCACATCGTTTTGCTATTCATCTTGATACCTCAAATTTCAAACTCGTTTCTGACAATAATATATTTATTGGAGCTGGGACTATTGCCGATCAATTTTTCTATTATAAGAATTCTTCCTATAATTTTGATCAATGGAAGCAAATACCTCATTTTCCGGATCAGCACTCATATGCATTTATATCAAATGACCCCGCAGGTGGTCTGGTTACTAATTATTTTGTATCTTCCAATGACCTTCATCTAAATTCTGATACCTGTCTGGCAAATAATACCGGCACTTTTTTAAGTAGTGAATTAATTGATTTTGAAGGTAATGCTCGTAGTTATTTAAGTCCCGATATTGGGGCAGATGAGATTCAGGATTCTTGCTTAGAAGCTTATGTTCCCTTTATTTCGTCGGATGCTTCGAACTTTTGTATTGGTGAAGTGTCTTTAATAAAATCTAATGTAAGCTTATCTGCTGCCATAGGTAACTCGTTTACATGGCAGTACAAGTACTCCGGGCAAAATCAGTTTGAAACTATAAATACGAATTTTACCAATGTTGACTCTTTGTTTCATGTTATGGAAAATGCTGACACTGTTTATTTTCGCCAGCTTTCTTTATGTTCAATTTCTGGAAAAGATACTTTGTCAAATGTTATTTCTTTAAGTAAGCAAAGAAATATTGTTACCTCATCAATGGATTCTATTTATGGTTCTCTGAGAAAAGTAATTGGATGTATCAGTAAAAATGATACCGTTTATATTCAACCAGGCTTAGATACTATATATCTTAAATCAGGGATCATTATAGATAAGGATTTATTCCTTGTTAGCCTGAATAATAATCTAACTGTGCTTCGTTTTTCTTCAGAAATTGGTGTAACGCCAGATCAATTTATGATAAAATTGGGAATTAATAAAAAATTGTGGTTTGAAAAGTTTGAGCTAGATGGGTTGGGAGAAAACTTTCCATTAATTTTTAATAAAGGACAACTATCTCTCTATAATATATTACTTGTAAATGAATTTCAAACTTTATTAGTAAGCGATTATTCTGATACCTTTATTCATGGTAATGTAAGGATGAAGAAATAGAATTAGATTTATCGGTAGATTAATTTTATACATTTTTTGAATATTTTGATTTTAATTTTATCATTTTTAGAATTTTGGTAATAAATATGAAAGTAATGTTTTAAAAAGTTTACATGTAGCATTGCAATAGCCTCTTTAAATAGCATGTAAGATTAAGGAAGAGTTTGTTTTTACCATCATCATTTTATTTTCAAGCTGGATTTACTCTTAGCCAGGTATAGGGAATTTTTTTAATATTCTTCACAATAAACATCTCTTTTTTTCTCAGAATGGAAAATAATATATAACATCTAATATGGTATGATTTGGATCTCTTTCATGTAAGAAATTTAGCCATACAGTTAGGACGCTGCCAAAATCAATGTCTATTTTGTACTAAGTAGACCCAAAATAACAAAAATTAATATAAAACTTAGATTCACATTGTATAATAAATTAAATATATTAATAATGTTATGCTTATTTTATAAGTAGATGAATATCAGGTTATCGTTTTTAAAAATTTTGATATATTTGGGCAGTAACAGTGAATTTTTACTATGAAAAAAATTTCGAGGATCATCTTTTTATTAATATTGATTTTACCTGAATTCCTTTTATCCCAAACAGTTTTGATAGATTCTTTGCAGGAGGGTGGGTTTAATTTGGGCCCAACTTTTGCAGACAATGGTTGGTCATTAGTCAATGGCACAGCAACAAATGCCTGGTATGTTGGCGCTACGCCTTCTGGATTTACCGGAAATTGTGCTTACATATCGAACAATGGCGGGGCAAGCTGGAGTTACACAAATAATACCAGTGCAAAAACGGTTCATTTTTACAGAAATGTTGTTTTACCTCAGGGAATCAACTACATGGAATTGAGCTTTTCATGGATAAACATTGGTGAAGTCGCCCCTAATGATGTGTTAATGGTTAGCATTGCCCCTACAACTTACACTCCCAGCCAAACCAACACAACTGCTGTAATTCTTAGCAAACCGGCTGAAACATTAGCGGTATTGAATAATCAAGGAACAGTAAAAAGACAAAAGATTTATTTCAGTCCCCAAGTGGTCAACACATGTACATCATCTGATTCCTTTAGAATAATTTTTTCATTTAGATACAACAGTTCACAAGGAAACAACCCACCAGCTGCTATTGATAATATATCGCTTATTTTGCACTCATCACCTATATCAATTTCTGGGGGTGAATTTAGCGTGGATTTGAGTCAACCGGATGGGCCATTTAATTTTTCTTCTTTATCAAAAGCAATTGTAGCCAGCAATGCTGCATCCCAATGTGTGATGACAGATTCAATCATTTTGAACATCCCAGGTGATCAAATATTTGCTGAAGATTTACCTTGGATCACATATAAAGGTTCTGCAAACGCAACTTTAAAAATTCGACAATCTACGGGTGGCAACAGACCAATTGTGCGCCCATTTGGTAGCAGTTGGAATAGAGATTTTGGTATTGGACTCTCAGGGGCATCCTATGTTGATATTGAAAATATTGATGTAAGAGTTGATCCAGCAAACACCAACGTTGAATATGGATATTTTATAAAACCACAAGATGCTGTTAAAGGAAGTCAATACAATAAATTTATTGATGCAACGATTGTGCTAAATAAAAATAACCCCAATAGTTTTGGAATTTTGCAGACAACTAATTCTTCAATAGTTGGTTTTTCAGTATCAAATCAATCAGGTTCAAATTCCTGGAATGAGTATAAAGGAATAAATTGTCAAAATACTGCCCAGGGTGTATCGCTCCAGGGAACATCGGCCACTTATTATGATGAAGGAAATAAAATAGCGTCCTCAATTAGTGAACAAATGATAATTGGTGGAGAATCAGAAAATGATATTGGAGGAGCTTTTGAAGTATCAGGTATTTACGCAAATTTTCAAAAAAATCTAAATATTGAGGGTGCAGTTGTTCGCAATATTTTCACAAATGGAGCTTTTGCCCTTTATGGTATTCGAATTGTGGATTGTACTGGTACAATAATTCTGAATCGTAATAATGTTAATAGGCTCAAAAATATTTCCACAACTACATATGGCTTTGTGGCAGGTGTATTTACGTCCGGATCTGTGGCAACAACCGTTTATAAACTGACTAATAATTTTATTTCTGATATAGCCACAATGTATATGTCCGGTTATAATACTCAATTCGTTACTGGATGTTATTTAAACCATACAGGTAGTACAAATTTTGTTTATTATAATAGCATTGTTATTGCGCCAAGCCCCAATCTCTCAAGTGCTGCTATGTACTCTGTCTTGGGTCAAACTTATTTAAAAAACAATGTTTTAATAAATAACTCTTATGGCAACAACAATATTAATCATAGATATTCTTTGCATCTGGGTTCTTCAACTTTGACTGAGTCAAATTATAATTGCTTAAAGGCCGATTTATCTGGATTGAATAGTTTTCTAGTTAAGTCATCGGCAGGAATAAATTATTCCAATCTTAATGCATGGCGTACAGCATCTGGAAAAGATTTAAATTCGATTGAACTTAACCCTGATTTTGTCTCTTCCACTGATTTGCATATACAAAGTAATAGTTTTAAAATTGATAGAAAGGGCATCCATGTTCCCGGCATCTATTATGATATTGATGGTTTGACAAGAGATACTTTGTCTCCAGACATTGGTGCAGATGATCATAAGCCTATGTCAAATGGCATTGACATTGGAGTTTATAACATCGCCGGAATAGATAATCTAGACTGTTTTGGTACAAATGAACAAGTGAGTATTAAGTTAACTAACACAGGAGTAAATACCCATGATTTCACTTTAAATCCAATAGAAATTCAATTGATTTATACAGGAGCTTATTCTGGAATGGTTAATTATATTGTCAATGGAGGTATATTAAATTCCTATCAAGATACATCAGTATTAATACCAAATTATTTTAATTTTTCTGGTGGGGGGAGTATTTCTTTTGCATGTAATGTGGTGAGTCAGTCAGATGTTAATCCTCTTAACAATAGCTTCACAAAAATATTTAACCAAGAACCTGTGCTTCAGAGTTTAAGTGAAAATTTTAATCAACTCTCTGCACTGCCTGCTAATTGGACATTTGCATCAGGTTGGACGATTAATACTCAACCAGGCACCCTATCCAAAAGTTTAAGCATTCTTTTGAATACAAATTCATCAAGTGAATTTATTTTGCCTGTTAATGGTCCTATCACAGCTCAGGATACATTTTCATTTGATCTTATGGCAATTGGTTCTGGATCCTGGAATAGCACTCAGATTTCAGTAAGCACGGATTGCGGGAACAGTTATTTGCCATTTGATACGATGCAAAGTAGCGAGTATCCCAACATAGTAAAATGGCATCACTATCGTAAATCTTTAAGTAACTTTATAGGGAGCAATGTAAAAATAAAACTTAAGGTTAATTCATCGGCATACCAAACCATAGCTATGGATAACATTAATGTGGATATTTGTGCCACTCCTGATCCTCCGACCAACTTAGTGCTGACCCCGATTAATATTAATTCAATAAGTTTATCTTTTAATCCAAGTGGAGCTGATGGTTACCTTGTTGTGAGATATCCAGCAGGCACTTTACCTAGTCTTTTTCCTGAGGGGGGGGTAGTTTATTCAATTAATACTGCTTTAGGTAATGGTACCATTATTTCATCTGGTGTATCAACCAATATATCTGTTACAGGATTGGGTATTGCCACTGCTTATGACTTTTACATTTTTCCCTATTTTGGTATAAATTGTGCTGGAGGTCCAAAGTACAATACGATAAACCCTGTTTGGGGCTCACAATCAACTTTTTCTTGTTCTGGTTCTGGAATAATTAGAATTGGATCCAGTAATGATGACTATACTACGGTTGCAGCAGCTTGGTTGAATTTAAAAAATATTGGTGTGCTTGATACAGTTTATTTAGAGTTGCAAGCTGATTATATTCCTGAAACCAATTTTACTTTTAGTTCAATTGGATGTGCTGACAGCTCACATTTAATTGTGATAAGACCTGCAGCTAATGTTCCAGGTCCAATTTCTTCTATAGCTCCAACAGGATCCATAAATTCTAATTTGGTTTTTAACGCGGTGAAGGGATTAGTTATTGATGGACGACCTGGAGGAGTTGGGAATGAAAATTATTTAAAATTTATTGCAAACAATGCTCCGACGGCTCTATTTAATTCTGGTAATAATTTCGTTGAACTCAGATACCTTGATTTTCAGGGTAGTTTAACATCTTCTTATGATGGTATAGTGACATTGAATTCGTCACAAAATATTACAATTGAAAAATGCACAATAGGCAATTCTATCACCTTCGTCCCTATTCTTTTAGGAATTTCCAGTAGTTCGAATGTTAGAATCAAAAACAACAACTTCACTAATTTTAAAGTAAATGGTATAATATTATCTAGTACCACTTCTTGTTTAATTAGTGGAAATAGTTTTTACTATTTGACTCCATATAATACTTCATTGATTGGGGTTACAGCTATTAAAAGTAGCATAAATAATTCCTTAACCATTATTAATAATTTTATTGGAGGAAGCGCTGCTAGTTGCCAGGGAAATAAAATGATGTTAAACAACACTAGTGTTAGCGGGAGTAATGGCGTCTATTTTGCTGGAATAGATGTCAGTGGAGGAATAAACAAAGATTCAATAGCAAATAATAAAATCCAGAATATTAAAATATTTTCGGGCCCCGGAACGAGTTATTTTTATGGTGTTAAATCTCAAACTTCTAGCAGATATATTAATAATAATATAATTGGGAGTGATGTTGACACATCATCTATTATTATTGACATGCCTAATTCATCAGCTATATACTATTTTTATGCGATTTGGAATTATAATTCTTCTACACCTTATCATCCTGATATTTGTATTAAAAAAAATATAATTGCAAATATTAAGTGTGATTTTCAGAGTACCATGGATTTCTATTTTAGGGGAATATATCTATATGCAGATTCTGACGACCCTAGCTCTTTTATTGACTCCAATATTATAAATAACATTGAGAGTGCAGCCTATGGTTTTAATTACGGAATTTATTGTAAGAAGACGTATTTAACTGTATTTTATCCGCAATATAACTCCATTTCGGGAAATAAAATAAATGGTTTGAGTTTTAAAACAGCACCCTTCATGGGTATTTATCATGACTCTAATAATTATTACACACTAATTGACAATAATAGTATTTCAAACATTTTGGTTGGAGACTCAACATTAAATTCTATTAATTCGTTTAAGGATTTTATTGGAATACAATCCAGAGGCAGGACAGTCTTGTCCGGAAATACCATTAGTGATATAAAATATTTTAGTCAATGGAATAGGGCGGTGGATATGACTGGTTTGGAAGTATCAGCTGGACTGAATGTGCCCGAACCTTATAGTGCACGAAATAATTTAGTATTTAATTTATCTAATTTATCGACTTCTCTTGATTCTAGAATTACAGGTATTCATATGGGGAGCTCTTATTTTAAGTTAATTAATAATAGAGTTTTTTTGAATACTGACTCTTCTCCAGTGACTAAAATTTATGGTATTAGATCCGTTCCTGGATATAAATATGTCCAGAATAATAGTATATTTATAAATGGAACTCGAAACAATGAAATCCCTGCATCATGCATTTATTTTGAAGATGAGGTCGCATCTGGAAATCTTTCAAACAATATTTTCGCCAATCTATGTTTATCTAGTTCGGCAAAACATTCGTTCTTTTGTATTGAAGGTATAAGCACAACTATTGGTAATAATAATTTATCTCTTTCTTCAAATATATATCATTTTAACCCCTTATATGGCGGTATTTGCAGGTTCCCGGGATTTATCATCAATACTATGCCTCAACATTTGCAGCTTTTCCCAAGCGATTCAACCAGTTTTTATGCTGACCCCTTATTTACTGTGGATTCATTTTTACAAATCCCTGCCAAAGGCTCAATAGTGGAAGGTGCTGGATCAAGCCAAGATTTTTCATATGATTGTTTTCAGAATGATAGAAGTTTATTAAGCCCTCATGATATTGGCGCTGTAGCAGGAGATTTTTTTGATAATAATTTAGATTTAAGCATCAAATCAAGAATTAAAAGTTTAGCTTGCGATAGCATAAAAGTTTATATTCATTTAAAGAATCAAAGTTCTAACACTTTTAATTTTACTAACACTCCGGGAAGAATAGAGTTAATTAACGAAGGAGAAATTCATTCTTCCTCAATTGAGATCGAGTTAGGTAATCTAATTTTAAACCCATTTCAAGAAGATACATTTATTTGTGTTTTACCAATTTTGTCCTCTAATGAAACTGCCAGAATTAAGACACAAATTATCTGCTCACAGGATAATAGACCGGAAAACAATACCCACTTTGTTGAGTATGATGCTTTTTTACCTGGGTCAAAACTTACTGTTGGAAAGGATGGAGATTTCCAAACGCTAAGTGATGCTGTTAGTTTTTATAACTATAGTAATTGTCTAGAAAATGATGTAACTTTTATTTTAATTGACTCAGTTTATGACGAGCATACCGAGAATTTCCCAATAGTTTTTAATCGAAGCAATGTTTTAGATAGCATTAATTTAAAGATTGTTTCAAAAACGGGATTGAAAGTTAAGATTCAATCTCTTTCCGATCTAAGTAGTCCTTTGATGCTTTTCAAAAGTAATCAATATATTGAATTAAATAGTATAGATACAGTTGGCCCTAGCTCACTTTTTATTCAATCTGCTTCAACATCCCAGCCTTGCCTTCATATCATGAGTAGAATGGATCAGTTTAAACTTAATAATATTGTAATAAAGGGAAACAATCAAAGCAATTATGGTTTGGTACGACTTGATAGCTTATCGTTAAATAAATCTAAATTATATTTTGATAAATGTTACTTTGCTCCATACAACGTTTCAGGAGTTTTATATGCTCTTTCTCTAAATATTTCTACCAATCGTAACAATGGTTTTATGCAGATTAGGAATTGCACCTTCAAGGATTATTTAAGCAGTGCTGTATATGCTCCTTCATGTAGATGGGATAGTATTTTCATTGAAAATAATTATTTTATTAGTGATAAACCTAAGACTAATACACTCCATCCTATTCATATTGGTTATGCTGGAAAGGCAAGAATTTTGAATAACTTCATCTCGAACCATAGAACCTCTGGTATTTATAGAGGCATTTTCATTAACGAGGTTTCAAATGCTCATATATCAAAAAATATCATTGCTAATTTGAGCATGCCAGGAACGAATAGTAACCTTACTGGTATTCATTTGGGATTTGGGCAAAATTTGACATTGGATAATAACATGATATCTTTAAATTGGACTGGTTCTCAATCCACTACCATACAAGGTGTATTTTGCGATATAGTTCCAACTTGCTCCTTAGTTAACAATACAATTTTATTAAGTGGGTCGACCCCAAATACTACTTCAACATATGCATTGTCAATAAATAATACTAACATCCTTGGATACTTGCGAAATAATTTATTATTTAACAACACAACTTCATCAACAGGACAAAGAATTGCTTTTCGATATAATATACCTTCGACCTTGGATTCAGATTACAATGTATTTATTGGTAAAGGAACTACCGCGGAGAATATATTTTTGCACAATGGTGTTTATTATGACATGGCTGGTTGGCAAGCGCAATCGTTTCAGCCAGACATTCATTCTTATTCTCATACTATAGGTAATGCAGGTGGTGGATTGTTATCTGATTATTTTCAGTCGCCAAGCAATTTGCACTTGATCACCGGAAATAATAATGCGAAAAACAAGGGAATTTATTTGCCTGATTTTAATACTGATATTGACAATAATGAGAGACTGGCTTTGGGTGTTGATATAGGAGCAGATGAGTTTACCGATTCTTGTTCTGTTGGATTTGTATCTATGATTTCTATTCAGGATTCATTTTTTTGTAATGGAGATGAAGCGATTGTTTTTTCTGATGCATCAAATTCTGGCCAAATGGGGCAAAATTACAAATGGCAATACAGTTTTGATTTAAGTGGACCTTTTCTGGACATAATCAATAGGACTTATAATTTCGATTCGCTTTTATGGAAGGTGAATTTAGCAGATACTATTTATTTAAGGTTATTTTCAGTTTGTAATATTACTGGTCTTGACACGTTTTCAAACACTGTTTCTGTGTACCGACAATCTAATTCAATTTTCGCTCAATTGGATTCTGTGTATGGATCTTTGCGAAAGGGCATAGAGTGTGCTGAATTTGGTGATACACTTTGGATAGAACCAGTCTTGGATACATTATTTCTTGCCAATGAGGTTTTATTTGAAAAGAAAGTTACAATTGTAGATGAATTATCTCCTTACGTTAAAGTCCTAAATCAGATTCAGAACATTGCAGTCGATCAAAACTTGGATATTAGACGATCTGGGAATGTTTCATTGATAGGGATGCAGTTTGAAGGTGGCGGCAACTTTTATCCGATCATAAAAAACTCTGGAAATTTATCTTTGTATAACGTGATTCTGAAAAACAATCTTCAAAAGTTAAAAAATCAACCTTATTCGAAAATATTCATTGAAGGACAGGTCAAAATACTTGATTAATTAGCAAATATTTGCGGTACTAACTTTTCAATTTAATAAATCAAATTCTGTAGTTAGCTTGTTAATATGACAGATATTTATTAAAACCTGATCACATGCGCTGCCAGATCATCGCCCCTCACGTGACCGAGACTGCCCCCAAAACTGCCAATCGGCGTACGAACCCCATCTACGATAAAAGCCTGCATGGTTAAAATTTTGTGCAAAGGTAAAATAAAAATGGCAGCAGAATCGCAGGGCCCTGCGATTCAACAGGGCCCTGCGTCTCAACGAGGCCCTGCAATTCTATTCCACCCTTATCACCCCCCACCTTCCATCTTTCTTCACCTTAAAGACCTGGGGCATACCCATAATTTCTTTCATTTCTTCCCACTGGAAATCGATGAGCACGTTTCCTTCGTAGTCTACGACGCCCCAACTTTTGGAATATCGTACCCACAAGCCGGGTTTTCCATTGACGGTTAAGGGTTGTTTGAGATCGATGGCCGTCTCGTACGGATTTTTGAAATTTCTGTCTGCAAATTGTTTGGATAAAAATACACCGGGTCCGGTTTCATCACTATACGCGGATATCAAATGGCCGCGACTGGATGGGTAAAAGGTGCCTTTAGGCAGGCAGTAGTTTTCCAGATATTGTGCTCCCAATACGCATCGCTCTGCCTCGGCTTCGGTCAGGATGCCATCGGCAAAGGGAAGAAATTGGATCAATCGGTTTTGATGTACCAATTTGTAGTTGTAATACACATCCATGGCCTTCATCTGACCATCATTTTTTTTGCCATCTGCAGCAACCACGTAGCCATCGCCTGCTTCCCAGATGTCGACATACTTTGCGGGTATGAGTTCTTCGCCGGTGTTGAGGTCCGCACAGCCGAAAGAGCCAAATTTTTTAATTAGCCAGTAACCTGTTTTGCCGAATGGTTTTTCAATGACAAAGTCCCATTGCACAATAGTATTTGTAAGGGCATTGTAGCTCAAAGTTTTATTTGGAAAATAAAACACAATGTGTCCCTTGGCACCGGGCTGTACTATTTTGATAACAGGCTGTGAAACCACCCTCTTATTGAGTGAATCTGCCAGGTAATATTGATTGTTTCTGCCATATAGGAATAGGGGTATGCCATCCAGGGTATCGATGCTGGTATAAATACAAGGTAACAAGGGTTTGCCATGGGCGTTGAGCAAGCCCCAAAAACCCATTTGTTTAGCCAGAATAAATCCCGTGCTGCACGGGATCAGTTTTGTGTATTTGTTGCTTGGTTTTATCTTTTCTCCACTCTTGCTGTACATACTTCCATTGATGAAAACATAGCCTTCTTTGGAGGTGTACACTTTGGTGTTTTCCTGAAGGCGAAGGGAATCTACAACCTGATTGTTTTTGTTTTTAAGCGTTACCTCTGGCAAGGTATTTTCGAGGTAATGCAGGGTCAGCCCGGGGAGTTGTTGCTTCAATGCTGCATTGATTTCTCCGGCTAAATTAACCCACTTTTTGTGATCTCGGGCTCTAAACAATGAATCGGTTTGTAGATAGGATAGCTGCCTGCCATTGATGCCAAAGTTGGATACCGAATTTTGGTTGAAGGCAAGAATCATTTTGGCTTTGGCATCAATTTTTACAGAATCGTACATCATTGGTACCAGGGCCTCATCATTGCTCTTTATAACCCCCCATTTTCCTTTACTTCTTACAGGAAAGAGTGTTGTACCCTGCACCACGCTATCGTAAACAAAGTCATCAATGTTGGATAAGCCGGGGTTTACCAGGTATTTAAATTTCTGAGCAGAGAGGGGGGCTGTTATAACGGTAAATAGACCGACAGCAAGGTAAATTATGAAATTGGAAACCAAAATTGTGATATCAGGTTTAATTTTGTAAACTAATGAGGCTGCAAAGGTATACATTGCAGAAACATCTTGCCTAACTTTTAATAGATATTTGAATTTGAAGTATTTAAACGTGTGCTGCTTTGGTTTTGTTACTTGTTTTTTCATTTCTTGCTCCAAGGCTAAAAAGTCAGCCAGGGAAGAAAGTGTTGTTGTGGAAGAAAAAAAGAAGCAGCCCAAAAGGCTCCTGTAAATGAACTTTGGGTGATGTGTTACTGCTTTGGGGCTACCAAAGGCAGTTCACTGCAAAATGCCATTCAAAATGGTTTTCGTGCTTTGCTTCAGGATGGCTTCGTGGGTGATTTTTTTCCCCAGCCGCTCCTGGGTAATGAAGGTAAAAAAATCATTGCCTCCAACGCAGCCTATTTCGACCGTTTTTTCAACAGCGATATGCATCTCTTTGTACTGGACAGGGAAATTTCGTATTTTGAATACAAAAACGCTACCGAACCTTCTTCTAAGATTGCCATTAAGGTAAATGTAAATGCACTAAAAAATCAGCTGATTAAGGATAAAATCATGCCGGACACCTTGCCAAATAAATAATTGAGGCCTAAAAATGTGAATTCCCGACCACTTTTACATCAAAAATTGGATGCAACGCCAAATTTAAGCAATGGCATGCCACTTTTTTCCAAATTTTAGCAAAAATTTAACTCAAAGTTAAAAAAATGTAGTATATTTGTAAAAAAATAGTTCAGCATGGCAACGTATGTGAATATGGATCAGCTTCGTTTTCTCCTTTACGAAGTACACGGCATAGAAGAGGTTACCCAATTGGCCCGCTATTCCAATTTTGACAAAGAAAGCATTGAAATTTTACTCGATGCAGCCAAGTCGTGGGCAGATCAGGATTGGTACCCTTATTTCAGAGAAATGGATGAGAAACCTGCTTATTTCAAAGATGGCAAAGTCATCATTCATCCACACATCAAAAAAATATTCAAAGACGCCGGCGAAAATGGATGGATCGGCATGTACTTTGACCACGAACACGGAGGCATGCAGGCCCCTCATTTTTTGGTCAATGCCATCAACCATATTTTTGAATCGGCCAACAACCATGTAACAGGATACATGGGATTGACGGCGGGGTCAGCCCATTTGATTACCACTTTTGGCAACAAGGCGTTGATGGATCGTTTTGTACCCAATATGCTCAACGGAACCTGGGCCGGTACCATGTGCCTTACAGAACCACAGGCGGGTTCATCACTTTCCGATGTGAAAACGATGGCCTATGCCCAAGCAGATGGCAGTTATAAAATCAAAGGACAGAAAATATTTATTTCCGGTGGCGACCACGACGCGGCATCCAACTTTATCCATCTGGTACTCGCCCGAATAGAGGGGGCACCCGCCGGAACCAAGGGCATCTCACTTTTTGTAGTACCCAAATTTATTCCTGAAAGTGGCGATTTCAACGACGTGATCACTGCCGGCGATTTCCAAAAAATGGGACAGAGGGGATACTGCACCACCCATCTCGTCTTTGGAGAAAATGATGGTTGTACTGGCTGGTTGGTGGGTGAAGCTAATCAGGGTTTGAAACAAATGTTCCAAATGATGAATGGCGCCCGCATCGATGTGGGCATGACAGCTACTTCTACAGCCACTGCTGCTTACTATGCTTCTCTCCAATACGCCAA
>ERZ724512.173-NODE-173-length-26810-cov-8.589684_pt1 | contig 26810 bp, 15 predicted proteins | sample MGYA00376045_ERZ724512 | MGnify/ENA primary metagenome ERZ724512 (study PRJEB28724, sample SAMN07190883) | activated sludge metagenome | isolation source: activated sludge of sewage treatment plant in Hong Hong | place: Hong Kong | collected 2016-03-17 ... | reverse complement strand
GCGACACCGATGTCGTACTTGCCCAGCCGGATGGTGTCGGCGGTCTGCTGGATCGCGCTGGCCGAGGTGGCGCACGCGTTGAAGACGTTGGTGAACGTGATGCCGGTCAGACCGACCAGCCTGGTGACCGAGTCCGGGTTGGAGACCTCGTAACTACCGCCGAAGCCGAACTGGATGTCCTTCCATTCGACGCCGGCATCCTTGAGCGCCAACCGAATTGCCTCGGCACCCATCTGGACCGCGGGCTTGTCGAATCGGCCGAACGGGTGCAGGCCGACACCGATGATCGCGACGTCGTTGGACATTCGGGGCTCCTAAACCGGCTTGAACGCGAACGTGACGACCTCGTTGCCGTCGGCGTCGGTGGTGAACGGGATCATGGTCAGCTCGACCTCCTGGCCGAACTGCAGCTTGGCCGGGTCGTTCTCGGTGAGCCGGCCCTCGACACGGATCACGTCGCCGAGCTGGACCAGACCGACCCCGAATGGGACGAAGTCCTTGCCGGTCGGACCGGCGTACGGGGCGCCCGGCGGGAAGCCCTGAGTGGTCCACGCGACGACCGTTCCGCGCCGTGGCAGTTTGACGTCACTCATCTCGGCGCCACTGCACTTGGGGCAGTGGTCCTGGACCGGGAAGACGGTGGCCCCGCATGTGCCGCACTGACTGCCGATCAGCTGCGGGTTCTCCTCCGGCCAGGTCGAGATCTCGGGCGCCAGCGCCTTCTGCATGGACGATCCTCCGCAGTCATGGGCCAATAATGCGTTTCCCGGATCGTACAACAGCGTTGGCGAAAAGTGGAAAGGTCATTCTCCCCGGCGTGAACAAAGGGCCGTTCGCCGAATGTCTGCCCGGCGAACGGCCGCTTGTTCAGAGCTCCGTCTAGTACGTGAGCGTCTGGGACGTGGTGCCCCCGTGGCCGTCCGAGAAGTACACCGTGAACGTCTCGGTCGGATTCGGCTTGGCGGTCGTGTGCGACGTGTACGTGACGTCGTAGCCCTTGAGGCCCAGGATGGAGTCGCCGAGCGTCGTGTTGGCCGCCACCGTCACCGTGCCCTTGGTCGTCGTGCTCGATCCGGTGTACGTGATCGAATCAGAGTCGCCGTCCGAGATCGTGACGTGGTAAGTGGTGCTGTTGCTGTAGGTGTGGAACAGCCCGTAGTTGATATCGCGGGTACTGGAATCACTGCTCGATGCCGACGGCGTCCGGTTGTACGGATCCAAGTTGACGTTCACCGTGACATCGCGACTGCCGCCATGTCCGTCGGTGATGGTAACGACGAACGAGTCCTGCTTGTCCGCGGCTGTCGCCGTGGGCAGCGCGGCGGCGTGGGTGTCCCCGTCGCCCGAGGTGTAGGTGAAGTTCCCGTTCGAATATATGGTGACGCTGCCGCCCTTCGCCGTCGACCGGGTGTCGTAACCGAAAAATCCGGAGGCATAGGACAGCGTGTCACCGTCAGAATCAGAGCCGACGATCTTGCCGTTGATGGTCTCGGGATCACCGGGACTCGTACTCGTGATCGTGGTGGTGGCGGTGGCTCCCGGCTGAGTGTTCTTGGGCAGGATGTTCACCGTCACACTCGACGACGCCGAGGCACCCCGGGTGTCGGTCACCGTGATCGTCACCTTCTCGGTGGTCGCCGAACCCGTGGCCGCCGTGTGCCGGGCGGGATCGGACGGCGTGAACGTCCACGACCCGTCCGGATTACGCGTCACGGCTCCGCGGCCATTGTCCGTGGACGTGACGTAGGTCAGCACGTCGCCATCCGAATCGGTCGCCGTGGCCGTGATCCGCACCGCGCCGGTCGACGAGTCCGGAGACCCGGCCGCCGCCGCCTGGGTGAATACCGGATCGTGGTTCGGCACGACGTCGACCGTCACACTCGATGTCGTCGAGCCACCTTTACCGTCGGTCGCGGTGATCGTCACTTTCTCGGTGTTGACCAGCCAGCCGGTCAGTGTCGACGCAGCCGCCACTCGGGCGTCATCGGACGGGAGGAACGTCCACGACCCGTTGGCGGCGACCGTGACCGTGCCCCTATCGTTGGCCGTCGACGCGGCATACGTCACCGGATCACCGTCGGCGTCGGTTGCCGTGGAAGTACCTGTCACCAGACCGGTGGACTGGTTGGTCGAGATCACTGTCGCCGCCTGGGTGAACGTCGGTGCGACGTTCTTCTTGACCCCGATGTTGACCGTCACCGCCGCCGTTCCGCCGTGGCCGTCATTAACGGTCACGACGAACGAATCCGACGCACCGTTGAGCCACGCCGAGCCAAACGGGGTGTATGTGTAGCCGTTGCCCAGGACCGTCACGGTTCCGCCCGCACTGGTGATCGTCGACCCACCGTACGACAGCGAATCACCATCCGCGTCACTGCCGTTCACCGTGCCCACATACGAGGTGTGCAAGAAGTTCAGCGCCGGACCATCGCCCAACGTCAACGTCGGATCGGTGTTCAATGGAACCAGATTCACCGTCACGCTCGAGTTCTTCGACGCGCCAAGGCTGTCGGTCGCGGTGACCGTGATCGTCTCGGTCTTCGGCGTGAACAACCCCGAGATCAGCCCCGTATCCGCCGCCGCATGCCGAGCCGCATCCGACGCCACGAACGTCCACGAACCGTCGGCATTCGCCGTCACCGTGCCCCGGCCGTTGTCGGCCTTGGCGGTGTAGGTGACCGCATCACCGTCAGGATCGGTCGCCACCGCCGTGATCTTCGCCGTACCCGTCGACGAATCCGTGATCGTCGCCGTCGCCGGCGTCGTGAACGTCGGAGCTTCGTTCTTCTTGACCCCGATGTTGACCGTCACCGACGCGGTGCCGCCGTGACCGTCATCAACCGTGACGACGAACGAATCCGAACCACCGTTGAGCCACGCCGTCCCCAACGGGGTGTAGGTGTAGCCGTTGCCCAGCACCACCACGGTTCCGCCCGCACTGGTGATCGTCGACCCTCCGTACGACAGCGAATCACCTTCCGCGTCACTGCCGTTCACCGTGCCCACATAGGAGGTGTGCAACACGTTCAACGCCGGGCCGCTGCCCAACGTCAAGGTCGGATTGGTGTTCAACGGAACCAGATCCACCGTCACGCTCGAGTTCTTCGACGCTCCATAGCTGTCGGTCGCGGTGACCGTGATCGTCTCGGTCTTCGGCGTGAACAACCCCGAGATCAGACCCGTATCCGCCGCTGCATGCCGAGCCGCATCCGACGCCACGAACGTCCACGACCCATCCGCGTTCGCCGTCACCGTGCCGCGGCCGTTATCCGCCTGGGCCGTGTAGGTCACCGCATCACCGTCGGGATCGACCGCGACCGCCGTGATCTTCGCGGTACCCGTCGACGCATTCGTGACCGTCGCCGTCGCCGGTGTCGTGAAGGTCGGGGCCTTGTTCGCCCCATTGATGACCACGTTGACCGTTGCGGTGCCGCCGTGACCGTCATCAACGTTGATGTCGAAGGAATCCGAGCCACCGTTGAACCACGCCGTGCCCAACGGTGTGTAGGTGTAGGTGTTACCCAGGACCACCACGGTTCCACCCGCACTGGTGATCGTCGACCCACCGTACGACAGCGAATCACCTTCCGCGTCAGCGCCATTCACCGTGCCCACGTACGAGGTGTGCAACGCGTTCAACGCCGGGCCGCTGCCCAACGTCAAGGTCGGATTGGTGTTCAACGGAACAAGATCCACCGACACCGACGCCGACTTCGAGACGTTCTTGTCGTCGGTCGCGGTGACGGTGATCGTCGCCGACTTCGGCGTGAACAACCCCGAGATCAGACCCGTATCCGCCGCTGCATGCCGAGCCGCATCCGACGCGACGAATGTCCACGACCCGTCGGCGTTGGATGTCAACGAACCAAGGCTCGAATCCACCGACGCCGACAACGTCACCGGACCGCCCTCGGGATCGGAGGCCACCGCCGTGATCTTCGCCGTACCCGTCGACGAATTCGTCACCGTCGCATTGGCAGCCACCGTCGGAGCCTGGTTCGCCCCCGCGATGACCACCGTCACCTTCGCCGTCCCACCATGGCCGTCATCGACCGTCACGTCGAACGAATCCGAACCACCGTTGAACCAGGCCGACCCGAACGGGGTGTAGGTGTAGGTGTTGCCCAGGACCACCACGGTGCCACCGGAACTGGTGATCGTCGAACCGCCGTACGACAGCGAATCACCTTCCGCGTCAGCGCCATTCACCGTCCCCGTGTACGAGGTACGCAGGAAGTTCAACGCCGGACCATCACCCAACGTCAACGTCGGATTGGTGTTCAACGGAACAAGATCCACCGACACCGACGCCGACTTCGAAGCGCCCTTGTCGTCGGTCGCGGTGACGGTGATCGTCGCCGACTTCGGCGTGAACAACCCCGAGATCAGCCCCGTATCCGCCGCCGCATGCCGAGCCGCATCCGACGCCACGAACGTCCACGACCCATCCGCGTTGGATGTCAACGAACCCAGACTCGAATCCACCGACGCCGACAACGTCACCGGACCGCCCTCGGGATCGGAGGCCACCGCCGTGATCTTCGCCGTACCCGTCGACGAATTCGTCACCGTCGCACTGGCAGCCACCGTCGGAGCCTGATTGGCACCCGCGATGTTCACCGTCACCGACGCGGTGCCGCCATGGCCGTCATCCACACTGACGACGAACGAATCAGAACCGCCGTTGAACCACGCCGACCCCGCCGGGGTATAGGTGTAGGTGTTGCCCAGGACCACCACGGTCCCCAGCTTGTCGGTGATCGTCGTCCCCGAGTACGACAACGAATCATCTTCGGGGTCAGTGCCATTCACCGTCCCCGTGTACGAGGTACGCAGGAAGTTCAGCGCCGGACCATCACCCAACGTCAACGTCGGATTGGTGTTCAGCGGAACCAAGTCCACTGTCACACTCGAAGTCTTCGAGGCCCCGGTCTCATCGGTCGCCGTGACCGTGATGGTCTCCGTCTTGGGCGCCAGCCAGCCGGCCAACCCCGTCGTGGCCGCTGTATGCCGAGCCGCGTCCGAGGCGACGAACGTCCACGACCCATCGGCATTGGCGGTCACCGTGCCCCGGCCGTTGTCGGCCTGGGCCGCGTACGTCACCGTCCCACCCTCGGGATCGACCGCGACCGCCGTGATCTTGGCCGTACCCGTCGACGAATCCGTGATGGTCGCCGTCGCCGGCGTGGTGAACGTCGGAGCCTGGTTGGCCCCCGCGATGTTCACCGTCACCGTCGCGGTGCCGCCGTGGAGGTCGTCGACGGTGATGTCGAACGAATCGGAACCGCCGTTGAACCACGCCGACCCCGCCGGCGTGTAGGTGTAGGCACCATTGAGCGGATTGACCGTGACCAGCCCGCCCTTCTCGGTGATTCCCACCACCGGCAGCCCGGACGCCGAGAAGTACAACAGATCGTTGTCCGCATCACCGGAATTCAGCGTTCCCTCGTACGAGGTGCGCAAGAAGTTCAAACTCGGGCCGGTTCCCAACGACACCGTGGGATTGGTGTTCTTCGGCGTGATGTCCACCGTCACCGAAGCCGGAATTATCGACGACCCGCCCTTGCTGTCGGTGGCCGTGATGTAGACGAGGTCGTTCTTCAGCCCCAGCAGTGTTGCCGCGGCATGCCGCGCGGCAGCGCTGGGCGTGTATGTCCAGTTACCCTCGGCATCCACCTCCACGTCGCCCGTGTTGGCCAGCGTCGACCCGGAATAGGTCACCGAATCCCCATCGGGATCAATGGCGACCACGGTGCCGTGCACCACGCCGTCGCCGTCGGTGCCGGTGACCTTCGCTGCTCCGAGCTCGAAGTAGGGCAGACCGTTGACCGTGATGACAGGGTTGATGTGCACCGGGATGTCGACGGTGACCGATTGCGCGCCAATGGGATGGTCGAGGTAGCCCAGGCTGTCGTCGACGGTGAATGAGATCGTGTCGTCGCCGCCGTTCAGGAGCATCCCTGGATTCAGGGTCGTGAGGACGACGGTCTGGGTGATCGGCTCGTAGACCCACGTGTTGCCGTTGCCGGTGATACCGGCCAGCTGCGGGAGATACACGGCGTCGTCCGGGTTCTTGACATCCAAGTCGACCGTCACCAGGCCGAGCGTCTGGCTGGTTCCCGTGACCTTGACGCTTGCCAGAGTGTTCGTGCCGATGTCGATGAGGCGCTGATAGGCGGCTGCGAACAGCACGTAGACCGGCCACGTGAAGATGGTGTCCTGGCCGTTCTGCTGCGTCCATCCCACAGCATCGTTCAGGAACTTGACCACCATCACGGCGAGCGACACCGGCGTGAAGCCGTCGACCTTGGGATAGGCCGGGACGATCGACTCGACCCACTGCCCGATCGGGTTGAGTTGCTGGCGGGTGGGGTCAGTGGTGTTGAACGGGTTGTCCGGCAGGCCGTATGGGTCTAGAACCACAGCGGCCGAGCTGACGTCGGCCGGCTCGGCCAACAGGGACATCGTCTTGGCCGTTCCCTCGCCGGCGGGAGCGATTTCCTGGGTCTTGGCAGGCGCGGTCGCGTCCTGCGGCTGTGACGTCTGGGGCTCTACGGTCGGGGTCGGGGGGTCGGTCGTGATCGTGACTTCGGGCTGGGGTGCGGTCGTCGTCTCAACGGCCGGAGTGGGATCGGCGGTCGGCGTGGTATCGACGGGTTCCGAGGAAACGGAGGGTTCCGGAGTGGTTGGGCTGGACGACGACTCCTGCGTCCCGTCGGACGCTTCGTCGGCCTGATTGTCGGGCTCGTCGCCCGCGTTGTCGCCGCTGCCGGGATTGCCCGTGTCGCCGCCGCCGGGTTGAGCGTCACCGGGTCCGTCGGTGCCCGACCCGTCGCCGGCTGCGTCGTTGCCGCCGGACGCGTTGCCGGAGGATCCGGCGGTTACGCCCGCCGTGGACCCCGACCCCGAACCGCTGGCGCCGCTTCCCGACTCGGCGCCCGAACCGGTGTCGGTGTTCGTTCCGGTCGAACCACTGTCATCGGTCGCCGCGCCCGCCACCGGTGCGGTGACCACCGCGAGTCCGAGGAACGCCATGACAGCGAGCCCGTGGGTGTGCTTCTTCCGCCGCGCTGAGATCTTCCGATGACGGGCCATGGTCTCCCCTACGCCTCGCTGTGCCGGTACTGGATGGCGACGGTGCCGTCGAACTGGCCCATCGCTGAAATGGAACGGCAAGGACTGTGCGCAGATGCGCGCACACAGCGGAATGACCCCAACGTCTTCACGTTTCCCCAACCGACTGAACTACTGACTCAATTTCGTTGCTGAATCCACCTGACGATGCACGTGGTGGTCAGCTTTGGAGAGCTTGGAGGGCTGACGGCTCACTGGGCGAGACATTCCTCACAGTGAAATTTCAGCTACTTGAAAACGCAAACAATTATGTTTAACCCGGCTAAAGGTTTGGGCGGTGGTGCCGCGTTCCAGCTGCATAGACGTCAGAATGGGCCATGCCCGGGCTCCTGATGCGTCCACCGATTTGGTCAGGCCAGCGCCGGAATCACTTCCCGCTCGAACAGCTCGATACCCGAGCGGTCGTAGGCGGCTTCGGGGAAATAACAGATGACGTATTCGCAGCCGAGGTTTCTTAGCGCCGACAACGACTCGACCAGTTGCTCGGGTGTCCCGCTGCCGGCCTGCGGTGTATTCATCGTTCCCAGCATCGCGTCGGTGGCGGCCTCCCCGGCGACGGCACTGACCCTCGACCGCACGCGGGCCAGCCGGTCTTTGACCTCGGACTCGGAGGACCCGACGACGGCGTTGATGTTGGCCGAGCGCACGATCGCTCCGTAGTCGGTGCCGACGGCCGCGCAGTGCTCGGCAAGCACCCGCGACTTGTGCTCGAATCCCTCGGGCTCGGAGGTGTAGTTGGTGTACTGCGCGTATTTGGCGGCGATGCGCAGCGTGACCTTCTCACCGCCGCCGGCGATCCACAACGGAATACCGTTGGGCTGCAATGGTTTCGGCTGCACAATGGCGCCGTCAACCTGATAGTGCCTGCCGTCGAAGGTGACCACGCCGTCGCGCCAGGCGTCGCGCATGATCTGCACACCCTCGTCGAGCCGGCCGAGCCGTATCCCCGCCGACGGGAAGCCGTAGCCATAGGCGCGCCATTCGTGCTCGTACCAGCCGCCGCCGATGCCCATCTGGATCCGGCCGCCCGAAATGATGTCCGCGGTGGCGGCGACCTTCGCCAGGTATACCGGGTTGCGGTAGCTCATCGCCGTGCACATCTGGCCCAGCTTGATCCGCGATGTCGTCGCGGCGTACGCCGACATCAACGACCACGCCTCGTGGGTGGCCTCGGCCGTCGGCAACGGCACGGTGTGGAAGTGGTCGTAGACCCAGAGTGAATCCCAGGCCGCCGTCGTGTCGGCGTAGGTGGCCAGATCGCGCATCGCCGCCCATTGGTCACCGGGGTCGATACCGACGAGATCGAGACGCCAGCCTTGCGGGATGAACAGTCCAAAGCGCATGGCTTCGACTCTAGGCGCGGAGGCGGGACGCACAGAGGGCTCCCCCGACCGAAGTCGGGAGAGCCCTCTGAACGAGCCTTACGACGTGAGCGATGCCGGCGGGTTGAACCGGTCGCCGTAGCGGGCGGCCAATTCCTTGGCCCGCGCGACGAACGCGTCCTTGCCGACGCCCAGCGGTCCCTGGTAGCCGACGATGAACTGCGCCGACCCGCCGGTGTACGGCGGGAAGCCGATGCCCATGATCGAGCCGATGTTGGCATCGGCGGTCGAGGTGAGCACACCCTCGTCGAGGCACTTCTGGGTCTCCAGCGCCTCGGCGAACAGCATCCGGTCGATCATGTCCTGCAGCGGCGGCTGCGAGGTGCCGGACTTGAAGGTCTCCCGGAGGCCCGGCCACAGCCGGGTGCGCTTGCCGTCGACGTACTCGTAGAAGCCGGCACCGGAAAGCCTTGACGGACGGCCGATCTCGATCATCTTCTCCACGACGGCCTCGGCCGGGTGCGGCTCGTAGGTGCCGCCGGCATCCTCGACACCCTTGCGGGTGGCGAGCGCGATCTTGTGCATCAGCTCCAGGTTGAGCTCGTCGGACAGCTGCAGCGGCGGAGCCGGGTAGCCGGCCTGCGAACCCGCGTGCTCGATCGACGCCGGCTCGACACCTTCACCGAGCATGGCCAGCGCCTCGTTGACGAAGGTGCCGATGACGCGGCTGGTGTAGAAGCCGCGGCTGTCGTTGACCACGATCGGGGTCTTGCCGATGGCCAGGGTGTAGTCGAACACCCGGGCCAGCGCCTCGTCGGAGGTCTTCTCGCCCTTGATGATCTCGACCAGCGGCATCTTGTCGACCGGCGAGAAGAAGTGGATCCCGATGAAGTCCTCCTGGCGCTTCACGCCGGTCGCCAGACCGGTGATGGGCATCGTGGAGGTGTTGGAACCCAGGATGGCGTTGGGCTCGACGATGTCCTCGATCTCCTGGAACACCTTGTGCTTGAGTTCCTGGTTCTCGAAGACGGCCTCGATGACGAAGTCGACGCCCTTCAGATCGGCCGGATCGGCGGTCGGGGTGATGCGGGCCAGCAGCGCCTCGGACTTCTCGGCCGTGGTCTTGCCCCGCTCGAGCGCCTTGGCCTCCAGCTTCTCGGAGTAGCCCTTGCCCTTCTGCGCCGCCTCGATGCTGACATCCTTGAGGACGACGTCGAAGCCGGCTTTCGCTGAGACGTAAGCGATTCCGGCGCCCATCATGCCCGCGCCGAGCACGCCGATCTTGGTGATCTTGACCGGCGCGATGCCGTCGGGCCGTGACCCGCCGCCGTTGATGGTCTGCAGGTCGAAGAAGAACGCCTGGATCATGTTCTTGGCGGTCTGACCGGTGGCCAGTTCGGTGAAGTACCGGCTCTCGATGCGGCAGGCGGTGTCGAAGTCGACCTGCGCGCCTTCGACGGCGGCCGCCAGGATGGCGCGCGGGGCCGGCATCGGCGAGCCCTTGAGCTGCTTGCGCAGCAAGGCCGGGAACGACGGCAGGATCGCGGCCAGCGCGGGCGACGACGGGGTGCCGCCGGGCATCTTGTAGCCCTTGGCATCCCACGGCTGGGTGTGCGCCTCGGGGTTGGCCTTGATCCACGCCTTGGCGGTCGGCACCAATTCGTCGATGCCGCCGACGATTTCGTCGACCAGGCCGGTCGCCTTGGCCTGGGCCGGCTTGAAGCGCGTGCCCTGCGAGAGCACCTCCATGAACGCCTTCTGGATGCCGAACATCCGCACACTGCGGGTGACTCCGCCGGCGCCCGGCAGCAGGCCCAGGGTCACCTCGGGGAAGCCGACAACGGCACCCGGGACGTCGGCGATGAAACGGTGATGACAGGCCAGGGCGATCTCCAGGCCGCCGCCGAGCGCAGCCCCGTTGATCGCCGCGACGACGGGAACCCCGAGGGTTTCCAGCCGGCGCAGGTCGGCCTTGATCGCCTCCGGGCTGGCGAACGCTCCGGCGGCGTCGTCGGGGCCCAGGTTGATGATCCTCTTGAGGTCGCCGCCGGCGAAGAAGGTCTTCTTGGCGCTGGTGATCACCACGCCGGTGATTGAATCCTTCTCGGCCACAAGCTTTTCCACGGTGTTGTGCATCGACTCGGTGTGGTGCTCGTTCATCACGTTGGCCGAACCGGTCGGGTCGTCCATCGTCAGGGTGACGATGCCGTCGGCATCCTTGTCCCACTGAATGGTGTTCTCTGTCATGGCTACTCGTATCTCCTAGACGCGCTCGATGATGGTGGCCACGCCCATGCCGCCGCCGATGCACAGCGTGACCAGCGCACGCTTGGCTCCGCGACGCTCGAGCTCGTCGACCATGGTTCCGGTGATCATGGCGCCGGTGGCGCCCAGCGGGTGGCCCATCGCGATGGCGCCACCGTTGACGTTGAGCTTCTCGTCGGGGATCTTCAGGTCCTTCTGGAACTTCAGCACCACCGAGGCGAAGGCCTCGTTGAGTTCGAACAGGTCGATCTGGTCGACCGTCAGACCGGCACGCGCGAGCACCTTCTCGGTGGCCGGCGTGGGCCCGGTCAGCATGATGGTGGCGTCGGCGCCGCTGGTGGCGGTGGCCACGATGCGGGCCCGCGGGGTCAACCCCTGCGACTTGCCGGCGGCCTCGTTGCCGATCAGCAGCAGGGCCGCGCCGTCGACGATGCCCGAGCTGTTGCCACCGGTGTGGACGTGGTTGATCCGCTCCAGCCAGTGGTACTTCTGCAGCGCCACGTCGTCGAAGCCGCCCATCGCGCCGATCCCGTCGAACGCGGTCCGCAACTTGCCCAGGCCCTCGATGGTGGTGTCGGGGCGCATGTGCTCGTCGTGGTCGAGGATGACCAGACCGTTCTGATCCCGGACCGGGATGACCGACTTGGCGAAATAGCCGCCCGACCACGCCGCCGCGGCGCGCTCCTGCGAGCGCAGCGCGTAGCCGTCGACGTCGTCACGGGAGAAGCCCTCGATGGTGGCGATCAGGTCGGCGCCGATGCCCTGCGGGGCGATGAAGTTGTCGTAGGTGAAGGTGACGTCGGAGAACATCGCGCCGCCGTCGGAACCCATCGGGACGCGGCTCATGGACTCCACGCCGCCGGCGTAGACCAGGTCGTCCCAGCCCGAGCGCACCTTCTGCGCGGCGGTGTTGACGGCCTCCAGGCCGGAGGCGCAGAACCGGTTGAGCTGGACGCCGCCGGTGGTGTCGGGCAGGCCGGCGGCCAGCACCGCGGTGCGGGCGATGTCGCCGCCCTGGTCGCCGACCGGGGAGACGCAGCCCAGGATGACGTCGCTGATCAGGGTTTCGTCCAGGTCGGGGTGGCGCGAACGCATCTCGTCGATCAGGCCGACGACCAGTTCGATGGGCCGAACTTCGGTCAGCGAGCCGTTGCGCTGCTTGCCGCGCGGCGTGCGGATTGCCTCGTAGATGAAGGCTTCTTCGGACATCGGTGTCTCCAGGTCCTGGTTCTTGTTGTTGTATGGGTGTGCGCCAGCGGCGTGCCCACGTGCTGAGGGACGGTCCTCTGCGCGCCAGCGTAGCAGCCTCACCCAACCCGTTGGTTGGGCGGTGAGCGGTGCGATACGACGGACGAGACCTGGAGGAACATGCCGAGCTGGATCGCGGAATTGGTGCGGCTCGACGGCAGTGGCCCCACGTTCAGAACCTCGGCGGCGTTCGGCGTGGGGCGACGACTGTACGGCGGGCTGATCGCAGCTCAGGCACTTGCCGCCGCCGGTGCGACCGTCGACCCGGACCGGCTTCCGCAGTCGCTGCACGCCTACTTCATCAAGGGCGGCCGGGTCGGCGTGGACGTCGAGTTCGCCGTGGCGAACACCCGGGACGGTCGGTCGTTCAACACCCGCCGGGTGACGGCCAGCCAGGACGGCGAGGCGATCTTCGAGATGCTGGCGTCGTTCCATCGCGCGGAGCCGACCCTCGATTGGCAGCGGTGCGAGCCGCCGGCGCTGGCCCGCGCGGAGGCGACGACGCCGGCCGCACTGCCGGAGAAGTGGGCCGACCACTTCGAGGCCTACGTCGCACCGGGCAGCCCGAGCGGTTGGCCGCTCCAGCCCTTCTGGTTCCGCAGCCGTGAGCCGGTCGAAGAGGTCCCGCTCCTGCGGGCGTGCGCGCTGACGTTCATCTCGGATGTCGGTCTGGTGTTCGCGGCCCGCCCACCGGGTATGAACGAACCCGGTCCGGGCGGGGCCGCCACCCTGGATCACGCGGTGTGGTTCCACCGGCCGATCGATCCGCGCGGCTGGCACTACTACGACGCGATGGGCGTCAGCCACAGCGACGCCCGCGGTCTGTCGCGCGGATCCATCCAGGACGAACACGGCACGCTCGTCGCGAGCGTCGCTCAGGAGTCGCTCTGGCGAATCTGACGCCTACGCTCGTGATCCATGACGGTCTCCCGGCTGCAGCCCTATGCGGTGACGATCTTCGCCGAGATGTCGGCGCTGGCGGCCCGCATCGGGGCGGTGAACCTGGGCCAGGGGTTCCCGGACGAGGACGGCCCGGCGGCGATGCTCGAGACCGCCGAGCGCGCGATCGCCGAGGGCGTCAACCAGTACCCGCCGGGCCTGGGCATGCCGGCGCTGCGGGAGGCGATCGCCGCCCAGCGGCTGCGGCGGTACGGAATCAGCTACGACCCCGACACCGAGGTGCTGGTGACCGTCGGCGCCACCGAGGCGATCGCCGCCGCCGTGTTCGGTCTCGTCGAACCGGGATCCGACGTGATCCTGGTGGAGCCGTTCTACGACTCGTACTCCCCCGTCGTGGCGATGGCCGGGTGCCGCCGGGTGACGGTCCCGCTGGTGCCCGACGGCCGCGGTTTCGCGCTCGACATCGACGCCCTGCGCCGTGCTGCCGCGGGCCCGAACGCCCGCGCGCTGATCGTCAACTCTCCGCACAACCCGACGGGCATGGTGCTGACCGACGCCGAGTTGTCGGCCGTCGCGCAGATCGCCGTCGAGCACGACGTGCTGGTGATCACCGACGAGGTCTACGAGGCGCTGGTCTTCGACGGAGAACACCGTCCCCTGGCCGGCTATCCGGGCATGGCGCAGCGCACCATCACCATCTCCAGTGCCGCCAAGATGTTCAACTGCACCGGCTGGAAGATCGGATGGGCTTGCGGCCCAACGGATCTCATCGCCGGGGTGCGCGCGGCCAAGCAGTACCTGAGCTATGTCGGCGGCGCGCCGTTCCAGCCCGCCGTCGCGCTGGCCCTGGACACCGAAGACGCCTGGGTGGCCGGGCTGCGGGAGTCGCTGCGGCGCAAACGCGACACGCTGAGTTCCGCGCTCACCGACATCGGTTTCGAGGTGCACAACAGTTCGGGCACCTACTTCGTGTGCGCCGACCCGCGGCCCCTCGGGCACGACGACGGAACCTCGTTCTGTCTGGAGTTACCACACCGTGTCGGGGTGGCCGCGATTCCGCTGTCGGCGTTCTGCGATCCCGGCGGACGGCACTACTCCCGCTGGAACCACCTGGTGCGCTTCGCGTTCTGCAAACGCGACGACACCCTCGCTGAGGCGATCCACCGCCTGCAGGCGCTGCGCCGGTAGGGCGCTCAGCCCTTCTTCACCTTGAGCACCTGCTTGCGCAGGCCGTCGGTGGCGGTCTCCATGCCGCCCTTGATCGTGCGTTTGAGCAGGAAACCGGGAATCGGCACCGAGGGGTCGACCTTCATGTCGAAACGCACCTTCGTCTTGTCGCCGTCAGCGGTGAGCGTGTACTTCGCGTCCTGCGCCTTCAGCTGCCCCGCCGAGACCAGCGTCCAGCTCACGCTGCTGTCGGTCCAGGTGTATTCGATGACCTGCGTGTCGGTCAGCCCGGCGGCCTTGATCACCATCCTGGCCTGCTTGGGGCGGCCGTCGTCATACCGGTCGATGATCTCCGAACTCTGATACTGGGGTGACCAGGTGGGCGTCGCTTCGACGTCGGCGATGACGTCGAGGATTTCCGCCGGCGTTGCTTCGATGACCACTTCGCGCGAATCACTGACTGCCATTCGGCAACCCTAGCCAGGCGCCGCCGGTGTCGGGCAGGATTCCGCGGGTGAATGCATCACAGGTCACACCCGTACCGTTCGCACAGCGCAACGGCAAGGAGGACTTCAACGCCTCCGGCGTCGCCCAGGTGGGCGTCGGCCGGTTCGTGTTCACCGACAACAACGATCCCGGCGCCCTGTTCGAATTGGTCGTCGATCCCACCGGCAACCAGTCCGAACCGATCGCGCGGCGACCGTTGACGGGCCTGCCGCGCCACGTGCTCTCCGACCCCGAGGGGCTCGCCCGCCTCGACGTCGACGGCGAGATCGTCCTGGTGGTGGCGTCCTCGCTGGCGGTCAAGAAGAAGACCGGTCATGACGGCCTGGTCCGGGTGCGCTACCGCCCCGAGGGCGACCTGACTGCCGAGGCGATGCCCGGATTCCGCGACTGGCTGCTGCGCCAGTATCCCGAATTGGCCAAGGCGGCCGGCCGCGCCGCCGACAAGGGCGGACTCAACATCGAGGGCATCGCGTGGGATCCGGGCAATTCGACCCTGCTCTTCGGTGTCCGCTCGCCGGTGGACGAGGCCGGCATTCCGGTGTTGCGGGTTCAACTGGACGCCCGAGCTCCGTGGACCGTTGACGCCCTGTCCCGATCCGAGAGCTCGCACCTCACGAAACATCAAGCAGGGCAAGGGATCCGGGACCTCACCCATGATCCGGTCGAGGGCGGCTTCCTGGTGTTGCTCGGCCGCTCGGTCAGCGGTGACGACGTGCCGTTTCAGCTGTGCCGCTGGGACGGTGTGAGCACGTCTGTCGACGTGCAGGCGGAACTGCCCCAGCGCATGAAACCCGAAGGGGTGAGCGTGATTCAGGGCGAGGGTCCGCGCCGGGTGCTGGTCGTCGGTGACACCGGCAGCTTCGCGTCGCTGCACCTTTCCTGATCAGCAGCGCACCATACCCGCCGGAACCAGTTGTCGGTGCGGCCGCGCGTAGCTCCGGCGATCGCGCTGCGGCACCCACACCGGAGTGGCCGCTTCGTCGTCGAAGCCGTTGGCGCCGTTGCGCTGCAACCGGATCCACGCGGACACCGTGTCCAGGCCGGCTTCCGAGTCGTAGCACCCGGCCCGGACCACGATGCGCTTGCGCCGGAACACCCTCCGACAGCAGGCGGTGAAGGTGACCGGACTCTCGTAGCCGAACCCGTTCTGGTCGACATCGTGGACCGGGCGCACCAAGAGGCTGTCGTCGAACCGCAGGCCCAGCTCGGACTCCCCGAAACAGGCCGTGTAGCAGACCAGGAACAGCCAGCTGTTGTCGTCGCGGCAGTCCGCCCGGACGATCATTCGGTCATTTCCCACCGTCGCCATCGCCGCCTCCTGCGTCGTTTATCCGACACAGCCATCGTCGGGCCCGCGACGGCGAGGCTCACGCGTAGCGCACTACCCGAGTCGTCGCGTCAGAGGTGGGGCGCCTGGCTGATCTTGGCGTCCGGGCTGCCGACGGTCTGGCAGTAGGTCTGCACCGCCAGCCGGCGGCCGGTCAGCTCCAGATTCGACGGCTCGTTCTTGCCCTCGTCCTTGATCATCTTGGTGATCGTCTCGTTCTGGGTCTTCTCCTCGGCGGCGGTGAAGTCCTTGCAGGTGGTGTCCCCGCCGGAATTCATCACCGACGACGAGCATCCCGAGACCACTGCCGCCGCGGCCATACCGGACACCAGGAACATCTGCATGCGAGTCATGGCCAGAACTGTTGCCGGTTGAGGCGCCCGTCAAACCTTCGGCTCACCGGCACCGGGCGATAACGTCCTCGGCGAATCGCTCGACGCCGGCGCGATACCCGTCGGCGTCGCCGGACGCGACGGGCGCCCCAGCCCACGGCGAGCACATGACACCGGTGACGCCGAGGTCCTCGGCGCGCCGGTACAGGTCGGCCGACGGCGGCTCCATGAGCGCTAGCAGGATGTCGAACGGCTCGCCGTCGCGGCCGTATTCGCGCCGGTAGGCCCGCAGGCGCTGCAGGATCGGCACCGCTTCGTCCCAGCGGTAGGCCTTGCCCACCCAGCCGTCGCACAGCCGGGCCGCGCGGCGTAGCGCCAGACCGGTGTCGCCGCCGCAATAGATCGGAACCGGGGTCGGCGGATGAGGTTCGAGCATGAGCTCGGGCACCTGGTAGTAGGTGCCGTCGAAGGACACCCACCCGCCCCGCCACAGGGCCCGCAGCGCGTCGATCATCTCGTCGGTGCGCGCGCCGCGGTCGTCGAAGTCCTGGCCGAGCAGTTCGAACTCCTCGCGCATCCAGCCCAGGCCGAGGGCCAGCGACACCCGTCCGGCCGACAACTCGGCGGCGGTGCCCACCTGCTTGGCGACCTCCAGCAACGGCCGCGCCGGGGCGATGTAGACGGCGTTGGAGAACCGCAGACTGGTGGTGACAGCGGCCATCGCGCCGATGGTGACCCAGCAGTCCGGCCACGCGGTCTCCGGCGGCCACGGGGGCTCACCGCCGGTCGGGTACGGGGAGCGCAGCTGCCGCGGGTAGATCAGATGGTCTGAGGTGGTAATGCCGTGATAACAACCCGCCCGGTCGAGCATGGCCGCCACCATCGGGATGTCGCGGGTAGGCAAAAACGCAGTGCCACACCAAAACTGCATTCGGTCACACTATCCTGTCCGGCATGTCAGACGATCAGCACAACCATCAGGTACTCAAGGATCTCAACGGCCAGTCCCGGGAGCTGCGGCAGATGATCCCCGATGTGTACCGCGGCTTCGCCGAGATGAGCAAGGCCGCGCTGGGTGACGCCGGCGCGCTGGAGCCGCGAATCAAGGAGCTGATCGCGATGGCCATCGGCGTGGTGCACGGGTGCGACGGCTGCATCGCCTCGCATGCCCGCGGCGCGGTGCGGGCCGGGGCAAGTCGGCAGGAGGCCGCCGACGCGATCGGCGTCGCGATCCTGATGCACGGCGGTCCGGGAACGGTGTACGGGGCGCGGGCGTATGCGGCGTTCTGCGAATTCGCCGACGCGGCCGAAGCCACCTAGGAACGCAAAGTTTGCGTGATTCGTCGGCCCACGTAGTCGGCGACCGCGCCGGGGGTCGGGTAGTCGAAGATCAGGGTTGGCGGCAAGGCCAGTCCGGTGGCCGTCTTGAGGCGGTTGCGCAGTTCGACAGCGGTCAGCGAGTCGAACCCCAGGTCCTGAAAATCGGTGTCGGCGTCGATGTCCTCGGGGTCGGGGTGGCCCAGGACCGCCGCCGCCTGCGAGCGCACCATCTCGATCAGCAGGTCGTGTTGCTCCTCCGGGGTCAGTCCCGGTAGGCGTTCGGCCAGCGCCGAAACCGAGTGAGCTACGTCGGCGTCGTCGATCCGGCGCCGCGGCCGCCGCACCAGCCCGCTGAACAACGCGGGCAGCCCGCCGCTGCGGGCCTGCGCGTCCAGTGCTGCCCGGTCCAGGCGGGCGGTCACCGCGACGGGGTGGTCGATCACCAGCGCGGCGTCGAACAGTTCCAGCGCTTGTTCGAGGTTCATCGCCGCCATCCCACCGCGGCTGATCCGGGCCAGATCTCGGCCGCTCAATCGGGCGGTGATCTCGCTGGACTGTTCCCACAACCCCCACGCCATAGATACCCCGGCCAATCCCATCGCCCGCCGGTGCGCGGCCAAACCGTCCAGAAAGGCGTTGGCGGCCGCGTAATTGCCCTGCCCCGGCGAACCCACGATGGCGGCAATCGACGAACACAGCACGAACATCGACAGGTTCAGGTCACGGGTCGCCTCGTGCAGGTTCCACGCCGCATCCACCTTGGCCCGCAACACCGTATCCACCCGGTCGGGCGTCAACGAGGCGATCACCGCGTCGTCGACCACCCCGGCGGCATGAATCACCCCGGTCAACGGCGGACACCGCTGCGCCACCTCGGCGAGCAATCCCGCCACGGCGTCCCGATCGGCCACGTCACAGGCCAGAAGCTGCACCGTGGCGCCGGCTCCCGCCAATTCGGCGGCCAACTCGGCCGCTCCCTCGGCGCGGTCTCCCCGCCGGCTGGCCAACACGACATGCCGAACCCCGTAGCCGTCGACCACATGGCGGGCCAGCGCCGCACCGACCATTCCGGTGCCACCGGTGATCAACACCGTGCCCCGGGCAAGCGCGTCGGCCAACGCCGACGGCATCGTCAAGACCACTTTTCCGATGTGGCGGGCCTGGCTGACGAACCGGTAGGCCGTCGCGGCGCAGCGCACATCCCAGGTGGTCACCGGCAGTCGGTGCAACACCCGGCTGTCGAACAGCTCCCGCACCTCGCCCAGCATCGCCTCGATGCGCTGCGGACCGGCCTCGGCGAGGTCGAACGCCCGATACCACACCCCCGGATACTGGCCGGCGATCCGCTCCGCGTCGCGGATGTCGGTCTTGCCCATCTCGATCAGGCGCCCGCCGCGGGCCAGCAGCCGCAACGAGGCATCCACGAACTCGCCGGCGAGCGAGTTCAACACCACGTCGATGCCGCGGCCGCCGGTGACCGTCCGGAACTTCTCCTCGAATTCCAGCGTGCGGGAATCACCGATGTGGTCGTCGTCGAAACCCATGGCGCGCAACGTGTCCCACTTGCCGCGGCTGGCGGTGACGAACACCTCCATCCCCCAGTGCCGGGCCAGCTGCACGGCCGCCATCCCCACCCCGCCGGTGGCGGCATGCACGAGCACCGATTCCCCGGCACGGATCGCCGCCAAATCCGCCAGCCCGTACAGCGCCGTCAGGAACGCGACCGGCACGGCCGCGGCGTCGGCGAACGACCAGCCCGGCGGAACCTTGGCCAACAGGTGCCGATCCACCACCGCCAGCGGACCCGTCCCGCCCATCAGTCCCATCACCGCATCGCCGACGGCCACACCGGTCACCGCGGGACCGATCTCGGTCACGAGGCCGGCGCCTTCCGCACCGAGCACCGGCGCCTGGCCGGGATACATTCCCAACGCCGCCACCACATCCCGGAAGTTCACCCCGACGGCGGACACCGCGACGCGCACCTGATTCGCCTGCAGCGGTGCTTGTGCCTGCGGGCAGGGCTCGATCACCAGATCGTCCAACGTCCCACCGCCGCCGGTCGCCAACCGCCACGCCGACTCCCCCGCGGGCGGGACCAGCGGCGGCGGGGCCGGGGCCAGTCGTGCCGCATGCGCAGCGCCGGCGCGTACCAGTAGTTGTGGTTCGCCCACGGCAGCCAGCGCCGCCGCATCCACCGCCGCGTCCGCGTCGATCAGTACGATCCGGCCGGGGTTTTCGGCCTGCGCCGACCGCACCAGGCCCCACACCGCCGCGGCGGCCAGATCGGTGACATCGGCAGCGGCCAATCCCACCGCGCCACGCGTGGACACCACCAACGTGCCCGCGGCATCGTCGGCCAGCCAGCGCTGCAACACTTTCAGTGCGGCTTTGGTGGCGTCGTATACGGAGCCGACCGCATCCGCGCCGGCGGACCGGCATTCCCACACCACCAGGCCCGCGCCATCACCGCCGGCGCAGTAATCCTCCCAGTCGACCACCGACGGCCGACCGGCTGGCTCAATCTCATTGTGGTTCATTGGTATTGGTGACCACACCACGTCCAGCGGCCCCTGATCGGGGCCACCGGACGCCGTCGTCAGCGCGCCGTGCAACTGGTCGGCGGTGATCGGCCGGGTCACCAGCGACCGCACCGTCAGCACCGGCAACCCCGCGGCGTCGGCAACGTCCACCGACATCGCGTCCGCACCGAGCGCCGTGAATCGGGCCCGCAGCCTTGCCGCTCCGGCGGCATGCAGGGACACGCCACGCCAGCAGAACGGCAACATCGTCTGGGGGGTGTCGACGGCCACGCCCGCCGCGTGCAACACCGCATCCAACACGGCCGGATGAATCCCCATCCCGTCGACCCGCACACCGGCCTCGGCGGGGGCGGCGACTTCGGCGAAAAGCTCCGGGCCCCGCTTCCATATCGCCACCAGACCCTGGAACGCCGGACCGTACTCGTAGCCGCGTGCCGCCAACCGGGCGTAACCATCTGAAATATCGACGCTTTCGGCACCGTACGGCGGCCACACCGACAAGTCGACCGACGACTCCGCGGCGGCTACTCCCAGCGTTCCCTCGGCATGCAACACCCACCCGCCATCGGCACCGTCACTTCGGGAGTACACCGACACCGGCCGGCTTCCGGACTCACCGGCGGGTCCCACCACCACCTGCACCTGCACTCCGGCGTCCCGGTGCACCACCAGCGGCGCGGCCAGCACCAGGTCCTCGATCACCGCGCATCCGACCTCGTCACCGGCTCGGATGACCAGTTCGACGAAACCCGCCCCGGGAAACAGCACCACCCCGCCGACCACATGATCGGCCAACCACGGCTGAGCCGTGAGCGACAACCGACCGGTCAGCACCAACCCACCGGAATCGGGCCGTTCGACCACCGCGCCCAACAACGCATGGCCGGCCGCCGCCACGCCCAAACCGGCCGCGTCCGCGGGCCCGGTGGGGGCCGGCGTCGGCCAAAAGCGCCGGCGCTGAAACGGATACGTGGGCAACTCGATCTGGCGACCGCCGGACCCCGCGAAAATCTCCGGCCAATCCACTCGCATCCCGGTGGTGAACAGCCGACCGGCCGCGCCCATCAGGGCGGCCACCTCCGGGCGGTCCCGGCCGAGCGTCGACACTACGACGGCGTCGGTTGAGGCCAACGATTCTTCGATCGAGGCCGTCAACCCGCTCGCGGGACCGGCCTCGATGAAATGGGTCGCTCCGTGCGATTCCAGGTGTCGCACACTGTCGGCGAAACGCACCGGCCGGCGAACATGCTCGACCCAGTACCGTGCCGACCCGAAATCACCGTGAGAGCCGGCGATTTCGGCCGTCACGTTGGACGCCACCGCAATCCGCGGCTCGCGCGGTTCGATCCGTCCGGCGACCCGCGCGAACTCGTCGAGCATAGGCTCCATCAACGGCGAATGAAATGCGTGCGAAACCGTCAACCGGCGCACCCGGCGTCCCTGCGCGGCGAACCGTTGCGCGATCACGTCCACCGCGTTCTCCGCGCCCGAGATCACCACCGAGCCAGGAGCGTTCATCGCCGCGATTCCCACCCCCGAACCGAGCAGCGGCACCACCTCGTCCTCGGAGACGCCGACGGCGACCATCGCCCCGCCCGCCGGCAAGGCTTGCATCAACCGGCCGCGCGCAGCCACCAGCATCGCCGCATCAGCCAGCGTCAACACCCCGGCCACATGCGCCGCCGACAATTCCCCCACGGAATGACCCATCACGAAATCGGGACGCACGCCCCAGCGTCGCAACACCGCGAACAACGCCACCTCGACCGCGAACAACGCGGGCTGAGCGAACTCGGTCGTGTCCAGAAGACCGGCGTCGGTGCCCCAAACAACTTGGCGCAGCGGCAATCTCAGATGGTTATCCAACTCGTCGGCCACCGAGTCGAACGCCTCGGCGAACAGCGGCAACCGGCGATACAGTTCCCGGCCCATCCCGATGCGCTGCGAGCCCTGGCCGGGAAACACCACCACGGTCTTGCCCACCGACCCGGCCCGGCCTACCGCCACACCCGCACCCGGCTCACCGCTCGCGACCTCGGCCAGGCCGGCCATCAAGGCCCGACGATCGGCGCCCACCGCCACCGCCCGGTGCTCGAACACCGACCGCCGCGCCAACGTGCAGCCCACATCAACCGGATTCAGCCGCTCGTCCGCCTGCAGGCAGGCCGACAATCCGGCCGCCTGCGCGGTCAACGCCTCAGCCGAGCGAGCCGAAAGCACCCACGGCAGCACCGGCAAAGGCACATCGGAATCGCTTGTGGTTCTAGTACTTTCGGCCAGGTCCGCCGGGGCCTGCTCCAGGATGACATGCGCGTTGGTGCCGCTGATCCCGAACGAGGACACTCCCGCCCGGCGCGGACGACCGTCGGCCGGCCAACTCCGAGCCTCGGTCAACACCGACACCGCCCCGCCGGCCCAATCGACGCGCGGGGAAGGCACGTCGACATGCAGCGTCGCGGGCATCACCCCGTGACGCATTGCCTGCACCATCTTGATCACCCCGGCCACCCCCGCCGCCGCCTGGGTATGGCCCATATTCGACTTGATCGACCCCAACCACAACGGCCGCGCCCGCGGGCGGTCCTGTCCATAGGCGGCCAGAAGTGCCTGTGCCTCAATGGGATCACCCAACGTCGTGGCCGTCCCATGACCCTCCACCACGTCCACGTCGGCGGCGGTCAAACCGGCACTGGCCAGCGCCGCGCGGATCACCCGCTGCTGAGCGGGCCCGTTCGGGGCGGTCAACCCGTTGGAGGCGCCATCCTGATTGACGGCGCTGCCGCGCACGACGGCCAGCACCGCATGCCCCGACCGGCGCGCGTCGGACAGCCGCTCCAGCACCAGCACCCCGGCACCCTCGCCCCATCCGGTGCCGTCGGCGGCCCCCGCATACGCTTTACACCGCCCGTCGGCGGCCAACCCCCGCTGCCGGCTGAACCCGACGAAGATCGCCGGTGACGTCATCACCGTCACCCCGCCGGCCAACGCCAGGTCGCACTCCCCCGACCGCAACGACTGCATCGCCCAGTGCAGCGCCACCAACGACGACGAGCACGCGGTGTCGACCGACACCGCCGGGCCCTGCAAGCCCAGCACGTACGACACCCGCCCCGAGGCCACACTCGACGCCGAGCCGGTCAGCCCATATCCCTCCAGACCGTCGGTTCCGCCGCTGCCATAGCTCTGCCCGAAGATCCCGGTGAAAACCCCGGTCGCCGAACCCCGCAGCGACATCGGGTCAATCCCGGCCCGCTCCAACGCTTCCCACGACACCTCCAGCATCAACCGCTGCTGGGGATCCATCGCCAACGCCTCACCGGGCGCGATCCCGAAGAATCCGGCGTCAAAGCCGGCCACATCCCCGACGAACCCACCCCAGCGGGTATAGGTCTTGCCGAGGGCGTCGGGATCCGGGTCGAACAACCCGTCCACATCCCAGCCGCGATCGGTCGGGAACTCCGACACCAAGTCGCGGCCCTCCGCGACGACCTCCCACAGACCCTCGGGGGAGATGACCCCGCCGGGGAACCGGCACCCCATCCCCACCACGGCCACCGGCTCGTCGACCTTCGCGGCAGTGGGCCGCGGCGACGGCCTGTCCCGCCCGGACAGTCGGGTCTCCAGATATTGAGCCAGTCCCGACACCGAGCCGTAATCCCATCCGACCGTGTCGGGCAACGGCAGCCCGGTCAGTGCTGTCAGTCGATTGCGCAGTTCGACCGTCATCTCGGAGTCGAAACCCAAGTCCGAGAAGGCGAGATCCCGATCGACCGATTGCGGACCCGGCTGACCCAGCAGTCGCGCGATCTCTGTGCAGAGCGCCTCCTCCACCACCCGATGACGTTCCCGCTGCAGGAGGGACAGCCGCCCGTCGAGCGTCACCCCGTCGGAGTTGCCGAGTTCCCAGACCGGCTTGGTCGGACTCCCCTTCCGCAGTTCATTGCGCAAGAGTTTCCCGTTGGGGGTCCGGGGAAGGCGCTCGACGACCGAAAACCTGTGCGGCACTTTGAAGGCAGACAGTCGGCCGAGCAGTCCGCGGTGGATGTCCCGGATGACCGATGCGCCGATGCCGGCGCCGTTCGTCGGCACCAGATAAGCCTGCAGCGTCGACGCGCCGGTCGGTTCCCGCACGCCGACGACGGCGGCCTCGGCGACGTTCTCGTCTTCGGCGATGAGTAGCTCGACTTCTCGCGGGTTGACGTTGACGCCGCCGATGATCTCCATGTCGTCGGTTCGGCCGCGGTATGTGACCCATCCCTCGCCGTCGACACACACCCGATCTCGGGTGTCCAGCCAGCCGCCGCTCTTCAACGGAGCGTCGGGCCCCCGCCAGTAACCCGCGGCGATCGACGGCCCTCGCACCCAGAGGTCTCCCTCGACCCCCGGTCCGACGGTCGTCCCATCCGTAGCGGCGACGCGAATCTCATACGGCGGCAGCACCTTTCCCAGCGTTCCCAACCGCTATTCGTCCAAGTTGTTCGACACGAATGTCTGTCCGACCTCCGTCGATCCGATCCCGTCGAGCACGGGGACACCGAAGAACTCCACGAGCCGCTCGGCCAGACGGACCGGCAGGGCCTCTCCGGCTGATACGACACAGCGGAGCGAACGGAACGAGTCGGGCGAGCACGTGTCGACGATGTTCGCAAAGAATGTCGGAACGCCGTACAGCACCGAGGGCGTGAATCGCGCACTGAGTTCGGCTGCCACTTCCGCCGTCACCGGAAGGCGATTGATGACCGCGGAGCCACCTGTCGCCAAGGGAAACCACACCGAATTGCCGAGACCGTACGCGAAGTACATGCGCGCACTGCTGAGGCCGGTGTCCTCGGGCGTGAGGCGCAATGCGTAGTGCGCCATGGCACCGACGAAGGTCGATACGTCGGCGTGCCGGTGGATCGCCGCTTTCGGCGGGCCCGTGGTGCCGGACGTGTAGGTAGCGTACGCCGGAGCGTCACTATCGACCGGCTCGTAGCGTCCCGTCTGGACTCGGCTTGCGTCGGACAGCAGTTCGGCGGCTTCCACGACGTGTGTCCGCCGGAACCGGTCACGCAGAGTGTGCGACGTGATGACAAGGGCCGGCTCCGTGTCGCGCTCCTGGAACGCGTGGTCGTCCCGGTGAAGCTCCGGATTGGCGAGGAACACCAGGCACCCACGCCCGAGAGATGCCAGCAACAGCTGCACCAGCTCCGGCGAATCCGGCAGGCACAACAGGATCCGGTCTCCGTCGGAAAGGCCGCGGTTTCTGAACACTTCCGCGAGGCGAGCGGCACCATCATGGATTTGGCCATGCGTCACGACGTCCGGGGCATAGTAGGCGGGCCGGTCGTACCATCCTGCTTCGGCCGCCCGCCGCGCCAGTAGTCCTGCGATGTTCCCGTCGCTCATCATCCGGATGACCGTCCTGACTTTCCGTTCGAATGGGGCCGGCGATCCAAAACGGTTGCGGCGTATTCGTCAATGCAGTTCTGCAGGAAGTACTCGGTGATAACGATGACCGGCTGTCCCGCGGCGATGATGCGATACCGGCGCCCAACGGTTCCGGCGTGCGAATCCCGATATCCGTCCTCGAGCCAGGTCGGCAGTTCTCCTACCCAGACCGTCGGCGCCTCCTTGAAGGTCTCCAGGCAGCTGGCCGCCATGGCCTCCCCGATCGGACAGTCCGTCGTCGTCAAGCTCGTCATGAGTTCGGGCGGTAACAGGTCGATGGCGATGAGCGACTCGGCGGCTACGAATGGCTTCCCGGTACTCCGGCCCTTCAGCACGATGTTGCGCTGGAGCACCCGGCCGAGCGGTAGTTCTTGCAAATCAGGCACTTTCGGCGCGATGTGATGAACCCGCTGATCGACGATGTGTACGACGATCTCCTCGTCGGCGACGACGTTGAGGATCCGGGTGAGCGTGCCGTTGGTTGCCAGGAGGATCCGAAGATCGCGGCTGAGCTCTCGGATCTCGTCGACGGACAGAAGTCGCTCGGTCACGTCTGGTCCCTCGTGAAACGGCCGCGGGTATCCGATGCGTCGACGTGACGCAGTCGTTCGGACGCCCGGCCCCTATCCACGAGCTACCACAACACTTTTGACTCGCGGGGTTCGACTTCCGGATGGAGGTGCCAGGTCATGCCGGAACATCCAATCGCGTGAATTCGCTTTGCAGGTAACGCTCGACGCACGCGGAACGCCTGATCTTTCCGCTCGTGGTGACCGGAATGGAACCCGGCGCCACCAGGACGAGATCCGCGACGCGCAACCGGTGTGACATCGATATCGCGGAGGTGACCTCACGTTTGACGGTGCGCAGCCGATCCATCTCCTCGGCCGTCCTGCCCCGTTTGTGGAGTTCGACGATGGCGACAAGCCGCTCGCTGCGGTCATCCGGCACGGAGATCGCCGCGACCCGACCACCCGTGATCTCCTGGATCGTCGCTTCGATGTCGTCCGGATAGTGGTTGGACCCGTCCACGATCAACAGATCCTTGATGCGACCCACTACGAACAGTTCACCCTCGGAGAAGACACCGAGGTCTCCGGTTCGCAGCCACGGACCTTCCGGTGTGCCGGGCGACGGACTGACAAGCCATCCGCCGAACGTCCGGTTGGTTTGTTCGGGGTTGCGCCAATAGCCGTCGGCGACGTTGTCCCCGTGCACCCAGATCTCACCGACCACTCCGGACGGATTCTCCATCCCGGCGACCGGGTCGACGATCCGCACCATCGACGCCCGCGGCGGGCCGTAGCTGACCAGT
>ERZ724512.172-NODE-172-length-26829-cov-5.547696_pt1 | contig 26829 bp, 26 predicted proteins | sample MGYA00376045_ERZ724512 | MGnify/ENA primary metagenome ERZ724512 (study PRJEB28724, sample SAMN07190883) | activated sludge metagenome | isolation source: activated sludge of sewage treatment plant in Hong Hong | place: Hong Kong | collected 2016-03-17 ... | reverse complement strand
CTGGCCGGTCTTGGCGGCGATGTCAAAATCATCACCAACAACGACAATCTGGGATTTGCAAAAGCCTGCAACCAAGGGGCTCAGGCGGCCAAGGGTGAATACCTCGTGTTCCTGAACAACGACACCATTCCACAAGCCGGGTGGCTCAGTGCTCTGGTAGAAGAGGTAAAAGCCCATTCCGATGTGGCGGTGGTGGGAAGCAAACTGTTGTACGAAGACGGCACGATTCAACATGCGGGAGTCGCCTTCTCGCGTGAGTTCCTGATGCCCTACCATATGTATCCGGGAGTTCCGGCAGACGCACCCTTTGTCTCGCGCCGCCGCGAGCTGCAATGCGTGACCGCCGCCTGCATGCTCATCCGCCGGCAGGTATTCGCGCAGGTCGGGGGATTCGACGAGGGCTATAAGAACGGATTTGAAGACGTCGATCTCTGTCTCAAGGTCGGCGAGAAGAATTGGAAAATCGTCTACCAGCCTCAGAGCACGGTCATTCATTTGGAAAGCCGCACACCTGGACGCAAGGCGCATGAGGAAGAAAACACCATTCGTTTCCGGGAGCGCTGGGGCCATTGCTGGTGGGTGCCGGACGAAGATCGTTTGCATTTTGACGATGGCTATTCTGTGCATACCCATCTCAAAGATGGCCTCCTTGGGTACACGCTGTACCTCATCACCGATCCTGCGATTCGAGCAGAACGGGCATTCGTCGCCGACGTGCAGCGAGCGACAGCCGTGAAGGATCAGCAGAAGATTGTCTCGTTGCTCAAACGAATCGAACAGTGGCCCACCGATGCTTGGATTCTTCGTTGGGGCGCCTTACTAAGCGAGGGCATCGGCCATCCGGAATTGGCGCTTTCGTTCTGGAAACGTGTGATCAGTCTGAAAAATGACCCGCAGGCTCGCTTGGCGTTAGCGAAGCAGGCACTGGAATCAGGCGCCATGAAAGAAGCGGATCATCATGTGACCGCCTTGCTGCAGGCAGAACCGTCACACGGGGAAGGCTGGCTCCTGCGCGGCATTCTGGCCATGCAGCTCAATGCCTACCGAGACGCGGAACAAGCCTTCGAGCAAGCGAAACAGGCAGGCGCACATCCCCGGAAGGCCATGCTCGGCCTGGTCATGGCAGCCATGGGGGACAATCGGCCTGAGGCCGCCTGGTCTCACGTGGCAGGTCTTTGCGCCGATTACCCCGATGATGAAGAATGCATGCACTGGATGCTGAAATGCGGAACGCTCCTTCAACGCTGGGACGCCCTCGCGACACGGCTCTCCTCGTTTGTCGTTCGCAATCCGGGCAATATTGCTATGCGATTTGCCCTCGCGGGAGTACTGTTGAGAGCAGGACGTCGAGCGGATGCGCAGCGGGAATATGACTGGTTACGCGCCATGGTGCCGACGTTCGAAGGGATGGACGAGTTGGCAAAACAATTGGCCGAATCAGAACGCCCGTTGGTACCGAACCATGCCGCATGAGCCATCGCCGGCGCCCCGCGATCTGGTGATTCAGATGGCTCGACTGGGTGATCTGGTGCAAACGCTCCCCGCCATCGAATCGTTGCAGGAGGCTTATCCGGAACGCACTCTGGATGTCCTCTGTGCGGCACCGTTGAGCAGCCTCCTCGCCGGGGTGCCTCATATCGACCGAGTCATTCCCTGGGACGGGGCACAATGGCGGGACTGGGCTACTGGGTGGCCTGAGAATCCGACGGCCACGCTGCAGGTCATGCAACAATATCTCGCATCGCTCGGCGACACGACGTATGAACGGGTGTACCCGTTAAATCAACATGAACGAAGCCATCTGATGACGCAGCTGTTCCTGAGCCATTCCACGCGCGAACAGGAGCACGACCGCATGGAGGCGCGCATCCTTCCATGGGCACAGCATCTCCGGCACGTCGCCAGGGAACGGGGGGCCAATCGCGTGCATCTCGCTGATGCCTGGTGCGGCATGTGTGGAGTGCTGCCGCGCGGACAAGCGCCGTCGTGTGAGCCGCCGCCCGTCGAACTCCCGCAAGACCTTGCCGAAATCGGTGAGCGCCAGGGGCGCTGGATTGCGGTGGTCACCGGAGCAGGGGAGGCGGATCGTTGTATTCCTCCCCCCGTGTGGAGCCAATGGATTCGTGAGTTCCTGGCACAGGCCCAGGATGGGCAGGTCGTGCTGATCGGAAGCGGTACGGAGCGTGAAACCGCGCAGGCGATTCTCGATTCAGTTCCGACATTGCTCCACGGTCGCGTATGGGATGCGACTGGTCGTACGAACATCTCCCAGTTGATGCGTGTGCTGCAGCAGTGCCACTGGGTCATCGGAGCTGATACGGGGCCGCTTCATCTTGGCACGCTGGCGGGGGCTCGTGCCCTCGGCTGGTATTTTTCGCGTGCCCGAATGCACGAAACCGGTCCCTATGGTGAAGGGCATTGGGTCTATCAGCATGCCACGCAGGCACAGCCCCAACGTTGGCCGATCCAGGAAAGCATCGCATTGATGTGCGGCGACCAGGGTCGTCGTGCAACCGATTGGACCCTATGGAGGAGCGGTATGGATCGATGGGGAGCGTATTTCGATGACGGATCCGGAAGCGCAACTGTCGAGTCCTCGCGTGCCGAGATCTGGCGAGCTTGTGCACCGGCCCTTTGCGAATCGATGGCGGCATGAATATGTTTCAAGACAATCTGAATCGCCTCGCTTCACGCCACCGGGATCTCGCGGCAGCGGTGAAATCTGCAGCCGGCGGAGTGCTCACGATCGAGCCGGCCCGAACCGGCCTACCGTCCGCGCGTCGTTCCGGTCGCTGGATTCACAGCGCGTACGACCCGCTTCGTGAAGCGCAGACCTGGGCGGATACCCATGCAGCGGCCTGCAAATCTGGTGAAATGGTCGTCGTAGCCGGGGTAGGGCTGCTCTATCATGTCGAGGCGCTTCGAAAGAAGCTGGCGCCTGATGTCTCTCTCGCTGTCCTGCTTCCCAACCTCGACGAGTTTCACGATGCCCTGGTGACTCGCTCGCTCGAAGGCTGGAGTGAGTCCATTCTCTGGCTTCCAGGAACGCCGGCTGAGATTGCCGAGACATTGGCGAAAATAGGCCGGCCGATACGCTGTCTGTCCTATACGCCGGCTGCTCTTGCTGATGCAGAGTTCCATCGCGCCGTTGAAGACGCGTTACGTCAGGGGATTGCACGCCAGGCCGGTGGCCAATTGACCATTGCCCTCGTGGGGCCCATTTACGGAGGGTCGCTGCCGATTACGGGCTACGTCAAACGCGCCCTGGAAACCCTCGGTCATAAGGTACAGCTCATCGATCACAGCGTGCATGCGGCGAGTTACGAGGTGATGGGCACGCTCAAAGACCCGCGCAACCGCCAATTGATGCAAGGCCGGATGGCCGATGTGTTGAGCCAATGGACCTTAGCCACGCTCGCCGAGTCGCCTCCTGATCTCGTGCTCTCAATGGCGCAGGCTCCCATGACATTGCAGGTACTGGAGCACTTGCGCAAGAAGAAATTCCTGACGGCCATGTGGTTCGTTGAGAACTACCGGCATCTCACGTACTGGCAGCAATTGGCGCCGGGATACGAGTTCTGGTTTGTCTTTCAACAGGGGGCATGCCTCGACGCATTTCGTCAGGCCGGTGCGCGCCAGGTGCATTATCTTCCGATGGCCGCCGATCCGGATTTACATTGTCCCATGTCGTTATCCGAGGAAGACCGGCAGCGGTTTGGGGCTGATGTTTCGTTCGTCGGCGCGGGCTATGCCAATCGACGGCGTCTGTTTCCCGCACTGCTCCGCCAGCCCTGGTCGTTCAAACTGTGGGGGAATGAATGGGATGGGGCAGACGACCTGCGTTCTGTTCTTCAGCTGGACGGGGCCAGGATCGATACCGCGACGTGCATGAAGGTGTTCAATGCGACGGCGATCAATTTGAATGTGCATTCCACCACCGGCGCAGGCCTGGATCCCCAAGCTGACTTCGTCAATCCACGCACATTTGAATTGGCCGCCTGCGGCGCGTTTCAACTGGTCGATCATCGCTCCCAGCTACGCCAGTTCTTCTCGGAGCAGGAGATGGTGTCGTTCCAGGATTTTGGTGACGTTCCCGGATTGGTGCAGCAGTGGCTGAATGATCACGCTGCCCGCCAGGCCATGGCAAATGCGGCTCGAGCCCATGTGCTGAGCGAACATACCTATGTGCATCGGATGCGGGATTTGCTTGGACACATTGGCTTGTCTCAGCCGGACCGGGTCGGGTCCGTCCTCCGTGGCGAGCGCCAGCAGGAATCGCTCGTGAAGCGCTGCGCCGATGATCGTCCGTTGGAGGCGCTCATCCAAGACTGCCCCAGCGGGCAACGAATCGAGCTGAAGGACCTGGCTGCCCGTATTCGTAGCAAAGGTCCGACCGCCACCCTCAAGCGTGAGGAACTGATGGTCCTCATGTTGGATGAATACCGCAGCGAGACCCGCGACCTCTTATGAACAAGCGCGTCCTTCTGATCAACATCACCCGGATGGGCGATCTCGTGCAAATGGGCACGCTGCTTCAGCGGCTCCAGCACGAATGGCCAGGGGCAGAGGTCGATCTCGTCGTGGATCAACGGTTTGCTCCTGTGGCGAAGCTGCTGCCGCACCTTCGACACATCGTCGAGTACGATTTTCATCGACTGGTGGATGAGAGTCGCGCTCAAACCAAAGATGTGGTGACCCTCTATCACGATATGACGCGGTGGGCGGCACCGTTGGTTGAGGCCCGCTATGACCGGGTCGTCAATCTGACCTTCAATCGGCGAAGCGGACTGCTGACGTCCTATGTGGGCGCGAAGGAAATTCGCGGTATCGCCGCTCCGAAAGACGGAGATGTGACCATTCACAACCCCTGGATGGCCTATCTGACCGACGTGCATCATGAGCGTCGCTTCAACCATTTCAACCTCGTCGATATCTATGCCTTGGGCGGCAGTGGCAGTGGACCGTTTGCGCCGCTCTCACTGACGATTCCGCCGGATACGGCTGAATGGGCGCGCAACTTCCTCGCAACTCAGGGCGGACAGGTACGGTCCTGGATAGCGGTGCAGGTCGGGGCCAGCGATCCGATGAAGGCCTGGCGTCCTGAACTGTTCGGACAAACCTTGGCGGCTCTCAGCCGGCAAACCACAGCCGGGTATGTATTTATCGGCACAGAAGAAGAACGGAAAGCGATTCACCTCGCTCAAACGACATACCGGAAAAGTGGCGGAACCGGTCCGCTCTGCGACGCGGTGGGAAAGACGTCGTTACCGCAACTTGCCGCCGTGCTCTCCCAGTGCCGACTCCTGCTGACCAATGACACCGGCCCCATGCATCTCGCAGTGGGAGTGGGCACACCGGTCATTGACCTGTCGGTCGGGCATGTCGATTTTCGGGAAACCGGACCCTATGGGCCCGGTCATTGGATGGTGCAGCCGGATCTGGGATGCGCTCCCTGTGGATTCGACCAGGTCTGCTTTCATCATGCCTGCAAAGATCGCATCGTGCCGGACCAGGTCGCTGCCTTGTGTCTGCATGTACTCGCGGGAGTCCCATTTCCCCGGTCGATCTCAGGCGTGAGGATCTACCGCTCCTGTGCGGATGAAGATGGCCTGGGAAACACCGAACTGCAAGCCGGACGGGAAGACCTGCTGGTCGATTGGTATGGTCGCTTTTGGCGCCGTTTCTGGTTTGAAGAATTCACCGGCCGTCCCAGCCGGGTTCCTTGCGATCACGAACCGTCACCCGATTGCTCCGACGCTCTCGCTGTGCTGGAGCACCTGAAGCCTCTGGCCAAGAAGCTGGTGTCGAACGCAGAAGAGCTGGTTCGTCTCACGACCAAACGTCCGTTGCCGGTTAGCGCCTTGCAACAGATGCAGCGTCTTGAAACTGCGGAGCGGCAACAGATCGTTGCGCTCAGCATGCAATCACCGGCCGCCGCTTCCCTGGCCGTGGCCATGGTACGTGATACCCACAATGATGACGGGCACGAACTGACCGGACTGGCGCAATCCCGACTCGCTACCTATCGGCGGTGGCACAAGCGATTGCAGGCGGTGTCGAATAGTTTCCGTTCCTTCACCGCAGCGCAGGGATCAGTGCGTCGGGGAAAGACCCGACAGCTCCCCATGGCGCGTTCCGCATAACGAGAGAAGAAGACAGCACGAATTCTTTTACAGGAGCCTGACATGCATATCACTCTTGATGGCGAGCAGTTACAGGTACCGGAAGACACGTCGATGATGAACGCGCTTGCGACGCTGAGCGATAAGGCGCATGCCAAACATCATATCGTGACGTCATTGACCATTGGGGGAAAGACGATCAGCGATCGCGATCTCACTCCGCCGTTTCTCAATCAACCGGTTCGTGATGCGGGGACCATACAGGCCTTCTCCCAGTCACTGCACACCATCATTCTCGAGGCGAAGCAGGCCATCGAGCGATTTGCCGCCGAGCTGCGATCCGACGGGCAGGTGTTGCTGGCCCCCTTGCGTTCAGGAACCGCCCAGGTGGGAACCATTGATGCCTGGCTTGGCCGACTGGCCGATTACACCGAAATGTTGGAAGCCGGACAGGCCCAGGGTGTCGAAGGGTTGTCGTCTGCCTCGTTGCTCCCATGGATCCAGGAACTCTTGGGCGCACGAACCACGGCCGACGCGATCCGCGTGGCAGACCTGCTCGAATACGAATTATTACCCCGGCTCGCCGATGCCCGTTTGGCTGCTTAATATCCATTGTTGCTCAATAGGGCACACCGCCCCGCGCTGCTCCTCGTTACAGGCATTTTCTGCGCATCCTTCACGACTTAAGTCTTCCTGAGAGCCTACCGATAAGGGGCACAGCAACACGGTAATAAGGGGCAGCGGGGATGTGGCCACATCTCCACCGGACCTGGTTACCACCTCGTCGGCACGGACGCTGGCGATTCCGAGAGTAGTGCGGAAGCTTCAGGAGGAAGTACGTCATGGCATTAGTAGTCAACACCAACGTTGCGTCACTGGCAGCTCAGCGAAACCTGGCCGTCAACCAAGCCCAATTGGGCCGTTCAGTTGAGCGGTTGTCATCTGGCTTACGGATTACCCGTGCGGCCGATGACGCGGCCGGATTGGGCGTGTCTGAAACCTTGCGGGCGCAGATCCGTAGTATCAATCAGGCCAATCGAAACGCCGGTGACGGCATCAGCTTGACGCAGGTCGCGGACGGCGCGGCGGCGACGATTGGCAGCCTGTTGTCTCGTATGCGTGAGTTGGCGACCCAGTCAGCCAGCGGCACGTTGGGCACAACGGAGCGTTCGTATCTGGACCAGGAATTCGTGGCGTTGCGTTCGGAAATCGATCGTATTTCGACCACGACCGAATATAACGGTCAGCCGCTTCTCAGCGGTAGCAGCAACACGTTTGAGGTCTTCATCGGCTTCAAGAGTGGATCGGGCAATTCCTTGAGTGTGGCCTTGGATGACCTCGACGTGGCGGCGGTCGGTTTGACCGGCGCAAGCGTGTCGACGGCAACGGCCGCACAGTCGATGCTGGCGAAGATCGACAGCGCGATCAGCGCGGTCGCTACCGCCCGCGCCAATTACGGTTCTATCCAGAGCCGTTTTGAAGTCGCGATCCAGAATCTGACGGTCACGGCCGAGAACTTCACCGCGGCCGAATCGCGGATTCGCGATGCGGACATTGCTCAGGAAACATCTGTGTTCACGAAGAACCAGATCCTCACTCAATCCGGTATCGCGATTTTGGCGCAAGCCAATTCGCTGCCACAGCAAGCGTTAGCGCTGCTGCGAGGGTAAGGCTTCAGCCGGCGGGTAGCTCTCCATAGGGAGGGCTACCCCAGGACTGATCCGAGGAGGGTAACATGGTCCACGATGTTTCCAATTATAAAGACCTTCCCGCAGCCGCTATTCAAGCGACGCAAAGCGGGCCTCAGCATACGACTGAAAAGAAGGTCGAGGCGAAGGCTCCCGAACCTGAGTCGTCAACCCCTGAGACGAAGGGAAAAGATCTGGAACAGGCGCTCACGCGCGTGCGTGAGGTCTTCAAGAAGGCAGACTCCAGGCTGGAGTTTACCGTCGATCCGGATCTCGATCGGGTAGTGGTCAAGGTGATGGATGGGGATTCTGGTACCGTAATCCGCCAGATACCGCAGCAGGAAGTCATCGACCTTGCAAAGAGGCTGGAGACGCCCACGGGGCTGCTCCTGCACCACAAGGTGTAAGCTGCATCACGGCATGAAAGGGATGTCATGGCGATCAGTTTTGGCGGGTTAGGCAATGGCGTGGACTTTGGCCAGGTCGTCACTGAGCTGGCTAAAGTCCAACGTGTGCCTATCGACGCGTTAAACGCGAAGAAGAAAGACCTCCAGACCAAACTGACCGACTACGGGACCCTGGGCAACAAACTACTCGCACTCCAAAGCGCAGCCAATGCGCTTCGCCTGCCAAACAGTTTCGACCGCACGACCACCACCGTCAGCGACGAGACCAAATTAACCGCTCAAGCCGGCGTGGGCGCGGCGACCGGCAGCTATACGGTCCAGGTCACTCAGTTAGCCAAAGCGCACCAGATTACCAACAGCACTGCCAAGGCGGTCGCCGCGACGACCACTCCAATCGTCTCAGGCGGCTCAGGGACCTTTACCTTCAAGGTCGGAACCGGCGCCAATCAAACGGTGACGCTCAACGATGGCGCTACGCTCGACGATCTTCGTTCCGCCATCAACGATCTGGGAGCCGGTGTCACCGCCTCCGTGATCAATACCGGAACCGTATCGACACCGGCCTATCGACTGACGCTCACGGCCACTGCTACGGGCGCTGCCAATGCCGTGACGGTTGTCACAGACACCACCAGCTTAGACTTCACCAACACGAGCGGAACCGGCGGCACCAGTACGCTGCAAGCAGGACAGAACGCCATTGTGGTGATCGGTGAACCGGGTCAGACGACGATTTCCATCGAGCGTGAAAGTAATGTGATCAGCGACGCCATTCCCGATGTCACACTCACGTTGAAATCCAAGACCGTCACCACTCCCACGCCGGAACCGGTCACCGTCAATATCACGACCGATCCGGACAGTGTCAAAACCAATATCAAAGCTCTGGCGACCGCCTACAACGATATTGTGAAATTCGTCAATGAGCGCACAACCTATGATATCTCGACGAAGACCGGCGGCATTTTCTTCAACGAGAGTACGGCGAAAAGCGTCCTGAGCCAGCTGCGAACTGCGCTTTCCGGAGAGGTCAGCGGACTGTCCACGTACAAAAGCGTGGGAACCGTCGGGTTTAAAACGGAACGCGATGGAACCGTCACGGTAGACGACGCCAAATTAGATGCCGCATTGGCGAGCAACTACAGCGCCACGAAAGCCCTGTTTGTCACACAAACAACATCCAGCGGCATTGCGGACCGGGTGGTCAAGGCCGTCGATTTCCTCGATGCCATCGATACCGGCGCCTTTACGGTGAGAAAGACAGCTATCACCAGTCAGATCAGCAAACTCACCGATGAAATCGGTCGCAAGGAAGACATCGCCTCGCAATATGAGGAGCGGTTGCGACTGCAATTTGCCTCCCTCGATGCATTACTTCAAAAACTCAAAGGCCAAACCAGCGCTCTCCAGGCGTTACAATAACCAGATAAGGTCACCATGATTGCTACGGCAGCTAACGCCTACCAACAGACTCAAGTCATGACAGCCAGTCGGGTACAACTCATCGTGTTGCTCTACGATTCTGCGATTCAATCGATGGAGCTCGCCCGGGAAGCCATTCTCACGAACAACTACAAGGATAAGGCCCGATTCCTCGATCGCAGCATGGCCATCGTCGGAGAATTGTCCAGCGTCCTGGATTTCGAGCGGGGCGGGGAGATCGCCGTGTCCCTGCACCGGCTGTATGACTACATGGTCCAGCAATGCATACAAGCGAATCTTCGGCATAACGGCAAACACTTGGACGGACCGATTCGCTGCCTGACGACCCTCCGGGAAGGATGGCAAGTCGTCGCACGACAAGAAGCGGTGGCGCATGTCGCCTAGTTTCTCCCATCCCGGTTCCCCTCACGACCGTCGCTCCATCGAACAACTCACCATCCAAGCACTGAACGCCGCCCGAGCAGGGGACTGGGATCAAGTCGACGCCTGTTATAGCGAGCGCGGACTCAGTCTTGCCGCGTGCAAACCTAATCGCACCGTTATACAACAGCTTCTCATCATGGATGAAGAAATTCGCCAGGCCATCCTGGTCGCCCAAGCTGGAATCTCCGCCCTCTTGGCTGAGGCCTCTCACGTGACCCGCCACCTGCGCCAATTGCGCGAAAGTAGCGGACAACTGGCCTCAGACAGTGTAACGATACATCGAGAAGCCTAGCGTGCTTGCAGCCAGATATCCTGGCTTCCCCGTGACCTTCCACTAGAGAGGTTTGGTATGAGGCCTTCACCTGAGCGGCCGCTGCAGCGCCCGCATCTCGACATCAATAATGAAGAGCGGCGCGAGTGGCTCCGCATCGACGATCGATTGCTGCTCGAATATCGACGAGCCGACGAGCCGCTGGAGGCGATGAATCAATATTTGCCGCCGGCGACGGAAGACACCATTGCTACGGCCGTATCCAAGCCAACCGTTGATCTGCTGGTACGGGCAGGGGAGACGTTTGCGGGTTCTCCGCTCCTGCCGTGGGTATCAAAAATCGACTGGATGCTGGAGACGATCCTCAAGTCGATGGTCAAGAGTCACCCGGGCAGTGTGAGCATCGCGCGACTGACCGATGTGGATATTAGTGCGGGCGGGTTGGGATTCAACACACCTCGCGAATTTCAGGCCGATGACCTGCTGATGTTGAAAGTGATCCTGCCGCCGTTCAGCATGATTGAAACCATGGCCAAGATCATCCGGGTGACGCCGCTCGATGAGGGGAAGGCAGGATTTCATCTCGCCACCCAGTTTGTCGATCTGGGCGGGGACGAGCAGGAACTGATTATCCGGCATATCCTCCAGATTCAAGCCGAGCGGCTACGAACGAGGAAGGCCGCGCATAATCATCTCTGAATGGTGAGCAGGATTTGAGGCGCTAACCGTCTAGGCCGCCCGTTCCGGAGAGGGAGCGGATGGCTGCGGCATCGTCGCTGGTTTGGTGAGCTGAGCCAAGAGCGCATCAGCCGCTCCGTTGAGGGCGACGGAAGCCGGCGCGGTCGGTTCGAACTCCACCACCGGCAAATAGCTGCGAACCGCCCGGACCATCGCCGGATCGTCCGGAATCTCGCCCAGCATCGTCAGGTCTCCCCCGACATACTCCTTCAGCAGCTTTTTCAATTGCAGCACGTTGACCCGTGATTTGCCTGATACGCGATTGACGATGAGGTAGGGTTGAAACCCTTGCAGGGTGTTACTCGCCGTCTCTTTCGCATTCGGATCTGTCTCGCCCACCGCCTGAATCACCTCGTCGATACTGGCGAAATCGCGATCCGACAGCGCTTCGCTCACCGCGTCACGGGACAAGAATGCCGATAATACACGTCGAATGGCGGCCAGCTTAATGAACCGGTAGAGATCAAGGACCGAGGTCGGATCTGGTGTCGCCACCGTGAGATAGCAGTCGGCCATGAGAAAAAAATCGAGCGCATGATAACTGGTGCCGGCGCCGATATCGACGATGATGACATCAGCCTGCAACTGGGAAAAGTGGCGAATCAGGCGTTTTTTCTTGGCATAGGGGAGGTTGGCGGTGGCTAACGTATCCCCGGTACCGGGCAGCAGTTGCAGGAAAGGATGGGCCGAAATAGGCTGAAGCACCTCCTCCAAACGCTCCACCCGCCGTTCAACAAAATCGGTCAGGGTGCGGGGAGGGTTCAGCAACCCGAACAGAATGTGCGCGTCGGCACCGCCGACATCGAGATCCGCCAGCACAACGCGCTTGCCCCGTTTAGCCAATAGCATGGCCAAATTGGCGGCAATGACGCTCTTTCCTACACCGCCCTTCCCTGATCCTATCGATACGATGGTGGCCATCCGCAACTCTCTCTCAGCTGTGTGTGTGTTCGCCGATGTCCGTTGTCGGTCCTTCGGCCTAGGAACCTGAGCGGAATAGGCCCATAGGGAGAACATCTCCCTGCGACTCCAGCCTGTGCCTTATTAAACCCCATCGTCCAAGAACGGGCAACTAAAGTTTGAGATGGCGCCCACCGATACCATATCCGTTATGAACAACGCTATTGCGCCCACAACCAACGTCAACTTCGACAGTGTATCGCCTTCGGAAGGCGAGATTCTCACCGTGTCGGACGTCGCGCGGTTTCTGCGTGTACCCAAATCCACGGTGTATAAACTCGCCCGTCTCGGAGAATTGCCGGCTTCCAAAATCGGAAAGCACTGGCGGTTCCTCCGACGCGACATTCACGAGTGGATGCACAGCCGGACCCAGCAGCACTGAACTCTCGTTGGAGAGCAGCTGCAGAGACGACAACACGTGAGCAGCGCGGACTCCCGGGATGTCCGTTGATTGAGCTCACCTTTAGCGGATCACACGAGGTAAGGGATGGCCGAGTCAAACGCGGTGCGCAAAACGGAAATGCCCGCCCCGAAGCTAAGCCCGGACACATTCAAGCAGCTCCGGGATCTCATCTATGAGATGACCGGCATTCACTTTCAAGACAACAAGACGTATCTGCTTGAAAGTCGCTTGCTTCCTCGGCTGAAGGCCTGCCGCTGTCAGACCTTTGAAAGCTATCTCAACTTTTTGCGCTTCGATGCCTACCGGGACCGTGAAATCACCGAGCTCTATACGGTCATCACCACGAATGAAACATACTTTTTCCGCGATGAAGCCCAGCTCGATAGTTTCATGAAGGTGATGATTCCGGAAGTCATGAAAACGAACGCCCAGACGAAACAATTGCGCATCTGGAGCGCCGCCTGCTCGACCGGGGACGAACCGTATACCCTGGCGCTGCTGCTGCGTGACTATCCTCCGCTGAACGGATGGACCATCGATATCCTCGCAACCGACATCAGTGAAAATGTTCTGAACATCGCACGAACCGCCACCTATTCCTCCCATTCGCTGCGCAAGGTGCCGCCGGCGATGCTTGCGCGCTACTTCACCGGGAAGAAAGAAGAACAGACGCTGGTGCAACCGGTGAAAGACATGGTGCGGTTCATGAACGTCAATTTGTACGACCGTCCCAGACTGAAGCTGATCCGCGGCATCGATATCATTTTTTGCCGCAACTGCCTCATCTATTTCGACGAAAAAGCCAAGGCGCAGATTGTCTCGGATCTGCGCGACGCCCTTCGTCCCAAGGGATACTTGATGATCGGATTTTCCGAGACCCTGCACGACGCGGCAGGCCACTTCAAAACCATTCATGCGGGCCGTTCAGTCATTCATGAGAAACAGTAAGGAGGACCCATGCCGGCTGATCCGAATATGAAGATTCTCGTTGTCGATGACATGTCCACCATGCGGCGGATCGTCAAGAACATCCTGAAACAACTTGGTTTCAACAACCTGGAAGAGGCGGAAAACGGTCAAGAAGCGTTGACCAAACTCAAAGCCGACACGTACGGCTTCGTGGTGTCTGACTGGAACATGCCCGTCATGATGGGCATCGACATGCTGCGCGCCATTCGCGCGGATGAATCGCTCAAGAAAATTCCGGTCCTGATGGTCACGGCGGAAGCCCAGAAGGAAAATCTCATGGAGGCCGTGCAGGCCGGCGTGAGTAACTACGTCGTCAAGCCGTTCACCGCAGAGACGATGCAGGACAAAATCAATAAGATTTTCAAGTAATCGGCTCTTAACCGGTGGGGGGGGACGATGGCACAACCACGCGCGGCGGCCCAGTCGCAACCAGCGACGCATGAATCAGAGCAGGAAGAAAAAGCACCTGATACCAAGCTCTATGAGGAACTCGGAGAATTGGCCCGCTTCATCGACACCACGATGAAGACGTTGTCCGAATTCAGCACGCCGGTCAGCACCTCGACCGAGCAGCTGCCGCAAGCGCTCAGCCACCTCACCAATCTCAAGACCATGACCGAGCAGGGAACTCATCGGGTCATGCTCGAGGTTGAGGCCATTCAAGACAATCACATGAAAATCAGCGGCATGATCAAGGACCTGACGCTCGCCATGCAGAAGGCGCAGGCGGCGCCCGCACTCCTCCAGCAGATGCAAGCCGTCGGCAATGCCATCAACGCGGACGACAAGCGGCTGCTCGATATCATGACGGCCTTGTCATTCCAGGATCTGGTGGCGCAAAGCGTCAACAAGCTCGTCACCATCCTGCAAGAAGTCGAACACAAACTGCTCCAACTCGTGGTGGTCTTCGGCCCCTATCAAAAGCAGGCGGCAAAAAAAGAGCAGGACAAGGCCAGCGAAATGCTGAAGCAATTGGAAGCGACCAAGAATACATCGATGAATCAGGATTTGGCTGACGAAATCCTGAAGCAATTCGGTTTTAACTGAGGTGGGTTATGAGCGATGAAATGCAGGAAATCCTGAATGACTTTCTGACTGAGTCCAACGAGATGCTGGAAGTGTTGGACCAGCGCTTCGTGACGTTGGAGTCCGATCCCAACAACACCGATCTCCTGAACGAGATCTTCCGCGCGATGCATAGCATGAAGGGGTCCGCCGGCTTCCTCGGCTTCAACCATCTGGTGGATGTGGCCCATCGCGGCGAGAACATTCTCAACAAGCTGCGCCAGGGCGAAATGGCCGTGAACCCGGCCATCATCAGTATCATTCTCGAAACCATCGACGTCATCAAGGCGATCATGGCCGACATTCGGGAATCAGGCACTGACAACCACGTCGCCACGGCATCGATTGCCGCAAAGCTTGACGACATTCTGAACGGCAACACAGCCCCAGCTGCTGCGCCGGTACAGACGGAAGCCGTTGCGCCCCCGAAAGTCGAAGCCGCCTCGCCGGCCCAAGCCGCTCCGGTCGCCGCGCCCCAGACGCTGGGTGAAATTCTGGTGAACGACGGCCTGGCCTCCAAAGAGCAGGTCCTCGATGCGCTCACGGCGCAACAGCATCAACCGGAACCGAAGACTCCGCTGGGCGAAATTCTCTTGCAGGCAAAAGCCATTACCGAACGCGCCCTCGATCAAGCCCTGCACAAACAAGACAAACAGCCGAAACCGGTGGAAGAAGATGCCACCATTCGCGTGGAAACGAAACGTCTCGACAGTGTGATGAATCTGGTCGGAGAGCTGGTCCTTGGGCGCAACCGGTTGATCAAGATCGGCACGCAATTGGAGCAGCAGCACGAATCTGATCCGCAGGTTCGTGTGCTGAGCGAAACCCTCGCGCAACTCAACCTGGTGACGACCGACCTGCAGTTGGCCGTCATGAAGACCCGCATGCTCCCGATCAAAAAAGTGTTCGCTAAACTGCCTCGCATGGTGCGCGACCTTTCGCAAAAACTGAACAAGCAGGTTCATTTGGAAATGCGCGGAGAGGAAACGGAGCTTGATAAGTCCGTCGCCGATGAGATCGGCGATCCGCTCGTACACCTGGTGCGCAATGCCATCGACCACGGAATCGAAACCCCGGCCGAGCGCCAGGCGAAAGGCAAAGCAGGGGAAGGACAACTGACCATTGCGGCGAGCCAGGAAGGCAACAGCATCGTCATTCGGATCAACGACGACGGGCGCGGTATTCAGGTCGAGAAGGTCAAGGAGAAGGCCTTGGCCAAAGGGCTGATCAGCGAAGCCGAACTCGCGACGATGGAGCACCGTGAAATTCTCAATCTGATTTTCCTGCCGGGATTCAGCACTGCCGAAAAAGTGACGGATGTCTCCGGACGCGGCGTCGGCATGGACGTGGTTCGCACGAATATCCGGAAAATCAACGGCAGCGTGGATCTGGAATCCGAGCCGGGGAAGGGCAGCCAGATCATTATCAAGCTGCCACTGACGATCGCGATTATTCAGGCCTTGATGGTGGAAGTCGAGCGTTCGATTTTCGCCATTCCGCTGAGCACGGTCATTGAAGCCGTGCGAATTTCTCGCTCTGAGATCAAGACCATCAACGGGCGTGAAGTCCTGCACCTGCGTGACCGGGTGCTGCCGCTCATTCGCCTGGCTCAGGAGTTTGACATTCCGACGGACGCCAATCGTGAGCGCTTCTACGTGGTCGTTGCCGCGTTGGGAGACCGTCGAGTGGGAGTGGTGGTTGATGAGTTGCGATCCCAGGAAGAAGTGGTGATCAAGTCGATCTGGGATTATCTCGAAACCGTCAAGGGCGTATCGGGCGCCACGATCACCGGCGAAGGCAAGGTGGTGCTCATTCTGGATACGTCCGAGCTGGTTCAAAATGCACAAGCGTGGCATAACCCGGGCATCGCCGCCTGACACAAGGGTGTATGCCCTGAGCTGTGGGCGGGGAGACGGGTTCAAGAATAGTCGATGAACTGAGACGCGCGAGATCGGAGGAAGTATGTCCACACTGATCAATGAAATCGATGCCAGGACCAGGCTAGCCGGCGCAAACCAGATGGAATTGCTGCTGTTCAAGCTCGGGACAAACGAGATTTTCGGCATCAATGTCTTCAAGGTGCGTGAGGTGATGAAGCTGCCGGAGCTGACCCAGATTCCGGAAGCGGACAGCCGCATCGTCGGCATGGCGAATATCCGGGGCATCATGGTCCCCGTCGTCGGCCTGAAGCGAAGCTTGGGACTGGGAATGGAAACCGAGGGACAGGGCAACGGGGCTCCCGGCGGGAATCCCTACCTGATCGTCTCTGAATATAACGGCAGCTTGCAGGGCTTTCTCGTCGCCGGCGTGGATCGCATCATTCGCTTTTCCTGGTCGGCCATCAAGACGCCGCCGGCCATCGTCCGGGAGAACAACAAGGGAGCCGTCACTGCCGTCACGATGCTGGAAGACGGGCGGATGGTCTTGATCCTCGACGTGGAAAAAGTCTTGAACGACATTTGCCCGCGCACGGACGACGATGTCTTCGCCGGGATGACGATCGCCCCCGAACTCCGATCAAAGTGCGTCTTGTTTGCCGACGATTCTTCAGTGGCCCGCATGCAGATTCGCAAAGCACTGGATCGCCTCTCCATGTCGTATGTGATTGCGACGACCGGCGGCGAAGCCTGGCAAAAGCTGCAAGCGTTGGCGGATCAAGCCACCGCAGAAGGTAAAGAGCAAGTGGATCAGATCCAGTGCATTCTCAGTGACATCGAAATGCCCGAGATGGACGGCTTTACCTTAACCAAACACATCCGGGCTGATCCGAGACTGGCGCATCTGCCGGTCATGCTGCACTCCTCTCTGACGGGTGCCTGCAACATGGAGAAGGGACGGACGGTCGGCGCGACGGATTACATCACGAAGTTTGACGCAAAAATGTTGGGCGAGAAACTGGCGCTCTACATTCAAAACCCGAACGCCAATGTGAAAAAAGCGGCCTGATATCGCCGCAGACCCTGGCGTCAGGGTGACGGCTGATTCAAGCTTTTGTCAGAGACGGCCGATGTATCGCTAAAGATCCTATGGCACTTCCACTCACACAGCCGCAGAGCGCCGCGAAGCCGGTTCGCGTCTTAGTCGTCGATGATTCCGCATTCATGCGGAAAAGTCTGACCACGATGCTCGAAGAAGGCAAACAGATCCAGGTGGTGGGAGTCGCACGCAACGGTGAAGAAGCGGTTCAGCAGGTACAACAGCTCAAGCCCGACGTCGTCACGATGGATGTCGAAATGCCGGGGATGACCGGGCTTCAGGCACTTCAGCAGATCATGACCAAGAATCCCGTCCCGGTCATCATGGTGAGTTCGGTGACGGTCGAAGGCGCGCAAGAGACATTGCAGGCGTTGGAGTGGGGGGCGGTTGATTTTATCCCCAAACAACTCGATGGCGTGGCATCGAAAATCGCCGAGATTCAAAAAATCCTCGTCCCCAAGGTGCTCGCAGCCAGATATGCGGGCAGCAAACTGAAACGACTGAACGTTACAGGCGCACCGAAGCTCGCTGTGCCAGCTGCCAAAGCGTTGAGCAGTCGCTCCGTCTCCGTAACACGCGGCACCAAACTCATTGCGATCGGATGTTCCACGGGTGGGCCACAAGCCTTGTTTGAAATCGTCCCGACGATCCCCGCCGATTGTCCGGCCGGCATCGTCATCGTGCAGCACATGCCGAGTTCGTTTACCAAACCGTTCGCTGAACGCTTGAACAATTTGTGCGCATTGGAAGTACGGGAAGCGGTTGACGGCGATGAGGTGAAAGCGGGGCGGGTGTTGGTGGCTCCGGGCGGGATGCAATTCCGGGTCGTGAAGAAGTCCATCACGACGTCAGTCGTCAAATTGTCGCCGAATTATGAAAGGCATGCCCATTCGCCATCCGTCGACATCATGCTCCAGTCGGTCGCCGCATTGTTCGGAGAGCGCAGCATCGGAGTGATTTTGACCGGAATGGGGCATGACGGACTGGAGGGGATGAAGGCCATCAAAGCAGCAGGAGGTCGAACCGTGGCGCAGGACGAAGCGTCAAGTGTCGTATACGGCATGCCGAAAGCCGTGGTCGAAGCAGGATGTGCAGAGAAGGTGGTGTCACTTTCAAAAGTCATCGGCGAGATCATGAACATGGTGTGACAGGGATCGTTCATTCAACCGTTCACGCATGGACAGCTAGGAGGAGTTATGGGGAGCATGATGAAGCACATGTCGATTGGGCCGAAGTTTATTATATCGATTTCCGCAGTAGCCCTAGTGGTGATCACACTTGGGCTTGTGGTCCTGTATCAGCAGGAAGAAACGAAGATCGACACCCTATTGACTGGTCGAATGAATGTGGTCAGCACGCAGATCATGATTAGCCGCGCCTATATTACCCAGAATTATGTGGCAAAAATTAAGAAATCTAAGGCCGGCAATGAAATCCAGGTGCTGAAAGACCATACCGGCGTGGCCGATGCCATTCCGTTCCCCGCAACGGCCGTTCGTGAAATGGGTGAAGAGGCTAATCGCACGGGGTTGTACAACGTACGGCTCATCAGTCAGAACCCCATGAATCCGTCCAATACGCCGAAAGACAATTTTGAGAACGAGGCGATTCGGGCCATCATGAGCGGCGCCGAATCCTATGCGCGCCGGGACGAAGTCAACGGCGTGCCGACGTTCCGTCGTGCCACCGTGGATAAAGCCACCTCGACCGCCTGCTTGAGCTGCCATACTAACAACCAGGTCGGCGACGTGCTGGGTATGTTGAGCTTGTCGGTCCCGATGACCGAAGCGATCGCATTGTCGAACCGCTCCATGTGGCAGACGGGCGGCCTGATGGGCGCCATTGTCGCCATCATTCTCGTCGTCATGTATCTGTTGCTGCGGAACATCGTCTTGCAGCCGATGGCCAAGATGAGCGAGATCTCCCGCGACATTGCCAAGGGCGAAGGCGATCTCACGAAGCGGGTGCCGGCCGAAGGCCATGACGAAATCGCGCAGATGGGCCAGTACTTCAATGAATTCATCGAGAAGTTGCAGCACATGATCAAGAAGGTGGCTCACGTGACGGATAAGGTCGCGTCCGCCTCTGTCGAGCTGTCGGCCACCGCCGAGGAGATCTCGAAGGGCACCGATACCTTGACGTCCCGTGCGTCGCAGACAGCCGCCGCGGTGGAAGAAATGAATGCCACGGTCGGACAGGTTGCGCAGAACTCCGGCAAAGCCGCGAGCCTGGCGCAGGATACGGTCAAGACCGCCCAGGAGGGTGGAACGGTCGTATCGAGCACCATCTCCGGGATGCAGCAGTTGTCCGAGGCGGTGTCGAACTCGGCGACCATCATCTCTGATCTCGGCAAGTCGTCCGATCAAATCGGCGAAATTGTCCGCACGATCGAAGACATTGCCGACCAGACCAACTTGCTGGCCTTGAACGCCGCGATCGAAGCGGCTCGAGCCGGCGAACAGGGTCGTGGATTCGCCGTCGTGGCGGATGAAGTCCGGAAGCTCGCAGAGCGGACGACCAAAGCCACGAAGGAAATCGGCGATATGATCCGCCAGATCCAACAGGATACGCGCGGAGCCGTCGATTCCATGCAGCAGGGCACGCAGAAAGTCACGGCGGGTGTGGACCTGGTCAACAAGACCGGCGAAGCCCTCTCCCAGATCGTGCGGATGGTGTCGGAAAGCGCCGATATGATCCGTCAGATTGCCGTGGCGTCCGAAGAGCAATCGGTTGCGACGCAACAGATTGCCAGCGATATCGAAAACGTGGCGAAGGTCACGAAAGAGTCTTCGTCCGGCGCACATGAGTCGGCAAAGGCCAGTCAGGACCTCAGCCAGTTGGCGGTCGAATTGCAGGGGATCGTGGGTGGATTCAAGCTGTAAGCAGCCAACCACGAGAAGGAGCCCAGCATGAGTGCGACTGAACAGCAAGTGCAATCTCACATCCAGGCGGCCGCAGACAACCCTGCGGACCGTCTGGCCGAGAAGTCCGCCGACGATCTGCTGCAGTTCGTGATCTGCTTGATCGGCAGTGAAGAATTCGCGGTGGATGTCTTGAGCGTGCAGGAGATCAACCGGATCGTGGAAGTGACGCGAGTGCCCAAAACCCCTCCCTATGTGGAAGGGGTGATCAATCTGCGGGGCCGCATCATTCCCGTTCTGGATCTTCGCAAACTCTTCGGCCTCACCGGGGCACAGCAGACCACTCAGACCCGCATCGTGGTCGTGTCGGTACAGGCGCGATTGGTCGGGCTGATCGTCGATTCAGTGGAAGAGGTCCTGCGTGTGCCGAAAAGTGCGATTGAACCACCGCCCTCGGTCGGTACCATGGCCGGGGCGGAGTTCACGCAGGGAGTAGGCCGGATTGATGATCGGCTGCTGATCCTCGTGGATCTGAGCCGGCTTCTCTTGGCCCGGGAAGCAGCCTAAGCCGGAAGGATGGGCAGTGAAGGCCTGCCTTCTGCATGGGGAGTGAGCACGAATCAGGACTGGGGAACATCGGGCGAATCTGGTAGGGAGGGTCCTCGGCGATTCCGTGCGTCGAGGACCCGTTCCAGCAACTGAATCGACTCCGCCAGAACGTCCGACGCGCAGTTTAGGGTGACATGAAACTGTTGCATGGCTTCCGTCCAACGGCCTTCCTTCTGCAAGACCTGAAACTTGCGGTGTTGTTCATCGAGGATGGCCTGTTTGGCATCGAGGATCAAGCTATCGGCAGGGCCCACAAGAACACCTCCATGGAAAACGTGTGTGATTCGGTTGCACGCTATCAAAGCGATTCCCGTGGGCGCAAGCCCACCATTCTAGGTAGATGGCGAAGGCCACAGTGCGCTGGGACGGTGAGGTAACTGAACTGTGGATATCGCCACAATCATAGGTATTGTCGTAGCCCTCGGCTCGATCATCGGCGGACAAGCACTCGAAGGGGGCCATCTCGGATCCATTCTCCAATTGACGGCGTTTATCATCGTCGCCGGAGGGACCTTCGGCGCCTGTTGTGTGCAGAACCCGTTGTCTGTCGTGATCAAGGCGGCGACCGGCGCCACCCTCGTCATTACCAACCCACCGCATGATGTGAAGGGCACGATCACGCAAATTCTCGATCTCGCCAACGTCGCGCGCAAACAAGGCTTGCTCGCACTGGAAGGCAAACTCAAAGACCTTCATGACCCTTTTTTCAAAAAAGGGATCCAGCTGATCGTCGACGGCACAGATCCAAAGTTGCTACAGGAAATCCTGGAAATTGAAGTCGAGCATCATGAAGAAGAAGGTGTCCACGCGGCGAAGGTCTGGGAAGCCGCGGGTGGATACGCGCCGACCGTCGGTATTTTGGGCGCCGTGCTCGGTTTGATTCACGTCATGGAGAACCTCGCCGATCCGTCGAAACTCGGCGGTGGTATCGCGGTAGCTTTCGTGGCCACGGTGTATGGCGTCGGTCTCGCCAACCTGTTTTTTCTCCCCATCGCCAACAAGATGAAGTTCAAACTCAAAGAGGAAGCCGGACTCCGCACGATGGTGATCATGGGACTGGTCGGCCTGGCTCAGGGTGAAAACCCGCGGCTTCTTCAAGAGAAACTCGAAAGCTTCCTCCCTCCGCACGAGCGCACCAAGGAAGACAAGAAGTGATGCGTCACCCCGCCAGTTGCCGCCGGGACAGATGTACACCGAGCGTCTGCATGAGTGCCGCATAACCCGCACGGGTTGAAGCCATGGCGAAGAAAAAACACGAAGAACATGAAAATCACGAACGCTGGCTGGTGTCCTACGCGGACTTCATCACGCTGCTGTTCGCCTTCTTCGTGGTCATGTATTCGGTGTCGTCCGTGAACGAAGGCAAATATCGAACGGTTAGTGATTCGATCAAGGCGGCCTTGAATCCGGTGAATAGCACGCCTTCAAGCCGGCTGCCCTTCGCCGTCGGCGACTCCAAGCCGAAGATGATCAATACCGACATGTCGAGTCCGAACGATCCGGTTATTCGGCGCATGAAGGAGGTCATCAAAAAGATTCATCCGTCGCTTGCGCTGGAAATGCCGGACATCAAAATCATCGAGACCGGAAACGGGACCATCATGATTTCTCTGCCGGAATCCATTCTCTTCGGCAGCGGGGAAGCGCGGGTCCGCCCCGAAGCGCTTCCGTTCCTGAAGTCCCTGGCCCAGATCCTCATTGAAATGGATCGGCACATCCGGGTACTCGGCCATACGGACAATGTGCCGATCCGGACCGCTCAGTTTCCTTCCAATTGGGAACTCTCGGCCGTGCGGGCGGTCATGGTGGTCCGGATCTTCTCCGAACTGAATGAAGTCCCCATCTCGCATCTCTCAGCCACGGGCTTTGCCGACTCTAAACCCATCGCCACCAACGACACCCCTGAAGGCCGGACGAAGAATAGACGGGTAGAAATCATTGTGCTCGAGAAAAACCTGACGGAGGAGTCCCTCGATTCGGTCCTGCCGAATCAGGGTCCTCCGGCTCTATGACCATGGCCCAAAGGCCTCAGTCGACTCCAGTGCTAAATACAACCCCTTACGTGTAAAGGTTTTTGGGAGACACACCGATACAGAGTCACGTGAGGTAGCGACCGCCTCTCGAAAGGAACGAGTGTATGACGCTCAAGCCGGTTGGTGATCTGACGATTTTTGAGGTGGGTGCCTTGTGCGAGGAAGTCAAACAAGCGGCAGCGACCCATCCGCAGGTCGAAATCGATCTCTCTGAGATCGACAAACTGGATGCCGCGGCTCTTCAACTGCTCATCGCCGTTCGGCGGTCGGAGCATTGTGTGCTGACAGGCATGCCTGATCCCATACGAGCGCGAATGACTGAGCTGGGAGCATAGACAAGATTTACCTCGCGATCGGGTAAGGAATAGATCCACCAATGACTTCACACTGGTTATTCCTATTGTGTGCGTTCCTCGCCGGGGCCTTCCTCTCGTGGATGTGGTGTCAACGCCGGGCCGCTGCCGTCAAACAGGCGCTCGAGGCGGCACAACAACTCATCGTCAATGAACACACGCATCGTGACGCGACCTGGGAGCAACTCGGGCATTCCATCATTCCGCTGGTCGCCGTGCTCAATGCACAAATGAAAAGTGTGATCAACCAGACTGAACAGGCTGCGACGGACCTGGGCCGGCGGTTCAGCACGATTGCGTCGCGGGCGTCATTGCAGGCCAACGAATCGATGAATCTGTTCGGCGATGGCGAGATGAACCTCGATACTGTTCTGAAGACCACGGACACGATGCTCGAAGGCTTCGTGAGCGACGTCATGAAGTCTTCGGAAATGGCGCTTCAGATCGCGACCATTATGGATGAGGTCGAACGCAGCACGAAAGCTATTACCGGCATGATCGGCGAAATTGAGTTTATTGCGGATCAGACACGATTGCTCGCCCTCAATGCGGCCATCGAAGCGGCGCGCGCTGGTGAACACGGCCGGGGTTTTGCAGTCGTCGCCGACGAGGTCACCAAATTAGCCAATCGCTCCGGCCAGGCTGCCAGCAGCATCAACACGATGGTCAAAGACGTGCAGAGAAGCACGACTCAGGCCATGCAGACCGTGGAAAGTTTGGCATCGGTCGATCTCAGCAAGACTTTATCTATCAAACATCGCCTCGATCAGATGACTCGTAATTTGGCCGATCGCAACAAAACGTTGCACTCCGCCGTCATGAACTCTAAGTCGTACTCGGATGAACTGTCCAAAGACGTCGGACAAATCATCATGTCCCTGCAATTTCAGGACATCACACGACAAAAGCTTGAACATGTAATCGAGCCGTTAACTGAGGTGCGCGATATCATGGATGCCTTGATCAAGCGGCACCCGGAAGACCAGATCGTCGCCAAGATGAATCTTCTGGCGAACCTGGACCGCAGCTACACCATGGAAGAGGAGCGGGCCATATTCAATCAGTCGACGAATGGACAGGTGTCGGGAAATGCTCAGATTTCTGCCCCGTCTGAAGATGCGAATGTCACGTTGTTTTAAGTAACACCCGGTTGTCGAAAGAATTAAGGAGCTCGCCATGGCGAAAACAGTATTGGTTGTCGACGATTCTCCCACGATGCGGCAGATGGTGGCGTTTACCCTGACCAACGCCGGCTATCAGGTCGTCGAGGCCGGCAACGGCAAAGAGGCCGTCGGCAAAGTGAATGGCGGAGCCAAGCCGGACCTGGTCGTCACCGACCTGAATATGCCGGAGATGGACGGGATCACATTGATTAAGGAAATCCGGAAAATGCCGGCGCTGAAGTTCACGCCGATTCTGATGCTGACGACAGAAGCATCCGACGACAAGAAAAAAGCCGGGCAGGCGGCCGGCGCGACCGGATGGATCGTCAAGCCTTTCAATCCCGAACAGATGATGGCCGTGATCAAGAAGGTACTGCCCGGCTGACCGATCTCGATCCTTAGGGGTCGTTTATGTCTCGCACATCCATAGCGAGACACGAACGTTCCCTCTGACGTGCGACGAAGGACTCGGAGAGACCATGAGCACAGACCTTTCGCAGTTCAAAAACGCCTTCTTCGAAGAATCACAAGAGCATCTCACGACCATTGAAGAAGGCTTACTCCAGCTTGAGCAACGGCCGGGGGACATCGATCTCTTAAATCGGATTTTTCGCGGGGCCCATTCCATCAAGGGAAACAGCGGCATGTTCGGCTTCACCGCCGTCTCGCAGTTCACCCATAAAATGGAATCGGTCTTGGACCAGCTGCGCAGCAGTCAGATGGTCGTGACGGTAGAGATCACGGATCTGCTGCTCCAGTCGCTCGATTGCCTGAAGACATTGATCGACTGCGCGAAAACCGGTGAATCTCCGGATGAAGACCAGATCGCCAGATTGGGTGCCCAACTCGAAGCCTGCCAGGGCGGAACACCTGCGGCAACCCCGAGTGCTGCTGCTGCCTCGCCTCGACAATCGCAGGTAGCCGGGACCCATCACTTCACGATCACCTGGGTTCCCCCTCGATACTTGTTTCAACGCGGACTGGATCCGGTTCAATTCATCAAGGAATTGGGCGATTTGGGGTCCGTCACCAGCGTCACCCTCGATCCCAGCCGATTACCTGCCTTGAAGGATCTAGACCCGGAGCAATGTTATCTGGGCTGGACCATCGAAATGGACACGGTCAAAGACCTCAAGGTCATAGAAGCCGTATTCGACTTTGTCCGCGAAGACAGCACCCTGACCATCGTTGACGCGCCACCTCCTGCCGAAGAGTCCCATGGCTCATCGGAAGGCACGAAACCACTGGGCGAGATTCTTGTCGAAACCGGCGTTGTGTCGCAGTCGCAGCTCAACCAAGCCTTGTCGCAACAAAAGCGCGTCGGTGAAATTCTAGTCGAGCAAAAGATTGCGACGCCTGAACAAATTTCTGAAGCTCTCAAAAAGCAAACCGAAAGCAGCACGCCATCGAAGAAGGCTGAGACGCCGTCCATTCGCGTGGACACGGTCAAAATCGATCGCCTCATCAACCTGGTCGGCGAACTCGTGATCACGCAGTCGATGCTGAGTGATCTCGGCTCCCGTTTTGAAATGAGCCAACTGCCGGTGTTGCTGGAACGCGTTGCACAACTGGAGCGCAATACCCGCGAGATTCAAGAACGTGTCATGGGCATTCGCATGGTGCCCATCGGGAATGCGTTCAGCCGATTCCCGCGCCTGGTGCGCGACCTCTCCGGCAAGGCCGGGAAAAAGATCCACCTGATTCTTTCCGGAGAAGAAACAGAACTCGACAAGACTGTGATCGAATCGATCGGTGATCCATTGACCCACCTTGTCCGTAACTCAGCCGATCATGGATTGGAACCACCTGATGAGCGCCTCGCCGCGGGAAAATCCGAACAGGGCACCATTCGGCTCAATGCCTTCCACGAAGGCGGCAATATCTGCATCACGGTTGAAGACGATGGGCGAGGATTGAATCGAGACAAGATTCTGGCCAAAGGCATCAAACAGGGCCTCATCGCTGAGACTGACAAACTCTCCGATGAACAGATCTGGATGCTCATCTTCAAACCCGGCTTTTCCACGGCAGAAAAGGTCACGGACGTGTCCGGGCGCGGCGTCGGCATGGATGTCGTCAAACGGAATATCGAAGGTCTTGGCGGCACCGTCAGCATTAAGACCAGCGCAGGCAAAGGCACCACCTTTACGCTCAAACTTCCGCTTACCCTCGCCATCATCGAGGGCATGACCGTTCGTGTTGGGAGGGACACCTATATCGTTCCTCTCCTGTCGATTCTGGAATCGATTCAACCCAAGCGCGAGATGATTAAGACCATCGTCGGAAAAGGGGAGTTGGTCAATGTACGTGGGACCTATCTCCCGCTCATGCGCTTGTATGACGTG
>ERZ724512.171-NODE-171-length-26895-cov-8.100000_pt1 | contig 26895 bp, 25 predicted proteins | sample MGYA00376045_ERZ724512 | MGnify/ENA primary metagenome ERZ724512 (study PRJEB28724, sample SAMN07190883) | activated sludge metagenome | isolation source: activated sludge of sewage treatment plant in Hong Hong | place: Hong Kong | collected 2016-03-17 ... | reverse complement strand
GACAACATCCGTGACCCGCTCCTGGACCTCCTCGCCAACGACCAGGCGAACAAGCTCGTCATGAGGCGTTTCGGAGACTGATCCTCGATGGTGCACAGCGCCGTCACGAAGCACCACGAAGTCCTCGGTGACCCGCACCACATAACTCCGCGTCAGCGGCTGCGCCGTGGGATCGATCACCACCGGGAACACGGTGTTCGGGTCGTCGAGCAAGTCGGTGTCGGCAGCAACGGTGAGCTCTGACGTGGCAGCGTTGACGTCAAGTTCCACGTCGCTGGAAGCCGACATCGTCCCCTCCTCCACCGCCTCCGATGAGGACAGGCCCTGCTCGGCGCCTCGGGAATCCCACATGCGGGCCGGCGGGATGAGGATCTGCGGCTGGCCGTCCGCACTCCTCAACTCCACAGCACCGTTGGAGAGCGCGTGAGGAGACACACCGTCGTAGCCAGCCGCCAACGCGAACTCCCGAACCGCAGGATTCGCCGCCGCCAGGCGCGACTTCACGACCAGGAACGACTCGACCTGCTCCAGCCCCGCCCGCACCACCAGATCGGCACCAGGCAACACCTCGGCATATGTCGCAGTGTCCCCCGAGACGACCGCCGGCGGCAGCACAGTGGGCCAACTCCACGACATCGACCCCTGCGCGGCCTCCACCTCGACAAGGTCCGCCGAGCCGCCCGCCGACACCGAGTAGGCCACCACGGCGGCCTCGGGCCGAAGTCGCCCGTCCGCACCTGCCACCAGTCGGGTGGACGGCTCGCGCCACCCACCCTGACCGTCACGGACTCGAGCGACGCCCGCCGTCAGTTCTGCGCGCAACAGCCCCGTCTCGGGATCTGCAGTGACCAGAGTGCGCTCATCGGTCAGCGCCGACGCCACCGCCGGCTCGCCGGTCGGCGTGCTGGGCGAGCCGCGCGACTGAGCCGCGGGCGTGGGACGGAGAGGCGCGCGATGAAAGTCCTGGTCTACGGGGCGGGGGCAATCGGCGGCTATCTGGGCGGGCAGTTGGCCCTGGCCGGCCACGACGTGACGCTGGTCGCGCGCCCGGCCGCGGCCGAGGCCATTGCCGCCGGCGGGCTACTCATCACTCAGGCGGGCGCGACACGCGCCGCCCCCGTGCGCGCCGCGACCCGGCTCGAAGAGGCCCTCACGCGCGCTGAGCCAGATCTGATCGTGTTGGGCATGAAGTCCTACGACCTGGCTCCGGCTGTGGCCACCCTGGCCGACCTCTGCCCCCAGCCCCGCCAACTCCTGACGACGCAGAACGGCATCGGTGTGGAAGACCTGGTCGCCGCCCGCTTTGACCCGGCGCGTATCCTGGCGGGCACGGTGACGATTCCGGTCAGCCGCGCGGGCGCGAACGAACTGGTGGTCGAGCGGGCCGGGCGGGGGCTGGGCCTCGCGCCGGTGCAGGTGGGGCGGGTGGTGACCGAATGGGTGGAGATGTTCGCGGGCGCGGGCATCCGCGCCGGCGCTGTGGCCGACTACCGGGCGATGAAGTGGTCGAAGGCATTCCTCAACATCATGGGCAACGCCACCTCGGCCATCCTCAACCGGCCGCCGGCCGAACTCTACCGCCGGGCTGACATCTTCGACCTGGAGATGGACATGCTGGGCGAGATGCTGGCCGTGATGCGCGCGCAGGGGATCGCCATCGTCAATCTACCCACGGCCTCGGTTCGGCCGCTGGCGGCGGTGCGGGCCTACGCGCCGCGCTTCTTGCAGCGGCTGGTCTTCACGCAGGTGATCGTCCACGGCCGGGGCGACAAGATGCCCTCCTTCCACATCGACCTGGCATCGGGCAAGGGGCGCAGCGAAGTCAGCTTCCACAACGGGGCCATCGCCGCCGCCGGGCAGGCGCACCACATCGCCACGCCGGTCAACGCCGCGCTGAACGCTATCTTGCAACGGCTGACGCGCGCTCCGGCCGACCGCGCCGCATTCGACGGCCGGCCGGAGCGCCTGTTGGCCGAAGTGGGCGGTTAGCGCCTTAGCCCGCCGAGTGAGCCGGCCGCTTCCTGCTTCGACTGCTCCATCATCCCGCTGACTTGTTCCTCGCTCAGGCCGGAGTCCTGGGCGCTCTGCTGTGTCTGGCTCAGCGTCGTATTGGTCGCTCCGCAGACCGTTTGCAGCGCCGCCCCGGCGCCGGTGGCATCCAACTGGCCGCCAGACCAGCGGGTAATGATGTCGCTCATGGCGGTCTGGTCGGCCTGCAAACTACCCAACAGCGGCCCCAGTCCCGACAGGCCCATTAGTCCGGCCAGTTGTTGTTGCATGGATTGCAGTAAGCTGCCAGCCCCCAACAGCCCCGCGCCGACGGCCAGCGCGCCCAGCCCGCCCTGCTGGCCCGACTGGGCCAGCCCTTGCAGGGTCGTGCATAGGCCTTGATTGAGCACGGCGATGTTCATGAGGCCCTGCCACGTGGCCATCGTCCCCGCGGCGGCGGCGGCTGTGCCTGCCGCGGCGGGGTCTTGCTGGCCCTGGCCGGCGGCGTCGCCCTGCCCGGTCGTATCGACCTGCCCGGTTGCCACTGGCGTGGCCGTCGGCGTCTCGGTTGCGGGCGGCAGGGCCGTGGCCGTGGGTGGAGGCAGGGGAGTGCTGGTGGGCAGAGGCACGGCCGTGTCAGCGGGGGCCAGGGTCGGGGCGGTCGTAACCGTGTCCGGCGTTACCACGGCCTCGGTGCCCTCATCGTCTTTGCCACAAGCGGCGAGACTGAGGGCCAACAGCAAGAACAGAACGAGTAAGCGCAAGCGACGGTTCATGATTCCATTTCCTCCTTGTTCATGGAAGCTAAAACACCCAACGCTAGCCAAAACACCAGGGCCGGCTTGGCGCCGATCACCAGCGCGTCGGCCAGCCCGAAGACATGCAGCCCCACCAGTCCGGCCAGCAAGCCCAAACTGACAGGGCGAAAGCCGCGGTCGCGCCGGGCGACACGCCAGCCCACGGCCGCGGCCACAAAGAGAATGGCTACGTAGACGACCAGACCCGGCAAGCCGGTGTCGAGCGCGGTCTGCAAGAAGATATTGTGGGCGTGCCCGATGTCATAACTAGGCCACGGGGGCAGCGGGTAGAGGCGAAAGACCACCTGCCGAAACGCGCCCAGGCCAACACCGGTGAAGGGAAAGTCGCCGATGGCTGTGACCGCCCAGGGCCAAAGCTCACGGCGCACGCCCAGTGTCCTGAGCGTGCCCAAAGCGGTCGCTTCCGGTGGGCTAACCCATAGCTCCCAGAGTGTCCGCGGGCCGATCCACAACACGCCGGCAACACCCACCAGCACGACCGCCAGAACGGCCAGCGCCAGGGCGCGCCGCGCGCGCGAGGGCGGCAACACGGCCGCCCACAGGGCGAGTAACGCCAACAAGCCGGCCGCGGCCGCCAGCCAGCCGCCCCGCGACTGGGTCAACGCGAGAATGCCGACGACCAGCAATCCCACCACGGCCAGCCCGACGCGCGGCCAGCGCCACCCCGACCGTGGCGCGATCACGAGCGACACAAGCAACGGCAGAAAGAGGGCGATGAGCGCGGCCAGTTGGTTGGGGTGGGTGGTCAGACGGTCGAGACCGGGCAGGGCCAGGTTGCGAAATGGGTTGGCCGCGGTCAGGATGGGGATCTTGGGTAGGTCGCGCAGGCTCAGCAGGCCAGTCAGGCTGAAGGCGAGGCAGACGAGCAACAGTACGCCGACGGCAACGGCCACGCCGCGGCGATTGGTGACGGCGACGACGGTGTAGCGCCAGGCGGCCAGCCCCAACAACGCCCCGGTGGCCTTGGGGAGCGTCTCCGCCGGGTCGGCCGAGACGAGAATGCCGACGCCCAGGGCCAGGCCCCACAGCGCGAAAGCGAGGTTGAAGGGTGTGCGTGGCAACCGCTCCCGGTCGAGCGCCAGGGCCAACAGCCACACCAGTGCCAGCGCCGCCAGGGCCGCCGCTGTGGCCACCGGCGCGATGTCGGGGAAAAGCAGCCACGGCGCGGCCAATAGCAGGATGCTCCCTTCCAGGACCACCAGAGGGCGGGCGGCGAGCCGCGCACCCTGTTTGTTGTGTGCCTGCTCGGCCAGTGCGGTCACATAGCCTCAGCCAGAAAGCGGCCGGCGTGCTAGTAGGCGCCCTTGCCGCGCACGACCACCCAGGGCGTCTTCAGCAAGATGTAGATGTCCATCCACAGCGAGTAGTTCTGCACGTAGTAGAGATCGTCCTCGGTGTGGAGATGCAGCGGCTTGTCGGCCCGGCCGTTGATTTGCCACCAGCCGGTCATGCCCTGTGGCACGGCCAACCGCTTGTGCTGCCACGGCTCATACTGCCCCACCAACCAGGGCAACTCCGGCCGCGGCCCGACCAGACTCATGTCCCCTTTCCAGACGTTAAACAGTTGGGGCAGTTCGTCGAGGCTGGTGTGGCGCAGGAAGCGACCGATGCGCGTCACGCGCGGATCATCGACTTTCTTGAACAGCACTTTGCCGTCTTCCGTCATCTCGTTGACGACATCCTGCATCGTCTCCGCGCCGACAACCATAGAACGAAACTTGTACATTGAGAAGAGGCGGCCGTTTTCGCCCACGCGTTGCTGGCGGAAGATGATCGGCCCGTGCGAGTCCAACCGGATGAGAAGGGTAATGATCGCCATGGGCAACATGGCGAGACTCAGCAGAATACTGGAAAGCGCCAGGTCGAACATACGCTTGACCAGCCGTTGCACATCGTTCAGGGCCGGGTCGCGCAGGTTGATCATTGGCAGCCCGCCGAAGTCCTCCACGGACGCGCGATAGAGGGCCAGGCTGAAGTAGTCGGGGACGACGCGCACATTCACGGGCAAGTCATGGAGGGCCAGAACGAGATGATTGATCTGGGCATAGTCCCGCTGTGGCAAGGCAATGACGACGTCGTCGATGTGGCCCGCCTGAACCACTTCGCGCACATCCTCGACCGGGCCAAGGACGTGGACGACGAGTTCGCTGTTGTCTTCGGTGTCTTGCGGCGCCTCGTCCAGATAGCCGGACAGATTGAGGCCGACGGAGCGATAGTCCTCGATCATTTGGCCGACGCGTTGGCCGACCTCGCCCGTGCCGACGATGAGCACCTGTCGTTCGCCGGCCGGCATGCGGCTGATGCGGAAGATGATGCGGGCAACGATCCGCCAGCCGAGCAGGAGGGCCAAATCGACGCTCACGAACAGGATGAAGACCCAGCGCGAGAAGTCACGCTGCCCCAGGTAGAGTAGGCCGGCAAAGAGCAACGCCGAAGACAGCGTGGCCACGGTGACGATCTGCATTTCGTCGATGGCCTTGTAGATGCGCTTGGGATCATAGACCGACAGGACGAGGAAAGTGATGCCCCAGATGAGGGGCACGGCCAGCATGATGTAGGGGGAGATATATGCAGGCCCGCGCAGATTCGTCATCGAGTCAGGAATATAGCGGACGAGAAATGTCGCCGCCGCCAACGCCAATAGCGTCAGCGCCACATCGATGACGATGGAAAAGATGGCGTAGTTAACTCCAAACCGCCTCAACATAATTGTCCCCTTCTTGCGAACCTACTACACCATGCGGATGCATCCGAACGCAGAAACTTAGCCGTCTGGCCCGTTACCGGTGCAACGAGCAACGCTCCGCCGTCGGTGATTCTCACAAACTATCCGTAATGACCTGGCTAGTGCGGTTGTGAAAACGGGTGCAATCGCCTGCAATTATAGCGGCAAGTACTTCCCCGACAAGACGAACACGCGAGATTCTAAGTGAAGATACCCCTATTTCATCCACGAGTCGTATCGGAATCATGACCAGCCGTCGTAGACAACGAACGATTTCGTCAGACCTAGGAATTTCTCCTCATACCAATTCGCGCGTGGAAAGAGCGTCTTGAGTTCGCTTTTTCGGAGCAGGCGGGTGGTGTCGACGCGATGTTGTGCCCGTGCCTTGTCGGGAATCTGCTTAACCCAACCCAGACTCAAGTGTTGGATCAGAGCAACACGCAGATCGCGCGGCAACCACTGGAAGCCGGGGAAAAGGAAGTGGGGTTCGATAGGGAAGTAATAGTTGGGAGTCTGTAGAAAGTAGCGGCGGCCGACACGCTGGACTTCGTTGGCCATGCGTCGCTGCTGCTCAAAATCGCCGACGTGCTCAATGACCGAGTTGGAGAAAACGACATCGAACACCTGGTCGGGGAATTGTCGCATGTCGGTCGCGTCGCCGATGACAGCGCGAAAATGGGCCGACGGCAGAGGGGTAGGATCGATGTTGAGTAGGGTAATGCGGGCGTCATGCTCAACAAAGCCCATGCGTTGCCAGAAGTTCGCTGTGCCGCCTACGTCGAGGATGCTGATCGGTCGTGGCACCGTGTCCAGCAAGCCCAGAAAGAACTGGAAGCGCCGGCGACGCATCTGTGTGGCGAAGGAGTCTTCCTCGCGATTGTCGACAAACTTTCTGAACAACACTGTAGCTCGCCTCCATCTATGAGCTTATCTCAATCGGGCTATCCGGGCGAGATGAACGGCCCTTCAGTGCTCGACAAGCGGCGTAGGCGGCAAGCAGATTGTCCTGCTGGTGTTCCCAGGCGAGCTCGTGTTCGATGCGCTGCCGGCCGTAGCGGCCCATTTCCTCGCGTCGCGCCGGGTCGTCGAGTAGCTCCAGCACGCGCTCGGCCAGGTCCTGCACGTCGTCGGGCCGGGCATAGACGGCCGCTTCCCCGGCCGATATGCGCGATTCCACCAGGTCGAAGACAGCGATGGGGCGGCCGACCGACATGTACTCCAAGATTTTGTTCATCGTCGCCGCGTCGCTATAGGGGGTCTTGGGCATGGTATCCACGCACACGTCGCTTGTAGACAGATAGCGTCGAATCACGTCAAGCTCGGCCCAGCCAGTGAAACACAGGTAGTCGTCCAGACCCAGCCGTGTGCTAAGGGCGCGCAAATCGGCTTCCGCGTCGCCGGAGCCCATGATGGCGAACTGGATGTCGGCGCGCCCGCGCGCGTGTACAAGAATATCCACCAGCTGCACGAAGGTATCGACGCCATCCTGTGGATTGAGGACGCCCAGGTAGCTGATCAGATATGTCCGGCCGTTGCGGAGGGTTGGATCCGGCGCGTCAGGGCGCAACTTGTGGTGGTCAGGGCCGCTACGAACGATGAAGACCCGTTCGGGCCGGAACTGACCGCGAGCGAGCGCAACCCGGCGATGGGTTTCGTTTGTGGTGATAACGATGTCGGCCGTCTTGAAAGTCAGCCTCTCCAGCCATAGCAGCAGCCGGTAGGCCGCGCCCTGCCGGCCAAAGCGCGACAGATACATCTCCGGCGACAGATCATGATGATCGAAGATGAACTGCTTACCCAGCAGCTTATAGAGCCGGCCGATCAGCCAAAAAGTCTCCGGCGGGTTGCAGGCGTGGATAATATCGAAGCCCTCGCGAAAGAGGACCCGGATCGACAGCGCCAGCGTCCAGAGCCAGCAGTAGGCAAATTCCCAGACAAAGCTTAATGTGCCGCTGGTCGTCGGCGGCGCGGGATAGCGGTAAATGCCGATGCCTTCCCGTCGCTCGAACCGTTCGTTCGCGTTGGCGCCGGTAATGGAGATCACCGACACGTGGTAGCCGGCGTCGCGTAACGTCGTCGCCTCCAGCCAGACGCGCCGGTCATTGGGAACGGGTAGGTTTTCGACAAGGATAAGCACACCGATGCGAGCGGACGTTTGCGGTCGGGTCATGGTGTGCTTGAGTCTACAGGAGTTTCGTCGCGGCGGCGATCAACGGCCGGCTCGGCGAAGACGCGCGCCGCCGTCAGGGCCAGGCCCCATAGCACCCAGAGGACGAACCCCAGCGACTGATCCCACCACCAGGAATCGGCCACCTCACGCACATTGAAAGCGAAAAAGGCCGTAGCCACAGCCATGCAAAACCCTGTCAGTCCGTACCTGGCGCGTGGCGTGTTATAGCCCCGCAGGACGGGCAGCCACACGGCGGCCCACAGCGCCACGTAGAGCGCCAGACCGACAACGCCGTGCTGGAACAGCATGCCCAGGTAGCTGCTGTGCGTGCCGGCGGCGTATTCGTTGGGCAGGTTGGGGATGCGCACCGACGTGCCCCAACCGGCGATCCAGTGCTCCGGTAAGAGAGCCAGCGTCTGGGCGTAGATGTAGGCCCGCACCAGCCAACTGCCGGGGCGCAGGTCGATGAATACCCGTTGCACCCAGTCGATGATGACGCTTAGGACCAGGAACAGAACCACCAGCCCAACGGCTGTGGCCACGAGAGCCAGCGCCACCATCAGCGGACGGTTCGACCGGCGATGATAGAGCCACAACAAGGCGTAGAACAGCGTCGCGGCTGCCAGAGCCGCATAAGCAATGCGCGACTCCGTAAACACCAGCGCCACCGTTAGCCCCAGCATCAGGCCCAAGTGGAGAAGTCTTGTCCAACCGCGCGTTGTTTGGAAGCGCCAGAGCATGAGCGGCAAGAGCAGCAGGCAAACCATGCTCAGGGCGCTATACGACAGCGTGAAACCGTTGAGCCGAATGCTGAGCAGGCCAACATTGTCGGAAGATGCGACTTCGCCAAAGCTACGGTACGAAATCGAACTGAAGAAAGCGGAAGCATTGATTTGCGATGCTGGTATGAATCTTCCCAGCAAGGAAACGAACGTGCCGCGCCAGATGCCGGACAGGAAGAGAGCGCTGGCGACGACATGGTAGAGGGCGATGAGCGAGAGCGCGCCGACAATCTTGTGCCATTCCGCCCTGGTATGCACGCAGTTCCAAAACAGCACCAGTATCAGGAACTGCGTCCATATGCTCGTCGCTTCTTTCAGGAAGATAAGCCGCATCTCCGGATCAACCCACAGGGTGGGCGCCAGCCACCAGATGGCCAACGCCAGGGCAATCATCGCCGCCCCGTTGAGACGCACCTGCCACCGGCTTCGTATCAACAGCCGAATGAACTCGACGAAGATGAAGAAGGGCAGCAGCAGCTGATCGATGCCCAAACCCCACCACAATGGCCATAACAGGGCGAACAGCCAGACATTGGTAGCAAACGACGTGCTGATAAAGGGCAGCCACACGCGGCTGCCCAACTTCGGGCGCGGTCTGGTGGTTGCAGAGAACGAGGTATCCGTTGACATCTGCTTGCCTATTGCTTTGCGTACGCCATCCATGCCGGGCCGCCCGCGGCCACGTGGGCGACGCCATATACAGTCAGATAGGCATTGGCGATGGCCTCCAGCGTGTAGGCCGGGGCAGCGGCGAGGCAAGCCGGCCCCATGGCCCGCAGGCTCGTCACGTTGTCACTGGCCCAGATCATCCGGTCGACGAGGCACTCCACCCGCCCCGGCTCGACCAGGAAGCCGGTCTCGCCTTCGCGCACGACTTCGGGGATGCCGCCGGTTGCCGTGGCGATGACTGGTTTGCCGTGGGCGAAGGCCTCGACAATGACAATGCCAAATACCTCTTGGCCAACTGTCGGCACGACCAACGCGTCGGCCGCGGCCAATAGCTCACGCTTCCGGTCGCCCTGAACATGGCCGTGAAACACCAATTGCGGCAGATGGGCATATCGCTGCCGCAGTGAGTCCAACAGCACGCCGGAGCCGGCGACATCGAGCTGCAACGCCGGCCGCGCGCCCACGGCCTGCTCGAACGCGGCGCAGAGAACGTCAACGCCCTTGATCCGATCAAGGCGGCCGAGATAGAGTAGGCGCGTCCTGCCCGAGTACTCGCCCGATTGCCGGTTGGCGGCCACGTACAGGGCATCAAGCTCTGCCTGCGATAGTCCATGGGAATTGGGCACGACGCAGCTCTGCGCCCCTGGGAAGTAGCCCAGCGCCGTGTGTCGTTCGAGCGTTAGGCGACTGGGCGCGGCGACGATGGCGACCGAGCGCGATTGGGCGCGCCGAATGGCCTGGTAGGGCCACAACCAGCCCGAGCCGCGCATCGCCAGTTGCCCCAGCCGGCCGGTAAGAGTGCCCTCGGGGCTGATGAGTTCGTGGTCATGACAGGTATGCACGAGCCGTGAACCGGGACAGGCGGCGCGCGCCGCGGTCCAGACCGACGGCGAGAGGCCGCGTAACTTGTGCGTGTGGACTACAGCAGGCTGTTCGTGGGCAATGATCGCCCGTAGGGTTTGATAGACGTGCGCGTTCCACAGGTCAATCGTCTGGAAGATCGCCCGCTGATAGGGCGGTTTAGTGTCCTTGTCACCGATCCAGTATAAGTTGCGTGGGCGGAAGCGGTAGTATCGAATGCCGTCGCCGTCTTCGATCTGGGCCGACCCCGCACGCTGTGTGGCCACGACGACGACCTCGTGGCCAAACCGGCGAAGGCCCAGGGCCAGCTGACGCGCCGCCGCCGCTGCGCCGCCACCTTCGTGGTCTATCCGCGTCGCTACCAGGAGTACTTTCACGCCTGGCCTCTTCTCAGCCAATAAGCCTGTTGGCGCGGCCCACTCGTTCGAGCGCCCCAGTGAGCGCGGGTGAGTTGCCGCCTTGTGAAGTTCGGCGCGGGCGCAAGGACGGGCGTAGCACTCATGTCAACCGGAATGACTCTGCGAATGTGGGCGGCGGACGAGACGGGTGATGTAGCCGACTTCCTCCAACCGCAACAGTTGCGCGGCGATAACGGTCGAAACCACACAAGCGGCGCCACCGGCCAACAGGGTAAGCCATGTCACCAGGGTGCCGGCCGGCAGCCGACCGGCGAGGCTGCGAACCGCGAACGTGCCGGCCGCGGCCGCCGCGGCGATGACTGCCAACTGAGCGCTATCGGCGCGCGTCCACAGCTTGTGTTCCTTCGCTGCCGTTCGACTGAGCCACAGCAGGCCCACAAAGACGGCAATGGAATTCGCGATGCCGAAACTGCGTAGGCCGACGCCGAGGCGAATCAACAGGTATTCCGAAACGATGAGCGCCACGGCGTTGATAGCAAAGAACAACATGACCACGCGCGGCACATTGCGCGCAAACGCCAACCCCAGCGGGATACTGATTAACGCCAGGCCGACGATGGCCGGAGCATATGTCTGCAAGACCTGGGCCACGGTGATGGCGTCCTCGGCGCTGAAACGGCCGCGCGCGAAGACGGCGTTCACCAACTGTGGCGCCAGTAGCGCCAACCCGACGGACATGGGCACGGCCAGAAGGGCAACGATGCGCAGGCGGGAATTGTAGTTCTGCTTGGTCCCGGCGGTGTAGTTCTGGATAGTCGCCAGCTGGAAGCCACGGAAGACGAAGCGCTCCACAATAGCGATCAGCCGCGCGGCAAACGTCACCGCTGTCAGCACCCCCGGCCCTAGCAAGGACGCCAGCGCCCGCTCGGTGATCGAACTGAGTACCCGCACGCCCTGACCCGTGAGCGGCATGCCCACAGTGCGAGCCATACTGGTCAGAACCACACGCTCCGGCCAAATGGGTCGCAGGCGGAAGTCTGGCACCCAGGCCAGCCCCACGAACCCGACGAGCACCTCGACAACCGCGCCGCCTATCAGTCCCCAGACGACAAGCCACAGATCCTGTTGCGCGCCGGCCAGCAGCACGATCACGATTGTTGCCACCGTGCCGGCAATGCGTCCGGCGGTGGGCACGACCAGCCGGCCGGAACGATAATAAATCGCCCGCAGCGTCTCCGCCAGCGCCAGCAGGAAGATTAGCCACGCCAGAACCGCTGCCAGTGGCTGGCCGGCAAGCTTCGTCTCGACCGTCGCGCCGGGCACGCTGAGCGGATACCACCAGCGCGCCGACAGCGACAGCAGCGCCGCGGCGGCGAAGGCGACGACGCAGATAACGGTGATGGCCTGATTGTAGGCCGTGGCCTGATCGTCGGCCTCGGCAAACAGACCCATGAAGGAGTTCGTCAGGCTTTGGAACATGCCCCGGCCGATCGTGACCGGCAGACTCCAGGCCGCATAGAGAATGTCCGACTGCGCGCTTAGCCCTAGCGCGGCGGCCAGCGCGATGTCGAGCGCAAACATGATCGCGCCCTCGGCCAGGAAGAGGCCATTAAGCAACACGGAGTGGCGCACAAAGCGCGTCGTGGAGGTCGTTGGCGACACGGCTTATTGTTCTCCCAGTCGGGAGACGGCCGTTGGGTCTCGCTCGTCCAATCTCAGGACGATGCGATAGAGTTCGGCCGCTTCCGCGCGTCTGTCCGTATTCCAGTAGACCTCGGCCAGGGCCAGGTAGGCCCACTTGTCGCTATCGTTGGCTGACAAAGCTGCGCTCAGGTAGCGCTCGGCCGCGGCCGCGTCGCCCTCCAGCTCCCACGACAGTCTCCCCAGATGCACCAGCGGCCAGTATGGGTCGGGCGATCGGTCGGCCGCCAGCCGGAAGTCGGCCATGGCCTCCTGCTTTCGTCCCAGACGCTCAAGCGCCAGACCCCGCAGGTAATGGCTTTGCAGGCGGCTCCAGTCGTGGACAAAACGATCAAGCCGGATGGCCCGGTCGGCCGCGGCCAGGACGGTGGCATCATCGGCGGGCTGGGGGCGATTCGCATAGACTTGAGCCAGCCGAAAATACAGGTCGCTGTTGGCCAGGGATGCCGTCGTCTGGGCGGCAATGCCCGCGCTGTAGGTCTGTTCCGCGGCCAACCAATCGCCCTGGTCTTCATGAGCCTGACCGAGGGCCAGCCACCCCGCCGGGTCTTCCGGGGCGACAGCCGTGGCCCGTCGATACCACTCCACGGCCTCGTCCGTTTGCCCGGCGGAACGGGCCTGATCGCCAACGGCGATCAGTTCTGCGACCATGTTGGGCCAGTGTTGCCAGGCGGCGATGGCTGCCTCGGCGTCGCCCGCCGCCAGGCGCGCATAACCCAACGCCCGCCACGGCGACGCCGGTTCGGGGTCTTGCTGGACAGCCTGCTCCAGTAGCGCCGCGGCGTGTTGAGCGGTGGCCAACGGGTCGCTGCCTTCAGTCGTGCGTGCGGCGCTGAACGCCAGAAAGCCGCGATTGCGTGCCCAGGCCCCTTGCCAGCGGCTGCTGCCCAGCGCCAGCCACGCCCCGATCAACGCCAGCAGCACTAGCAGCAATCCTGCGGTCACCCTGGACTGCACAACTCCACTCATGGACGCAAACGCATTCCCGGCCCAGCTCAGGCGCGGAGTTGTCTCCACCAGGTCAGGGCGATGATCGCGGCCAGGGACAGCAACACGCTGACGGCGACGGCCGCCGGGAACAGGGCGAGCGGGTTGGCGCGCGTGGGTGTCTCTGGCTCGGCCGCCCGGCTGGCCAATCGGGCAACGGTCTCGCGTGTGGCCACGCGCTCCTCGTCCACCTTGCGCGCCAGGGTGGAGTAAGTCTCTATGGCAATGGTGCGCCGGTTCTGTAGGCGCTCACCCTCGTTAAAGAGCTGCTGTTTCTCCACTTGCAGGGCAAAGATGGCGGGTTGCATCTCCGTCAGTTGCTGGTCGCGCGCCGCCAATGCCGACTCAAAGGCAACTTGCATGGCGTCAAGGCGCTGGAGTTGATCAGCGCGCTGCGTGGTCGTCAACTGGCTGTCGGCGCCGATGCTTAGCTGGAACGGAGGGGCAACCGGCGTCGCGCCGACGCTCTGGAAGGGCTGCAATTGCAGGCTCAGCGCGGCCAATTGATCGGCCAGCGTCACGGTGTCGCTGGTGTTGTTCTCCAACTGTGTGCGCAGAACCTCGATATCGTTGAGCGCGCGCTGGTAGTCGTTCTGTTGGTTCAGGTAGGCGGTTTGCAGCGTGGTCAGCGCCGCCAACTCGTTATCGACGATACCCTGACGGTTGGTCGCCTGGAACTGTACCAACGCCGTCTCCGCTGCCCCCAGCTCGGCGCCGGCCTCATTGAGCTGGTCTTCATAGAAGCTCATCCCCCCACGGCCGTAGACGGCTTCTATGGCCAGGATAAACTCGTCGGCCCAGGCGTTGGCCAGCGCCGCCGCGTTTTGAGGCTTAGAGGTTCGGACAATGAGCCGGACAATGCGCCCGTCAGGCGACGCGATAACGTCCAGTGTGCCGCGCAGTTCCGTTAGCGATGAAAATGTTTCCGGGGCCAGGCTTTGAGCTGTGGGCAGCAACGCGGCGAGCACGTCATCGCTCATTGCCAACTGGGGGTATGCCGTTAACAACTGGGTGGAGCGCATGCTGGTGATAATGCGTGGGTCAAACTCAAGTTGCTGGGTAGGCTCAGGCACGGTGACGAGGGCGCTGGCTTCATAGTCCTTGCCGGAAAGAAAGATCGCTACGGCGACAAGAACAGCGAGAACAACGGCTGCGACAATCAGCCACCAAAAGCTGACCACGGCCTTTACATATGGCCGCAAGTCAATCGTTTCATCCATGTTGCCTCCGAAGGTGTATGCATACCCCAATCGGTTATCTTACATGAGCATCAAGGGGTGGGCAAATTGGGCAGGCGTCGCCGGGCGCGACCAGGGCCACAACAAGCCCGGCCAGCAGAGCGCTGCGCAATTCCAGGAAGGGATGGGGCGCGGGATAGAAGAGGCCGAGGAGCCAGAAGCCCAGCCATAGCGCCGTCTGGGGCGCATAGCGCGAGAACGCGCCCCCCCGAAACACAGGGGCCAGCAGCAGCCAACCCCACAGCAGCACACCGGCAAAACCCAATTCCGCGCCCAACAGCAGCGGCACGTTGTGGACGACCTCGGCCCAGGCGTCGCGCTCGCTGGCCGCGGTGACGTAGTGGCCCAGGCCCACGCCCGTCCATGGTCGTTCAGTCAACATCTGCCAGGCGATCGCCGTGTCGCGCTCGCGTTCCCAGAGTGAGCGGCTCTCGATAGGTGTGTCTGTTGCCGCGCGCCCCAGGAGTGCGTCACCGTAGATGCCCAGGCTGACCGCGCCGAGGACGAAGAGCGCCGCCAGAAGAGCCAGGTGTCGCCGCGAAGGTCGCCAGCCGTGGGCGGCGGCGCGCAGCCACGGCAGGACAGCGATCAGCAGCGCCAACGCCAGACAGGCGATAGCCCAGCGGGCTAACGTGGACAGGATGCCAGCCACGCCAAGCACGAAGACGACGCCAGCCGCGAGCTGTCGTCGCCGGGTTGCGCCGACGGTGAGGGGCAGCATGAGCACGACGCTAACCAGCGTGCCGGCCGTCGTGTTAGGGTGGTTCGTCAGGCCATAGCCCCGCAGCCACCGCGCCGCGCCGCGCATGACAACGCTGATGCCCCTCGTGGCCGGATCGAGCGCCGGCTCGCCCAGGAAGCGCAAGCCCAGGTCGCGCTGCCCAAGGAATTGGCCCAGGGCGGCCCCGGCTTGGAGGATGATGATGGCCGCCAGCACCCACAGGAGGTCGGGTTTCTCGTTAATTATGTAAAGGTAGACCCATGCCCCCTGGCCAATGAGTAGTAGCAGTCGGATGAGTTGCCCCGTTTCGCACGCGCCGGCCAGGCAGGAGCCGGCGACACTGGCCAGGGTGACAACGGCCAGCAGCGCCAGCGGCAGCACTACACGACTCCACCCCCATGTCAGCGCGCGCAAACGGCCGGTCTGGCAACGGTAGAGCAACCAGGCGGTGACGGACACGAGCGGCAGGAGACTGACAATGCCCACCGGTTCCCACGAACCACCGGCCACCGGCCACCGCCACAGGGGCAGCCAACTGAGCGGCCCGCCGGCGGCGACCACGCTGTTGGTCCCCAGCAGCAGGATCAGATAGAGAGCAAATGCGGCATAGGCGACGTGCGCGGCCACTCTTTCCAGCCGGAGGCGGGGCCGCGCCGTCGCAAGGCTTGTCTCGTTCAGGCCCTTGTCACCCCGGGGCATGTTGCCGGCAGCGCGTGTCGCTCCAAAACGGCCGGATAGAGTTCTTGCGCATAGTGAAAGAGGTCGGCCAGGGCCATCGTCTTCCACACCGGCCCTTTCATGTCCAGCAGATCGCTGCCCACGGCCTTGCCCAAGCGCATCGCCCCCAGCAGCAAACAGTGGAGCGTGTCGGCCGTCAGGCCGATCTGGATAGTCGGCCGCACGTCGCTCAACCCATAGAGCACGTTGACCGGCGCACGGCGGGCGTCGATGGTGATCGAGGCCGCCGGCGCGGTGCAATCGAAGCGGATGGCCAGCGCCGCCTTCAGCAGGGCGTTCGTGGCCTTGGGGTCACGGCGCTCGATGTCGGCGAACAGCTGCTCGAAGCACGTATAGAGCTGGGTATCGCTGGCGTAGACGGCCATGACTGGGCTTACTCTTCCGCTTCGCCGGCATGGCTTAGCCGCTGCTTCAACTGCTCGGCCTGGAATTGCAGCGAGTAGTTGATCATATAGAAGATGCCCTTCCACGTGTCCGGGTCAAGGAGGTCTTCGCGCGAGGCCCCCTGGAACGTACTCAGGATTTGCTTGGCGAACTCCGGCGTCAGACGATCCAACCCGGACTTGCCCATCTGCCACAGCCGGCCGGGCTGGATCGGCTCCGGCACGACCTGATTGATGGCCCCGCTGACCTTGTCGCGCACCTGCCCGGCCTGGAAGCGGGCGGAGTAGGTCATCATGTAGGCCACACCCTTCCACGTGTCCAGATCGAGCATGTCCTCGGCCGTCATCCCCTGGAAGTTGCGCAACACGTCGAGCTGCATATCCGGCGTCAGCTTGTGGAGGTTGTCGCGCACGCTGGTCAGCAGGCGCACCGGCGAATAGGCCGGGCCGTCGCTGCTCGTCCCCGCGCCGACCATGCCTTCCAGCTCGGCCACGCGCGCGTTCAGTTCGGCCACCAGGCGGCGTAGTTGTTCGGCCTCGTCTTCGGCCGGGCCGGCGGTCGCCTCCGGTGCGGCGCTGGCCTCGAACGCGCTCAGCCCCTGGTCGCGGAACTTGCGCACGATGTAGCCGACCTGCCCCTCGGTCAGGTCGTGGGCCGCGGCCGCTTCGGCCTGGGTTTGCCCGTCGGCCACGGCCAGCAGGGCCGCCGCCCGCCGGCCATCGATATCCTGGCTCAGGGCCAGTTGTTGTAGAGCCGCTCGCGTCTCGTTGCTCAGGAGCGCCTGGATGTCTGTCATGATGTCTCCTTGTAACCCATCTTCAGGGTCGTATACATCCCCATTATATCGGAAGTCTGTATCTAATGTACTGGTTGGGCGACGCGACTGACCATATCCTTGTGGCCACCTTCTTGGAGGTACAAGGGCCGCCCGCGCGTCCGGTATGGTTGACAGTGTGTAAATGCATATGATATAGTGATCGAATAATGCGCTGCGTCATGCTGCCGTTGTTGGGCGGCGCGCCGGCGCAAAGAGGCGACAGAGAGCGGGCTGTGGTTGCCAGGAGCGCATACCATGATCGAGCAGACGGAGATTGAGGAAGGGGCAGCCGAGTCGGGCAATGCCTTGTTGAGTGGCCTGCGGCGGGTGCTCATGGCCGGCGTCGGCGCGGTTGCGCTGACCCAGGAACAGATCGAGGACTTTGTCGGCAAGCTCGTCGAGCGCGGCGAGATCGCCGACGGCGACGCGCGCAAACTTGTCACCGACGTGATCGACCGCCGCCGCAAGATGCTGCACGACGGCACTCGGCGCGCCGAGGAGGAGTTGGACAAGCGCATCGAGAGCTTGCTGGCGCACATGAACATCCCCTCTAAGGGCGAGATCGATAGCCTCAGCGACAAGATCAGCGACCTGAGCCACAAGGTCGATGAGTTGGTGCGCGGCCGCCAGTAGGGTTGGGGGAGCCTTGCCGCCGGTGATCACGACGCGCTCGACGTGGAGCATTCCTGGTCGGTCGCGGCGCACGTTGTATGGCGGCGGCCGTTGGCGTCCCGCTTCTTCGCGCATATAATCCAGCGCCTTACGCATGCACTCAGGACGACACGATGCCCGCTATCAAACGCTACCCCAATCGCAAGCTCTACGATACCGAAGCCAAGCGCTACATCACCCTGAACGAGATCGCCGCCCTGATCCGCGCCGGCGAAGAGGTCGTCGTGACCGACCATGCGACGGATGAAGACCTGACGGCTGTCGTTCTGACACAGATCATCTTCGAGCAAGAGAAGGCCCAGCGCGGGTTCTTGCCCAAGTCGGTGCTGACGAATCTCGTGCGCGCCGGCGGCGACACGCTGGGCACGCTGCGGCGCGGCCTGACACTGCCGCTTGACTTGTGGCGGCACGTCGATGAGGAAATCGACCGGCGCGTGCAGACGCTCATCAGCAAGGGCGACCTGGCCAAGGAGGAGGGGCAGCGGTTGCGCGAGAAGTTGCTCTCGCCGATGTTCTCCACGCCGGAGATGCCCGGCCTGAGCGACCTGGAACAACTGCTGACCAAGCACGGCGTGCCGACGCGCGAAGAACTGGCCCGGCTGCACGCCCAGATCGATGCCCTTTCGGCCAAGCTGGAAAGCCTGAACCGCGAGAAAGCCGGCGAGTCGGAGAACCAGTGAGCGCTCGCCCCTCTGAGAAGCCGGCTGATTTCTGCCTGAACCCATCCGCGCGATGATCACGCTCAACGGCAGTATCCAGCGCCAGTTTTACTTCCCGGCCGACCCGCTGACGACGCTCATCTACTTCAGCGAGCTTCGCCGCGTGGCCGTGCATTTGCCCCACATTGGCGTGGTGGAGACATATAGCGACAACCAGGTGCGGATTCGCTTTCAGACCGTTGAGTTGGGCGCGTACACGATTAGCATCTACTGCGACCTGGAATTGACGGTCGATGTCGACAACTACGCCATCTACATCGCGCCGATGACCGGCTGCAAGCCGGTGGCGGGCGAGGCGACGCTGAACGCCACGGCGGGCTACGGCTTCTACAACAGCACCGCCCGCCTGACGCCGGCCGACGACGACGGCACGAACATCGACTACCGCTTCCAGTTTGAGTCAAAACTGGAGCGCCCGCGCGGCTTGCGCATGATGCCCAGGCGCATCGTTGACCGTATCGCGCAGAGCATCTCCATGGGTCGCGTTGGCGAGATCGCCGACGGCTTCATGGACAACGCCGCCGAGGCGTTTGCCGACTGGCTGGCGATGCAGAAGCGCACCCTGACAACCGACTGGCTGGCCGCGCGCGGCAACGGCATCGCCCCGGCGGCCGAGCCGCGCCAGGGAAGCTAAGGAGGCATAGCGACGTGAGAGTGGAAGGCCGCCACACCCTGGCCGCGGATCGCGAGACGGTTTGGAACCTTCTCTACGACCCGGCCACATTTCAGAACATTCTCCCCGGCGTCGAGTCGTTTGAGGCCATCTCCGCCCGCGAGTTTCGCATCGTCCTCCGGCTGCGTATCGGCCAGATCGTCGACCACTTCACCGGCACGCTGTGGCTTGATGGCGTCATGCCCCTGACGGGTTTCGACTTTCAGGCCGACGGCGAAAGCGGCAGCGGGCTGATTCACGGCCGCGGTCGCGTCTATTTGGAAGACGCCGCGGCCAGCGACACCGTCCTCTGTTACGAAGTCGACTTCGAGGTCGATGGCCCGCTCCAGAGCGCCAACGACCGCGTGCTGACGACGACGGCGCGCGCCTTCGCCCGCCGCACTCTGGAGGCGTTGGAGCGCCAGTTGGCGTTGCGCACCCGCGTCTACACGACGGCCGTCCTGCCGCCGGCGCTCGATCGGGCCACGCGCACGACCGAGGCCCGGCTGGGCGCGGCGCGGCAGTTGGCGGCGATGCTGGGCATCCTGCTCTTTGTCGTCTTCCTGCGGCGCGTTCTGTCGCAGCGGCAGGCCCCGCCCGCGCCCCCGGTTCTGGCCGACCTCTTGCTTGCGCCAGGCGACGAACCCGCTCCGTGAGCCAGGGCCGGCCGTCCCCCGCTGCCGCCCCATCTCCAACCGGGCCGATCGGCGTCGTCGATTCGGGCGTTGGCGGCCTGTCGGTGTTGCGCCACTTGCGCGCCCAGTTGCCCGCCGAGCGCTTCCTCTACTTCGCCGACCAGGCCCATATCCCCTATGGCCCGCGCCCGGCCGAGGACATCCTGGCCTTCACCGCGGCCATCACCCGCTTCCTGCTGGCCCGCCGCGCCAAGCTGATCGTCGTCGCCTGCAATACGGCCACGACGGCGGCGCTCGACAGCCTGCGCCGCCTGTTCCCCGACGTGCCTTTCGTGGGCATGGAGCCGGCGGTGAAGCCGGCCGCGGCCCAGACGCGCAGCGGCGTCGTCGGCGTGCTGGCCACGCCCGGCACCTTCAGCAGCGACCGCTACGCCGGCCTGATGGCCCGCTACGCCGCCGGCATCGAGGTACACGAAGACCCCTGTGTTGGCCTGGTGCAGCTTATCGAGGCCGGCGACGTGGCCGGCGAAGCGCCGCGCGCCCTGTTGCGGCGCGTCGTCGCGCCGATGCTGGCCGCCGGGGCCGATACGCTGGTGCTGGGCTGCACCCACTATCCTTTTGTGCGTCCATTGCTGGACGAGATCGCCGGCGCGGGTGTCGCCATCATCGACCCGGCTCCGGCAGTTGCCCGGCAGACGTACAATGTGCTACAACAACGCGACCTCCTGGCCCCGGCGGCGCGAACCGGCTCCGTGCGCGCCTACACGACCGGCGACCCGGCGCACATGGCCGCCCTGTTGGCCAGGTTGCTGGGCCGGCGCGGTCGGGTGTGGCCCGCTCGTTGGGAGGGCGGCGAAGTCGTTGCCGACCCGTAGATGCGGAGAATAGCCAGACTCAACCCACCATGAGACGACGCAACCCCGCTCGCTGGCGGGCTATCGAAGCCCGGTTGAGCCGCGAGAGCACCATCTGGCTGTCCACCGTGCGACAGGATGGCCGCCCCCACCTTGTACCTCTCTGGTATGTCTGGCTCAACGAGCGCGTCTACGTCTGCACCGGCACGGGCACGCAGAAATACGCTAACCTCATCCACAACCAGAACGTCGCCCTGGCCCTGCCCGACGCGGCCAACGTCATCGTCATCGAGGGCGAGGCCCACACCGCCACCCGCAGCCAGATCGACGCGCTGGCCGAGCACTTCTACCACAAGTACGAGTGGGACTTTCGCACCGACGATACGGCCGATTGGCGGCTGATCGAGATTACCCCGTTCAAGATCATGGCCTGGGGCGATGGCTACGACGGCGAAGAGGGCATTCGCGTCCTCTAGCCGCGGCGCGGGTCTTACGTGAATCCAATTATGGCCGGCTATACTGGGCAACTAGTGGCGGAGCCACGTTATAAGGATATGGATTATGATGCGATTTGATCGATTCACCGAACGCGCCCAGGACGCCGCCGCGCGCGCCTATGAGATCGTCCAGCGCTATGGCCATTCGCAGGTCGATACCGAGCACGTCTTCCTGGCGCTGCTGGAGCAGCAGGACGGCGCTGTGCCCCAGATTCTGGCTGCCCTGAATGCCGACACGGCCGCGCTGCAAGAGCGCCTCGACCGCGAACTGCGGGCCAGCCCGCGCGTGTCCGTCTATGGCGGCGGCGTGGGCCAGGTCTACTATACGCCGCGCATCCGCACTGTCCTGGAGCTTTCCCAGGGCGAGGCGACGCGGCTCAAGGATGAGTTCATCTCCACCGAGCACATCTTTTTGGCCATCCTCAGCGAGCGCAACACGCCTTCGGCCCGCATCGTCAGCGAGCTGGGCATCACCCGCGAGGCCGTGCAGAACGCCATCATGGAGCTGCGCGGCGGCCAGCGCGTTACCACGCGCCAGGCCGAGAGCCGCTATCGCACGCTGGAGAAGTACAGCCGCGACCTGACCCAGATGGCCCGCGACGGCCGCCTCGACCCGGTCATCGGCCGCGACGCGGAGATTCTGCGCGTCATCCAGGTCCTCAGCCGGCGCACCAAGAATAACCCGGTGCTCATCGGCGAGGCCGGCGTCGGCAAGACGGCCATCGTCGAAGGGTTGGCGCAGAAGATCATCATCAGCGATGTGCCGGAGAACCTGCTCAACAAGCGCGTCGTCGCTCTCGACCTGGGGGCCATGATCGCCGGCAGCCGCTTCCGCGGCGAGTTCGAGGAGCGACTCAAGGCGTCGATGGAAGAGATTCAGCGCGCCCAGGGCGAGATCATCCTCTTCATTGACGAACTCCACACCGTCGTCGGCGCGGGGTCGGCCCAGGGCGCCATGGACGCCAGCAACATGCTCAAGCCGGCGCTGGCCCGTGGCGAGCTGCAATGCGTCGGCGCGACCACGCTGGACGAGTATCGCCAGTACATCGAGCGTGACGCCGCCCTGGAGCGCCGTTTCGCGCCCGTCTTCGTCGATGAGCCGAGCGTCGATGAGACCATCGAGATGTTGCGCGGCCTGCGCGACCGCTACGAGGCCCACCACAGCGTGCAGTTCTCCGACGCGGCCATCGTCGCCGCCGTCAAGCTGTCGTCGCGCTACGTCACCGACCGGCGGCTGCCTGACAAGGCTATTGACCTGATGGACGAGGCCGCGGCCAAGTTGCGCGTAGCACTGCACACACTGCCGCCCGACCTGAAGGATAAGAAGACGGCCATCAACAAGCTGCTGGCCAGCGAGGAAGAGGCCAGTGCCGCCCGCGATTACGAGCGCGCCCAGATCAGCAAGGCCGAACGGCTCCGTCTGGAGACGGAATTCAACGCCCTGCGCGACGCCTGGCGCGGCGAGCAGCGGCTGGATGAGACCGTCGATGAGCGCGACGTGGCCGAGGTCATCGCCGCGTGGACGGGCATTCCCATCTCGCAGATGATGGAGACCGAGGCCCAGAAGCTGCTGCACATGGAAGAGCGGCTCCACGAGCGCATCATCGGCCAGGAACGGGCCATCGCCGCCCTGTCCGACGCCATTCGCCGCAGCCGCTCCGGCCTGAGCGACCCGCGCCGGCCCATCGGCTCCTTCATCTTCCTCGGCAGTTCCGGCGTCGGCAAGACGGAGCTGGCCAAGGCCCTGGCCGAGTTCCTGTTCGACGACGAAGAGGCGCTGATCCGCGTGGACATGAGCGAGTACCGCGAGCAGCACACCGTCAGCCGGCTCTTCGGCGCGCCGCCGGGCTACGTCGGCTATGAGCAGGGCGGCCAGCTGACCGAGCAGGTTCGCCGCCGGCCCTATTCGGTGGTGCTCTTCGACGAAATCGAGAAGGCCCACCCTGACATCTGGAACGCGCTGCTGCAACTGTTGGACGACGGCCGCCTGACCGACGGCCAGGGCCGCGTGGTCAACTTCCGCAACGCGGTCATCGTCATGACCAGCAACGTCGGCACGTCGTTCGTCAAGCGCTCCGGCGCGCTGGGCTTCGCCGGTATGGCCGCGGCCGAGCGCGAAGACCACAAGCGCATCGAGGAGGCCCTGAAGCAGACCTTCCGGCCGGAGTTCATCAACCGGATCGACGAGATCATTATCTTCGAGCCGCTGTCCGAGGCGGACGTGGTCGAGATCGTCAAGCTCCAGGTTAAGGACGTGCAGATGCGTCTGGCCGAGCAGGGCAACCTGAGCATTGAACTGACCGAGCCGGCCCAGCGTTGGCTGGCCGGGCAGGGCTTCGACAAGGACTTCGGCGCGCGTCCGCTCAAGCGGGCCATCCAGCGCTACGTCGAAAGCCCGCTGTCGGTGCGCCTGTTGCGCGGCGAGTTCAAGAGCGGCGACCGGGTGCGCATCGATGTGGTCGATGACCAGTTAGACTTCATCTTGCTGGAGAGCGGCCCCGTGCCCCAGAAGGCCGTCGAGGAACTGGCCGAGCACGCCTAAGCCCCCGCAAAGGGAGATCGGCCCACAACCTCTGTGATCATCGCGGCCCCCGCCGACCGTTTGCCCGGCCGGCGGGGGCCGTGTCGTTGTGGCTCAGTCGTCCCAGCGCTGTTGCCGTCCGCGCTTCGTGGCGCTGTGGCGGCGCTTGGCGTCGAGGCGCTCCTGGCGGGCGCGACGGCTGGGGCGGGTGGGGCGGCGCTCGGCTTGCTCCGCCAGGGCGTTAGCCAGCAGGCTTTGCAGCCGGGCGATGGCCAGTTCGCGGTTCTGCCACTGGCTGCGCGAGTCCTGCACGTCGATGTGGAGCACGCCGCGCCGGTCGAGCCGGTTGGCCAGCCGGTCGAGCAGCCGCGCCCGTGTCGCCTCGTCGAGGCCGGGCGAGCGGGCGACGTCGAACAGCAGTGTCACGCGCGTGGCTGTCTTGTTGACGTGCTGCCCGCCGGGGCCGCCGCCGGTCGTGAAGCGAAACACTAGCTCGGCCAGGGGCAGAGACAGCGCTTCGGTAATCGGAATCAGGTCGGTTTCCATGAGTGCCGAGCCGCGACGAATAGGACGATTGCGGCCCTTATGCTACGATTATCAACCATGCCAAGCCAAGAGACAACGCCCGACCGCGCCTACGTCCACATCTTCTTCATGGACGGCGTCGGCCTGGGCGCGGCCGACCCGGCCGAGAACCCCTTCGCCGCCGCCCGCCTGCCCCATCTGACGGCACTGCTGGGCGCGGAGTGGTTCGTGGCCGGCCGCGGCCCGGTTGCGGCGGCGCGGGCGACGCTGATACCGACGGACGCCACGCTGGGGCTGCCCGGCCGCCCGCAGAGCGCCACCGGCCAGGCGACCATCCTGACCGGGCGCAACGTGCCTGCGCTGGTGGGCGAGCACTACGGCCCCAAGCCCAACGCCGCCGTCGCCGGCGTCATTCGTCAGGGCACGCTGTTCAGTGAGGTCGTTGCCGCCGGCGGCCGGGCCGTGCTGATGACGCCCTACCCGGAGCGCTACTTCGAGGCCATCGACAGCGGCCGGCGGCTGCTATCGGCCGTGCCCCTGGCCGCAACCAGCGCCGGGCTGCCGCTGCTGGGCGTCGATGATTTGCGCGCCGGGCGAGCCGTCAGCCCTGACTTCACCGGCGCGGGCTGGCGCGACTTCCTGGGCTACGCCGATGTGGCTGTCCTGTCGCCGGAGGATGCCGGCCGGCGCATCGCCGCCCTGGCCGCGGCCCACGACTTCAGCTTCTTCGAGCACTGGCCCACCGACCAGGCCGGCCACCGCGGCTCGCTCGACGAGGCGGTGGCTCACCTGGAAGGCATGGACGCCGCCCTGGGTGGCCTGCTCAGCGCCTGGGATGACGCCCGCGGCCTACTCATCCTGACCAGCGACCACGGCAACCTGGAGGAGAAGGGCCACCGCCAGCACACGCGCAACGCCGTGCCGACCATCCTCGTCGGCCGCGACCATGCCGCCCACGCCGCGACGATCCACGACCTGACCGACATCGCCGTCGTCGTCCGCCGCGTCCTCGGTCTGCCCACTCCCAACTATTAGCGCACAGGAGAAGACCATGCCCATTTCGTCCGAGAGTTTTCGTGACGTGTTGCGTCACTTTCCGTCAGGGGTGACCGTCGTGACCATCCAGTCGCCGGTGTCAGAGGTGGCCCACGGCCTGACCGTGTCCTCGTTTGCCTCGGTGTCGCCGGAGCCGCCGCTGGTGTTGGTGTCGATCGACCACCGGGCGACGGCCTACACGCTTCTGGAGGCGGCCGGGGCCTGCTTTGCCGTCAACGTCCTGGCCCACGATCACATGGAGCTATCCAACCGCTTTGCCTGGCTGAAGGACGAGGATCGCTTCCAGATGGGCGACTGGACGACGGCGGCGACGGGTGCGCCGATTTTGCGCGACGCCCTGGCCTGGCTCGATTGCACCGTTTACTCGCGCTTCGCCGCCGGCACACACACGATCTACATCGGCGAAGTGCAGGCCAGCGACGTGCCGCGGCCGGACGTCAAACCGCTGCTCTACTGGAATCGCGGCTACCGGCAGATGAGCAAGTAGGGCGGCCGGGCCTAGGCCTCAAAGCTGTCGCCCGCCTCCAGCTCCTCCATGCCCACGGCCATCAGGTAGCCGCGCGCCCGCTCGGTCAGGGGGTAGCGGTTGACCAGCTTCCAGAAGCGCTTGCCGTGGTTGCGCTCCACCAGGTGGGCCAGTTCGTGGACGAGGACGTAGTCGCGCACCCAGGCCGGCATTGATGCCAGGCGGTGGCTGAGGCGGATGGTGCCGTCTGAGGGGGTGCAGCTGCCGAAGCGCGTGTTCTGGTTGGTGACGAAGCGGATGGATTGCCAGCGCAGACGGCCGTCGAAGTATTTGCGGTTGAGTTCCTCGGCCCGCTTCTCCAGCGCTTCGTCCGACAGGGAGGCCGACCGCCCGCGGCGGCGCATCCGCCGGCTCAGGCTGTCGATGATGGGGGCCAGGTCGGCGTCGCTTAGCCCTTCCGGAGCGCGGATGACGAGCACGCCGCCCTCCAGCCGCGCGCTGACCGTCTTGCGGCGCTGGGTGCTGCGAATGATCTGCACCGGCCAGTTTTCCTCGTCGGCCTCGGCCATGAACTCCCTCAATGCCGGCTGATTATCACCGGCAAACCCATTTTAACACCCACGGGGTGGCGCACAACCGAAAGTCAGACCGGGCGGCGGCGCTCGTACTCCTCCGGCCGGTCGAGGTCGATCAGCACGGCCTCGTCCTCGACCGCGACGGCCAGCAGGTCGTCGGTGTGGCGGGCCAGCAGCGCGCGCGGCGCAGCGTCAGCCGGCAGGGCCAGCAGTTCGTCGAAGTAGCGCCGGTCGATGATCACCGGGTTGCCGCGCCGGCCGGCGTAATATGGGGCGACGAGGCCGGCCGGTGTGGCCGCGTAGGCATGCAACAGCCGGTCAATGGTGTCCGTTGTGACCATCGGCTGGTCGCCGAGCATGACGAGGATGGCCTCGGCGCTGGCGGGCAGCGCGCGGACGGCGGCCTGGACGGATGTCAGCATCCCATTCGCATAGTCACGATTGAAGAGCATTGGGAGTTGTTCGCCTGACCCACTGGCCGGCTCCTCGGCGCGGGTGGCGTCCCAGGCGCGGCCGGCCATCGCCTCCACCCGCTCGCGCTCGTGCCCGGTGATTAGCAGCACGTCATGCATGGCCGCCGCGCCGACGTTGGCCAGCGTCCGGCCCAGCACTGTCGTCTCGCCCCAGGGCAGCAGCAGCTTGTTCGTGCCCATGCGCCGCGACTCGCCCGCGGCCAGAACGACGCCGGTCACGCGCCGGGCCACTTCGCGCACGGGCGCGGCGACGCGCGCCTCGCCCAGCACCACCCGGCTCACGCGCGGCTG
>ERZ724512.168-NODE-168-length-26983-cov-8.412470_pt1 | contig 26983 bp, 21 predicted proteins | sample MGYA00376045_ERZ724512 | MGnify/ENA primary metagenome ERZ724512 (study PRJEB28724, sample SAMN07190883) | activated sludge metagenome | isolation source: activated sludge of sewage treatment plant in Hong Hong | place: Hong Kong | collected 2016-03-17 ... | reverse complement strand
TGTGGCCGCCGCCGCCCAGCTCGCGCGCCACCAGCCCGGCATCGACCTCATCGACCGAACTGCGGGCTACCACCTGCACGCCATCGCCAACGCGCACCAGCACGAATAGCCCGTCGGGCGTCAGCGTCTCGCGCAGGCGGTGGGCAACGGACGAAATCTCATCGTCGAAGCCGTGCGGGGCCACAGCCGCGGCCAGGGCGATCGGCCGCTCCTCGACGCGCTCCCACTGCAAGTTGCGCAGCAGTAAGTCATACAGTTGCTGCTGCGACTCCGACAGCGCCGGGTTCAGAAAGCGCCGGGCGACGTTGAGCTGCGCCCCCTGCTCCAGCAGCCAGGCCGCGGCGCGCACGTCGCGCGCCGTCGTCGTGTCATAGGTCAGACCGCCGGTGTCCTCATAGATGCCCAGCAGCAGCAGCGTGGCCTCCTCCGACGCCAGCACCAGGCCGCGCCCCTGCAAGCGCTCGACCAATAGCGTCGCCGTGGCCCCCAGCGGCTCGACCTCGTAGGTCCAGCCCGGCTTGGCCGCCTGACCCATGTGGTGGTCGATGACGTGGACGGCCGGCTGGGCGACGACGCCACGGACGTTGCTCAGGGCCTGCGTATCGACCAGGATAACGCTATCGACCTGGCGGCGTCGCCAGTCATCGGCGCGCGTGAAGGGCAGCGCGTCCCAGTAGAGATTGAGGAACTGCTGCACGTTGCGGTTGACGTGGTGGGGCAAGAGGGCCACGGCCGCCGGGTAGAGCTTCTTCGCGCCCAGCATGGAGGCGACGGCGTCGAAATCCGTCTTCTCATGGGTCAGAATGAGGGCCATGGTGGGATTATACACCATCGCCGGCGGCGCGCGGATTTGGGGACTATGCGTATTGACCGATGGCGAACATTTGTGCTATTATGCCAGTGCATAGAACGCTTGTTCTATCACCGATACTGACGGCATGTGTGTAGCCAGACGATATAGACTGACGAGAGGGAAAAGCGAGATGTTCAAGGAAGCGGGCAATCAAAGAGAAGTCCAGCTGCTGGGCCAGGGCGGAACTGTCTCGCGCAAGATGGTTATCGCCGTCATCCTCGGCGTGGCCCTCATTGCGTTCGAGATCTTCAACTTCGATACGACGCAGTACGCGCTCACCAACCTGCTGGGCGAAGTGCGCTTTGCCGGTGTCCTCTGGGCATCGATCCTGGCCATCGCCTTCTGCGCCATCGACTTCGCCGGGTTGGTGCGCATCTTCACGCCCCAGCGCGGCGCGGAGGAGCCACGCGCCGTCTGGTTCCTGACCGGGGCCTGGTTCCTGGGCACGATCGCCAACGCGGTCATGACCTGGTGGGCCGTGTCGCTGACGCTGCTGGGCCACGACTTCGGCAACGAGGTGCTCAGCCGCGCGACGCTGCTGCGCTACGTGCCCATCTTCGTGGCCATGCTGGTCTGGCTGACGCGCATCCTCTTCATCGGCGCGTTCTCCGTGGCCGGCGAGGATGTCCTCGACACTGCCCGCGCCGGTGACAGCGCGAGCAAGGCCGCCCGTCGCTCCGCGCCACAGCCCGCGCCGCAGCCCGCCCGCGCCGCCCGCCCGGAGCCACAGATGGCCACGACCGCGACGCCCATGCCCAAGCCGCGCACAGCTGCCCCGGCCCGCCCGGCGCAGCCGGCCGCCCCGGCGGTGACCTACGAACCGGTCGATGATCCCATCGTCGGCCCGCCGCCGGCCCCCAAGACCAACGGCAACGGCCCCGCGCGGCCGACGTCCCACATCCAGAAGCGCCCGCCCATGCCCGGCAACGGTCTCCAGCGCACGCCCGGCAATATGCACGCCCAGGGCCGGAACGGCAACTAGGCGCGTCGCCAGACACTTGTATGCCATACGCTTGTACGGCTAGGTAGCTTTCCGAAACGACGGTAAACTATGACGGCGTATCAAGAGACACCTATCTATTACGTGGATTCGCCCTTGACGCAGCCGGACGACGACTCCTACCTCCCGTGGCCGCGGTCACAGGTCGCCGCTGACCCCATGGCCGCCGTGCAACAGCGCATGGTGCTGGTGCTGGGCGCGTCACTGGTCTTTGTGGCGCTCTTCGCCATGTGGGCCATTCGCATGGGCGGGCTGAGCAGCGCGGCGGCGGACACGACGTCCGCCGCGCCGGCCGAACAGACCGAGGAGCAAGTCGTGCCGGTGGACACGGGCACGGGCGCGTCGGGCGGCGGCATCGCCCCGCTTTTCACGCGCGAGGTGCAGCACTGGGCGCCGCAGATCGTCGCCTGGGCGGCCGAGTTCGGCATCGACCCCAACATGGCCGCCACGGTCATGCAGATCGAATCGTGCGGCGACCCCAACGCGGTCTCCGGCTCCGGCGCGCAAGGCCTTTTCCAGGTCATGCCCTTCCACTTCAGCGCCGGCGAGAACATGCAAGACCCCAACACCAACGCCCGCCGCGGCATGGCCTACCTGGCCCAGGGCATGGAGTTGACCGGCGGCGACACCGGCCTGACCTTCGCCGGCTACAACGGCGGCCACGGCACGGCGGCCAAGGGCTGGGCGGCCTGGCCCAACGAGACGCAGCGCTACTACACCTGGAGCACGGGCATCTATCAGGATGCCGTCGCCGGGTCGGCCAGCAGCGAGACGCTCAACCAGTGGCTCGCCGCCGGCGGCGCGGGGTTGTGCCAGCAGGCGGCGGCGCGGCTCGGCATTCAGTGATCTGCGGGCGCGGCGTGCCCATGCGCGTCGCGCCCTTCCACTTTTCAGACCTCTACTGTGGCGCGATTCTCCGAATCGCGTGCCGCGCCCATGCTCCCCTGTGCGATTCGGGAGAGTCGCGCCACAGGTTGTCCTGTCTGCGGGCGATTCGGAGAATCGCGCCACAGGTTGCCCCACCCTGCCCCGGCGGGCATAATGGCGCGTATGAGCAAAATGGACTCGGTCGACGCGCGCCGCTATGACCAGGGCATGTGGCTGTTGGAGCACGCCCGCCTGGGCGAGTTGCGCCAGCGGCTCGTTGAGCAAGCCCAGGGCCTGGTGCTGGAGATCGGCACGGGCACGGGCGCGAATCTGCCGTATTACGCGCCGGGGACGCAGGTGATCGCCGTAGACCTGCGGCCGGAACGGCTTGTCGCCGCCCAACGCAAGGCGCGCCACACGGCGATCGCCGTGGCCGCGGCCGACGCCCACTGGCTGCCCTTCGCCGACGGCGCGTTCGATACGGTTGTGGCGACGCTCGTCTTCTGTAGCTTGAGCCAGCCGGAGGCAGGGCTGACCGAGTTGCGGCGGGTTCTGCGGCCGGGCGGGCGGCTGCTCATGTTGGAACACGTGCGCGGGCAGACGCCGTGGACGCGCCGCCTGACCGATTGGCTCCACCCCGTGTGGTTTGCGCTACAAGGCGAGTGCCACCTCAACCGCGAGACGGCCGCCACCGTCGCCGCCGCCGGCTTTCACCTCGACCATACCTCCAATCACGCCCGCGGTCTGATTCAGACGATCCTCGCGACGGCTCCCTAGCGCCAGAAGAGCAGCGCCACGCCTGCCAGGGCCACGACCGTGCCGGCAATCGCCCGCCGGCTGACCCGCTGCCGGAAGGCGGCGAACTCCAGCGGGATGAGCAACACCGGCGGTAAGGCCATCAGCGTGGAGGCGATGCCCAGGCGAGCGTTCTGCACGGCCACCAGCGATAGCCAGATGCCCAGGAACGGCCCCACGAACGCGCCGAGCAGGATAGCCCGCAGGACGCGGCGGTCGCCCCACTGGCGCAGCGTCGGCCTAACCTGCCCGCGCGCCGCCGCCGCGCCCCAGAGCACGACCAGGGCGATGACAATGCGGATGAGCGTGGCCGAGAGAGCCGGGAAGTCGTCGACCAGCGCGTAGCGGGCCGCCACCAGGTTCGTCACCTGCCCCAGCGCGCCCAACAGGGCGAAGAGCAGACCGCGCCGGTACTGCTGCCGGTCGGCGTGTGTGTCGCTCCCTTGTCCTTCGGGCCGCCCCTCGGTGACGACCCAGGCGATCCCGGCGATGGCCAGTAGAATGCCGGCGGCTTCTACACTGGTGATGGCCTCGTTGAAGAGCAGCCGGCCGAAAACAGCGCTGAAGATAGGCACAGTTGACATCAGCAGCATCGCCAGCCGCGGCCCGATGAGCACGTAGGCGCGAAACAGGAAGGCGTCGCCCAGCACCAGGCCCAGCAGGCTCGATACGGCCAGCCAGCTCCAGCGGAATGGCTCCACGCCTGTGGGGAAAAACGCGCCCTCCAGCAGGCGGTGGGCGACGAGTAGATAGAGGCAGGCGAACAGCAACCGGCTGCGGTTGACCACGTCCGCGCCGGCGCGCCGGCCGGCGTAGCTGAAGAAGATGGCTGTGAACGACCAGCAGACGGCCGTGCCCAGCGCGGCCAACTCGCCCCAGATCATCGCGTTGGCCTCATTCGCTCGCCCAGGGCGACTTCTCCTCTTCGAGATAGAGCACCGTGCCGCTGACGCGCGCCCCCAGAGCGCGCCGCACCCGCCGCGCCAGACGGCGGTTGAGCAACGCCATGGCCTGCTCCGGCGACAGAACGCGGTACTCGCTGAGTTCCTTCGGTGGCAGGCGAATACTGGCGATCTCGACCGCCGGCAACACACCGCCGTCGAAGATAAAGCTCAGGCTCTCGGTGCGATCCTTGGTCTCATCGGCGAAATCGACGACGAGCAGCCGTAGCGGCCGCCGCGTCAGGCCCAGTTCCTCGGCCACCTCGCGAACGCAGCCCGCCAGCGGCGACTCGTTGGCCATCACCGTGCCGCCGGGAATCTCCCAGCCCTCCTTATAGATCGGCTTGACGATGAGCAGCCGGCCGGCCTCGTCGAACAGCAGGCAGCCGGCGGAGATGCGCTTGCCCGGCAGCGTCTGCTGATACTCTTTGCGGTTCAGTCGATCGGCCATATGGTAGCCTTCCGAAAACGGTCGCTGATCTGGCGGATGTGGGCCGGCGTGGTGCGGCAGCAGCCGCCGATGAGGGCCGCGCCCAGCTTGCGCCATTCGCGGCTGAATGTGCCGAACTCGGCCGGGGCGGATTCGCCGCGCCAGCAATGCCCGACCGGATCGTAGGTCTCGCCAGAGTTCGGGTAGACGATGATCGGCGTGTCGGTGACGGCGCTGATGGCGCGAATGAGGTCGGGGATGAGGCGCGGCGGCGTGCAGTTGACGCCGACGGCGGCCACGCCCGGCCGCCCGGCCAGCCAGGCGGCGCACTCAGCGATGGGCGTGCCGTCGCTGATGTGGGCGACGCCGCCCGCGGCGTCGCGGCCGGTGAAGCTGAACCAGGCCCACGCGCCGGGCGTCTCCGCCAGCAGTCGGGCCAGCGCCCGCGCCTCGGCGAAAGAGGGCAACGTCTCGCAAGCCAGCAGATCCGCGCCACACCCGGCCAGCAACGCCCAGCGCTCGCGGTGGAAAGCCAGCAACCCGTCCTCGTCCAGGTCGTAGTCGCCGCGATACTCGGAGCCGTCGGCCAGGTACGCGCCGTAGGGGCCGACGCTGGCGGCGACGAGCGGACGCAGCCGCCGCGCGTGCGGCCCGGCGGCCCAGAAGGCATCGCGCGCCTCGATGGTCAGGGCCACGGCGCGGCGGATGAGCGCCCGTGCCGCCTCAGCGCTCAGCCCGCGGGCCATGAAGCCGGGCACGGTGGCCTGGTAGCTGGCGCTGGTGCAGCAATCGGCCCCGGCCCAGTAGTAGTCGAGGTGTACCTGGCGGATGAGCGCCGGGTCGTCGGCCAGCAGTCGCGCCGACCAGAGGGCGTCAGCCAAATCCGCGCCGCGCCGCTCAAGCTCTGTGGCCAGGCCGCCGTCGAGCACCAACGCGCCCTGGCGCGCAATGAAGGGCGTGATCGGGTTGGTCGTGGGCATACGCGCAGCCGGCCTACTCCATCGGGATGACGTGCGACGGCCGCTTGGGGAACAGCACCCGCATGAGCACCCGCGTGGTGGTATCGTTGGTGAAGCAGTCAGCGTAGTGGGCGACCACCTCCTCGAAGCTGCGATAGCCGAACAGCAGTTGCAGGAACGACAGATCGGGGAAGGCAGCGTCCCCGTCTTCCAGCCGGTCATAGGCGTAGTTATCGCCCACCTCGCGCAGGCGGCCGGCCTCCCAGACCAGCGTGAAGCGGCGGCGGTACATATTGACGCGCGTCGTGCCCGTGTGGCCGGCCATGACGCTGGCGGCCAGGCGCGCCTCCAGCGCCGGGGCGATGTGGCGCAGGAAGGCGGGGATGTCGGGCACGCGCACGTACCAGGCGTAGGGCCGGCTCTGCTTCTCCAGGTCGGGGTCGAGCGCCTCATAGATCGGGTGGGCCTGGCCCAGGTTGAAGGAGATGTTGGTCAATTGCTCGTTGGCCGCGCGGGTGGCGTTGAGTACGCTGGCCTCGTCGCGCAGGTAGCGCACCAGGAAGCGGCCGACCGCCCGCCACGAGTGCCTCGCCCGCACGCCCAGCTCGGAGACGACAATGCCCGTGCCGCGCGGGGTCGTGTTGGCGTAGGCAACCGGCTGCCCGTCGGGCGTCGTGATGATCTTCAGCTTCAGCCGCCAGGCCGACTCCGGGTGCATGTCGAACAGCTCATACTGCCAATCGGCCGGGCCGCGCAGGCGGGCGATGGCGCTGCGGCCGAGGTGGGCGGCGTACAGCTCGCCCAGCAGGGGGATGTCGTCGGCCGTCGCCGGGCGAACCCGATATGGCTCCTCGGCCACGGTCTCGTCATTACCCGGCCGCGCCCAGAAGAGCTGCCGGCTACCGCCCAGGTCGAGGGCCATGTCGTAGTCGAACTGGCGGTAGTACCAGGGGATGCCGGTGATGGCCGTCACCAGTTCGCCGCGCGCGGCGCTCAGGCGGTGGATGACCTCCATCTGCCGGCGCACCAGGCCGCGGCGGCGATACTCCGGCCGCGTGGACACCAGCTCCGGCCGGCCGACCGGGAAGGGGATGCCCTCGTAGGCCCACGTCTGCGAGATGAGGTTCAGCGATGAGACGATGCGTCCGTCGGCGTCGGTGACGACGGTAAAGTCGCCGGCCTTCGTCGTCGGATGGCAGCCATTCATCAGGTCGTGGGTCCAGTAATAGAGGAACATCTCCGGGTTGTCCGGGTCGTCGGAGTGCATGGCCAGATTGAACTGGGCCAGCGCTTCGGCGTCGTCGGTCGTCGCCCAGCGCAGGGTCAGGCCATCACCCAGGTCTTGGGGCAAATCAAAAGTCTCGGTCGGGGTCACAGGCATCGTTCTCCAGAATTCACAACGGCGCGGCCCATTATGCAGTAGCTTGCCTGGGCGGGCAACTGGGCCGCCGGTTGCATGCCGTGGCGCGATTCTCCCGGATCGCGTTCCCCCTCCAACGCGAAGAGGCGATTCTGGAGAATCGCGCCACAAGTCCTATCAGCCGTCCCTCACCTGGACTGCTCTTTCGTAAGACATTCGTTGGAAACGGCCCGCGGTCGTTGACTTCTCCCAGAGATCGCGCAGAATAGCGGTGTATTGACACGTATAGGCACAAGGAAGCGCAAATTATGCTAGAATTCGTACTCGACTACTGGCTGACTATTGGCCCCAGCTTTGTGGTGGGCCTGATCCTGTTGCGCGTTCTGCGCCAGCAGCGGGCAGCCAGGGCCGCGCGTCGGGTCGTCCCCGCGCCCATTATCATCGAGAGGTAATCACACGAAAGGCGATGTTCTACCTGGACCCTCTTTACTTAGTTCTGGCTATCCCCGGGTTGTTGCTGGGCCTGTGGGCGCAAATGCGCGTCAAGGGCACCTTCAACAAGTACGCCAACGTGCGGACAACGCGCAACCTGACGGGCGCGGAAGTAGCCCGCTACTTGCTGGACAACCAGGGTCTGCAGGACGTCCGCATTGAACAAGTGCAGGGCATGCTGTCCGACCACTATGATCCGCGGGCGCGTGTCCTGCGGCTTAGCCCGGCCGTCTACGGTACGCCCAGCGTCTCGGCTGCCGGCGTGGCTGCCCACGAAACCGGCCATGCCATCCAGCACTCGGTCGGCTACGGGCCGCTGCAAATCCGCAGCGCCATTGTGCCCGTCGTCCAGTTCAGCAGCAGCCTGGCCCCCATCCTGATCATCATCGGTCTGCTGCTGCGCTTCACGACACTGGCCTGGATCGGCGTGATCTTCTTCGCCGCGGCGGTCGTCTTTTCGCTGATCACCCTGCCGGTCGAATTCGACGCCAGCCGCCGCGCCAAGGCGCTGCTGGACCAGGGCGGGCTGATGTCCAGCGACGAACTGAAGGGTGTGGACAAGGTGCTCGACGCCGCCGGCTGGACCTATGTGGCCGCCGCCGTCGCCGCCGTCGGGCAGCTGCTCTACTACGTGCTGCTGCTAACGGGCGGCGGCCGGCGACGCAGTTAGCGTCTGCCGGGGCGACATTCCGTTAGAAACCAAGACGCCAGCCCGCTCGCTGGCGTCTTTCGTTTCTATGAGGCGCGGCCGTCAGTCCAATAACATCTGCGCCTGCGCGAACGCGCCCAGCACTCCGGCGCGATTGCCCAACGCCGGCGGCACGATGTAGCTGTCGATATCCTCCAGGATGACCGGCGACTGGACGTAGCCGTTCAGGTAGGCCTGCGTCTTGCGCCGCACCAGCGGGAAGAGTTGTGGTTGCTCCATAACCCCGCCGCCAAGGATGATGCGCTCCGGCGACAGGGTACAGATGAATGTCCGCAGCGCCAGGGCCAGGTAGTGCGCTTCCAACTCCCAGGCGGGGTGCTCCGGCGGCAACTCAAAGGCCGGCCGGCCCCAGCGCTGGCCGATGGCCGGGCCGGCGGCCATGCCCTCCAGGCAGTCGCCGTGGTAGGGGCAGAAGCCCTTGTAGGGGTCGGCGGCCCAATCGTGGGGCAAGGCGATGTGGCCGAACTCCGGATGCACCAGGCCGTGCAGCAGCTTGCCGTTGATCATCCCGCCGCCGCCGACGCCCGTGCCAATGGTCAGGTAGATGAAGTTCTCCAGCCCCTGGGCCGCGCCCCAGCGCCACTCGCCCAGCCCGGCGATATTCACGTCGGTGTCGAAGCCGACGGGCACGCCCAACGCGCTGCGGAACGGCCCGACCACGTCGGCGTTGGCCCAGCCCGGCTTGGGCGTGCTGGTGATGGTGCCGAAGTAGGGCGAGTTGGGGTGGGGGTCTAGGGGGCCGAAGGCGGCGATGCCGATCGCGCCGACGGGGCCATAGCGCGCCTCCTGCTCGCGAAAGAAAGCCAGAGCGCGGCCGATGGTCTCCGCCGGCGTCGTCGTGGGGAAGCGCGCCTCGGCGCGCACGTCATCCGGCCCGCTGCCGACGGCGCACACGAACTTCGTGCCGCCGGCCTCAATCCCGCCCACGTATGCGTCCATGTCAATCACTCCTTATGGTGGGAAGAGGCTCACGCAAAGGACGCCAAGCGAGCAAAGAACGCCAAGAGAAATCCTCTTTGCGAACTTAACGCCCTTTGCGGTCTTTGCCTGAGGCTCTTTTTTTCATCCCAGTTCCGCCTCCGGCGTCAGCCATAGCGCCTCGTACACTTCCAGGGTGATACCCGGCGCGCTGTCCATGACCCGTCCGGTCAGGCGATCCACCAGCCGGCCGCCGAAAACCATCTCGTGCAGCCGGTAGCCGGGCACGGTCTGCGGCCGGTCGCTGAAGTTGGCCAGCACCAGCACGCGCCCGCGCGGACTGTCGCGCAGCAGGCCGAAAACAGCGTCGTTGTGAGTCCAGACGGGGAACGCCCCCGCCTGGGCGTGTAGCGCGGCCGTGTCGCGGCGCGCGGCCAACTGGTCGCTCAGGCCGCGGAAGATACGCCCCGTCACCGTCCACCAGTCGCGGCGCTCCTCCGCCCGGGCCCAGTCCATGCGCGGCCGGTGCATCCAGCGGTTGTCGTCGGCCAAGTTGGGGTCGTCCAGGTAGCCGGCGTCGTTGAGCAGCCCCAGTTCATCGCCCATGTAGAGCAGCGGGATGCCGCCGAAGGCGAAGATGAGGTTATAGACCAGCAGGACGCGGCGGATGGCCGTCTCGGCCGCGCGCGGGTCTTCGCCTTCCAGCGCCCGCTCCAGCCCGGCCAGCGACGCGCACGAGCCGCTGATGCGCCGGTCGTTGGTCTTGGGGTTGAATTGGAAGGTCGCGCCGCGGGCAAAGGTGTTGGCGAAGCGCCCACTGTAGAAGTCGCTCAGGAAGGCGCGATGGCCGAAGCCGGACAGGCCCACCTCGGCGGCGTCCTCGTCGGTGACGGCCCAGCCGATGTCGTCGTGGCAGCGCACGTAGGTGATCCACGCCGCGCCGGACGGGATAGGCGGCATATTTTGCAGCGCCCGCGTCATCAGGGTCACGCGCCCCTCGGCCAGTGCGCTCCACAGCAACACCATGAAGACATTGTGGTAGGCCAGCTCACATTCCTTGTTGGTCGCCTCGCCCCGCCCCAGATAGGGAATGAGCTTCGGCGGCGAGACGATGGCCTCGGCCTTCAGTAGCAGCCCCGGCGCGGCGATGCGGCTCAGGGCGCGCCAGGCTTGCAGGATGTAGTGGGCTTCGGGCTGGTTCTGGCTGTCCGTGCCCAACCGCTTCCACATGAACGCCACGGCGTCCAGCCGCAGCACTTCGACGCCCTGATTGGCCAGGTAGAGGATGATGTCGAGCATCTCGGCCAGGACGGCCGGGTTGCCGTAATTCAAGTCCCACTGGTACTCGTTGAACGTCGTCCACACCCAGCGGTCGATGTCGGGGTAGTGGGTGAAGTTGCCCGGTGCGAAGTCGGGGAAGACCTCCGGCAGCGTGCGCTCGTAGGCGTCCGGCTCGGCGCGGTCGGGGTACATCAGGTAGTAAGCCTGATAGGTTGGGTCGCCGGCCGCGGCCCGCCGCGCCCACTCGTGCTCCTTGGCCGTGTGGTTGCAGACCAGGTCGATGCACAGGCTGATGCCCTCAGCCCGCAGTTGGCCGGCCAGCCCCGCCAGGTCGGCCATCGTGCCCAACGCCGGGTTGACGGCGCGGTAGTCGGCCACGGCATAGCCGCCGTCGTTGGGGCCTTGGCGCGGCATCAGCAGAGGCATCAGGTGCAGGTAGGTGACGCCCAACTCGACCAGATAGGGGATGCGCTCGGCCACGACGCGCAGATCGCCGGCGAAGCGGTCGGCATAGGCGACGTAGCCCAACATCGATGGCTGCTGGAACCAGTCCGGCTCGCCCTGGCGCTGCAAGTCGAGCAGGCGCAACTCGGCCGGCCGGGCGGCGTAGCCCGCGGCGACGATGGCCAGCAGCTGCCGGCAGCAGCCATCGAAGTCGGGCCGGTCGCCATAGAGGCGGCGCAGCGGACGCAGCACGTCGGGCCAGTACAGCCGCAGCCGTGTCAGGAAGATATCGCGCTCCAGCGGCGTCAGCGCCGCCAGCGGCCCGGCGGCCAACTCAGCGGCCCACGTTTCGTCGATCGGGTTCAGTTCCACGCCAGACTCCCCCCTGCCTCAAGCACCCGCGCCCACCAACCACAGCGCGGCATAGGGGGCCAGGGCGATGGCCTGGCCGGCCGGATAGACGCGCCCTTCGCGCGAAAGCAGGTCGCGCATGTCCTGCTCCGGGGCGATGCCGGCCGGCCGCACGCTGTCGCTCAGGTTGAAGATGCACAGCACCGGCTCGCCCGCGCCGCGTCGCCAGTAGGCCAGCACGGCCACGTCGCCCGTCTCCACCCATTCGCGCGCGCCACTACGCAGACTCGGCTGCGACTGGCGCGCCGCCACCAGGAAGCGCATCCAGGCCAGGTAGGAATCGGGGTCGTTCTCCTGGGCGGCGACGTTGACCTGGCGATAGTCATAGGGCGCTTGCTCGATGACCGGCAGGTAGGTCTTGTCGCCCGTGGTAAAGCCGGCATGGGGCGCGGCGGCCCACTGCATTGGCGTGCGCACGCCGTCGCGGTCGTCCAGCCAGATGTTGTCGCCCATGCCGATCTCGTCGCCGTAGTAGACAATGGGCGTGCCCAGCAGCGACAGGAACAGTGCGTTCAGCGCCAGCCAGCGGCGCTTGTCCCCCTCCAGCAGCGGCAGCAGCCGGCGGCGGATGCCCAAGTTCAGCCGGGCGCGCGGCTCGGCGGCGTAGTTGGCCCACATCCACTGCCGTTCCTCCGGCGTCACCATCTCCAGCGTCAGCTCGTCGTGGTTGCGCAGGAAGGTCATCCACTGCGTGCCCGCCGGGATGGGCGGCGTGTCGGCCAGGATGTTGACGATGGGCGTCTTGTCGGCCGCCTTGAGGGCCATGTACAGCCGCGGCATGATCGGGAAGTGAAAGCAGACCTGGAACTCGTCGCCGTCGCCGAAGTAGGGCAGCAGGTCGTGGGGCCATTGGTTGGCCTCGGCGATGAGGACGCGGCCGGGATACTCCCTGTCCATCATCGCGCGCAGCTTCTTCAGGAAGGCGTGGGTCTCCGGCAGGTTCTCGCAGTTGGTGCCCTCGCGCTCGTAGAGGTAGGGCACGGCGTCGGCGCGAAAGCCGTCGATGCCCATATTCAGCCAGAAGCGCACGATGCGGAACATCTCCTCATGCACGTCGGGGTTGTCGTAGTTCAGATCGGGCTGGTGGCTGTAGAAGCGGTGCCAGAAGTACTGCCCGGCGATCTCATCGTAGGTCCAATTGGACGACTCCACGTCCAGGAAGATGATGCGCGCGCCCTCATATTTGTGCGGCGTGTCGCTCCAGACGAAGTAGTCGCGGTAGAGCGAATTAGGCAGAGCGCGGGCGGCCTGGAACCAGGGGTGCTGGTCGGAGCAGTGGTTCATCACCAGGTCGATGACGACGCGCAGACCGCGCTCGTGGGCCGCGTCGAGGAAGTCGTGGAAATCATCGATGGTGCCGAAATCGGGGTGGATGTCGGTGTAGTCGGCGATGTCGTAGCCGCCATCGCGCCACGGCGACATGTACATCGGCTGAATCCAGATGCAATCGACGCCCAGCGAGCGGATGTAGTCGAGCTTGGTGATGGCTCCACGGAAGTCGCCGTTGCCGTCGCCGTCGCTATCGACGTAGGCGCGGACGTTCAACTGGAAGAAGACCGCCTCATGGTACCAGGGTTTTTCAGGCATGGAGTGTTGCTCCAGATGGGGTTAGGGATAATGGGCAGGGGAGCAGGGGAGCGGGGGAGCAGGGGTGAGCTTCTTTCTTTCACCCCTGCTCCCCTGCCCCCCTGCTCCCCCGCGCTCTTCTAGCCCTTCACCGAGCCGGCCAACAGGCCGCGGATGAAGAAGCGTTGCAGCGAGAAGAAGACGATCATCGGCAGCAGCATCGTCAGGAACGCGCCGGCCGTCAGCAGATGCCAGTCATTGCCGCGCGAACCGACAATGTCGGCCAGCCGTTGGGTGATGACCTTCGTCTCCGGGTTGCCGCCCAGGAAGATGAGGGCCACCAGGTAGTCGTTCCAGACCCACAGGAACTGGAAGATGGCGAACGAGGCCAACGCCGGCACCGACAGCGGCAGGATCAGCCGCCGGAAGACGGTGAAGTGCGACGCGCCATCGATGAACGCCGATTCCAGCGTCTCCCGCGGCAGCGTGCTGATGTAGTTGAATAGCAGGTACGTCGCCAGCGGCAGGCCGAAGCCGGTATGGGCCATCCACATGGCCAAGAAGGTGCCGTTCAACTGTAGGCTGCGGAAGTCACGCAGGATGGGCACCAGGGCGATCTGGAGCGGCACGACCAACAGGGCCACCACCAGGATAAACAGCAGCCGCCGGCCGGGGAAGCGCATCCAGGCGAAGCCATAGGCGGCGAAGGCGGCCACGAGGATGGGAATCACCGTCGCCGGCACGGCCACCGCCAGGCTATTGAGGAAGGCGCTGACGAAGTCGTCGCCGGGGATGATCTCGATCGAGCCGTCGGGCCGCTTGTACTCAAAGTCCTTACCGCTGAGCACCTGACTGTAGTTGCTGGTGGTGAAGTCCCAGTCAACCGTCCAGCGGCGCTCCTGCACCTCGATGCGGCCGATGCGGCGGTTGCCGACCCAGACGTAGTAGCGGCCGTCGGGGGCCTGGAAGCCCTCGCGCAGCTCCTCAAATGTGACCTCGCCGCCGCCGACAAGCATTGGCCCGGTCGGGTCAAGCCCTGCCTCGCGGGGATTGATCGTCTGATCCTCCAGGGTCACGTAGGCGCGATGGGGGAAGATGTTCCACCAGCCGGACGTCTGAATGGCCTCACGGGTGCGGAAGCTGGAGACGAACAGGCCCAGTGTGGGAATGGTCCACAGGAGCACCAGGAACAGCAGCGCGCCGTTCACCAGCAGCTTGCCCATGCGTTGTTGTCTTTCCAAGCTGGCCATGTTAAAACGCCTCCTGTTCCCGGAACTGCTTCAGGTTGTAAATCATGACCGGGATGATGGCGATGAGCAGGACGATGGCGATCGCCGAGCCATAGCCGGAATTTCGGGCGGTGAAGGATTGTCGGTAGAACTGGGTGGCGATGACGTCGGTGCCGAACTGGCCGCCGGTCATGACCCAGACGACGTCGAAGATCTTCAGGGTAAAGATGAGCACCGTGGTACTGACGGTGATGATCGTCCCCATGATGTAGGGTACCATGATGCGGAAGAAGATCTGCACCTCATTGGCCCCGTCAACACGGCCGGCCTCCAGCAGGTCGCCGGGGATGCCTTTCAGGGCGGCCGAGAAGAGCACCATGGCGTAGCCCGTCTGTAGCCAGATGACGATCAGGATGAGGAACAGGTTGTTCCAGGGGGCGATGGCCGTCCAGGCCGGGAAGGGCTGCGGCTGGCCCCCGGCGGCGACGACCAGCGCGTTGAGCAAGCCGATCTGCGGCGCGTCCACCGGTCGCACTTCGTAGATGAAGTTCCAGATGACGCCGGCGCCGACGAAGGAGATGGCCATCGGCAGGAAAATGGCCGACTTGCCGATCCGCTCGAAACCGCTGCGGTCGGCCAGCACGGCGATGAGCAGGCCGAAGACCACCGTCAGCGTCGCGCCGAAGACGATCCACATGATGTTGTTGCGGAACGCCTCCAACATCAGCCGGTCGGTGAAGACGGCGATGTAGTTGTTCAGGCCGACGAAGCGCTCGCCCAGCGCGGCGAAGCTGCCGCCCAGGTCGCTCCAGTTCAGCCAGCCCTCCGGCGGGCCGTCGCGGTTAAACAGGCTGATCCAGAACGTGCGCAGCACCGGCAGCGCCAGGAACCAGATCAGCATGGCCGCGGCCGGGCCGACGAAGACGAACGGCTGCAAGCGGCCGACCCACGGATCGCCCATGCGCTCGACGATCCAGTTGAAGATCCAGTAGAGCGCAGCCACGCCGCCGACGCCCCAGGCGATGGCCACCAGGACGACCAGCCACTTGGGCGCGTCGCCGGCCCGTAGAAAGTTGAAGCCGGCCAGCATCACCATGAAGGCGATGGCAAGAATAGCAATCGGTAGGGCCAGTCGTAGGATGAATGTCAGGAGCCTGGCTCCAGCGCCAGGAGCATCCTGCTGTGTTGTCTGTTGCACGCGCCACCTCCTTAGTTGTGGTAGGGACGGGGCCGGAACCCAGCCGATCCCTGCGGTGATGGAACGATATAGGGGTGGATCAAGCGATCCACCCCTATATGCTAACGAATGACTATCTCGGCCAGGAGGCGTCGATCTCGGGCAGCACTTCGTCCAGGGTCGCCGCGCCACTGACGTAGTCGGTCATCCCCTTCCAGAAGGAACCGCCGCCAACCTCGCCGGGCATCAGGTCAGAGCCGTCGAAGCGGAAGCTCGTCGCCTGGGCCACCAGTTCGGCGATGCCGCGCTCCAGGTCAACGCCGTACATGTCCGGCGTGGCCGTCTGATGGGCCGCCAACGCGCCACCCGTCTCCAGCCAGCCGCTGGCCGACTCGGGCGTCGTGAAGAACTCCATGACGGCGCGCACTTCGGGCCGGTCGTTGAACATGGCCATGATGTCGCCGGCCACCAGGAACGGACGGCCGTAAGCTTCATCGATGGGCGGCAGGTAGAAGAACGAGTAATCCTCGCCGGCCACGGCCCCTTCGGGGAAGAAGCCGGTGATGAAGTTGCCCTGCTTGTGCAGCCAGCAGCCGGGCGGGTCCTCGAACATCGGCGCCGGGCTGTCGCCAAAGTTGGTCGAGACAATCCCGTTCGTGCCGCCGAAAACGAAGTCCGGGTTGAACCAGATCTCGCTCCAGGCCTCGATGGCCGTGCGCACTTCGGGGCTGTCGAACGGCAACTCGCCGCGCACCCAGGCGTCATAGTTCTCCAGCGACGTCGTGCGCAGCATCGTCTCTTCCGTCCAGTCCGTCGCCGGCCAGCCCGTCGCCGCACCCGACTCGATGCCGATGCACCACGCCGGGTCGCCGTCGTCGGCGATCTGCTGCGTCAGGGCCAGCAGCTCGTCCCAGGTCTCCGGAATGGTGTAGCCGGCCTCGTCGAAGGCCGCCTTCGGATACCACACCAGGCTCTTGCCGTTGAAGCGGTGGAAGACGCCGGCCTCAATCGGACCGTCGGCGCCTTCGATGGTCGCCATGTCGCGCCAGCTCTGGTTGTACTGCTGCGCCAGCCACTCATCCGGCATGAACGTCGAGACGTCGGTGATCTTGCCCTGGCGGACGAAGGTCGCCAACAGGCCGGGCTGCGGGAAGTCGGCGATGTCGGGGGCGTCGCCGGCGTCCACGCGGACACCGATGGAACCCTCGAACTCCTTGCCGCCGATGTATTGAATGTCGATGCCGGTCGCTTCCTCGAAGGACGCCACCGACTGCTCGAACTTAACCGTGTCGGCGTCGGCAAAGGGGCCGTCAACCGTCACGACCGTGCCGCTGAAGTCGCCGTTCAGGGCCTGTTCCATGAAGCCGCCAGCGATCATGGCCATCGCCTCGCCGGCCGGCTCCTCGGCCGCCTCTTCTTCCTGCACCTGGCCTTCAACACCGGCCGGCCAGGAAGCGTCGATCTCGGGCAGCACTTCGTCCAGGGTCGCCGCGCCACTGACGTAGTCGGTCATCCCCTTCCAGAAGGAACCGCCGCCAACCTCGCCGGGCATCAGGTCAGAGCCGTCGAAGCGGAAGCTCGTCGCCTGGGCCACCAGTTCGGCGATGCCGCGCTCCAGGTCAACGCCGTACATGTCCGGCGTGGCCGTCTGATGGGCCGCCAACGCGCCACCCGTCTCCAGCCAGCCGCTGGCCGACTCGGGCGTCGTGAAGAACTCCATGACGGCGCGCACTTCGGGCCGGTCGTTGAACATGGCCATGATGTCGCCGGCCACCAGGAACGGACGGCCGTAAGCTTCATCGATGGGCGGCAGGTAGAAGAACGAGTAATCCTCGCCGGCCACGGCCCCTTCGGGGAAGAAGCCGGTGATGAAGTTGCCCTGCTTGTGCAGCCAGCAGCCGGGCGGGTCCTCGAACATCGGCGCCGGGCTGTCGCCAAAGTTGGTCGAGACAATCCCGTTCGTGCCGCCGAAAACGAAGTCCGGGTTGAACCAGATCTCGCTCCAGGCCTCGATGGCCGTGCGCACTTCGGGGCTGTCGAACGGCAACTCGCCGCGCACCCAGGCGTCATAGTTCTCCAGCGACGTCGTGCGCAGCATCGTCTCTTCCGTCCAGTCCGTCGCCGGCCAGCCCGTCGCCGCACCCGACTCGATGCCGATGCACCACGCCGGGTCGCCGTCGTCGGCGATCTGCTGCGTCAGGGCCAGCAGCTCGTCCCAGGTCTCCGGAATGGTGTAGCCGGCCTCGTCGAAGGCCGCCTTCGGATACCACACCAGGCTCTTGCCGTTGAAGCGGTGGAAGACGCCGGCCTCAATCGGACCGTCGGCGCCTTCGATGGTCGCCATGTCGCGCCAGCTCTGGTTGTACTGCTGCGCCAGCCACTCATCCGGCATGAACGTCGAGACGTCGGTGATCTTGCCCTGGCGGACGAAGGTCGCCAACAGGCCGGGCTGCGGGAAGTCGGCGATGTCGGGGGCGTCGCCGGCGTCCACGCGGACGCCGATGGAACCCTCGAACTCTTTGCCGCCGATGTACTGCACGTCGATGCCGGTGGCCTCCTCAAAGGCCGCCATCGACTGCTCGAACTTGACCGTGTCGGCGTCGGCGAAGGGGCCGTCAACCGTCACGACCGTGCCGCTGTACTCGCCGGCCATCGCCGCTTCCAGCGCACCGCCGGGCATCACCGGGAAGGCCGCTTCGGTGGTCGTGGCCGGCTCTTCGGCCGGGGCTTCGGTCGCTTCGGGCGCGGCTTCCTCGGTGGGCGCTTCGGCGGGGACTTCGGTCGGAGTTGCCTCCTGCGCGCCGCCGCCGCAGGCCGCCAGGACCAGGGCGAAGACGAGCAGAAGGCCTAGAAAGGTGAATCGTCCAAACTTAGACATTGTGTTCTTTTCCTCCCAGAAAAGTGACAAGGTGTTAAAGAAGTGATCCCTATTGCCATTGCCAGATGTCGTTCGATAGGCAACCTCCACACTCAAGCCGGCGGCGCAGTCGTCGACCGCCGCACGAGTTCTGTCGGCAGGACAGTGTGACGGGACGAGGGTTCATCCCCCTCCGGGCTGCCATCCGTGTCCATGCAATCGAGGAGTATTTCCGCGCCGCGCGTCCCGGACTGATAGAGTCCCTGGCGCACGGTCGTCAGACGAAAGTATTGGGCGATCTCGACGTCATCGAAACCGATGACCGACAGACCGCCCGGCACATCCACCCCGCGCTGCTGGGCGGCCTCCAGCACGCCAAAGGCCATCGTGTCGCTGTAGGCGAAGACGGCCGTCGGCGGCTCGGGCAGGTCCAGCAGTTCGTAGGTCATGCTACGCGCCTCGCGCCAGCCGTATTTGCCCTGGCGGTGGTATTCGGGGCGGAAGGGGATACCCGCCTGCTCCAGCGAGAGGCGATAGCCGCGATAGCGATCGCCGATAGGCTGGAAGCGCAGCGGGTTCTGGTCGAGCGTCTCGCCGATGTAGGCGATGCGGCGATGACCGAGGTCGATGAGGTGGTTAACGGCCGTCTGCGCCCCAGCCACATCGTCGATCTGGACGGTCGGCAGCGCGGGGTGGTAGGCGTCGATGAGCACGGCCGGCACTTCCTGGGCGGCGAAGCGCTCCACTTCGCTGTCGTCGGGGGCCAGGGAGATGATCAGCAGGCCGTCGAGGCGCTCGCCGCGCGGCACACTGCGCAGACATTCGTCCCGTCGGGCCACGGTTTCGATGTTGTAGAGAATCAGATCGTAACCGGCGCTGGACAGCACGTACTCGATTCCTTGCAGGCGCTCGACATAGGAACGACGGGTGAAAAAGGGCGCGATCACGGCCACGGCCATCGCCTTGCCGCGCGAAAGGCGGCGGGCCACGGCGCTGGGCGCGTAATCAAGCTCGGCAATGGCGGTCAGGACGCGGCTGCGTGTGTCTTCGCTTACCAATCGGCTTTCGTTCAGGACGCGCGAAACAGTGCCCACGCCGACGCCCGCTCGCTTGGCCACGTCCCTGATTGTCACCGTCGCCATTGGCCTTCCTTCCCACCTAAAGAACCGGCCGGCCGGCCCAGGCAGCGTGGAACCGGTTCCATTGGAAAGACTATACAAGATCGATTTGGGGTTGTCAATCAAATTACGCAGAGAGACTGATCCGTTCGATGAGCGGCTACAACTTCCGCCCCTGCTTGGCGTATAATTAAGTAGACTAACCGGCGAGGGAGGCTGCCTCCCTGTGCCAGGGATGTCCAAGGAGAAGGTAAAAACCAAGTGGCCGATAAGCAAGAGAATTCCAGCACGAGTCAGAAGCTCAGTTCGAGCTTCCTGGGCGAGTTGATGCAGCAGATCAAGCTCGTCTACTATCTGATCCGCGACCGGGATGTGCCCATCTACCTGAAAGTCCTCCCGTTCCTCGGCGTGCTCTACGTCCTCTTCCCCATCGACATCATCACCGACGTCATTCCCGTGCTGGGGCAAATCGACGACCTAATGATCCTGACCATTGGGGCCAAGGTGTTCATCGAACTGGCCCCGGCCCACGTCGTCGCCAAGTACATAGATCAGATGCGCGGCCAGACCATCGTCGAGGGCACGGCCACCGACGTGGAAATGCCGATCAAGCTCATCGAGGCCGATGTGGTTGGGGTTGAGGCCGACGCCGAACCGCAGGCCGACCTCGTCAAGAAGAACGGCAAGCGTCACTGAGGGTAGACGCTAACGGCGTAGCAACCGCGGCAGGGCGCGCGTCTCGCTGATGTCGAGGGCGAAGACGGCCGCCGTGTAGACCAGCAGGCCGGCCGCGCCCCCGGCGGCTACGACCGGCAACCAGGCCAGCGGTCCACCGCCGCCACTGGCCAGCCCGCCCACCAGCCACGCCGCGCCGAGGGCGGCCAGGCCGGTCATCGCCGCGGCCAATAGCGACTTGGCCGCGCTGACGACCACCGGCCGCCCGACTACCCCGCCCACCTGCCGCCGCAAAACCACCAGCATCAGCAGCGTGTGGACGACGTGCTTGACCGCGTCGGCCACCATCAGACTCAGCAGCCCCAGCGGACGCAGCAGCGCCAGAGCCACGGCCGAGTAGACGAGAATACTGATGAACCCGACCAGCGCCGGTCGCCACGTGTCCTTGCGCGCGTAGGAGGCAAAGACGAGCATCTGGTCGGCGGCGGCGAAGGGCATGCCCGCCAGATAGACGCGCAACACCAGCGCCGTCATGGCCGTGTCGGCGGCGGTGAAGCGGCCGTGCTCGAACACCAAACCGATGATCGCCGGAGCCAGCGCCAGCAGCCCGGCCGTGGCCGGCAGGATGAGTGCCAGCACCAGCCGCAGGCCGTCGGCCAGCGTCGTGCGGAAGGCGGGCAGGTCGGCCGCCTGTCGCGACAGCGTCGGCAGCGTGGCGATCGATAGCGCCGTGACGACCAGCCCCAGCGGGAACTGGTAGAGCGTCGTGGCGTAGTTCATGTAGTTGAGGCTCTGGTCGCCGGTGCGGATGGCCAGGTTGTAGCTGAGCATGATGGCCACCTGGTTGACGACCAGCCCGGCCAGGACGGGGATATAGAGGCGGGTGATGCGGCGGATGGCCGGATGGTGGATGGAAAGGGTGGGCCGCAGCCGGGCGTCGCGCAGCGCCGGCAGTTGCAGCACCACTTGCAGCACCGCGCCCAGCAGCAGGCCCCACACCAGCCCATCGATCGTGCGGGTCAGCAGGGCGACGGTGACGATGGCCCCATTGAACGCCGCGCCGATGAAGGCCGGGATGGTGAAGCGCTTCAGGGCGTAGAGCGCGCCGGTCAGGATGCTGGCGATGCCCAGGAAGAGGACGGCCGGCGTGGTCATGCGGATGAGCGACACGCTGACGGCCGACAGGTCCGGCTCGGCGAAGTTCAGCGCGCCGACCAGCCAGGCCACCTGCGGCGCGAACACCTCCACCACGGCCACAACCGCCAGCAGCACCAGCGTCGCCAGGCTGAGCACCATGCTGAGCACGTGCCAGAGTTCGTCGCGGCGCTCGCGCTCGGCGTAGTCGCTGAAGACGGGCACGAGGGAGGAGTTGACCATGCCGCCGATGATCAGGTCGAACAGGCCGGTGGGCACATAGGCCGCGGCCTGGAAGGCAGCCAGCAGCGGCGTCGTGCCGAAGAGGTTGGCCTTGACGATCTCCCGCGCCAGGCCCAGAACGCGGCTGGCGACGTTGCCGGCGGCCAGCACCGCTGCCGCGCGGACAATGCCGCGGTTCTCGCCATCTCTGTCGTTGTCACCGGCGGCCGGGGACGCGAACGCGACCGCGCCGTTATCGGCGACGGCAATGGCGGTTGGCACTCCCTCTGGCGTGACTGGGTCGGGGATTTGCTCCATGTGGTTGCTAGTCTAGCCCAATAGGGGGCCGGCGCAATGGGCGCGCGGGCGGCGCTTGGGCAACGCCAGGCGTACGCCAACGCCGCCATTCTGCGCTTGACGCATCCCCCGCGGCCACTACAATAGAGTGATTGCCACCACCAACCGAATAGAGACGCATACGGCCACGCGGGAGAGCATCTCCGCGCGGGATCGCCGAAGGGGCAAGCGGCCGGGCGAGCAAACTCGCCCGCCGGGAATCTCTCAGGCACAACGGACCGAGTGGCCGGGTTTCTTCTGGAAAGCGTCGGGCATGGGACGCGCCTCGCACGCCCCATCGCCGCCACCGAAGGGGCAAGCCGGCGCGGCCGGCGAATCTCTCAGGTTCATGACAGAGGACGCCGGCAAGATCGACCCGACGGGCGGCCTTGCCCGGCGTCCTTTTCGGCTCCTGGCGGCCATTGTGCAGCAACTCAATCACCCTTTCAAAGGAGAATAGCCATGACCCACAAGATTATGCCCGACCTGCGCTACGCCAAGACCGATGAGTGGCTGCGCGTCGAGGGCGACGAGGCCGTCGTCGGCATCAGCGACTACGCCCAGGACGCGCTGTCCGACATCGTCTATGTTGAGCTTCCCAGCGCCGGCGAGACCTTTGAGCAGAATCAGGTCTTCGGCGTCGTCGAATCGGTCAAGGCCGCGTCCGACGTGCTGATGCCCGTCAGCGGCGAGGTCGTCGCCGCCAACGACAGCGTCGTCGAAGCGCCCGAATCGCTCAACGGCGACCCCTTCGGCAACTGGCTCGTCCGCATTCGCATCAGCGATCCGTCGCAGATCGATGAGTTGATGGACGCCGCCGCCTACGAAGCCTATTGCGCCACGCGCGAGCACTAGTTGGCTGCGAACGGCGGGCGATGGCCCGCCGCTCCCCTTCGCAGTCCCTGGAGGACCTTCCCATGACAACCGCCTCTCCCCGTGCCAACTGGCAGGACATCATTGAGGCCCACGCCGAGGGCGCCGGCAGCGCGCCGCAACTGAGCAACCGCGATCTGCTCATGCCCGCCGACCGCTTTGTCAAGCGCCACATCGGCCCGCGCAGCCACGACGTCAGCGCCATGCTGGGCGAAATGGGCCTGGATTCGCTCGACAAACTGGTCGAGCAGGCTATCCCCGCCGCCATCCGCATGGATGGCCTGCTGAACCTCGACCCGCCCCGCAGCGAACAGGCCGTCCTGGAAGAACTGCGCGAGCTGGCCGGCCGCAACAAGATCTACCGCTCCTACATCGGCATGGGCTACTACGACACCATCCTGCCGCCGGTCATCCAGCGCAACATCCTGGAGAACCCCGGCTGGTACACCGCCTATACGCCCTACCAGCCCGAAATCTCGCAGGGCCGCCTGGAAGCGCTGATCAACTTCCAGACGATGGTCTGCGACCTGACCGGCATGGAGATCGCCAACGCCTCGCTGCTGGACGAGGGCACGGCGGCGGCCGAGGCCATGACCCTCTGCCAGCGCGCCCGGCTGCGCAACTCCAAGGCCAACGTCTTCTTCGTCTCCGAACTGGTGCATCCGCAGACGCTGGCCGTCGTGCGCACGCGCGCCGAACCACTGGGCATCAAGGTCGTCGTCGGCCGCCACGAGGAGTATGACTTCGCCGAGCCGACCTTCGGCGTGCTGGTGCAATATCCGGCCACCAACGGCGACGTGTACGACTACAAAGATTTCGCTGCGAAATCCCACACCGCCGGCGCGCTGGTCGTCGCCGCCACGGACTTGCTGGCCCTGGTGCTGCTGACGCCGCCGGGCGAGTGGGGGGCCGACGTGGCCTTGGGCAACAGCCAGCGCTTTGGCGTGCCGATGGGCTACGGCGGCCCGCACGCCGCCTTCTTCGCCACCCGCGACGAGTACAAGCGCATCATGGCCGGCCGTCTCGTCGGCGTGTCTGTCGATGCCACCGGCAAGAAGGGCTATCGCCTGACCCTGACCACGCGCGAGCAGCACATCCGCCGCGAGAAGGCGACCAGCAACATCTGCACAGCGCAGGTGCTGCTGGCGGTCATCGCCTCGATGTATGCCGTTTACCACGGCCCCGTCGGTCTGAAGCGCATCGCCACGCGCGTGCGGCTACTGACGGGCGTGCTGGCCGCGGGTCTGCGGCAGCTCGGCTACCGCGTCAACGAGACGCCGGTCTTCGACACGCTGACGATCAGCGGTGGCCGGCGCAATGCCGCCCAGGTGCGCGGCGCGGCCGAGGGCAACGGCATCAACCTGCGCTACAGCGGCAACCAGATCGGCGTCTCGCTCGACGAGACGACGACCGTGGCCGACCTGGAGGCGCTCCTGGCCGTCTTCGGCGCGGCCGCGGGCGAGATCGACATCCCCGCCCTGGCCGACGACGTGGCCCTTGACTATGAGAAACCGTTTCAGCGCGGCAGCGCCTTCCTGACCCACCCCGTTTTCAACAGCTACCTGTCGGAGACGGAGATGATGCGCTACATCAAGCGGCTGGAGAATCGCGACATCTCGCTGGTACACTCGATGATCCCGCTCGGCTCGTGCACGATGAAGCTCAACGCCGCGGCGGAGATGCTGTCCATCACCCTGCCCGGCTTCGCCCATCTGCATCCGTTCGTGCCGCTCGACCAGGCCCAGGGCTATGCCGAGCTGTTCCGCCGGCTGGAGTCGTGGCTGACGGAGATCACCGGTTTTGCCGGCTGCTCGCTGCAACCCAACTCCGGCGCGCAGGGCGAGTACACCGGCATGCTGACCATCCGCGCCTACCAGATCGGCCGCGGCCAGGGCGACCGCCACATCTGCCTCATCCCCGCCAGCGCCCACGGCACGAACCCGGCCAGCGCGGCGTTGGCCGGCATGGAAGTCGTCGTCGTGGCCACGGACGACCACGGCAACGTCGCTGTCGATGACCTGCGGGCCAAGGCCGAGCAGCACCGCGACCATCTGGCCGCGCTGATGATCACCTACCCCTCGACCCACGGCGTCTACGAGCGGGGCATCCGCGACATCTGCAAGATCGTCCACGACAACGGCGGCCAGGTCTACATGGACGGGGCCAACATGAACGCCCTCGTCGGCGTGGCCCGGCCGGGGGATTTTGGGCCGGACGTATTGCACCTGAACCTGCACAAGACGTTCACCATCCCCCACGGCGGCGGCGGCCCCGGCGTCGGCCCCATCTGCGTCGCCGCGCACCTGACGCCCTATCTGCCCAACCACCCCGTCGTCCCCGGCGTGGGCGGCGAGGACGCGCTGGGCACGGTCGCCTCCGCGCCGTGGGGCAGCGCGTCGATCCTGCCCATCCCCTACGCCTACATCGCCCTGATGGGCGAGTGGGGCCTGCAGGTGGCCACGGAAATCGCCATCCTGAACGCCAACTACATCGCCACGAAGCTGGAGTCGCACTACCCGGTGCTCTATCGCGGGGCCAACGGCCGTGTCGCCCACGAGTGCATCGTCGATCCGCGCCACCTGAAGGATACCGCCGGGGTGACGGCCGAGGACATCACCAAGCGGCTGATGGACTTCGGCTTCCACGCGCCGACGCTGTCGTTCCCCGTGCCGGGCACGCTGATGATCGAGCCGACGGAGAGCGAATCGAAGGCCGAACTCGACCGCTTCATCGATGCGATGATCCTCATCCGCGAGGAGATTCGCGCCATTGAAGAGGGGCGCATGGATCACGACAACAACCCGCTGAAGCACGCCCCGCACACGGCCGAGGTCGTCCTGGCCGAGGCGTGGGAGCGGCCCTACAGCCGCGAGCAAGCCGCCTACCCGGCCGACTGGGTACGCGCCGCCAAGGTCTGGCCCTACGTCAGCCGGATTGACAACGTCTATGGCGATCGGAATTTGTTCTGTGTTTGTATTCCGATTGAGGAGTATGCGTAGATTGGATTAGCAACTGTGCAAGAGAGGCAGACGATGAAGCTGCCTCTCTTGTTAGTAATTTGCAGTTGCTAAATTGGCTATGCTTATGAATCAGAATGACCTCAAGTACCTCGAATTAGTCTTGACACCTATTCGCGTTTGTGCCCATTACAAACCGAAGTTCGGCCAAGGAGCAAAGGGCGATGGACTGACCTTAGCGCAGTTTCAAACGCTATATGAGAGCGATCCATTCTATAAGCTGGTTTGGGCTGGATAACCCAATGATGTATGCCGCTCACAAAGCAGCAGGCGGTATGACCAGCATTTATCGCCAGATCGGCATAGGTTGTGAAAGATTGTTCCGCGCGGTGCTTCAGGATCAACTTGAGCTTGATGCAACCGATGTAACGTGGTCTTACGATGTGTTGCTGGCGAATGGGAAAACAAGGACCCTTTACCTAGATGGGCGTGTCCCACTCCAAAGGATTCCAGATATAACAAAGCGCGATCGATTTCAGGCTTGGATGAGGGACTATGCTACTCTGATAGGTATTGAACCTGAAGTCTTCGCATCGCTTAACGGTGCGGTTTTCGAGATTCGTCAGGGATACAAGAGCAAGGACTCAAAAAGGCAAAATGCTGATATTGCGAACGCGGCGACCGCTTACACAAAGGCTTACTTTCCATGTGTTGTGATTCTCTCGGCTCAGATTGATAGCGATGTATTGTTGCGCTATCGCACAGAGAAATGGGGCGTAGTTACCGGTGTCAAGGGTGTGAACAATCCTCTCGTTTCAACATATGATTTTATGCAGGATGTTATCGGTTATGATCTCGCCGCTTTTTTCCAGCGCAATAGTGCAACGTTGCGTGCAGAGATCGATTTAGCCCTGAAAGCACTGCTCACGCCGGAGACGACTTGATGAACTCAGTCCGCAATCACGGCAGCTTACAGCAGCGCGCTGATTATACGCACCGATTCAACTCTAAGACCGGCCGGCATGGTTGGCTACGCTTAACGCTTGCTTACTCTGTGAAGATCGTCGAAGAAATTATTGAAAAGCACCCGGCAGCAAGGCGCGTATTAGATCCATTCTGTGGAACAGGAACGACTGCTCTTAGTGCTGCTTATCACGGGCATGAAGGGGTTACTACCGACATTAACCCCTTTCTCGTATGGCTTGCCAACGCGAAAACCGTCCACTTCTCCCAGGAGGATATTTCTCGCACTCGGATTGCGTCTGAGAGAACACTCGATTTAGCAAGGCGACGAGCTATTGAACCACTACCCGCCCCACCAATATACTAGGACATTAACAAATTAATCTCCATATTGGTTCAGTTCGTCGCGCGAGAGT